>OFES01000043.1_pt1 | contig 35836 bp, 24 predicted proteins | sample 1521151 | NCBI WGS metagenome assembly OFES01 (sample SAMN04272335, study PRJEB24112) | coral metagenome | biome: Coral reef; feature: Shallow seawater; material: Coral tissue | host: Coral | place: China: South China Sea | collected 2014
GCCGTGAAGCCGGCAGTTTTCAAGACTGCTGCATTACCAATTATGCTAATCCTCCTCATAATATGTAAAGAACTGTTCCGTAGGGCACATAAGATAATCAATGAGTGGAAAAAGTCAAAAACAATCGTTTGAAATCGAAATTTCCTAAACCATCATAAATGCCACATATCCACCTAACAGTCGAGTGTTGCAAACTGTTTCGTAGTTCTTTTCTAGCTGTACAGCTTATATGTAATCCGAGACAGCCTCTCAGCACCTCCTGGAAGAGAGGAAGGAGACAAATCATATCTTGGCTAGAATTTTAAAAGAATGCAGAAAGATCGTAAATCGACCGCTATTGGATTTGATTTTTTGACAAATCAGGGATAACGGTCGGGATTGATGAAACGCTTTGCGTTTCCCCCTTCGGGTTAGCCGTAAACGGCTAATCTTCTCTCCCATGAGGTATTCCCAACTCTAGCGCTTTCTAAAAATGCATTGCTTTAGCAAAATTAATTGCCTTAGCGGAGAGGGAGGGATTCGAACCCTCGAAGGCTGTTAACCTTACCCGCTTTCCAGGCGAGCGCACTAGACCACTATGCGACCTCTCCAATTTTTAGGGCAAGTAATGTACAATGTATTTTACTTTTTTAAAAGCAAGAGAAGACGTTAAAGCAAATATTTCCTTCTCGACGCCTTGTTCCAATTGTCTTTGAGCAGTCACTTTCGTAAATTGGCAAAACTTGCTTTAACCCAAATGACATAACCCGTTTATTGCATGACAAAAATACTCTACGAAGCGCTCACGTTCGATGATGTTTTGCTCGTACCGGCTTATTCGGAAGTTCTTCCCAAGGAAACAAGTGTAAAAACTTCTCTTACGAAAGAGATTCAACTGAATATTCCCCTGGTCAGCGCAGCAATGGATACCGTTACGGAATCGGAACTCGCTATCGCTCTCGCCAGGTCCGGAGGTATAGGTTTTATCCACAAGAACCTTACGATCGAGGAGCAAGCACGTGAGGTTGCAAGGGTAAAGCGTTATGAAAGCGGAATTATTCGTGATCCGTTCACCCTGTATGAAAACGCCTCTGTACAGGATGCTCTCGACTTGATGAAAAAGCATTCGATTTCCGGCATTCCGATTATCGAAGAACCTGTCAGCTCGGATGACGCATCAATGAAACTCAAGGGAATCATCACGAACCGCGACTTGAGATTCAGGCCTTCACCGGAGCAGCCGATTTCAAGCATCATGACCAGCGAAAACCTCATCACTGCCGAAGAGGATATAAATCTTGAAGATGCAGAAGAAATACTGTTGTCGAACAAGATTGAAAAACTCCTGATTACCGACCGGAAAGGGAACCTGAAAGGTTTGATAACATTCAAGGATATTCAAAAAAGAAAACTCTACCCGGATGCCAGCAAAGACAAGCATGGCAGACTTCGTGTCGGCGCAGCGGTAGGTATACGCTCCAACACGATCGATCGTGTTTCCGCGCTCATCGAGGCCGGCGTCGATGTCGTTGCGGTCGACACGGCGCACGGCCACAGCAAAGCTGTTGGCGATATGGTAAAAACCATTAAGAAAAGCTATCCCGATCTTCAGGTTGTTGCCGGGAACGTTGCAACTGCCGAAGCAGTCCGGGATCTTGTTTCGGCAGGTGCCGACGCAGTCAAAGTAGGTATCGGCCCAGGAAGCATCTGCACGACCAGAGTCGTTGCCGGTGTCGGCATGCCTCAACTCACAGCAATCATGAACTGCACCGCTGAAGCCTCCAAAACCGGTACCCCGATCATCGCTGATGGCGGTATCAAATATAGCGGTGACATTGCAAAGGCCATTGCAGCAGGTGCCGACTCGGTCATGATAGGCAGCATTTTTGCCGGAACAGACGAGAGCCCGGGAGAAACGATTCTCTATGAAGGAAGACGTTTCAAGGCTTACAGGGGAATGGGCTCCCTCGGAGCGATGTCTGAACCGGAAGGCAGTAGTGACCGGTATTTCCAGGATGCTTCAAGTGAAAGCAAAAAATATGTTCCGGAAGGCATCGAAGGCAGAATACCGGCCAAAGGTGCACTCGAAGAGGTTATTTATCAGCTTATCGGAGGATTGAAGTCGTCTATGGGATACTGCGGTGTCAATTCTACGGATGAAATGAAGCACAACACCACCTTCATACGTATAACTCAGGCTGGACTGAGGGAAAGCCACCCACATGATGTCATGATCACCAAGGAAGCCCCGAATTATTCGGTATCGTAAATCAAGACCGCTTGTTGATGTGTTGAATCGTTGAGTTGTTTCAGTAAGGGCGAAAAATTTTTCGCCCCTATAAATCTCTGCCTACTGAAGACTGCCAACCCTCTTTCCCTACTTCTGTGCACGAAGTGCGTTACTCCATTCCTGTCTCTTGCCATCCAGCCATAAAATAAGGCGGACACAAAGGTCCGCCTCTACAATTCAACACATCAACAGTTCAACATTTCCCTTTACTCCTCTTCATGCATTCCTTCGAGACGGTCTTCAAGATCGGCATATATCTCCTGAAGCTCTTCGATGGTTTCCTGATCCGCAGTCCACATTCCCCTGCCATGCGCTTCGAGCATTCGTCCGACAATGTTCTTGATTGCCTGGGGATTAACCTTGGCCAGCCGTTCCCGCATTTCAGGATCGAGGGCATAGGTTTCGGCGGTTTTCTTATACACCCAGTCGTCAACACTTTTGGTTACAGCATCCCAACCAAGCATATAAGTAACCCTGTTGCTAATTTCCGTAGCACCGCTGTGCCCGTGCTTGAGCATACCTTCAAACCATTTCGGGTTGAGCAGCTTCGAACGGTACTCGAGCCTGAGCGACTTGCTTGCATCGTCTACCTTGATATCCGAAGTAAAGGATTCTACATAATTCAGCTTCACATCGTTCATACGGCTGTTACGTTTGCGAGCCGCGAGCTGTAGTGAGCCGGATGATGAAAAATAGTGATCGATGTCAGAGATGCCGAACTCGGTTGAATCTACCTGATGGACGACACGATCGACGGTTTTAAAAAGTCCTTTCAGGATCTCCGTCTGCTTTTCACCTTTTCTATTGCCGCCGTAAGCACTGCTGTTGCGACGGATGAACAACTCATCGAGATCGTCGTCATTTTCCCATGCGGAATCTTCAACCATGTCGTCCACATAGGTACCGTATGAACCGGGAGCCTGGGTGAACTGACGCGAGGTAGCGCTTTCAAAATCGGCTCCCTCCGCAAGAGCTTCATCGACATGTTTTTTGATATAATTCATGTGATGAGGTTCGTCCGCTTTCGCCGCATCCTGTATCAAGCGGTCGAGCTGGTCCATGAGATTTCCGAAAGCATCTCTGAAAATGGGGCTCAGCTGCATGAGCACATCGATCCTTGGACGACCGAGTTTTTCGAGCGAAACAAGCTGATAGTGACTGATCTTGCCGAAGTTATCGTACGCCGGTTCAGCTCCCATCAGCCCTATGACAACCGCAACCGCTTCTCCTTTTGTTTTGATGGTATCCAGACCCCAGAGCACTTGAGCAATTGTTTCAGGGTACTGACCGTTATTCTCCTCGACATGCTTCTGGACAAGCATATCGGCGATTCTGGTTCCCCGCTTGAAAGCCAATTCGGAAGGAATCCGCCAGGGATCTATCGAATGAATGTTCCGCCCCGAAGGAAGAACATTAACCCCGTCTCTTACGAGGTCGCCTCCCGGTCCTGAAGAAATGTATCCTCCATCAAGAACTTTGACGAGAGCATCCATCTCCCCATGATTGTCACCCAATGCATGCAAGAGTTGCGCTCCTTCTCGAGTAAGGCCGTCAACCATCTCCATATACTCCACAGGAAGATTTCGCCCACTGCAGATTTCTTTGAAAACGTCCGCCGGAGCCTGACGGTCGAAAAGCACCTGTTGTATAAAGTCCCTATATGCATTATCGACCGTTTCACGTAACGCTATCGCATCACTTTCTCCGGCTCTCGAACGTTTTGCGAGGTCCTCATAGCTTGTGTAATGACCGTTTGTACCGGAATACTCCATGAACATTCCAGGCAAACTTTTTCCGTTTTTCCCCCTGTTTTTCAGCGTTTCAGCAATTGTGACGAGTTGTGAGTCGAGTGGACTCGACTCGCCGAACACATGGAGAGAGTTGGTAATCAGACGGTTTTCAAGCTCGAGCACATAACCGTAGAGTCGGCTGACATAGTCTATAAACGTCTCGGCTTCCCTGCGTGGGCAATCGTCTGTCAGATTGAGCAGCTCGGCTTTCTGCATGACTGCCTCTTCGAGCTCTTCATCCTCATGCAACCTGTCGAGTCCCTTTTCCCGGCAATCGGCAAGCATATCCTTGAGCGCTGGCAGCTCCTTGTACAGACCTGCCCGTGAAAGCGGCGGCACCACATGTGAGACCATCGTAGCCAGACCTCTCCGCTTCGCAATGGAAGATTCGCTCGGGTTGTTGATAGGGTAGATGTAACAATGGGGTACCTCTCCCAAAAGAGCGTCTGGCCAACAATCGCCTGTCAAACCGGTCTGAAGCCCGGGCATCCATTCGACCGAACCATGCATGCCGACATGAACAAGTGCATGGGCGTTGAATTCACGGCTTATCCATCGGTAGAAAGAGATATACTGATGATGCGGTGTATTGGATTTATCGAAAAGCAACCTCATCGGGTCACCCTGAACCCCGAGGCGTGGCTGAACACCGATAAAAATGTTTCCGTACCGTATCCCCCCGACAAACACCTCTTCGGTTCCGATCGGAACTATTTCTCCGGGGAAACTCTGCCACCGCTCCTCGATTCGCTCACGCTCCCGGGAAGAAGTGATTTCCCGGTACCGCTCCAAATCAATCTTCAAGGCATCTGGTTTACCGTTTTGATACTGATAATCGGTCGCCTTGTCGAGCGCTTTGAAAAGTTCCTCAGGATTTTTTGGTAATTCGCCGGTTGTGTACCCTTCTTTTTTGAGCCGGTTCAGAATAGCAAGCAGTGATTTCGGAACGTCAAGCAGCGCCGCACTGGCTTTTTTCCCCAGTCCAGGAGGATAATCATAGACGACGAACGCAACGTTCTTTTCTCTGTTGGAAGCCTCTCTCAGGCGAAGCCACTGTTTGGAAAGCCCCGTCAAGCGGTCTATCCTTTCGGGCACCGTCTCTATTTTTCCGTCTTTCAACGCTCCGAGCACTATAGGGCAAACCGCTCCGTCCATCTCGGGAATGGAGTAGGTAAAGGTAACCTGCATGGGAGAAACCCCGAGTTCATGCCATGATTCGAAGTCCTGTACCAATAAAGGCTGAGAAACAATATACGGAGTATCGAGTTTTCCCATGATCTCGTCGCGGGCTTCTGCAGCAATCCCCGGTTTCGTCGATCCTGCCGGTCCTCCTACAAGACCGAACCCCATCATGTTCACCAGAAGATCGATCTTTTCCTTCACGAACCAATCCCTGACGAGTACATGGCCTTCAACTCCCATGACAAATGCCGGCAGCGCATTGATCCCCTTTTCTTCAAAACCGCGGATTGTGTCGTCGATATAGGTTTTCTCCTGCAGGAGATGTTTGCGGAAAAAAAGAAGACCGACCTTCTGGCCTTTGTTGAAGTTTCTTCCCTGTTTTTTAGACCAGCTTTTGAAAGATTTTACATCCTTGAAATATGCAGGCGCATCAGGATGGTAGAGGCCCATGTTCGGAACGTCGACAATAGCTCCGACAGTGAGAGGTTCACCGCAATACTCCCTGAGAATCAACCGAAACATGTTTGCGATGTTCTCCGGCGTCGGCTGCATCCAATAGGAGTAGACAAGTAACCAGTTTTTGAAGTCTTTTGCCTTTTTCGGTACGAGAGGCAGTATCGTACGCATGATTTTCATCAGCTTCATATAGCCGTAAAGGGCATCTTCATCACGTCCTTTCACGAGCATTTTGGCGACTTTCTTGACCGATTCAGGCATCCCTCCCTTACCTTCCTCCACAGCGTAATTACCTACCTTCGTCAAAGCCATCGCCTCCGGCATCGATTCAAAGACAAAGATCGTCTTCTCCTGATTCAAAGCCCCGACGAGCTGTTCTTTGAACCAGTCCACCTGTTCCTTGAACTGGATCATGCTCATGAAAACACAGTCCGCCTCCGAAATAGCTTTTGCTGCTTCCGGGTTCTGTTTCTCAAGATCGACGTCGGTCCATTGGGTAAGCTCGGCTTCACCACCGAGTAGACCGATAATTTTTTTCCAGAGGTTGGTGTTGTATTGCTCGAGCCCGACAATAGCGGCGATTTTACGAAGCTGTGCCATAACTGCAACTGCTTAAGCGGATAATAATATTACGGATACTTTCAAACCACTGTATCGACCCGGATCGATCAGATCATAGAAAGTATATGATAATACGTAAAAATATGGTAGAAAATAAAAAAACCTCCCCTGCTCACATCGAGCGAGGAGGCTTCTGAAACCGTCAAGAGCATCGTTCAGCTGAGTGCTGCCATAGCAATCTCTTCAGCCTTTGCATTCGGTAAATAGAAATATCGGCCTCCAAGTTTTTCTGCCAGTTTTGGTGCTTCACCTCTCGAGAGATAATTCATCTGAGTATCGATCACCACCGAAGCGATACCTTCAGCGAAAACCGTCGCTGCAAGACCTTCGATCTCGTTCTCAACTTCTTCCTTCGTTGCTTTGGGAGCATCCTGATCATACAAAGACTGAAGACTGATATTGCCTCTTCCATCCGTGATCAATACAAACATGATTTGAGAGACACCTTTGGTGCGAGCCTGTTTCGCGGTCTCCAAACCGAGAAAGAGCGCCGAAGCCAATGGCGTTCCTCCGCCTGTTGGAAGAACATCGAGCTCACGTTTTGCCCGGTCTACGCTCTGTGACGGTGGAAGCAGAAGCTGCGCCTCTTTTCCTCTGAAAGAAATCAATGAAACCTGGTCACGATGCACATAGGCATTCTGCAAGAGATGGGATACCGCGCCTTTTGCCTGCCGCATGCGGTTCAATGCCATCGAACCGGACGCATCGACCATGAAAACATAAAGAGTGCCGGACTTGTCGCGAAACTTTTTTATCCTGACATCTTCCTTGTTGATCACCAATGCGGTATTGACTTTGCCGTACTTCTTTTTCCGCTCCTGCTTACGACTCTCCTGCCAGGGTGCAGCAGAAATCAAGGTTGGTATAATCGCAACCTTGCCGCTGCGCATTTCACCTTCCTGAGAACGTACAAAACGGCCTCGCCGATTGTTCAACGCTTCACCGCGGCTGCCGGACTTGCTCTTCCTTTTCGCAGCGAGGGAAATATTCATGATGTTGTCTGGAAGCTCGGTCTCGACAGCCTCCATCATGAGCTCTTCGATCATATCCGGAGTTTCCTCCTGCTCCTCTTCTTCATTGGAGTCAGGCTCGGAACTGTCTTCAGGAGCATCCTGCTCTTCAGACTCAGGTGTGTCAGGCGGCATCTCTTCATCAGGAGGCATTTCGTCCATAACTTCCTCCTCCGGTTCAGGCATACGCGTTGCACGGGGCACCAGCACCAGTTTCAAGGCAAGTTTCAGGTCATCCTCGTCAACGTCGGTGCGCTGGGCGAGAGCAGCGCTCGCTTTTGCAGCCCTGATAGCAAAAATATCCGCACGATTACCTTCGACTCCCAAGCTAACTGCCGACTGAATAAGCCCCTGCATCTGCTCACGTGTCATAGAAACGAGCGGTAACTGTTCTTTTGCCGCCTGAATAAGACCCATGAGCATTTTCAGCTCATCTTCAGTATCCTCGTTGCCGTTTTCCCCGAGAACACATTTGACGATCAGCTTTCGCGCCCTGTAATCGTTTTGCGTATTGAATGGCACAATCATGCCGATCCGGTCGAGCAGACCCATACGAACCTCTCCGTCTGAAGGGTCGTATGTGCCGATCAACATGAATTTCGATGGGTGTACCTCACTGAGCCCTTCGCGCTCGACAAGCACTGCGCCTCTTGACATCGCATCCATGATATGCGATATGGCGGAACTGTCGAGAAGGCTCAGAGAATCGACATAAAGCACTCCACCGTGAGCTTTCGACAACACACCGTGTTGCACGACTCGTTCGCCCTGGGCCAGTGTCGCTTCGAGATCGACACCGCCGATCAAACGATCTTCCGTGACGTTAAGAGGAAGTTCTACAAAGGGAGTTTCTTCGGGAAGAATATCTGCAAAAGACCTTGCAAGCGTCGACTTGCCCGACCCTACAGCTGCAGGGACCACTACCCCGCCGAGAGATGGATCGACCGCAAGGAGCATCAGCGCCTGTTTGGCCATATCCATACCTACAATATCGGTAAAAGCTATCATTATACTTCTTCTACTTCTCCAAGCACTTTTGCAAGTTCACGTTCGATTTTTTCACCCGGATCCATGGTTTCAAGCGGATCTTTACGCAGACGGTGACGCAACGCAAGTCCGGCTATTGCGCGAACATGGTCCATAGTCACCTCTTTGTCACCGCTGAATGCCGCGAAAGCATGAGCGGTTCTTGTAATAGTCAATTCACCGCGATGGCCGTCGATACCAAGCTGCATACACAGTTTTGCGACATCCGTCAACACCTCATCGGACATGGTGACTTCAGGCAGCAGATCTTTTGCACCGAGAATTTTCTTCTGCAGTTTTTTCTGCTCACGTGTCCATTTTTTCAGGAATGCCTGGGGATCTTCATCATATTCATGACGCCTTTTGACAATATCCACCCTTTTTGCGACATCGGTAATGGTGATAATCCTTGCATGGAGACCGAAGCGATCGAGGAGCTGAGGCCTCAGCTCACCTTCTTCAGGGTTACCGGAACCTACAAGCACGAAACGTGCAGGGTGCCGGATACTGATACCTTCACGTTCGACCACGTTTCTTCCGCTTGCTGCCACGTCAAGCAGAACATCGACAAGATGATCATCGAGCAGGTTTACCTCGTCAATGTAGAGAAAGCCCCGGTTGGACTGGGCAAGCAGGCCTGGCTCGAAAGCTTTTACACCGCTGGTCAGAGCCTGTTCTATATCGATGGTACCACAAACACGGTCTTCAGTGGCACCAAGCGGAAGATCGACGACCGGAACCGGGATGTCCTCGATAGTCAGATCTTCCGGAGCAAGAGTTTTTCTTCCTTTCTGAGGCTTTTCAGCTTCGATATACTCGTTAACATTGCGGTTGTAAACATCATCCTTGACCCGTTCAATCATCGGCAACACCTCTGCAAGCGCCCGAACAGTCGTACTTTTTCCAGTCCCCCTGTGGCCCATGACAAGCACTCCACCAATCCTCGGATCGATGATATTCAGAATCAAGCTGAGTTTCATTTCTTCCTGACCGACGATCGCCGTAAAAGGATAAGCCTGTCCTTGCTTCTTTTTGGTTCTCGCTTTCTTTGGGCCGGAAGCTTTTTTGGCAACCGAACCTTCCTTTGCTTTCGTACTTGCTGTGTTGTTTGCAGCTGAAGCAGTCTGAGTCATAATTGATGATTTGGTTAAACACCCCAACCCTTTGCGTTTACCACTGCGGGAAAAGGCTTACTTAATTGAAGACGTTTACAATTAAACCATGAATTTATGGTTTTAACAAGAGAATAGAAAATGCTTTAAAAAAAAGGCGCATGTTAAGTCAAACAGCAAAGGTCAAATGACAAAAAAAGACTCCCGAAATCCAGGATTCCGGCTTCAGGATTTATTGCTCCAAGGCATTTTCAGCCGCTTCTTTTATAGATTCTGAAAGTGTCGGATGAGCATGAATCACATCAGCAAGCTGTCCCGCCGTCACACCCAGGCTTCGGGCAAGTGACAACTCTCCTATCAGCTCCACCGCTCCATGGCCCAGCACATGACCGCCAAGCAGTTCTCCGTTGTCCGCATTGAAAACCAGTTTCACAAAACCCTCCCTCACTCCGTATGCACTTGCTTTTCCCGAGGCTGCAAAAAAAGCATGTCCGACCTTTACCCGAAAACCTGCATCGATGGCCGTTTTTTCGGTATATCCCACACATGCCACCGACGGCTCAACGTAGACACAACGGGGCACTCTGCTCTCGTCAACAGGCTCACCCCTCTTCCCCGTTATAGCCTTCACTGCAACTCCGGCTTCAGCCGAAGCCTTGTGTGCAAGCAGCATCCCTCCTCTGACATCACCTATAGCAAAGATGTTCCCTACATTGGTACGACAGAACCGATCGGTTTCGATAAAACCCTTTTCTGTAGCAACTCCGACTTTTTCTAGGGCAAGGTCACGCGTGTTGGGAACAACACCAACCGCGACAAGCATACTTTCCGCTTCCACCACCCGTTCACTGCCGTCCCTCAGACGTACCACAGCACGAACGCCTCCTTCCGTCGCTTCACTTCTTTTCACGGCAGCTTCAGTAATAATTTCGATCCCTGCCTTGGCAAGTGAACGCCTTAGCCCCTCTCCCACCTCTATATCTTCGAGAGGAAGAATCTCCGGCATAAGCTCCACCAGCGTAACCTTACTTCCCGCTGCACTGAAATACCATGCCATCTCCACCCCTATCGCACCACCTCCTACGATAAGCATGTTTTCCGGCGCAGTCTGCATTGCAAGTGCTTCACGGCTCGAGACGATGGTTTTGCCGTCGAACTCCAATCCCGGAAGCTCTCTTGCAGAACCACCGGCAGCAATGATGATGTTTTCCGCCGTCACCGTTTCGGCAACCTCACCGTTGCGGGTTATTGCAAGTGCATGAGCATCAGCAAATGAACCTTCACCTCGCTTCACCGTGATATCGTTCCGCTTCATAGCATATTCAACGCCCTTGGACATCGTCAGCACGACCCTTCGACTTCTTTTCACAGCCTGGGCCATATCGACGGTTGAATCATGACACTCGAGGCCAAAAGGTCCGGCATCACCGGCCAAACGGAAAATTTCGGCACTTCTCAGCAGCGCCTTGGTTGGAATACACCCCCAGTTCAAACAAACGCCACCAATCGCACCTTTTTCGACAACACATACCTTCAAACCACAACGTGCCGCCTTAATCGCCGCTTCGAACCCTCCCGGTCCTGACCCGATAACGACCACATCAAAATCAAAAGACTTACCTTCTCCTTTACCTGACATGAGAATTACGCTGTTATGTATTATTATAATGCCATATAGAATTTCACAGTACTCACCCAAGATGCAAAATCAACCGGTAAAAAGCGAACAGGAAGAACAGGACACGGAGCGCCAGGAGCCAAAAAAAATGACGTTGCAGGTCGCCCAAACCCAGAAGCCGATGCGTATCGATGTCTATCTTGCGCAACAGGTTGAAAATGCCACACGCAACAAGGTTCAGGAGGCCATTTCGGAACACCGGGTGCTGGTAAACGGAAAAACAGTCAAAGCCAATTACAAAATAAAATCTCTCGACAGCATAGAGATCACTTTTCTCCGTCCCCCGGCACCGGAACTTGCTCCGGAGAACATTCCGGTCGACATCGTCTATGAGGATGAAGATCTGATGGTCATCAACAAGGCTCCCGGCATGGTGGTTCACCCCGCTTTCGGCAACTGGACAGGAACACTTGCAAACGCAATCCTTTACCATCTTGGTACCGACGCCGAAAAGCTCGATGCATCCGAACTCCGGCCGGGCATTGTCCACCGGCTGGATAAAAACACCTCGGGTTTGATTATCGTCGCGAAAAACAGTACTGCCCTGAACAGGCTCGCAAGACAGTTCGCAAACCGGCAGGTAGAAAAAAAATATCAGGCAATAGTTCGTGGTGTCCCGAATCCTCCTGAAGGAATCGTCAAGACGAATATCGGGCGCTCGATACGAGACAGGAAGGTGATGACCTGTTACGAGTTTCAGGGAAAAGAAGGAAAAACAGCGATCACGGAATACGCTGTTCAGAAAAACCTCCATTACTTCTCTCTTGTCGAACTGACGCTCCATACCGGAAGAACGCATCAGATTCGGGTCCATCTGCAGCATATCCGTACACCCATTCTCGGAGACGAAACCTACGGAGGCACAGCCATCTTCAAACTACCGTTCAGTAAAAGTGAACTTTTCGTGAAAAATTTACTGGAACTCATCCCCCGTCAAGCGCTGCATGCAGAAAGTCTAACTTTTTTCCAGCCGACCACTCATGAACGATTATCTCTGAGAGCACCCCTACCATCCGATATGCAGGCTGCTTTGGAAAAAATCGAAACTGTTTTATCTCTATGAACCACATTCAATAATCACTGTTAACCGTTAATCGATCGCCAATTATGAAAGTACTCGCAATCAACGGAAGCCCGCGCAGGGAAGGCAACACGCATAAAATGATCCTGAAAGTTTTCGAAACTCTTGAATCTGAAGGTATCGAGACCGAGCTTGTTCAGGTCGGTGGGAAAATCGTCCGGGGTTGTCTGTCATGCTACAAATGTATCGAGCGCAAGGATAAGAAGTGTGCGACAAAAAACGACCTTTTCAACGATCTTTTTGAAAAAATGCTCGAAGCAGAAGGCATCATTCTCGCCTCGCCAACCTATTTCGCCGATATTACCCCGGAGCTCAAAGCGGTCATCGACCGTGCCGGTTTCGTTTCGAGAGTCAACGGCCAACTTTTCCGGCACAAAGCAGGAGCTGCGGTCATCTCACTCCGACGAGGAGGTGGTGTACACGCCTACGACAGCATCAATCACCTCTACCAGATCTGCGGCATGTTTATCGTCGGTTCAACCTACTGGAACCTTGGTTTCGGAGGCAGAACCGAAGCTGAAGTCACCAATGACAAGGAGGGGATGGAAAACATGCTCGATCTGGGCCGGTCGATGGCATTCCTCCTTCAGAAGCTCAAAAGCTGATCACCTGGTCTGCAAGGTTTTCCTTCGATTATCGTCCAATTGTAAAAGGCACTTGAAAAATCTGCTTCACACGACAACGCTATGAGATTTGCCACCCATGAATACATGAGAGGAGTATCGAATTATGAAAAATGGAAAGCTGTTTCTTGTTGCAGTTCTTGCAACAATGATGGGTTGCCAGACAGCCGCGCCTGCCCAGGCTGACGTCAATGTACACATCGGATTCGGAAGCCCCCGTGCTATCGCATACCACCCGGTATACTATGGAGATTATTATTACAACGCGGCATATGCACCAAACCTGTTGTACATCCCGCAACTTGGCTTTTACGCTTCTGTAGGTTCACCCTACGACTTGCTCTTTTTCAACAATTTCTACTATGTCTACCACAGTGGACACTGGTACCACTCACACTATTACTACGGACCATGGACCGTTGTCAAACACAACAGACTGCCGTACAAGATCAGAAAGCACCGTTGGCATAAAATCAGGGAATACTGCAATCATGAATACCGCAAGTCCAACAAGCACCGTTGGCTGAAGCATCGTCATTTTATCCATAAGGAAAAGAAAAAAAGTATCAGAAACAGCGCTTACTACCGTTCTGATCGGCCTGGTGGGAGCCGCTGGAAAAAAGCACCTGACGGAAACGCGGACCATAACAACAAAAAGATCTATAAGGTAAGGTCAAAGAATGAAAAGAGAACTGTCTACAAGATAAGGTCCGAACGTGAAAGAAATAAAGCGTACAAAATCAGAACAGATTCTGAAAAACGCTTTATCCGCAAAGAACCCGGAAAAACAAAAACATGGCGCAAGAATCCGGATAAAAAGATTGTCGTCAAAGAAAAAACAGTGAAAACAAAGCGCTGGACAAAACAAAACAACGACCGTAAAGAAAAGCGCTTTGCAGAAAACAGAAATAACACCAAGGAAAAAAGCCAGTTCAAAAAAACAAATCGACTCAAAAACGAACTGAAAAGAAAGATCAGCGAAAGAAAAGCGGAACGCAGTACGAAACGATGGAGGCGAACCAACGATTAAACAATAAGATCCTATCCAATAAGATCCTATCGGCAATAAACGGCCCTGGCACAATTTTGCATCAGGGCCGTTTTCTTTTTATCTCGAAGTGAAAACAGTCCCTTATAAGGAAAATAAATGTGATAACTTACCGCTCAACCACAGCGACAGCATCATTGTACCTGCTGATCGATAATTTCGAGTTTTCTTTTCAAAAAGAACGATCCGCGGTATTCTCTCATTTCAGGGTTTCATTAGGAGATTACAGTCTGCTTTAGGCATATTATACCCTACATGATCCGGCAACAGGCAAATACGAATGAGATTACGTGACCATGAAAAAAGCAGTCTCTCGCTTCCTTATCCTTTCTTTTTTTTGGATCGCATACCCGCAAATAACAAGAGCTGATGATACACCGACTCCAATAAAGCCGATCAACGCTCCTGAAAAAATAGTTGAAGAATCGTATTGCGGCCAAAAAGTTATCGATCCTTACCGGTATATGGAAAATCTCGAGGATCCTTTTGTCCGGCAATGGCTGACAGCGCAGGCAGAATATGCAAGATCGGTTATCGAAAAAATCCCCGGAAGAACGTCACTCATTGAGAAAATGCAGGATTTCGACAGTCGAAAATCTGCAAAAGTCTATAACCTTGTCATAACGGATAACGACTGGTACTTTTATCTGAAAAGAACACCCGCGGACGAAACTGGAAAACTTTATTATAGAAAAGGTATCCAGGGTGATGAATCCCTGCTTTTCGATCCTTCCGGTTTTTCGGTAAACAGTCAGAAAAAATATGTCGTCAGCAACATCTCTCCCAGCGATGACGGCTCGAAAGTGGCTGTTTCAGTAGCAGCTGATGGTTCCGAAGACGATATCGTGCTGATCATGGATGTACAAGCAGGCAGGCTTTACCCTGAAAAAATCGACCGCTGCCGCTTTGCATCACCATCATGGCTGCCTGACGGAAGTGCGTTTCTTTACAATCGTCTCCAGAAAAGCGGAAGGCATCAGAGCGATATACAAAAAAACAGTAAAGTCTATCTTCATGAAGTCGGCAGCGATCCGTCTCTTGACAGGGAAGTTTTTTCCCGTGACACCAATCCTGTAATGAACATCAAGCCCGAGGATATACCTTCCGTTCATTACGATAAGGACAGCAAACATCTTTACGCCTTTGTTCATAATGTCGATCGCCGCCTTACGGTGTATTATGCCCCCGTATGGGAACTTGGGAGGGGAAAAATTTCCTGGAAACCGCTTCTCAAACCCGAAGACAACATCCACGATTTCGCTGTCACCGAAAAGGATCTTTACCTCTACACTCCGGAAAAAGCCCCGAACTTCAGAGTTCTGAAAACCTCGCTGTTACAACCTGACATCGGCCAAGCAGAAACGGTCATTCCGGAACATCCCGATGCGGTACTCTCATCGTTCAACCTTACCAGTAACGGGATATATTACACACTTTCGAAAAACGGCGTCGAAGTGGAGTTTTTCCATAAAGAGTTCGACGGGAAAAAAGCCAAAAAATTACCATTGCCGTTTCCTGCAGGGACCATACATCTGAGCACCAAAGGCTTCAGGTTTCCCGATGTATGGATTGTCATCTCCGGATGGAGTAGTGATTACAAACGGTACCGTTACGATGAAGACTCGAATTCCTTTGTTTATGAAACGCTTTCTTCAGCGGCTGAATATCCGGAATACGATGATCTTGTCGTCCAGGAAATCATGGTACCGTCACATGACGGTGTGAAAGTCCCGCTTTCCCTGATTCATAAAAAAGGTTTGAATAAAAACAGCCGAAATCCTCTGCTTTTCTATGGATATGGCGCTTATGGAAAGTCGTTACGACCATTTTTCAACCCATCGTTTCTCCTGTGGACCCACAAGGGAGGAATCCTCGCTATCGCCCACGTCCGTGGAGGAGGAGAAATGGGAGACGCTTGGCACAAGGCAGGAATGAAAACGACAAAGTTCAACACGTGGCAGGACCTGATCAGCTGCGCAGAATATGTTATCGACAAAAAATACACCGCCCCTTCCCACATAGCGATCAACAGTGCAAGCGCTGGCGGCATTCTTGTCGGCAAGGCCATGACCGAGCGCCCCGACCTTTTTGCCGCAGTCATTCCTCAGGTCGGAGCCATGAATCCTTTTCGAGGAGAAGAAACACCCAATGGACCGGTCAACACACCGGAGTTCGGCACCGTCAACGATCCAGTCGAGTGCAAAGCGTTGATAGCAATGGATCCTTACCTGAGTATTCGTAAAAGGGTTACATACCCTGCGGCTCTCGTTACAGCTGGCATCAATGATCCGAGAGTGATTGCATGGCAACCCGCGAAATTCGCCGCCCATCTGCAGGCATCGAGCGTTTCAGGTAAACCTGTGTTGTTTTACACTGATTTCCAGTCGGGACATGGTATCGGTAATACAAAAACCAAACAATTCGAAACACTTGCTGATGTACTGAGTTTTGCCTTTTGGCAAACCGGCCATTCCGAATTTCAGCCCGGGCATGCTGCTCCGGAAAAGTGACAGAACGTAGCTCTCAACGCCAAGCCTCTTTCGACAATGCCGACCTGGTCAAAATACAACACCTTGTTCCATTCCGAACGTTTCGGATACTTTCTCTACAATGCCATGTCTAACTGCCTGATCCAGGTTGACGAGGCACATTACCGTTTTCTGCAACTGCTCGAAAGCGAACCGTCTTCAGCCGGTAACGGTTTCGACACACCGTTCATCTCTCTCTTAACGGAAAAACATATCCTCGTTGAACAAGGTGAAAATGAAAAACTGTTGATGCTCAAACAGTACAAAAAGAACTGCAACTGCTATGGGCAGAGAGATCTTTCACTCACCATCTGACGCTTGCTTGCAATTTCGATTGCAGCTACTGCTTCGAGCACAGTCAGCTCGACAAAGCGGTTATGAGTTATGAAACTATAGAAAACCTTACAGCATTCATCAGGGAAAAAGCGGTATCAGGCAAAACAAGCATTATCTGGTATGGTGGAGAGCCTACTCTTGCATTCGATACCATAGACACGATTACCAGAAAAATCTCCGCATCCGGGGTGAAACTCGAAAATGCACAACTCGTCAGCAATGGTTTTCTACTCGATGAGAAACGCCTCGATGCACTCGACGACCTGAAAATCACCAACATTCAGATAACCCTCGATGGACCACAGGAAACGCATGACAGGAGAAGGAAACTGCTTAACGGCAAACCGACCTATGAGAAGATCATCAGCAATATCGATCGTCTCGTGAACTCATCATTTACCGGCTCTTGCGATATCCGAGTGAATATCGATAAAACAAACATGGACGCCTTCGTTCCTTTTAGAAAGGATATTCTCAAACGCTATTCCGGAAAAAAAATAAGCGTTCACGCATCGAAACTCAAAACCCCTGAACCATGGGGGTTACGTCAATCGGAGTGGACCGACTATTGTACCCAGCTCTACTTCGAACACGATATAACAACCAAATCATTATTCTTTCCGCACAACAACGAAACAGGTTTATGCGTAGCGCATTTTAACAATATGTACGTCTGCGGACCTTACGGAGAGTTATATAAATGCTGGGAAGATGTAGGAATACCTGCGATGACAATCGGCAACGTCAACCAGAAAAAAACTGTTGAAAATCCCCATATACAGGCGATGTATTCCATAGCGACAGATCCCTATATCCATGAAGAGTGCCGTGATTGCTCACTTTTGCCTGTCTGTTCGGAGATATGCCCGAAAACATGGTTGGATGCTAGAAATGGCAATCTGCACAGTATCGAAGAATCCTGCACCCATTACAAAAATCACCTCAGTCAATGCCTTGAAGTATTTTACGATATCTATCTCACTTCTGAAACAAGCAAAATGCTCTTGAACAAACCTGTCATGCCGCTCGAAAACAATGGTTACCGTGTCATTGCACATAACACCGGAAGTACTCCCCATCCGGCAGCATAACGACCTTGTGGTTCAGCTATTTTTTCACAGTTGGACACCATGAAGTCACAACCTTGTCACATTTCAGATCAGCGACATCCAGATCAAGAGCAATGAGTTGATCGAGTTCCTCCAGAGTACACTGAAATCCTGCCTTGTTCAAATGCTCAATCCGCTTACTCACGTCGACAATGGACATGACCTGATCACGAAATGAACTGTCTGTCTTGATTTTGTTGATTGCCGCTTTAGCCTGATCGAGTGACATAGCTCCTCCTTGACTGACTATCGAGATCGGAAAAAATCAGGGTCCCTTGTCCTCTTATAATATAGTCATTTCCATAAACTCTACAATTTCATTGCCTGTTACATCCCTTATTCTCGTGCAGCCAGCTCCTCCCACCGAACCATATCTTCCTCGAGCTGATTCTGTAAGGATTGGAGTTCGTCGCTCAGTTGTCTGACCTGATCGAAATCCGATCCGGCATCATTCAATTGCAGAGAAATCAAGGCCTGACGTTCCTCGGCTTCAGCGATCTTCTTCTCCAGTAAACCAAGTTCACGCCGCTCTTTGTAGGTGAGCTTTCGAGGACCGGTATCGTTGCTTTTTTCTCTCGATACCCTACCAGGAACATCGATTGTCGTTTCTTCTTTCACCACATCCTGTACCGCTTTCATCTCCAGATAAACGCTGTAGTTTCCGGGATACTCTCTAATCCGTCCATTTTCCTCAATAGCAAAAATGTGCTCGACCACCCTGTCGAGAAAATACCGGTCATGACTGACCGTTATGACGCAACCCGGCCAAAGATCGAGAAAATCTTCAAGTATTTGCAATGTCGGAATGTCGAGGTCATTTGTCGGCTCATCGAGCAGCAGCACATTGGGAGACATCATGAGCTTTCTGAGCAGATAAAGCCTCCGCCGTTCTCCCCCGGAAAGATTCCCGATCAGATTGTACTGAACAGATGGATCGAAAAGAAATTTCTCCAGCATTTTCGATGCGGAAAGTACGCTTCCATCACTGAGCGTTATGTGCTCAGCTTCTTCCTTGATATAGTCAATCACCCGCATGGCATCATCGAGGCCGCTGCTCATTTGATCGTAGTACGCTATCTTTACTGTCTGCCCTGTTTCGATCCGGCCTTTATCAGGAGATACTCTACCCGTAATAAGATCGAGAAGCGTTGTTTTACCAGAGCCATTGGGTCCGATGATGCCTATTCTATCCCTTTTTTGTAAAAGGTACTCAAATGATGAAATCAACGGCTTGCCGTCCCAGGATTTCGAAACTCCATGGAGTTCGATAATTTTATTTCCGAGACGTTCAGAACCAAAACCAATATCCAGCGTCTCCTTTTCGGTAACGCCCCGTTCTGTAACAAGTGATTGAGCGCGCTGGATTCGTGCTTTCTGCTTCGTCGTTCGAGCCTTGCAACCTGTTCGAAGCCATGCAAGCTCTTGTTTGACAAGAGCTCTTCGTTTTCGATCAGCCCGAGCGACCTGCTCCTCCTGCTCGGCTTTCTGCTGCAAATAGCTTGCATATCCTCCGGTAAAAACATTTGCCGATATTCCATCCAGCTCGATCATACGATTGACCACCCGATCAAGAAAATACCGGTCATGGGTAACCAGAACCAATGCACCTTGGTATCTCTTGAGATAGTTCTCCAACCACTCGACGCTGTCAGCATCGAGATGGTTGGTAGGTTCATCGAGAATAAGGGCGTCGCTAGGTATGACAAGCGCATGCGCCAAGGCAACACGTTTACGCTGTCCGCCCGATAGCGTGCCCATTTTTGCCGATACATCATGCAGGCCAAGTTTTCCAAGCACTCCTTTCACATGTGCTTCCAAATCCCACGCATTGTTAATATCGAGCTGATGCGAGAGATTGGTCATCTTTTCAATCAACTTTTCCCCCTGGCCGCCTCTCTCTTCAAGCGCTTTGCAAACCTTCTCGTACTCATAAACCAGCCGCAGCTCCTTTTCATCCGATTTCAATATCGCCTCCAGTACCGTATCATCGGGACTGTAGGGAGAATCCTGGGGCAACCAGGCTATACGGCTTTGCCTTCCCATCATCATGGTACCTGAATCGGGCAGTTCTTTTCCGGCAAGTATTTTCAGAAGCGTACTTTTACCGCTGCCGTTTGTTCCGATAATACCAACCTTGTCTTTATCATCTATACCGAAAGAGACATCACCGAAAAGCTTCTTTAAACCGTATTGTTTACTTATCGACTCTACTGTCAGGAGAACCATATGCTACTTTCGTAAAATTTCAATTAGCTTGAAAACATATACCATAACAATAATTTTCGCCTTTTCCAGCAATACTTACACCAAAAGATGAAACAAAAAAAAACTCTCTTGACGTTGTTGTTTATACTCATTGCAGCTGTTATCTCGTTTCTACCGAGAGTAGATAGAGATAACGGAAATTACAAAGTATTACGCATTGCCGACGGTGACAGCTTCACCCTGACAAGAAACAATGAAGAACTTGAAATCAGACTCTACGGCATAGACTGCCCTGAACAAAAGCAACCATTGTATCGGAAAGCGGAAAGGTTTACCAGCACAATGCTTCAGAGAGGAGAGATAAGGCTTGTAGAAGTCGATAAGGACAGATACGGCAGAAGGGTTGCCTGGGTCTACATTGATTCACTGTGCCTGAACGAAGAACTTGTCCGCCACGGACTCGCATGGCATTATAAATACCATTCAAGCGATACGTCTCTTGCCCGCCTCGAAGACAGTGCCCGAACGGTAAAAGCAGGTATATGGTCCGACCCACATGCCATACCACCATGGATGTTTCGTAGAAAAGGCAAACATTAGACGTAACGTTGTATTTCAGCCAACAGCTCGGATGAGTTGATCGGTTTTGCAAGAACAACGTCGCATCCAGCTTTTTTTGCCGCTGCTTTTTCCTCCGGATCGGCAAAAGCAGTCTGTGCAATGACCGGTAATTCCGGGCGAATCTCTTTTATTCGGCTTGTCGCCTCATACCCGTTCATCACGGGCATCTTCATATCCATGAGCACAATACGGATATCAGGTACTTTCTGAACCTTTTCAACAGCTTCCTTGCCGTTTTTCGCAAGAATCACATTCACCTTTTGATTCGATAATATGCCTTTCAACAGTAAGCGGCTTATAGAATCGTCGTCGACAACCAAAACAGGAAGCCCTGAAAAAAACATACCGTTAGCGTCTTCTTGCATATCCTGCTTCAAAAGGGGGTTCGAAACCAAATGGCTGTCGTAGGGAATCGTAAAATAAAACGAGCTTCCCTTTCCGGGAATCGAGTCAACCCGTATCGTTCCACCAAGCATTTCTACAAGTTTTTTACTGAGACTGAGCCCTAATCCTGCGCCTTCATATTCACGTGTTGCATCGAGCGAAACCTGTCTGAAATGTTCGAAAATTTTCCCTTGCTGATCATCAGGTATACCAATGCCTGTATCCCTGACATAAAACTCCAGCATCTCACCCTCTTTCCTGTAACCGAAAACCACCTCCCCTTCACGTGTATACTTCAAGGCGTTGCCGACAAGGTGCGACAATACCTGGCTGAGTCTGACCTTATCTGTCACGATAAGACTCTCTTTTGCAGAAAGACCGGCTTCAGCGGAAAAAGTGAGGTTTTTCTCCTGTGCCTGTTCAAAAAAATCAGCATGTATTTTTTCAATGATTTTATTGACGCTGGTCTTATCCGGATAGAGCGATAATTCACCGGTTTCGATTCTCGAAATATCGATGAGATTATTGATTATTGAAAGCATACGTTTTCCGCTTTCATGAATGAGCTCTATATACTGCTCTTTTTCTTTTCCGGACAAGAGAGGTTCTCTCAACAACTTGGAAAAACCAAGGATACCGTTCATCGGGGTACGTATTTCATGACTTATATTCGCAAGAAAACATGATTTCAGACGGTCGCTCTCCTCGGCTTTCTCTTTCGCATCGATCAGTTGACCCCATAATTTTTTCTTTTCGGTAATATCCTCCTTTACCGCCACAAAATTGGTTATGCGTCCCTGCTCATTGATCACGGGTGATATGCTCGCATCTTCCCAGTAAAGTTCACCGTTTTTCTTTCTATTGAGAAACTCGCCACGCCATTCCTTGCCTGAAAGAATGGCTTGCCACAAACGCTGATAGAAATCCTGAAGCATTTCACCCGACTGCAGGATACGCGGATTTTTCCCCGAAACCTCTTCAAGAGTGTAACCCGTTAAAGCGGTAAACTTCGGATTCACATATTCGATATTACCTTCACGGTCGGTTATTACAACCGCTGCAGGACTCTGCTCGATAGCCTTGTTGATGGTCTTCAGTTTTTCCTCGAACTGCTTTTCGCGAGTCACATCATCGTAAACCGCGACGATATCCCCATCTGGCAACTTGAAAATGTAGTTTTCTCTCCAACCGACGACCCTCTCATCCTCATACATCGAAACAGGATGATGCTCAGGCTGTCCCGTTCTCCATACACGCTGAAAAACGTCAAAAAGCCCGAACTCCTTCACCCCCGGAAACAGCTGCAGAACACTTTTCCCGATAACATCCTTCCTTGCGATAGTTTCGATTTTCTCGGCCGATTTGTTGAAATCCCGGAAAACGAAATCATTACCGTTATCCAGCACCTCGTAAACAGCGACACCGCTGCTAATATTTTCGAAAAGTTGCCGGAACCGCTCTTCACTCTCCCTGATTTTCTGGGTAGTCGCTTTACAAATGGAGCCGACACTCTCAAGTTGAGCGACCTTCAACCGAAGAGCTTCCAGTTCAGCAAACTGCAGGGAAAGAGCTTGTTTTTCGTCCCTCATGATATGTCATTGATATCATTGCCATTAAGTCATGAGATAATACTATTGAACAGCATAAGGGGACATTCTCATAACGTTTTTCGTTACACAAATTAATGAAAACATTTCGAATTTTAACCAAACACTTCACAAAGCAAAGTACTTTTTGACGTACAATCAACATCTTTTTCATTTTTTTTCTCAAAAAGCATCTTTTCCCCTTTATTCGATGACGTTTGAAAAGCAAATTTGCTTTTCAAGGAAACCGGCATACGACGCAAAGAAGAAAGTTTGCAGGAAACCTCTGTCGAACCGTATAGGTTGTCGGTTGAAGAAATATGCCGTGGCAAAGAGGTCGTGACAGCAAGAAGAAAAGGCAGGAAAGAGAAAAAGCCCGCAGGAAAGTACGTTTACGTATAATCCTTCAGCATCTTTGCAAACGCTGCGTCTGCAACTGTATGCTCATAAGCAGGAGTATGGGTTATGCCGAGCATATCCTCGTATAGTTCACGCCCGTCCCGGCGATAGATAATCCCCAAAGGAAATTTGGGCGTTTCGATGGCTTTTTCGAAAGCAAGCCGACGATCAGACGGATCGTAATCGTCAGACAGATAGTAGGTATTTTCCTTAAACCACTGATAGGTGTTCTCCTTGTTGAATATCACGCAGGGTTGGAAAATATCAACGACAGACAACCCTTTGAATGCGATTGCCTGTTTTATAATCTCCCTGGTTTGATTGCCGTCGCCGACATTTGCCCGTGCAACAAACGGCGCATCGAGAGCAATCGCAACTGCAATAGGATTGAACGGTTCAAGCAGAACACCGTTGAGTTGAAGTGAAGTCTTCATACCCAAACGTGATGTCGGAGAGGCCTGCCCTTTTGTCAGACCGTATACCATATTGTCATGAACAATAACCGTTATATCGCAGTTACGGCGAATAGCATGCAGAAAATGGTTACCTCCTTCTCCGTACATGCACCCGTCACCCGATTCAGCAATAACGACAAGGTTCCTGTTTGAAAGCTTCACACCCATAGCGACCGGTAATGCACGGCCGTGCAGTCCGTTGAACATATGCGCATTGACGTACTGCGGCGTTTTTGCCCCTTGTCCGATACCGGATACGATTACGAGATTCCTGCGATCGAGAGCAAGATGATGAAGCGCCTCCTTGAGTGCATCGAGCAACTTATAGTTACCGCAACCGGGGCACCAGCCCATAGTCTTGACCTGCATATCGAATGGATTGACGATCATGTCACACCTCCTGTAGTACCTCGACAACCTCTTCAACCGAGAACGGTTCACCTGTCACTTTCAGAATCCTCTTTGAAACAGGCACACCGAATTCACGGATCAGCAAATCTGCAAACTGACCTGTTGCATTGTTTTCAAGTACAATGATATGCTTACCCTCGAGCTGTTTTTTTACCGCCATGTTCAATGGAAAAAGTTGTGAAAAGTGTAAACCGGAAAGATCTTTCCGCTGAAAATTATCGATCACTTCCTCGAGAACTCCCCTATTCGAGCCCCAGGCAACGACGACATTTTTCGCTTCCGCAGCCCCGAACAGTTCCGGCATCAACGCCTCTTCGGCAAGATACTCGAGACGCTTCAACCTTTTTTCCACCATTTTTCGTCGTAACTCAAAGTTTTCGGTCAGATGACCACTTTCATTATGTTCATGAGAGTCGACCTTGACGATGCCGTCACCATAGCCAGGCACCCCCCTGGGCGAAAGGCCATCTCCCGTCAAAGAATATCTTTTGTACTTTTCATCGGTTCTGACGATATAACGTTCTAACGGCAGCCTGACAATATCCGACTCATCCACTGCGGCAATGGAATCAAGAAAAAATTGATCGGTCAGCACAAAGACAGCTGTCTGGTATTTCTCGGCAAGATGAAAAGCCCTCTGCATCAGCTCAATTGCCTGGGCAAACGTGCCGGGAGCGAGGATAACTCGCGAAAACTCTCCATGACCTGCATATAATGTCAGATTGAGATCAGCCTGCTCGGTGCGTGTCGGCAGTCCTGTCGCAGGGCCAGGCCGCTGGCCAAGGTGAACAACAACAGGTACTTCGGTAACACCGGCAAGGCTCACCCCTTCTTCCATGAGAGCAAAGCCACCACCCGAAGTGGTAACGATTGATCGTGCTCCTGCATACGATGCCCCAAGCGCAGCATTGATAGCGGCAATTTCATCTTCTGCCTGATCGACGACAATATTGAAGTCCTCCGCATTATGGGCAAGGTACGTCAAAAGGCCGGTTCCCGGGGACATGGGATAGGAAGAAATAAAACTGCATCCCGCAGCAACCGTTCCGATTCCTACTGCCGTATTTCCATCGATCAGTAATTCACCAGGCTGTTCTTCAACCGGATCGATCGTTACCTCGATCCGTTTTTCAGCCGCCGTCTCCTTGCCAAAAGTGTATCCGAGTTTCGCTGCCGTAATATTTTTTGCGACAACATCCTCTCCTTTTGTGGCAAACTGCTCTGAGAGGTATACTGAAAATGCATCGATTGAAATCCCAAGCAGGCCAAGTACAATTCCGACTGCAACGGTGTTCGAAAATATCTTGCTTCCCGCTTTTTCAGCGAATTCAGCAATGGGTGTATCGATAAAACCGCTAATATCTTTACCTTCGAGATGCTTTTTCTCGGCAAAAACAAGAGTCGTTTCACCGATGCGGTCTTGAAGATGATCGATTGCATCTGCATTGAGTGCAACCAGAAAATCTATTTTGCTCACATACGCTCCGCGTTTTCGAGCAGTAACCCTTACTTCCGTGGAATTGCTCCCGCCCCTGATACGGGACATGAATTCAGTACAGGCAAACACATAATACCCGTTTCTTTTCAGCACCCTCACGAGCGCTTCTGCTATTGTCTGTACGCCCTGCCCCGCGGCCCCGCCGAACACAATGGAAATATCGTTTTCAAAGTGATGCATTACCAAGGGTTTTTATCTCACAGTAAACAGGTTCGGAAAATTTTTGCACGTAAAAATACGGCACTGCGATTGTCACCGTCCCATCGACCGCCACACCGTTGCTGCGAGCAGGATAAAATTCCGATTCCATAGCCGCCTTGTGCGCCGATTTATCAAACACCTTGCAATTGAAAGGATCATGCTTTACTATAACCGCCTTTTTCGGAGTACCGTTTCTGCTGACCGATACTTTTACAAAAACAACCCCTTCTGCACCCGAAAGTCTCGCACCTTTCGGATAATAAGGCTTTTCAAGCATTTTCAGCACCGGACCATGAGTCCTCTTCTCCTTGACTAAACCGAATTTTTCACGGTCCAGCACCTTGACATATGTCCTTTCATAGCTCTTCCTGTCCTCGAGAGGCAAAATACGAGCCTGTTTTTTCGGAATCCTCACAAAAGGCTTTTCGTTTCTAACATCAGGGGATGTTGAAGCCGTCCAGGGTTGCAAAGAACTGTCTTTCAGACGAAACCAAACCGGTACATCGAGCCAGCGCCTCACCGGAATACCATCTTTTGTCGCTGCCTTGTAAGACGCTTTCGTCAACGCAGAAATTACAGCGTTGTCGAACACCCAACATTCAGGTGAACTGCGCTTGATAATTTCCGCCTTGACGGGATGACCGTTTTCAGCGACAAGAACCCTCCCGAGCAAGACTCCTTCAATACCGTTTCTTTCGGCCGAAAGAGGATACATGAATTTCAGTTTGGATTGTAACGATGGTGAATGTTCGCACATCGCCGGCTGCGCAGACAATAAAACCGGAACACAGAGCAGCAGGAAAATAAAAACCTTGTCGAGTGCTAACCGCAAATAACTATACCGTTTCATAGGGGTGCCGTTTGGGGTTGTCACATAGCTGTTTGCCTCTGGAAATAAAATTACGTTTTTTACCGAAACATACCTCAATACAGAAGTACATTTCACGAAAAAAATCAGAAAGCACCATTATGTCAGAACATGGTACACCCCAACGGCTACCTCAGGAAAGATCCTTTTGCAAAACAACGATAACTGATTACCTTCTTCATACGAACCATCAAGCCTGTTGTTATAATCAGCGAAACATCTCTTAAATAAAGAGCCATGCAGAATCGGAAAGTTCTTCTTGTTACGGGAGCTTCCACCGGAATAGGGGAAGCTGCAGCAAGACATGCAGTAGCTTCAGGTTACCGGGTTGTACTCACCGCCCGATCGACAGGTAAACTCGAAGCCTTGCGTGATGAGCTGGGTGCGGACAATGCAATTGCCGTCTCATGCGATGTTTCGGACTGGAAAGCTCAGCAACATATGCTCGAGACCACTCTTGAATACTATGGACAGGTCGATGCTGTGTTTGCCAATGCAGGATTTTCGAAAGGCTCACCATTTTACGGCGGTGAAAACAAATTCGAAGAGTGGAGAGAAATGGTGCTCACCAATGTTTTCGGTGCTGCCGTCACCGCACGGTTATGTTTACCCGAACTGGTAAAAACCAAAGGCCACTTTCTCATTACCGGTTCGGTCGTCGGCCATATCACTTCGATACGCAACCTTTACTCTGCCACCAAGTGGGCTGTTAGCGCCATTGCACAAGCCGTCCGTAATGAAATGGTCGGAACAGGTATCCGTGTGACCCTTTTGGAGCCCGGAGTCGTCGATACTCCTTTCTGGGGAGCCGTACCGAAGCCAGGCACTCCAGAGCTGGAACCTGATGACATCGCTCGCGCGGTGATGTATGCCATTGGCCAGCCTCCGCATGTTGATGTGAATCAGGTTTTGATACGTCCCACGGGACAACCCCATTAAAACCGTCGAATACCCGGCTGAGCAACTGTCGCTCATTCACCAGCCTCTGACGTACTGGAATCTTTTTCACCACCCGCCTTGTTGTTTGTTTTTCAAAGCGTTCGGGTTGCCGAATACCCCTTTCTCCTGAAACCAGTTTGACAACTCTTTTTCACTATGCCATTCAACAGCAGCACTATCATCCTTGACGGTCACAAACATCGTTTCATAGACACCGGCAGTTCCAAACCAACATTACTTTTACTCCATGGTATATCATGTTCTTTGAACTTTTTCGAAGAGACAATCCCGTTGTTTTCACGATCGTTCAGAGTTCTCGCACTCGATCTGCTTGGATTCGGCGGATCGGACAAGCCGAGAAAAATCGCTTACTCACTCGAACTTTACTCTTCACTGATCAAAGAGTTTCTGGATAAAACCCGTAACAACGAGAATGAAAAAATCTTTGCCGTCGGCCATTCAATGGGCGGTAAATACTTGCTGTCAACCGCCCTTCTTTATCCTGGCAGTTTCGACAAACTGGTACTGAGCAATACCGACGGTTTTACCGAACCGCCCCGTTGGGTCAGAGGCATAAGCCTGCCGGGCATAAAACAAGTTCTGAAAAAGGTATTTACCAGTGAACCGGTTTCATCGAAAGCCTTCAAAACAGCATTTCACAACCCGGAACAGGTAAACAATGTTTCCTACAAAAAAAACCTCGCTATTTCAAGAGATAAAGATGCAATGGAAACTATTATGGCTCTGAACAGAAATTATAAACACCTTGACTTTTCAAGAACAGGACTTCGCCAGCAGCTCGACCAGCTGACTATCCCGGTTCTGATTTTATGGGGGGATCATGATCTGTATATTTCACCATCGGTCGCCGGGATAGTACACAACGAAATTCCCGGTTCGGAACTGTATATTTTCAAAAACTGCGGTCATTCTCCCATGCTTGAATGTCCTGAATCATTCAGCAACAAAGTTGTCCGCTTTCTTCTCAACGACGAACAATAATCCTCGACAATGCTCATTACTTTCGAAGGCATCGATGGCGCTGGAAAGTCAACGCAAGTAAAAAAGCTCAAAAAATTCCTAACGGAAAAGGGTCATGAAGTGCTTACCCTGCGGGAACCTGGCGGTACTGCCGTTGCCGAAAAAATCCGGGACCTTCTGCTTGCAAGCAAACATGACATCACACCGATCGGCGAACTCCTGCTCTTTTCCGCAAGCCGTGCAGAACTGGTACAGAACATCATAGTACCTGAACTGCGACAAAACAGAATTGTTATTCTGGACCGTTTCTACGATTCAACAACAGCATATCAAGGTTACGGCCGAGGCTTGGATCTCGAGACGCTTCATCAGATCAACGCCATATCTTCTTTCGGCTTAACACCCGACTTTACGTTCTTCCTGGATATTTCTCCTGAAGACGCCCTCATCAGAAAGTTTTCCGAAAAGTCGATCCCCCTCGCCTTCGAAGAAAGTGAACTCGACCGAATGGAAAGTTCGGGGCTCGCTTTTTATCAACGGGTAAGGGAAGGCTACATGAAACTTGTCGAGACCAATGAACGTTTCATACTACTGGACGCCGGTGACGAGCCTCAGAAAATTCACTCGAAAATAATTCAGAAGCTGGCTCCCTTTTGCAGTAACGAACAGAATGAGCCGATACAGTCCGAAAAACACGAAAAGTGTTGAGCAATCTGTAACTGCCGGATATAAGATTAGAAATCGGGTTTTCGGCCGAACGTTACTTTTTCGCAAAAACTAAACCCTTTAAACAGATCTTTTATTAGATTGTTAGTCTTATTTTTGTAAAAAACATTGTTTAGGCAGCCGGAACTCATGCAAACACTGATTCTGAAAGAAAAGAAACTCGAGACATGTACGTCACCCATCACTCTTCAGGACATCCGAACGCTTAAAGAACTTTACCAGCTCAAATCCGAAACCCGTGATCTTCGCCAGCCCATAGTGCGTAACATCATGAAGCAAAGGGTCGTTGGCCAGCAATGTATCGAGTCTCTGAAAAATGCCCTTTACTCACTCGAAACGATTCATATAGACGACTATACGGGACAGAGAGTCTTGCGGCTTGACGGCAGGAAACAGATCGAGGTCGACCTGACCTACGAGATCAGAGAGTTGAAAAAAGACATATACTACCTTGAATATGGTGAAGATCACTTCATCAATTATTTAGCGAAATTCATACCCGATTTTCGAAAATATGTGAATGAAGGCATCAGGATGCTTCGAGGCAAATCATTCAATGCATTCATTACAGATCGTGACGGAACGACAAACAATTACTGCGGCAGGTACCGCTCATCCGTTCAGCCGATTTATAACTCCGTATTCCTGTCGAGATTCGCAAAAAATTGTTGCCGCTATCCGATCTTCATCACCTCGGCACCGCTTAAAGATTTCGGGATCCTCAATGTATCGATAAATCCCAGCGACATTTTTTTCTATGCTGGATCGAAAGGCAGAGAGTTCATCGACCCTGAGGGAGAATTCCATAGTTACCCTATCGACGAACACAAGCAGGAACTCATACACCTGCTCAATGAGAGGATGCGTCAGTTGCTCGAGGACCCGTGTTTGGAAAAATTCAATTTTATCGGTTCGGCCCTGCAGTTCAAGTTCGGACAAACAACTATCGCCCGGCAAGACATCACCTGCTCGATCAATCCTGAAGAATCAACGGCTCTTCTTGAAAAGGTCGAAAGCATAGTTAAAGAGATCGATCCCGAATGCAGAAATTTCAGGATCGAGGATACCGGTCTCGATATCGAGATAATTCTCACTATCGATCAGAAAGAGGATAATTCCGTCAAAGATTTTGACAAGGGTGACGGGTTGGAGTTTATCTGCAATACAATTGCTATCGACTCGGAATGCGGCCCGAACCTCGTTTGCGGGGACACCGCTTCAGACATTCCCATGCTGAAAAAAGCCGTTGAGTTATGCGATGATGTATGGAGCATTTTTGTCACCAGGGACGAAAATCTGGCAAAAGAAGTACAGCAGATCTGCCCCAAGAGCATGATCGTACCATCGCCCGACATTCTTCTTACCATTCTGGGGCTGCTTTCCTTGTAATAGCTGTTTCTATTTTCATAAAATCTCAATAACTGGCTTCATACTAATACTATACTATGCTTAAAGGTGTCATTTTCGATCTGGACGGAGTTGTGACAGGAACCGCAAAAATCCACAGCCTCGCCTGGGAATCGATGTTCAACGAATTTCTCAAAGAATACGCAGAAGCGAACAATGAACCCTTCGTACCGTTCAACCCCGGTCTTGACTACTTGAATTATGTCGACGGCAAACCTCGTATGGAAGGTGTCAGAAGTTTCCTTGAATCCCGAGAGATCGAACTCCCTTTTGGCGAAATCGACGATGTACCGGAAATGCCCACGGTTTGCGGTCTCGGAAATCGAAAAAACCAGGTTTTCACGGAAATCCTCATCAAAGAAGGCCCTGAGGTATTTCAAAGTACCGTCGACTTCATACAGGAACTGAAATCGAGAGGTGTACGGATCGGAATTGCATCTTCCAGCAGAAACTGCAAACTCATTCTCGAACTTGCAAAACTCGAACACCTTTTTGAAACCAGAGTGGATGGTGAAGTTTCTCTTGAACTAAAACTCAAAGGCAAACCCAATCCCGATATTTTCACAACCGCTGCCGACAATCTCGGCCTTCATCCCCACGACTGTGTTGTCGTGGAAGACGCCATTTCCGGAGTTCAGGCTGGGTCTGCAGGAAATTTTGGCCTGGTACTCGGTATTGCCCGTGAAATCGAAGGAATGAAGCTTCAGGAAGAAGGAGCTGATATCGTCGTCAGAGATCTTGGCGAAATACGTGTCGAAAAAGTTTTTGAATGGTTTGAAAAAGATCTGATCGAAGACGGATGGAATCTTCGTTACGCCACTTTCAAACCTGAAGAGGAAAAGTTACGGGAAACGCTGACGGCCATTGGCAACGGCTATCTTGGAACAAGAGGTGCATACGAAGGATCCAGAGCATCTCTCCACCACTACCCGGGAACGTATCTTGCGGGCATATTCAACAAAATACCTTCTGAAGTTCATGGAGAAACCATTTATAATAACGATTTCGTCAACTGCCCCAACTGGCTTCCCATAGAATTCAGAATATGCTGCGGTGATTTCATAGATCCTTTCGATCAGAAAATTCTGAGTTACCGGCAGGACCTCGATATCAAAAACGCCGTCATGAACCGTGAAATTGTTTTTCAGGACAATCTCGGCAGGATAACCCGAATATCGAGCAGACGGCTTGCAAGCATGGCTAATCCTCATCTCTGTGCCCTGCAATTCTCGTTTCTCCCGATCAATTACACCGGCGATATTGAATTCAGGGCCGCCATCGACGGAACCATCGAAAACAAGGGTGTTGCAAGATATAGCGCTCTTGCATCCGATCATCTCGAACATGTCGACAGCGGAACTTCGGACGACGGAATATTCCTGCATGTCCAGACAAACAGCTCCCAATACCAGATAGTGACACACGCAAAAAGCCGTATAACGGTATCCGGATCACCGGTAACAGCTGAAAAAAGCATTGAATCATCCCCGAGATATATCGCAGAACTGTTCAAAGTGCCGCTCGAAGCTGGTCAGGAGTGTACGATAGAAAAAATCGTAACCTATCACACCTCTCTCGATAACGGCCATGACAACCCGAAAAAAGTGGGCGACTCAGCCATAGGTGAAGCTCGAAGTTTCATCGAGCTGTTCGAAGCCCATTCATCAGCGTGGGAAAAAATATGGGATAAAAGCAATATTTCCATCGATGGCGACCGTTTCAGCCAAAAAGCACTTCGTTTTCATACCTATCACCTTTTAGGAACAGCTTCACCGCACAATCGATTCATCGATGCCGGTATGCCGGCAAGAGGTCTGAATGGAGAAGCATACCGGGGCCACATTTTCTGGGATGAAATCTACATCCTTCCGTTTTTCATTCATCACTTCCCTGATATAGCCAAGGCCCTCTTGATGTATCGTTACAACAGGCTCGATGCGGCAAGAGCATATGCGAGAGAAAATGGATTCAACGGCGCCATGTTCCCCTGGCAAACAGCCGATGACGGCAGCGAGGAAACCCAGATTGTCCATTACAACCCTCAAAGCGGCACATGGGGCCCGGACCTGAGCCGAAACCAGAGACACGTTTCAATTGCAGTGTTTTACAATACATGGCGCTATGTTCATGAAACAAAAGACACCGTTTTCCTGGAAGAATACGGTGCTGAAATACTGTTTGAAATCGCCCGATTCTGGGCCGGCATCGCAAGACACCTACCCGATACCGATCAGTATCATATCGAAGGTGTCATGGGACCGGATGAGTTTCATGAAAAACTCCCGGAAAGCCATAAGGAAGGTCTGAAAGACAATGCCTACACGAACATTATGACTGCCTGGCTTCTAGAAAAAGCCGTTGAAATTTCCGAAACACTCGACCCGTCGGTGATGGACAAGCTCGTTACCAACATCAATCTCGGGTATGACGAAATCGAGGAGTGGAAAAAGATCTGCAGTAGCATGCATATCATTCTTACGAAGGACGGAATACTCGAGCAATTCGATGGATATATGGGGCTCAAAGAACTCGACTGGGCTCAATACAGGAAAAAGTACGGCAATATCCACCGTATGGACAGAATCCTCAAAGCCGAAGGTGACTCACCGGACAATTATAAAGTCGCAAAACAAGCCGACGTACTGATGACGTTCTATACACTTTCCCCGTTGGAAGTCAAGCACATCCTTGAAAACAACGGACATCGTATCAATGATGCCGTCAAAATGGTAAGAGACAACTATACCTATTACGAACCTCGTACCAGTCATGGCTCGACACTCAGCAAGGTAGTTCATGCGATCATCTCGAGCTATCTCCATGACGGGCACGAAACAGCCTGGCGCTGGTTTAGCGAATCATTGAAAAGCGATATCGAGGATACACAAGGAGGAACAACCCAGGAAGGGATACATTGTGGTGTAATGGGAGGCACCCTTGACACGGTTACCCGCTATTTTGCCGGTATTTCCTTTACCAACGACATGCTCAATGTTCACCCCAATCTTCCCGAGCATTGGAGATCGCTGGACTTTACGATCTGTTTCCGTAACAACTGGTATCATTTGGACATAACCCCCCAAACCATTACCGTACAGCTTATGGAAAGCCAGGAAGAAAGTGTTTCGGCAACTATTGCCGGCCATAAGGTAACGATAGCCAAAGGAGAAAAAGCATCCTGCAATTGCTGACTCCCTCCAGTAAAGAAACAAGGATTCTCGACGATTCTCTTTCAGAGTCGAGAATCTTCTGTCGATCTCTACAGTTTGTTTTTTTGCCGGGAAACGGTATATAGTAACACATTATTTTCCCATATTCTTGACCTATTGTCCCTTACGTTATGCGGCTTTCAAATTTTCGATACAGCTTACCGAAGACCCGAATCGCTGACCGTCCGGTCGACGACCGTGACACCTGCAAGCTTATGGTGTTGAACCGTAGAAAAAAAGAAATCGATAATAAAGTTTTTTCCGATATCGTTTCTTATTTCAAAAAAGGCGATCTCCTCGTTCTGAACAACAGCAGGGTCTTTCCAGCAAAAATTTTCGGCCAGAAAGAAAAAACCGATGCGAAAATCGAAGTCTTTCTCTTACGCGAGCTGAACAAGGAGGCCGGTTTGTGGGATGTTCTTGTAGACCCGGCCAGAAAAGTACGTGTCGGGAACAAGATATATTTTCAAGACGATGTTGTGGCCGAAGTCGTTGACAATACAACATCAAGAGGCCGTACCATACGGTTTCTCAATCCAGAAATAGATGTTTTCGATCTTGTAGAAAAAATCGGCACTGTTCCGCTCCCGCCCTATTTCACAAGAAAACCGGATGACTCCGATCGAAAAGACTATCAAACGGTTTATGCATCTCAAACAGGTGCCGTGGTTGCTCCGATGGCCGGTCTCCACTTTACAATGCCGCTGCTTGAAGCAATAAAGAAAAAAGGGGTTAAAATACTCCCGTTGACACTTCATCCAAGCCTCAGTTCGTTCAATGCCATCGAGGTGGAGGATGTCTCCAAGCATAAGATGGACTCCGAGTACTTCAACATTCCCTACCAGACAGCAATGGAAATCAATGAAACCAAGCTGAATAAGTCCGGAAGGGTTATCGCTGTAGGAACAACAACCTGCAGGGTACTTGAAGCCAACGCGACAGTCGAGGGAAAAATCAAGTTCGGCCAGGGCTGGACAGACAAGTTCATCTATCCGCCCTACCAGTTCAAGGTCACCGATGCGCTCGTCACCAATTTTCAACAGCCTGAAACAACGCTGCTCATGATGGTCAGTGCATTTGCCGAATACCGACTGCTGATGGATGCTTATAAAAAAGCCCTGAAAAGCGATTACCGCTTCCTGGCATATGGCGATGCGATGTTTATTCATTAATTGATCCAGCAAGCGTCTCAAACAAACCAAGGCACCATGAGTTCATATGCCATAATTGCAGCGAGCGGCATCGGAAAACGCATGAAACTGCAAAAAGGTCAAAGTAAGCAGTTACTCGAAATCGGAGGATATCCAGTCATTTATCATACACTCTCCGCATTCGAGCAGGCGGACTCCATCGATACTGTTTTTATTGCAACAAAGCCTGAAAGTATCGGAATACTGGAAAGCATGAAACAACGGTATGGCTTCTCCAAAATAGAGTCCATCATACCCGGCGGCAAAGAACGTCAGGACTCTATTTTCAACTGCATCGACCTTATAGAAAAACAGATAGCCTCAACCGGCGAGTCACCTGAAGCCATCCTGGTTCATGACGGAGCAAGACCGTTCATTCAATCCTGGGAAATCGATGATATTGTATCTCTCGCAACACAATACGGAGCTTGCGTACCAGCCACGAAACCAAAAGATACAATCAAGTACATTGCCGACAATCCTGATTTTTTCGGCGAAACGCTTGACCGAAGCCGCTTGCTTCAGGTACAGACACCGCAAGGATTCGCTTCGAAAACTCTGATCCAGGCCCATAAACACGCCAGATTAGAGCAATGTTATGCAACCGATGATGCCGCCCTGGTGGAAAAATTTTTCCCTGAGCAGAATATAAAAATCTATGAAATGGGATATCATAACATCAAAATCACCACTCCGGAAGATGTACACCTTGCTGAAGCCATCCACACGAAGCTACGGATACAGCAGAAAACTCAATCACCCGAAAATAATTGAAACGACAAAAAAACATTGTGTTATAGATTAACTGTTCGTATATTAGCAGCCCTGTGAAGGTGAGGTAGCTCAGTTGGTAAGAGCGCAGGATTCATAACCCTGAGGTCGAGGGT
>OFES01000044.1_pt1 | contig 35154 bp, 35 predicted proteins | sample 1521151 | NCBI WGS metagenome assembly OFES01 (sample SAMN04272335, study PRJEB24112) | coral metagenome | biome: Coral reef; feature: Shallow seawater; material: Coral tissue | host: Coral | place: China: South China Sea | collected 2014
GGCTTCCAGGAGGCTCTGGAGATCTATCGTGACCTCTCCCGCACAGATCCGGCAAGCAACCAGCCGCATGTCGCCATAACGCTCAACAACCTGGCTGATTTGCAATGTGAGCGAAGTGATTTCGAATCAGCAGAGCAGGGCTTTCAGGAGGCCCTGAAGATCTATCGTGACCTCTCCCGCACTAACCCGGAGACCTATCTGCCATATGTTGCTATGACGCTCAATAATCTGGCAAATTTGCAAAGTAAGCGGAACGATTTCGAATCAGCTGAACAATGTTTTCAGGAGGCACTGGAGATCTGTCGTGATCGAGCCTATACAAACCTGGATATCTCCCTGCTGGATGTTACCACGACGCTTATCAACCTTGGTGTTTTTTATCAGAAATCTGTTCCTGATAAAGATCGCTCTCTTGCTTATGTCATTGAAGCGTTACGCATTGTATCGTCATTCAAGAAGAAAAAACCTTTCCTGGAACGTTATGTTGCTATTGCGGTAGCTGTTCTTCAAGACTGGGATATGGATCCAAAAGAAGTTCTAAGTCATTTGCAATAGAAGAAAAGCTTCAAACCTGTTACAGGATATTCCACTTCTCAAACCTCCAAATACCTATAATACGTGGCTCTCGAAATCCCCAGGGTCTTGCATATCTCTTCAACGCTGATAGTGTGGTTCTGACTCATTTTCTTGGCCATCTGCACTTTCTCATCGTCCGGAGAAATCTTCGGCCTGCCGCCGTTCTTCCCTCGTGCCCGTGCTGCCTTCAATCCAGCCTGTGTGCGTTCCTGAATCAACCGGCGTTCGAATTGCGCCAAGGTAGCAAAGATGTTGAACACCATTTCACCCGACGCGGTGGTGGTATCGATGCCGCCGTCCGAGATCGAGCGGAACCCCACTCCCCTTTCCTTGAGTGCTTCAACAATCTCGATGAGGTGTTTGAGGGATCGACCGAGCCGGTCCAGCCGCCAGATAACCAAGGTATCCCCTGCCTGTAACTCATTCATGCAGTCAGTGAGCCCTTGACGGTCGGCTTTTGCACCGCTTGCCTTGTCGATGAAGATCAGCTTTTTCGGTATGCCTTCCTGCTTGAGCGCATCGAGCTGTAAATCAAGTTCCTGTCCGTTCGTCGAAACCCGTGCATAACCGATCTGTCGTCCTTCCATTTATTTCGAATTGAACTTACTCATCGATATTCAATGTGCATGCAGCACTCTGACAATTTCTATTCCGTCCGGGATGATGAGATAAAAAATGATATAGTTGCCGATTGTAAAACTATATAGCCCTGTCAAGAGATCGTCGCGAGACCGGCCAATATGGGGTGATTGTGCCAGTTCATGGAAATTCCTGTCAATGGCATCAATAAAAGCGTCAGCACGGCTCTGGCTGTTTTCAGCGATATCACCCCATATTTCAGCAAGATCGTCAAAAGCGAGTGAATTGCTTCTGATTATAGACATGGTGTCCTTTTCTTGTCTAGTTTTTTTTTCGTCCAGTGTTTTTTATCTCGCCTGGATTCCAGAGCGTTGCCGGACCGCTGTCAATGCCCGCAAGAATCTCTTGACGCAGCAGATCAAGCTTTGCTTTTCGAATCGAATCCTGCTCATCCATAAGCCGCAACGCTTCCCGGATGACCTCGCTTGCAGAGGTATACAACCCTGAGCTGACTTTGTCCCGCACCATCTTTTCAAGCAGCGGGGTCAAATTGACATTCATTGGCATGATGTTCTCCTTGTATTCGTAAATGGAAACATTGTCAATTTATGACAATTATTGTCAACGATGAAGAAAACTGTACACTCATTCTCAAAAACATCAGTGTTTACGGCTTTATGAAAGATAGAAAAATGAGATGGATTTATAAGGCATAACAGGAAAGAAAAAAGGGGCTTTGCAGCCCCTTACCATCCTGTATCAACAAACGACCGTTTGTTGAGGCAGATTCAAAAAAAATCTTTATCCATTAAAAAAATCACAAACTATTAACCGTCTCAAACGGTCTATAGGCGGGAAACGAGTTTCCCTCTTTATTCAATCTTAAATTTTACCAAAATGACAGAAGCACAAGCAAAATCACAGGCCATTAAAGAAACAGACCATTGCTATGTACTTGCTCAATCGAAAGTTTTTTATGGGCAGGATAATTACACCTGTTTAGAGCGCATTTTCACGAAAGGTGGTTGTGAAGAAATACGCCTTGCATGGTGGAAAAACGGTAAGCAAGTTCATCGTCCCGCCAAGGTAAATGCTGTTGTTGATTGGGGAAAACTTTTCACAGATGCGGTTAACAAAGGTGTGTTCACGGCTGAAGAACAATTGGGTATGATAAAAGCGCTTATTTAAGGTGTGCATATAATTCGGCACTCTGAGTAATAATTTTTTAGAGCGTTAAAACAAAGAGCCCGCAATCTTGCGGGCTCTTTGTTTTTATTCGTTTCCTGCGGGCCTAAAAAGCGTGATCTCTGAAGAGTATGTTAGGCTTCTGAAGAAACACTCAGGATAAATTTAATCATTCCAAATGTAGCAATCTCCTTGCCTCTTTTTTCACGTCATTCCTCCCGAAAAAAGCTCGGCCTTTAAGCCGATCGGCGTGGAGGTGAGCATCAGAAAACGAAATTACAAGGACAGGAGGGAAGGGAAACCCTGCTCCCCCGCTGCCCTTGATCTCATCCTTGAATTTCTAAGGGATATTGTAGAGAATTGGCAATAGCTGCCGTGCTGTCTGTGCGGTGATTTTCGATATTGTTTTTTTATTTGGCGAACAATTGACGAAATAGTAGCTTGGCTTGCAAAGTCAACTGCTTTCAGCGAACCGTTTATACCCCCAACGGAATGATTCAGGCTACAACCAGTCACTTGCTCATAGAGCTTGGTGCGTTTCTTTTAGTGTATGCAGCAGCAGGCATTCTCTGGTGGCGGCTAAAAAAGAAGAAATAGAAGTGACCCGAAAAAAAAGTCCACCTGTATCAAGACAGGACAAGGAGTTCGACCATTACGGCATACGCATAACCCTTCAAGTGGAACCGTCTGAAGACGGCTTTGCTACCATTGTGCTCTTTATTGATGATAAAGAGGTACAGGACTCAAAAACCAGAATCCCGACAGAAGAGGTGGATGGTTTTTTTGAACGCTTACAGCAGTCTATCACTTCCCCAAACAAAGGGTATGGAGTATCTTACTGCGGCCTTCAGTTCTTCTTGCTCTCCCCTGCAGCTGCATCACGCATTCTCTTTGGTAAACGTGATCTTCACTGTCATTTCTCCTCTCCCTTAATTTCACGAGCCAACTCTATCGCCCGCTTAGCTGTTAATTTTGTTACGACGCAGTAATGCTGTATATTTTGCTCATGGAGCCCCCCCCTTACCAAGAGTAATTCAATATGAGATATTACAACTTTGGATTTAGATTTTTTGTGGCAAGCTTTATCATGGCTGTGTCAGTGAATACTGCTTTTGCCAAAAGTCACGAGGTTTCAAAATATGAGCCACGTGATGGAGTTATCAGGCTTTATGGTGCAGGGGGTCCTCATACCGTGCTGATTCCTGCTGGAGAGTTGTTTACGAAAAAGACAGGGATTTCTGTTGAAGTGGTTTTTGGACCGGAAACCAAGTGGACAAAGGGAGCTCAACGCAATGCAGATATGCTCTGGGGAACATCGGAACAGTCCATGACAGCTTTTTTAGAGACATACAAAGAGTTCAAAACCCAAGATGTCGAGCCGATTTACATAAAGAGGGCTGTAATTGCTGTACAGAAGGGTAACCCAAAAGGTATACGTGGATTCGATGACCTCCTTCAGAAAGGCATGAAAATCGTCGTTACAGAAGGAGCTGGAGTCTATAACACCTCTGGTACTGGTGTTTGGGAGGATATCGCCGGTCGGCTTGGTTCATTAGCCGATGTGAAGGCTTTGCGAAAGAATATTATTGCTTTCGCAAAGGGAAGTGGCGCCAGTTTTCGAGCATTCCAGGAACAGAATGCAGACGCTTGGATAACATGGATTCACTGGCCGCTAAGTCATTCTGAAAAAGCTGATTTTGTCGAGCTTTCAAAGGAACGCGTCATCTATAGGGATCTGAATGTTGTTACGAACAAAAAAGCCGATCCTGAAACAATGGAATTCATCAAATTTCTGAAGGGAAAAGAGGCTTCCAAAATATTTGAGTCGAAAGGTTATTCAAGGACGCCTTGAATAATTGCGTTTTGCTATATGATTGGTGCCGACCTTGAGGTATTCCACAATCATCTCATCACTATCGAGATAGTTTGCAGCGTCAAACTCCTTGATCTTCACTGTCATCACTTGTCTTTGCTCTTCAAAGCGGATTCACCATATGACTCAACCGATCCTGTTTTGGGATCGTACTCGTACAGCCTCCCTGCCCTGATATCCTCTTTAGCCTCTTGTATGTCGGCCAAGACTTGCGGATTCTCGAAGTACAGGTCTGTATCGGACTTTTTGCCCTTCGGGACCACCTCATAGGTTTCCTTGTCACTATCCTGCACAATCACTTTATCTTGCTTTGTTGGTTAAGATAATTCGATATACCAGTTGATAACCAACATAAAGATTGACGAATCAACTGCATGATATGATCTGGTTTCAGGCAGGATTCATCAAACCGGTGCATGGTCTGTTTACTTATTACGCCGGCTTCGTACATATCCGAAACGGACTGATGAATCGCTGCTAAAACGTCGCTCTTGTATGTTTTTGCTTTATTCATGGCACAGTATTAGTACTAATGCGTAGGCAATGCCCCAAATTGGTATCAAAAATTATAATGTGATGTACTGATATTGTTATGATGGTGTTTTGATTTCAAAATGAATCTATTTTGATATCTCTTTTGCATATTTTATCATTGCGTATCGGAACAAATTCTTCTCGCTTCTCCCACTTGTTCGACAAGCTTCAACAAGGGCGCTGTATTCATATTCGTTTAAAGGGAGAGAGATTGTTTTAAACTTTCTTGGAGCATTTGGGTCTAAGGTGTCTACGACGACTTTTTCCGGTTCACGAATAAAATCATCGATCGATGTTTTTTGTGCTTCCTGATGTCGTGCGCGTGGCTTAGGCATGGAACAGTACCTCCTTGAGAAGTAAACGAATTGATTGTGCAGCTTTTTCATCCTTCCATTCAAGAACACTGCGTCCTTCTGCAATGGAATCGCGGTAAGCTTTTCGGTCATTGATTAATGTGCCCGCAAGCATGAACTCGGGAAACTCCTGAAGATAAGTTTGCGCTTCCTCCGCCTCCTTGATGACCGGGTTTGTTGGGCACAGGTTCAGGACGAGATGGGCTTTGAGATTTTGATTGAAATCCTTGGCTAGTGAAAAGACTTCGGCAAGATGTGGCAATGTGTCAAGATCATATTGTGATGGACGTAAAGGACTCAGAAGGATGTCAGCAGCAGCTAACCCTGAACGCAATTCACTTGAATCCCTTCCTGCAACATCGACAACCAGGTATTGATATCTTCCGGCCAGATCATTGAGGTTTTTTCTGACGTCACCAGAGATTTGAACACAGGGAATACTTTTCAGTTCACTTCGCTCTTGCCGATCTTGAACCCAACGGGCTACCGAGCCTTGTGGATCAGCATCTACGAGCAGAACATCAGCATCATGATCCAGCACTAACGCACTGGCAATGTTTACTGCAAGGGTTGATTTCCCGCACCCACCTTTTTGACTTCCGATGAGAATAATCATGTGCTTTATGGTGTCGATTTGATATCGATAAAGAATTGTTTTGATTTTAAAATAGTTCTATTTTGACATCAAAACAATATAGAATCGCTTTTTATTACTCAAGGGTGGAAATAAAAGGGGAAAAACTCGACTTGTTTTTTTTGTGAGGATTGCGGTAAACTACTTGAACTATGAAAAAAACGAGCAAAGAAGACCAAATGCCGTTTATATCTGAAGATGACAAAACGCCTCCTGGCCGGTAGCGTCAATAAAGAAAAAAGGCTCGTTGTAGTATCGCATGTGGTTGTTCCGGTTTTTTGTAAGACAAAAACGCCAAGGGCAGGGGAGAGGCGACACTAAGCCGCCTGTATGATTACTCCCACGCCCTACTATGTTTTGTCAGTATGACTTAGTAAACGAATAATATTTTCTGCCTGCCAGACAGCGTTCCCGGTTAGTTTACGCTGCCAAACTTTACCATCCCGCCGAGAGAAAACAAAACCGTAGCTTCGCAGACTTATGTTCCTGTCCTTACAAAGCCGTATATAATCGCCTTTGCTGTGGAAATCAATTTGTATGCGGTTCAATTCGGGATTAAAAATAACAGAATACCCATCTTTGTCGATTTTCTGATAATCGAGCTTTTCTGTTTTCTCAAGCGCTTCGATTCGCTGCTTGATCCGGCGCATGTTTGCGTTATTATTTTGAAGCTGGTAATCAGCGTAACCAATCCGATTACAAAAATCAGGCTCAAACAATTTCAGCGCAGCCAATTCGGTCATACCCATAGAAACAAGCCCTTGAATCTTGGCCTGTGTCGGCTGATTTTTCGGCTTCCTCCGCACAATCTTGTTTGCAGTCCGCATATGCTTTTGCATTTCCTCAAGCCCTGCCAGTTTCTCACGCAACTTTTCAAGAGCATTCGGGTCGTCGGAACTTATAGCACGGTTACTTTCAGCATTAACCGCCTTTTGCTTGTAGTGGTTAGCTTTCTGGCACAGCTCAAGGGCCTTATCCCTTGTTTTATCTATTCTGTTGCGGTACGCTCGATCTCCTTTTTCGGAATGATGCCCGACAAGAATAGGCTGTCCGAAAGGAATAACTTCCTGCATTTTCGTCGCCTGGTCCCATTTCAAGGAACCCTCCTGCTCTAATGCCTGGGCTTTGGTTTTCATGTGCTCGATGCGCTCTGCTTTTCTATCCTCGTAATCATCTCTACCCATTTTAACTCTCCTGTTTAATTATGGATTATTTGTTTTTAAAGCAATGCAGGAAAAAAGATCGCCGTCTGTATGCCGGTAAGTATTTGATAAAGCTACCCTTATCTTTAATTAACCCACTAATTAAATATACACTTATCGGAAGAAATAAACAAGTGAATTATTAAATTAGTTTACTTTTTTTACAAAAAAAACGGCCTCGATGTCGGCCAGCCCAATACCTGCACAACCCACTCACGACTTCCTTTTCCTACCGCCCATAACCCATATCCGGTTTCCCTCGATGCGTTGCCTGGCTCTCGTCACCGGCGCACTATAATAGCAGGGGACACTAAGCATTCTCTGAGGATGCGCCAAGGCGCACCCGGAAGAGTATGCGTTCTTCTGCAGCACGGGAATACCGTGAGAACGGATCGAAAAAATCCCCAAGCGCAAGTTTGGGGATCCGTGAGAGAAGTGAACTCGGCTTTCATGTGCGGAAAGATTCGCCTCGATGTTCCGGAGTCCTCCGGAGCATCAAGGCCTTTGCCCAGGTGACCGAAAGGGATTGCAGCCGAATGGTCGAGATCATCCCGACAAGTCGGGATAGCTCGATTCCGAAGGAACAAAAGCTCGGCCCCCGTGCCGATTGGCATGGGGGAGAGCATCGAGAATAAGGAATTATGGCGGTAGGGAAAAGAGAGAATGACGATAGAGAGAAACACACAGAAAAACAGGCCATACAAGGCCGTAGAGCAACGAAGTAGGGAAGAGGAGGAGAAGGGGGGGGGAGGCTGCCTGTAAGAAAAAGCCGCCCTGAGAGGGCTTTAACGGTATTTAAAGTAGGTCAACACACCGACTGCTACAATAATAACAGCGGCCAGTAACGCGAATTGTACAATCATCGTCGAAATGCTTTTAATCCTTGCTCAAGCCCTTTAGTCATCGACCGCGCAACGTTTTTAAGCTGCTCATTCCAATCTTTGCCGATCTTCGGAATTTCACGAACCGCCTTCACATGTGCGGGAGCAATTTCTTTCAATTCCTTGACAAACCGCGCCCCGTCCTTATCGTTATCGAATCCCATCACAATAGTTGAACCTTGCGGCATCTTGTTCATAGCCGCCTTCAAAAGCTCCTTTTGCTCCGGGCTATACTGTCCTTCGATAGACATATAGCGCGTGTTTTTATCACCGTGCAGTTGCTGGTAGCTGATAGCGTCGATCGCGCTTTCAGTCAACACCAGTTTGTTGTCGGTCGACATAGTATTGCTATGCCAAACCCTTTTCACGCCATGCTTGGAAAAACCGGTGAAATCCTGGTTCTTCACTGCGAAACCGGAAACGCCTTCCCGGTCACGATGAGGGAAAATCATGTTGTTTTTCCCGTCGATCAGGATTTGCCCTTTAAACCGGGGACTGTTTAAGGTATCATTGGTAATGCCCCGACTGTTTAAATAGGGGCTGTGTGTCGCCTCACGGCTTTTGTTCAACGCCTCGATGACTTTCTCCCGATCAGGTGCAACAACCTCAACATCCTGCCGGAAAGTGCCGATCACAGGCCGTTCAACATTACCAGCAAGCCAGGGGCGAAGTTCCCTGCGAACTTCACCCAGGCTCTTACCCGATTTATTCTGTACAAAGTCAATGATACTACCATTGTCACCTCGATCCCGAACACTGAAGTATTGCCAATGCCCGTCATGGCCTTTACTGACAATGATTTTGTCATTGCTGGCTGGCTGTCGCATGACGATGCTATTGCTGCTGGATTCCTTTTTATCCAATACATAGCCTTGTTTTGCGGCGTACTCGGTCAGATTAATCTCTGACTTGAAACGGTTTAGCTCGTTACTTGATGACATGCTGTTCTTCACCCTGCGGGTAATCATTTTTCTGGCGGTTCTGTTTCCAAGCTTTGAACCCCTTGTCCTTTTGCATCTGCTTCACCAACACCGCCTCAAGAACAGCATTCTCGGTAACATCTGGATTATCTTCCTGAGCTGCCTTAACGTACAATTTGAACTCGTTGAGAACAGACGGAATAATCTTGAAGTTAACACTGTTCGGCTTCTCAGGAACTTTGAATTTTAAATCTAAAACCATAATGCATCATGATTTAAAAGGTGGAATAATCATATCCTTATTGACCAAGACGTTAATAGAGAAACCAGGTCTGACTTTGATAGTAGGCTGGATGTCGAGGTTCTTTCTCGTTATCTTGTCGCCGGCACTGGCTATTTCTTCGCCGGCATTGCCGGCGAAGATCTGAGCCATATCTCGATCTTCGTAGCTGTCGTAATCTCCTGCAGAAGCGGTAGCCCCAACAGAAAGAACAGAGGAAAGCAGTACCCCGCCGATCAATCGGTCGTAATGGTTATCGACCTTATCCGCAAAACCGCTATAACCGGCCAGGTCAACGCCAGGCATGGATTCAAGTTTTATGGCACTGCCGTCAGGCCGTAGCAATCTGGTCCAGACGACCTGCGCTCTTTTCTGGCCGTAACTCACACGGCTGTTGTATTTACCTATTAACCGTGAACCCTGCGGGATAAGAAGATGCTTACCCGAAACGGTATCATAGACATTTTCCCTTACTTGAGCAATGACATCACCTGGAAGATCGCTGTTCAAGCCTGTGACCAGACTTGCCGGGATTATGGTCCCTGCCTTAACCTCATAAGGACTGAGAGGGGGCTTTACCCCGCCGGAAACATACTCTTTATGGTCGCCAGCTGCGCCATTGTAGAAATCATTTTTGCTGCCCTGGGCGTTTTGATCGACCACCCCAAACGGGTTTTTATTTGCAGCAGCTATTTTGTCCGCATAGGCATCGAGCATCGAGGCCGTATTTGTTATTGGCTGCGCAGTGTTTGCCACCACGCCTCCTAACCCCGAACCGAAACTAAGCCCGGCAGACAACGCTTGTTCATAGGCTTGTTCATCAGGCGATTTCTGCTGTGAATAGTTATACTGCTGCCCCGCAGTTTGGCTGTCTTGATTGATCATAGCTGCACCGATGTCACCCGGTAACGGTCTCCCTAATGGCGGGACATCATCAGGAGTTTTTGCCGTGATGGGAACCGGCGTTTCGGGCACTCTCCTGATAGCATCCGGCAACTGCTGCTCGGTAATTTCTATGTTATCCTCTTGCGCTGTCTCATGCTGTTTCGGAGGCTGTAGAGCAATCGCAAACGCAATGAGCACAATACCGAGAAAGGTAGCTAACACCCCGATAACCGGCCCTTTTTTCAGAGACCGGCCAAGAGGTTTGTCAAGTTTCAACCGGGAATCACCAGGGTCGATCCTCGAAGCGTGAACGTCATCGATGTCGCCCCCTGCTGTGTTTTTTGTATCTTCAGGCATGGTATGATTTCGGATTATCGTTATGAAATATCAAATCACTGGCGGGTGATCCTGACGATTTTCTGAGATTTCTCACCTAACCGCAGCTCGGCAACATCAAACAACCGGTCTACGATGTAGTAGTCATTCTTTACACGGTAGTTGACGAGCTGTGCGTTATTCCCTTTTCCTATAAATAACACCGGAGCCTCACGGTTGAGCATTGCCTTTGGAAACTGAATAAAGGTTTGCCGTCCGTCATCGAAAACCCTTAAAGGCTTCCAGTGCAGCCGTCGCCCCTTTTTCACATCCACATCGTACTCGAAATGAACAGTGTTCAAGTCAATGCCGGGAGCAATAACACGCTCATTCTCTGCTATCTCCATCTTGAGCGATTCTTGCGGATAGTTCCATGTTATGGCTGCCATGTAGGTTTCCCGATAGCTGTGCAGCTCGATGTGATAGGTGCGCTTGTTGGTATTGATAACCATTGTGGTTTTTAATCCGGGCTTGGTCGGCTTGATGTAGATGTGTTGTTGCTCAAGCCCGTTCTTCACGCTTTTACCGGTTCCCAAAACCCAACGAACTACGTCGCCAGCTACCGGCGTACCGGTCATTTTTTCGCCTGGCTGCAACTGGATATCAGTCACCCGCAAAGGAGCGGTATAGATTTTGTAAAGGTAACCAGGCACATAATCATAATTCATGATTGCATTGGCATACCCGTATTTATCAGGCTTTTGTGAAGACTCGTTGTTGGCCTGGTCAATCACTTCCCAAGTCCGATTAGCAGCTTGCCCTATACCGCCGCCGAAGGTCAGCGTAGCAATCAAAACTGCAAACAATGACATTTTTTTCATAGTAAAGATTTTTTTAAGGTTAGTTACTGCTGAATTTCTGTCCAGTGAAATTCATCGATATAAAGGCCGATAGGGTTGGCTGCCAACTGTGCTGCCGTCTTTGGCTGGTTAATCAACACCTTGATTACTCCCCTCCAACGGGTATCACCAGACGGCAACCCACGAGCATCCCATTTGGATTCAATCCAGTCGATTTGCCAGCTATCCTGTGATACCGGCAACATCGAGGTGACGGTAACACCTATTCTCTCGTTTGCCGCCCGGACAAATGGGTCATTATCCTGTACGTATTTATCAAGCTGGTTTTTTGCTTTTGGAGTAATCAGCTTATAAGCGTCGAGCCAGTGCTGTTTCAATACAGCCTGGTCAGATGATATAGACCGTGTGTCTTTAATGAAACGATCAAGATGATACCTGATTGACGCATCATTGGGCTTATAGCCGTTATAAGAGTGCCCGCCTGGGCCACGATAGGAAGCGTTCCCATCGGTAGAAACCTCTACGATATGAACCTGTTTCGGCTGTGCGCTGACGTAAACAAGCCCGCCAATCGCCGGAAACGCGATAAGAATAAGAATCAGGATAGCAGTAAGCCGCCAGTTCTTTGCCTGAACTCTTGCCGATCCTATCCGATCATCCCATTCCCGCGCCGCTTTCTGATACGGGGTAACAGGCTTATCCCCCTCTGATGCTTTAAATTTTCTTGCCATAGAAGTAAGATTAATGTTGTGGTTAATTAAAGTTTAGGGTTGGCATTACCACCAGAGGGCCGGGCTTCATCAGGAGTAGCCGATCTTGCAGCGTGCATGGCTTTAGAAGCCCACGCAGGTTTTCCACCGCCTTTGCTGCCACCGTCGCCTCCTCCTGGACTACCTTGCTTATCGACACCTTTACCGAGACCAGTTCCGGGGCCGGTCGATCCCGTTGTGCTATTTGCAATCACCCCCATCTGCCCTGATGTTGTCGTAAACTGCGTTGACTTAACTGCTCCCGTTGCAAGTTTCGTTAAACCGACTTTTGTTGCAGCAGCAGCAGCAAAGGTCGCCCCACCAGCTACAATACCTGCTGCCATTGTGTTCTGAACCCCTGTCGCGGCTGAAAGAGATGGGCTACCAGCTACCAACCCTGCTGCAATCCCAGGCGCGTTCCAAGCAAGGAATGCGATAGCGCCACTAATCATTACCATTGTCATTCCTGTTTCCAGGTTTGGTATGTCAGTAGGAATAGGGATCGATCCAATTATAGTCATGCTTACTGCCACAATAAAGCTGAGAACCATCAGCTTGACCCCAGAAGCAATCACAGCACCGATGGATTTTTCCGCAAGGAATTTGGTGGGTTCGAAAAACCCGAATGGCAGCAGAATACCAACAAGAGATAAAATCAGGTAAAACTCAAGGACACAATAGAACATCTGCCATGCAATAATGACAAAAGCCAGACACGTCGTAAACCACATTAAGGCATATGCTAACCCATCCGCAATATCCCAGCCTTGTTCTCCTATTGCAGACGCCAATGGCGTCGCGACATTAAAACCAAGATTAATGATACTGGATGGGTCCATGAGCATATCATGTGTACCTCCTTGCCCACCTGCAATCTCTCCTGCTTCAGCTAGAGAAAATGCAAATGCTTTCGCCAGAGTGGGAAAAGACTGGACGATCCAAAGCCATACGAGCAAATACATCAACTTTTTCATAACATTGACAATCTGCTCCCCACCACCAAGCGCCCACCACAGGCCCATCATCACAAGCTCAATTGCAAGCAATGTACCAGTAAGCCACATGATAGCGGGCTGTAGATTACCCCACCCCTGATCAAACGCTATCATAAACGTTCTCAGGGTATTTGTTAAAATATCTGTATTCATTCGTCTAACTATTTCATAGGTTCAGGTGGTCGGCGGTCAGTACGGTCCCCTCCCCACCCTTCAAGCATTTTTTCCTTCCTTTCTATTTTTTCCTGCTTCTCCTCTTCACTTTCCCCTGTTTGAACATTTACCGCACAACTGAGGGACACCAATGCTCCGAAGATGATGAACAGCAGATAAACGAAGTTTCTTACATTTTTCATATTCATAGTAAAGTCCTCATTAAGAGTTTGCTTTATGGCGTTCGGTACTATCGCATTGCCTCGGGGGCTTGCCGCTGAGTACGGTCCCCTCCCCATCCCTGCGTAGCTCTTCTTTTTAATTCCAAGCTTGCTTCCTCTTTTGTAGCAGCTCTGGCCGCTAAAGTAGCTGACAGCCTTCCTGATGTAGCAAGCGTACTGGTAAGGTCGCTAAGCTGACTGCTAACCACTCCCATCATCTGGTTTTGCGCCTGTAGTTGCCTCACTTCTCCTTCAGCCCCTTGTGATCGAGAAAGGATAGCGGCAATCTCTGCGTTATAACTTTGAGTTCTCTGTACTTGTGTTTGTGCTTCCATCGCTTTCTTGGCGCTTTCCCTCAATTCTTTGTTCCAGTCCTGATAGTACTGGCTATATTGAGCGTAATCCACGTTATTCCAGTCAGTTCCTTGCGGGAATAACTGGTTGAACTCGGAATCAATCTGGCCGAGTGAATACCCAATCGTGTTTAGGTCAGTATAGAGCTGGTTGTACTCGTCTGTCTGGCTTTGCAACAGGCTTCGGACCTGACTAAACGCCTGAGAGTCAAGGCTTTTTAAAGTCTGCAACATAGCCTCGTACTGCATGATCTGATTCTGAATCTGCGTCACCTGGTGAGCAACATCCTGAATCATCTTCAGAGAGGTCACAGTATTGCGCGAGAGGTTTGCCGCATCAATCACCGGCCATGCCGCCTTGACACCATAAGGCAGTAGGAAAAGAGACATGACCAGGAGGGTTATGATTTTTCTTTTCATGTGTGTGTCAAAGGTTTAGGGTTGTTGATTGTCTGGTAACTTCAAGAATCTCTGTAGCCCATGTAAGACCTCGATGTTCAAGAATACCCGCTGCGTGGCTCTCTTTCGGCATATCACTCAAGGAATCGAGAAATTGATGATCTTCGGGGCTATTCATCCCGGCAAAAGCCAAGGCAACCGGTCCGAGATTCATAGTGAACATCCTTCTCCCCTTCGTCGAGCGGTAGTAGTAGTCCCGCTTTTTCTGCGCGTGGGTAAGCAGCCTAATTTCTGTTTCAGACAAGCCGAACTTCTTATAAGCTGCCGCCATTCCGGGCGTTAATGCTTCTTCATCCGGGAGATAAATCTTGGTCTGGCACGCCGAAAGAATCGTTGCCATGATGGGCGATTCTGAAGCATCAGCCACCTCCTGGGTGGCAAAAACCACATAGACGTTTTTCTTTCTCAACGTCTTTAACCACGCCTGAAGCTGCTCCATGAAAACAGGATGCTTCAAGTACAACCACGCCTCGTCAAGCACAAGCAGCGTCGGCTTTCCTGTGAACATTTGATCTACTCGATGGAACAGGTAATAGAGAGCTGGAATAACCGCCTCCTGCGCCATACTCATCAATGATCCCATCTCGATCATTTGCCAGCAACCTCCCCTAAAATTATCCTCTTCAGCATCGTACATCTGACCGTAATTTCCCTGAATGGTATATGTCCGAAGGGCATCTCTTACCTCTTTTGACTGTACGGTATCAGCGTAGACAGTCAACGTCCTGTGCGACACATCCTGCGCCGCAAGGGATTCAAGAGCTTGGTCGATCTCTCGTTTAATCGACGGGTTGATTACTACACCTTGTTCCCGTAGTAAGAGAGCAATGAATGTCCCCGCCCATATTCTTTCCGAATCTTCATTAATCCGGGAAAGTGGCTGGAAAGCCAAGGGTGCGTTCTCACCTCCGGGCTCGTAATAACCGCCTCCAACAGCCATTGTCGCGGCCCTTGCAGAGCGGTCTTTATCAAAGATCACCACCTGAGAATCCGGGTACTTGAGCCATTGCAGCTCCAACATTGCCAGCAAGGTGGATTTACCTGCTCCGGTCGGGCCGATTATAAGCGTGTGGCCAACGTCGCCGACATTAAGATTCAGCCTGAAGGGCGTGTTCCCGCTGGTCGTACACTGCATGTGTGGTGTGCCAACTCCACATATACCTTCAAGGTGCTTGTTCTTTTCTCCTCCCGCCCATACAGCCGAAACCGGCATCGTATGAGCCAAATTCAGAGTACTCATGATCGGACGGCGCACATTCGGGTACACATGTCCCGGCAGAGAACCAAGCCAGGCATCAAAGCTGTTCAGAGTTTCGTCCATGACCACGAACCCTCTGCTCTGAATCACCTTTTTCACTTCCCGCATTCGGCGGAGGGCTTCATCAAGATCGGGATGACTAACTGTGACAGTAGAAGTCATGTAACCATATGTAACAAGATCATCACCAAGCTCCTGCAAAGCGGCATCAGCATCAGCAGCCTTGTTGGAAGCATCATTATCAACGAGTGTCGATTCTTCCTTTGTTGCCTCTTCTTTGAGTAGTGTCCAGATATTCTTTCGCTTTGACCACCACTGCTTTCTGTATCGATCAAGCTCCTTGCGGGCATCTTCTTTGTCGAGAAAAATGTACCGGACTACCCATCGGTATTCGATGTTCAGGTAATTCAGATCATCAAGGATTCCGGGGTAAGATGACACCGGAAAACCATTGATTGTGACGGTCGGGATAAAGTTCTCGCCGAGCATCGGAATATCGCCGATAGTCAACGCCTGGTCAGGCAAGAGACCGTCCAGGTACATTGGTATTTCAGGAGCCTTTACCTCGTGACGATTTGTTGAAATCGTGCTATGGAGATAGGTAAGGGTTTCGTCGTCATCAAGTTCCTCGACAAAGCTGAAAACCCCCCGCATGATGTCGATTATTTCTTGTACGCCCTTCAAAAACTGTTCAAGCTCCTTACGGTTGGCAACTCTTTCATCCTTGGCAGTGGAATCATCATAAAAAAGATCCACTATCTTACCGCTTTTGGCTGAGGGTAGCTGCTTGACAAGCGTGAGATAATAGGCGCTCTCAAAATGCTGTCCTTCGGATTGGAACTGTTCTTTCCGCTCATAATCGACAAGCCAAGCCGCTGAATGCTGCCATTGTGATGTAGGATAATCTGGTGCAACATACCGTTGTGCCTCGACAAACATTGACCAACCGCTCCCAAGCCGTTTCAATGCGTTATTCAAACGTGCCACGGTAGAAGCAAGCTCCGAGTTAGAAGAACTCGCCAAATCCGGCCCTCTAAAGGAAACTGTTTTTTGCAAACAGCTATCCTTTTGCAAAACCACTCCCGGAGCAACCAACGAGGCCCAAGGCAAATAGTCAGGCAGTCTTGTTGTCTGTTGTCGGTATTCTTTCAGGTTGAACATTACGGGTATAATTTTTTAGGAGTTTTTATAGCCCGTATAAACACGTCAAAGAAATACGGGTCTTTTTTCGTGATGAAAACAAGTCCGATATGAACAATAATCCCTATGGGCAATACCCATATCTGCTGAAGCCCCAAGCCGATTGCCGCAATAACTGTCCAAAGCAGTATTGCGACCGGCCGGGGCAAGCCCCCTAACAAAATCACTTCAGTTAGGGAGCGATGAACAGGAGCCTCAAACCCTTCTATCATACGGCAAGTCCTCCGCCGAATCCGAGGAACGGCAGCCCCCAACTAATAGCTGCAAAGGTGATCGAAAGCCCAAGGACAACCCAAAGCACTTTCCGGATTCCGCCACCACCCTCACTAAAGGCTATTCCCAGCCCCGCGGCAATGATCGCCATTGCCCCAAGGACACGGGCAACGGGGCCGGTCAATGAATTCAGCAATTGATTCAGCGGAGTTTCCCATGGCATACCGGCTGAAGCCGCATACACGGACTCCGGCATGGCAGTCACCGCTATCAACCCCATCATTGCAAAAATGATTTTTTTCGTTTTTCTCATGGTATTATGGTTTTAGTGTTGCAGAGAAGATGAACCGTTGAGCACAGGATCACCTTGTATGTTTTCAGAAAAAATCCAGCCTTTTTCATTCTCCCAACCCTTAACCTCTAACACCCCACTGAGACACCGCCCGGCAGGATGTGAAGGGTCCCGCTTGATATGAACACAAAGATCAATGGCATCAGCTATCAACCGATGGGGAGCTTGAGGAACCACTTCCTCGATGAGCTGTGAGATTCGATCAAGCATTGATCGAGCGGAATTAGCGTGTACGGTAGCAAACCCGGGATGCCCGGTGTTCCATGCCTTCAACATTTCAAGGGCGGAACCATCGCGCACTTCACCAACGCAAATTCTATCTGGCCGATAGCGCATAGCATCCATGATGGCACGCTGATGGGTATAAACAGGTGGCTGTACAAGCACCTGCACCTTGTTTCTGGCGGCACACTGCAATTCGGGATTGTCTTCAACGATGTAGACCCTCTCACCAGTCTCGGCTATAATCTGTAGTAAAGCATTGGCGAGGGTTGTTTTTCCTGATCCTGTACCGCCTCCAATGAGGACATTTTTACCTTGCAGTATTGCCGACCGGAGAAGGGTTGCTTCCGCAGAGCTTATTATTTGGCTATTGACATAATCATCAAGGGAAAAAATGATTTTTGGAGGCTTGCGAAGCGCAAAGGTCGGAGCCTCAACAATCGGAGGAATGGTAGCCTGAACTCTTGCTCCCCATCCTGGCAACTTCCCTGACAATGAAGGATTGCTCTCATTCACTTCAGAGCCCATTGCAGCAGCAACAAGACGTATCATTTGTCCTGCTGCAGAAGGACTCATCGTCACATCTGATTCAACCAAGCCAATACCGACTTTTTCAATCCACACTTTTCCATCAGCATTGAGCATAATCTCGATAACAGCGTCATCATCGAGAAACTTGTGTATGGGTTTGACAGCTGTACTCAGTGATGCCTGGCGGCGATTTAACGCAAGTTCAGTCATACAAAAAAAGTATGTGGGATGTAATAAAAACGAATAATATACAAGAACAAATATAAAAAAATACCACAAACAAAGAAATAAATGTATTCGAAAATAAATATAAATGTATACATCAATAGACAAAAAAAAGCCGCACACAAGAAGTGACGGCTTTTAGACAAATAACCTTAAAGAACCCTATTTTTTCTCGGAATAAGCCTGTATAATGCCCTCTAAATCAGTAAGATCAGCGACACTTTCTTTTACCAAATGTTCGATAAGAGGACCCTGGTTTGACAGAACGGTTCGAATTGAATCCACAAAAGCACGGTATCGTTTGCTTGCCAATTCTTCAGCCGCCCCCCTGTCTTCTTCCTTTATTTCAGGGGCATGTGCATACCATACCTTGACATAAAGGAGGATTATTTCGGTCATAATATGAAGATCTCGCTCTATCCTCTTGTTGCGAGATTCAAGTGATGTCAGACGCTTGAGGACGGCAACCGCATCATAGGAATCATCTAAATAGCAATTCAAGGCATCCTCTACAATACCGCTTTCAGTGCCGCGGCTTTTTTGAGCGAAATCCTTAAACCTGTCATATAGGTCAGGACTCAAATATGGCTGTATTTTCTGCTTCTTTCTTCCTCTTTTCAGTGATTTTTTGGACTGTTTCTCGGAACCGGGCATAGGGTCTAAATTTCAGTTTATAGAGGCAAATTGCCACCTTTTTCGGTTGTCGAAAGATCACGTATCCCCGCCTCTCTCAACCGTTCTTTATTCTTATCGCGTTGCGTTTGTCGAGATTTTTCCTGCTCGTTATCCTCCGCCGAAACCAACTTTTCTTGACTTAATTTTTTCTTGATATCATCATCATCAGGCTCTATCGTACGTTCAATATCAAGCTCTTTATCCTGCACAACCTCATCAGGATCATGCACAGGATTAGGGTTAGTCTCTTCTGAAGGTACAACGTTCTTACCGTCATCACCAAAAACCGACTCTGCAGAAGCATCAAAAACCGACTCAATATCTTCTCTCCTACCGCCCATTCCAACCCAAGGAGCTGCCTCCTTGTGTAATCCCTGTATTTGTGTCATTCTCTCTTTTCCTGATTCAGGCGCAGGCCGCCAAGCACGACCATCAAACCGCTTGTCCTGATAGTACATGAGCTTCTTTGCCCTATACGGCGGTATGCCTCCCACCAAAACCAATGCCTCGTCGCCCGGTAACTGCAATACTTCTCCGGGTGTCAACAAAGCACGAGCGTTTTCCTGAGAACTCACCATAATATGACCAAGCCAGGGAGCAAGACGGCTTCCTGCGTGGTTGACCTGCTGCCGGATCTCTGTAGCTTGCCCCAACATGTCAGATATTCGTTTTGCTGTACGCTCATCGAGCGCACCATACGTCACCCTCACATGCGAGTTATCGAGGATCGAGTTGTTCTGTCCGTATGCCTTTTCAATTTGGTTCAACGACTGAGCAATCATGAAGCACTTGATACCGTACCCGGCCATGTATGCCAACTCCGTCTCAAAAAAACCAAGCCTGCCAAGGCTCGGAAACTCGTCAAGCATCATCAAAAGACGATGCTTGTAGTGGGGCTTTGAAAAGTCCATTTTTTCAGTCAACCTTCTCCCCATTTGGTTCAGAACCAACCGCATAAGGGGCTTGGTTCTTTCGATGTCACTCGGCGGTACGACCAGGTAAAGCGATACCGGACTATTACTGTTCATCAAACTCGATATAGAAAAATCCGAAACCGCTGTGTTCCGGGCGATAATCGGGTCTTGGTAAAGACTGAGGAAACTGTTAGCAGTAGAAACAACACTTGAAAGCTCATTCTCTGATTTATTGAGCATTTCACGGGCACATTTTGCAACGGTGGGATGTGCCCGATCTCCGAGGTGAGGATAATTAAGCATATAATTAAGGGTTTCATAAATGCTTCTCGCCGGGTCGGAAAGGAAATTTGCAACCCCATACAACGTTTTATCTTCTTCAGCGTAGAGAACGTGCAAAACCACGCCAACAAGCAACGCATGGCCGGTTTTTTCCCAATGATCCCGCTTTTCTTTCGAGCCGTCAGGATCAACAAGAATATCAGCGATATTCTGCACGTCCCTGACTTCATGATCTTTTCTGATTTCCATGAGAGGATTGAACCGTACAGAATCATGAGCAGTAGGATCAAAGCATAAGCAATGAGAAAACTGCTTCCTCCAACCGGCTGTAGCCGTCCAGTTCTCTTTTTTGATATCATAGACGATACACGAACCCGTCCATGTCAAGAGCGTGGGAATCACCAGACCAACACCTTTTCCGCTTCGGGTAGGCGCAAAACAGAATACATGTTCGGGTCCGCTATGCCGCAGAATATCCCAGCCTGGCTTATCCATAACCCACTTGACTTCATGTTTTCCGTGTTTGTTCTCAATCTCTGAATGGAACTTCGCGTCCCCTGTTTGTGCAAGAATAACCCCCTCATCACCCAACAGCCCTGCGTTATTCAACTCTTCCTTACCCGCCCATCGAGCAGTGCCATACGCTCCGTTATTCTGCTTTTTCTTCGCTCTTCTTATCGCCAGCACGATCATTACCCCGAACATCAAGAACACTGAAACGTAGGTTAAGACGAAAGCCTTCTGGAAAATAGAAGGTGCATATGCACCATAATGGTAATCCCAAAAAAACCATTGCCACGGGAAATACACCGGATAGCTGAAAAGCACAACATAAGGCTCTCCAAGCTGCTCTTGATACCCCAAAGCGTAAGCAACCCATTGCGTGGTTCCCCACAAACCACCAATCAAAAAAAGTATTCCGGTGGCAACATGCCCGTAAAACACATTAACCCCTCTTACATGCGCTTCCTTCTTCATCGCCCTATTCCTCTTGATCTATTCATGCTGATTTGTCTCATCATCCAACGCCCTTGACTTCCCCGCTCGATCTGCACCTGCTTGCCTTGGTAGTTATCGAACTGTTTTTTCCACGGCAACATGGAAAACTCTTGAGTTTTCTCGTTCATAATAACCGCATACCTTCTTCCACTTGCCAAAGCCCCTGTATCGGATAACTTCCCCTCTCTCCTACCGCCTTCCGTTGCCGCTCTGTACTTCAATCCTGTTTGCTTTTGTAGCGTTTCAGCATAATCGTTCTTCTCAAGTTCTGTGAGATTCTTGGTACGCCACTGATCGCTTGACTCAATACCAAGCTCTTGCTGCAGGAACATTGCCCGCCGCCCTATAGCCTCCCGCGTTTCCTTTCCAAATCCAACCTTTGCATAACCTTTCTCTCCCCCGCCGTCAAAATGCTTATCCAACCAGGTATTACCACGATAGGAAACTTGCTCCTGAACGGTTAAGCTGGTTTCTTTACCGAACTTTTTGACCACTTTCGGGCCTTCTCGATCCATCATTTCAAGCCGCTCGGTCAACGCAGGATCGACAGCCCAGGAAGTATCGGAAAGTTGTGTGGCAAGTCCGTACCTGACAAGGCTCATCATCCGCATTTTATGTGCCTCCACATAATCATCAGCATCAATGGTCATTTTATCGACCATAACCGTGTCACCAGTTATCGACGCTCGATGAATAGCACTGTCATAAATACTCTCGTTCCCTCCTGCTATTCGTTGTATATTCTTATCACTTGGTTTACCCCAACTCTCCGTTTCGCTCTTGACGCTTATAATATCGCCTCGCCTTATACCATGCCTTTCAAAATCACGGTGCGATATCTCGACATAGTAAGCCTCGCTGTGCGGCGTTTCCACAACCATGTAAAACCTATCATACAGCTCGTTACTCAGTCCTATATCCGCAACCCTGCCAGATATAGCCCCCGTATCGAAAATTCTACGGTGCTCCACGTCTACCTCGGCAGCATTTAAAACCTTCATCTTATCATCCTGAACTTTGATAGATTTTAGCTCTTCTTGCCAATTCTCTGCCAACTCCCATTGATAGCCTCCCTTATGGTTTGCAAGCCCCAGCCGCTGAAGGTATTTCAACCTTTCGTGCAATCGTTCGCGCCTAAACTTCCCTACGTCCTCCCCGCCAAGATCAACGCTATCGTTCTCCACATGTTTTTGAATATTCCTATCGAGACTCGTTACTCTGGATTCGGTCACTTCCTTATCAAGTTGTCCCTCAAGCTCAATCAGATGACGCTTTCCCAATTTCCTCTCGACAATCTCTGCCCCCCGCGCTCTGACTCCATGACTGATATATTCAGGATCAATCCTTACTTCTCTATCATCTTTATCAATCCCCCGGATCACAATGTGAACATGAGGATTCTCGGTATTGTAGTGACAAACCGCGCCCCATTTCAGCTCTCTACCTAAATCCTTCTCGACTTCACCCATCAAGTCATTTGTGAACTGTTTAAGGTCTATATACTCAGCATCTTCAGGAGAAATAATGAAGCGAAACTGCCGTTTTTCACCGGGTATTTTTTCAGTCAAAGACTCCCGCTCAAAATCTTGTTCATTTCCGAACAATTCACCTTTCCCCCCTTCCTTTTCTACACCGTCCCTCTCTATGTACTTCAAATGCGCCTGAGACGCATCCCAACCGTTCTTTGTCATCTTCACGATCCGGGCTTTCACCACTACTCTCCGAGAAAACTCATGAGGCCGTGACGTTGGCCTGACAGACGAATAGTAACCCTTTCTTTTAGATGGCATACGAATCCTTCTGAGGGTCGAAAGCGATGGGGTTTTTTCTGCTCTTACCCGTTTACCGAACTTCGGCTTGAAACCCTTGTCATCATTACCTAAGAATCCATCTGAGTTGATCATGTATACCAGTGTAACTACATTCAAAAAAACAATATACAAATATTTTTAAACTTATTTGTATACATTTATTTTAGAAGTATCGCTATAAGTATAAATAATATAACAAAATAGCAATACAGTGTATACTGTCCTTTATCTTGCAATCGCGTAATACTCTAAAAACCCAAGAAAACAACGTAGTTGTACATCCACAAAAGCCCTCTCAAAACACCGCCGAGGCAGTAGGAAAAGGGGTCGCAAATTTCACTTTTTAAACAAGAAAAAAGGCTCCGCTACACCTATGATTTTTTCGCTCGGTAGTGCTCCGAAATACCGGGAATCAAAGCTCGTTTTCACTCCCCTTCTGGCAACTAAAAAACCACTCTCAACCGTGTCTTTTTTGCAAAATACCGGCATCGGTCTACCCTCTGAATCGTTCTTCAGGATAGAGCCTATAAGCTCATTTTTGACGATGTATTTACCATCAAGAGTAGAAAAAGAATCACCTGGAACCCCGACAATATTTTTAATCAGAAGTCCATCTTTCGGCAGCCAATGACGATCAGTTACAATCCCTTTGACAGAATCAGGAATTGGAAAAACTACGAGGTCGCCCAGACCGTATTCTGATTTTTTTATGATGCGGTAAAAGCCTTCCGGCAAGCTGTCAGTAGAATTGAAAACAAAATATTTTTCACCGTAAAAAGTGCTTACCAGAAAAAGCAGTGAAAGGCATAGAATGCTTATGATAAGGGGAAGTTTTCTTTGCATCTATCATAGAGTTTATGAATATCATGATGCTCGAACTTAAGTTGATTTACAAGAACCATAGACCGAGTAAAAAAACTATCATCATCTGTTATTTTTTCTTTGTTCTTCAGATAAAAACCGATCAATTTTGACACTCTTGCAACTTTCTTCGATCCACTAACATGACCATATAAAGAAACTGAAGGATAAACTCCCGGCACAGAATATGAACCCCCCGAACCAGTCAAAAAAAGGTAGCCACTCACCTTTCTGTTATGTCTTATAACATAGAATACCGTAGAGCAACCCTCTACTATAGCAGCATATCCTTTATTATTTTTAATCTTATCCTTGACTACGCCATATGATATGTATGAACTGATAGCATCGTCGTTTCTCAACTGAATAGCTGTGAAAAATTTATCAGTCATGACAAGCCTAAAGGATTCGCTGATTCTTCGAGCACCCCTGCAGCCTCCAAAGAATCTTTAGCTCTTTTTTTCAATAAACCGATCAATGTTGAGCGAAGATCGACAAACCTTTTATCGAAATCTTTTGAGGTATAGTACCTATCATCGCCCTGAAAAATCTGCCTCAACGTATAGATGTTTAAATCCTTTTTTGCATCTGCTATCTCCACCAGCGTAATACCAGTCTGCTGTAAAATCGTTTTCATGTACTTGATCTGAGCTTTATAAGTATCGACCGTCTGTTCTTCAGGATTTCTCATTCTAATTGTTAGGCAATTTCGGGTTTGCGGTACTTGCGGAATAAATCGTTCAATGCTTCACTCATAAGTTCTTTTTGCTTCACACCTCTCTCGGCAGCAAGAATTTTAAACTGTTGTAACACTTCTTTCGGCATCCAAGCGCCTACGTGAGCCTGGTCCCTGCGTACTTCATTCTGTGGTACTTTTTTCTTGCTCTCCCCTGCTTTTAATGCTGCTGCAAGGTTACTTGACGCTCTTTTCTCTGCCATAATTCTTGGATTCTTGATTAGTACTAAAGTTCAGATTCTATCCATTGATAAAGCTGTTCTATCTCATTAGCAGCCTTCCGATCACCGTACTCGACCGCTGATTTACCGGCAAGCAGACAACGATGCTGAGAGTGGTTTTTCCTACACCGCCCTTTTGCGCGATAATAGAGAGTATTTTCATGTCTCTGAAAAAGGAAAATAGTTTATAAATAAATTAAAAACTTAGTTTATAAATTCAAACAAAAAAAACAGGATAATCATTAAGATAACTCAAGACCAGGTATTACTCCTCACCACTATCATCATCTTCTACCTCACGAGAGCTGAGAAACGACGATGTGGTTTCGAGTGCTATGTCATCCGTGATTCCAAAAAAGTAGATCTCCGGAAAGTCATCGAGGTGCAGATAATAACCACCTTCAACTTTTTGCATGACCGCCTTATTTTCTTGTACCATCGTAATTCATTGGAATGGATAAATATGCGCCGATTCTGACCATGTTTTTTCCCTTCTGCCTTGGTAAGAAAAATTCGCCCGACAGGGCGACATGAAAGATAAATTACCTACTGCCACATTCAAGAGAGCTACTTATCAACATGTTTGTTCCTCTCAACTACAGGATATATAGGATATAATATAAGAAAGAAATATAGGGACAGCCTGGAAAGCCTCCTCCAGCCTATATTTCCAAGATCAAGTGATAGAGTTCCTGCGCAAAAGTGATAGAGTTCCTGCGCAAAATCACAAAGAAAGTGATAGAGTTCCTGCGCAAAAGTGATAGAGTTCCTGCGTGGATAACTATTGTTTTCAACACGCTTTTGTGGGAGATTTTCAGCCTTGCAGCTCTTCCGGAAAGCAGTGCACCCGACTGAGAAAACCGAAAAGCGGTTCACTTCCTGCACAAAAGTGAGACCGAACATGCGCAAAAATCTAAGAGAACATGCGTGGATAAATCTCGATTTCAACAAGGCTTTGTGGAATCATTTTCCCTATAAACAGTGAAGCCCCGACTGGATCGAGGCTGTTGCTGCTTGTTCACTGTTGTATTCACGTTCACGTTCATTTTTTCGTGCTGACCGCAAGTTTGCTCGGATAGAGGATCAGCCCTTTATCATGCTTTTCAACTTTCAAGCCGTTCCAAAGTAGAATAATCCGTGTTATCTGAGTTAATAGCTCTCTTTTGAAGTTTAATTTTCCCCTCGTTGTCTCCGGATAACCTGCGCCTAACTGCTTTTGCAACGCCGTCCAAGGGACGAGAGTAGATTTGCCTTTTCGGTTGACCCCGAACATTCGATAGGAGAGGAAAAAATACAGATCGAGGGCAAGCGGTGATTTTCGCAAACTTCGGATCACCCGCATATCAAGCGGATAGGCTCGCTCGGTAATCTCCTTGAAAAACTCCGGAGAAAGCTCGACCTCAGATTCCCAAAGAGAATCGGCTGTGTTGTGCTTGATCGACCACCACAGCTTAAAAGATTCGCTTATCCGATAATCTCGGCCCTCTGCATAACCAACCCCTTTTTCCTTATCGATCCCTACAAAATCAACCTCGAACTTTGTTCTAAAAACTCGCTCGACCTGCTCTTTCAATCTTACGATAGTGCCTTTTTTCCCGCCTGTGCAATCAATATCGAGCTTCCTCATAAACTCACGAAGGGATCGGCCAAGATGCAGCTTTGGCGAACTGGTCAAAACAGCCTCAGTTACAACCCAGGCCATGATAAGCCGAGGGTAGCTACCATAAGGCAAGCCCTGACTGTTTAAAAGGGTTATCCGATAATCCCCGTCGTGCCTGACGTAAGCGGCTCCCTCCTGCTCTTTATGAGGCCAGCAACCATGAATCAGTAGTCGGCTCATGTAGCCGATACTGTCAGCTTCCTTGGCTGTCCGCTCGGTCACATCGACCGCCGTTTCAAAGAGCCAGAAATTCCGGTCATGTTTTTCGCTCATCGGGGTATGCCTCTGCGTTAGATACAATTGTATCCATAAATGTAATAAAAAAGAAAACGATCCCGCAAGCCCATTACTATTTAAAATCAGGACAGCCTTCATATATATCAGGATTTTGTGAGGCAGCTTCTCTGGATTTATCTACGGGCACTTTGTAGGAGCAAGCACGGGCACTTTGTAGGAATTTTGCATTTACGCTTGCCAAACGGCAACCGAAGAAACAAGAGCATCGTTGAACTGCACTTCATGTAGATCGAAACGATGTATCTGCAGCAACAAGATATTCCGGTCGTTCACTTGTTATTCCTATTCGGTTAGAATAACGGACTTGTTTTTCAGCCAGCCTGAAAAGCCTGGTCCACCTTCTTGGTTTCTAAATACCACTACCGTTTTACCACCTGTATTGCATTCATCTGCACTATTTGGTATTTTGTGTTTCAGTGAAATACAAAATACCAGTAACGATGAGCATACCGACAAAGAACACCGAGAAACGGGAGCAGATCAGCTTTCGTATCGCCTCCAGTGAGAAAAAGCGGATCGAGAGGCTTGCCCGGGCTCTGAACCGAAACAAGACGTTCGTTTTCAAGGAAGCCATCAGTCACTATCTGGATATCAACGAATGGCAGATAGCCGGCATTCAGGAAGGGTTGGAAGACCTCGAACACGGACGAGTCGTTTCACAAGAGGAGATCGAGGAGGAATGGAGGCGCAAGAGTGAAGGTTCAGTGGACTAAAAAAGCACGGAAGCGGCTCCAAGAGATCGAGGCGTACATGATCGCAGAAGAGTACACCCGGACGAGAGCAAGCAAGATTATTTTTTCGATCATCCAGAAAACCAACGGACAGCTCTCAGAATACCCACAATCAGGCCGACCAGGCAGAGTAAAGAACACCCGTGAACTGTTCTTTACAGACAGTCCGTTTCTGGTCATCTATACCGCACGACAGCAGGTCGTCACCGTGCTTTCAGTGTACCACACAGCCCAGCAATACCCGCTGCTCGAAATCTGATTTTTTTCCTCCTGCCAAAAACAGTTGGAGCACTCCCCCATCTCCACATACCTATAATACGTGGCTCTTTCTGAAGGGTATCCGTATTTTCAGACAGAGAATTAAGTTAGTAACTTGCCCAAATCAAGGAGCAAGTATGAGCGAAAGAAAACGCAAAAGTATCAATGCTGACTTCAAAGCCAAGGTTGCATTGGAAGCTATTCATGGTGTCAAAACCCTCAATCAAACTGGCGCAGAAATAATTAAGCGGTCTCTAAACGAAGATGATTACTCTAAACGTTGCAATTCCTGAGGGAGCGACGTCAGGAATATCGATAAGTAACAATAAATGCTGAAACTGACTGATCAGGAAAAACAAGAGATTGTGCGCTTTATCGAGGCGGGCAAGGAGCTGCCGGAGAAGTATCGTTTTCTGCTGTTTGAGGACAAGCGGGAGGTGGAACTGGTCTGGAACGGAAAGACCAACGAGGTCTGTAATATCGTGCTGCCCTTCCAGACGATTGAGCAGGTGGACGAGCCTCGGGTGGAGAAGCCGGATGACACTGCGGCGCAGATGAATCTCTTCTCGACCGATGCTCGGGGTCGGCAGCTCAAGGGCTGGACAAACAAGCTGATCTGGGGCGACAACAAGCTGATCCTCTCCAGCCTCAAGAACGGGCCGCTGCGGGAGGAAATCGAGGTGCAGGGCGGGTTGAAGCTGATCTACATCGACCCGCCCTTCGATGTGGGTGCGGATTTCTCAATGGATATCGAGATCGGCGGCGACACCTTCACCAAGAAACCCAACATCCTCGAGGAAATCGCTTACCGCGACACCTGGGGCAAGGGCGCCGATTCCTTCATTGCCATGATCTACGAACGCCTCATCCTCATGCGGGATCTGCTCGCGGAGGACGGTAGTATCTATGTGCATTGTGACTGGAGGGTGAATGCCTCACTTCGTTTCGTTTTGAGTGAAGTATTTGGTGATTCCTGCTTCGTAAATGAAATCACGTGGCGGAGAAAGCAGTCTCAAGCATGGTCTAGCAACCAGTTTGGGGTAACGAATGATACTCTCTTCCTGTATGGCAAATCGGAAGAGCGTGTGTTCAATCCTATTTACTCTAAAGACGACGATAATACAAAGAAATACATCAAGGAACGATTCAAATTCGATGATGGTGATGGCAGAAAATACATGAAGTCACCACTCGTGAATCCACTTGTGCGCCCAAATCTTCAATACGAATTTCATGGTGTGAAATCACCTAAAACGGGCTGGCTGTATAAGAAGGAACGAATGGAGGAGATGTATCAGAACAACGAACTGGTAATGCCTGACAAACCGACGTCACGAATTTACAGGAAGATTTTTGAAGACACATACCAAGGGCAAATGGTGCAAAATGTCTGGGCAGATATTCCCATTGTTAATCCAATGGCTGACGAACGCATCGACTACCCAACCCAAAAACCAGAAGCCCTTCTTGAACGCATCATCAAAGCCTCCAGCAACGAAGGCGACCTCGTGGCCGACTTCTTCTGTGGCTCCGGCACGACGTCAGCGGTGGCGGAAAAGCTGGGACGCAAGTGGATTTGCGCGGATTTGGGCAAGTTCGCCATACACACCACACGCAAGAGGCTGATCGGGGTGCAGCGTCAGCTCAAGGCGGACGGGCAGAACTACCGCGCCTTTGAGATTTTCAACCTCGGCAAGTACGAACGTCAGCATTTCGTAGGGGTCAACCCGAATCTGCGGGAAGAGGAGCAGGAGAAACAGCTCGCGGCGAAGGAAGCCGCCTTTCTCGACTTAATCCTGCGGGCCTACAAGGCGGAACCGGTGGCGCAGTTCGAGCATTTCCACGGCAAACGGGCCGGGCGGCTGGTGGCGATCGGGCCGGTGAACCTGCCGGTGACGCGGCTGTTCGTAGAGGAGATCATTCTGGAATGCCGTAAGAAGCGCATTACCAAAGTGGACATCCTCGGCTTCGAGTTTGAGATGGGGTTGTTTCCTAACGTACTTGACGAAGCACAGTCTAAAGGAATTGATATTGCACCGAAATACATTCCTGCTGAAGTCTTCGATAAGCGGGCGGTGGAGAAGAACCAGGTCGTTTTTCATGACGTATCGTATATCGAAGTGAAGCCGCACATTACGACAGGAAAAAAGAACCAACCGGCTACAGTGGCTGTAGAGCTGAAAGATTTTTCTGTCTTTTACTCTCAGGATAGTATTGCTCAAGCCGAGGAATCATTGGGCAAAAAGAAAACCGGAAGCAAAATTGTTGTTGAAAAGGGGCAGATCGTGAAGCTGACCAAGGACAAAAAGGGCGCGATGCAGCGCGAGACGTTGACCGGGCACTGGACGGACTGGATCGACTACTGGAGCGTTGATTTTGACTTCGAGAGCAAACGGGAGATTATTCGGTTTCAAGACCTCGAGGGCGGCAAGACCCGCGAGGAGTGGACCGGGGACTACATCTTCGAGAACGAGTGGCAGAGCTTCCGTACGAAAAAAGACCGTTCGTTGGAGCTGAAAAGCGTTGCGCATCTGGCAACGCCGGGGCGGCGCAAGATCGCTGTGAAAGTGGTGGACATCTTCGGCAACGACACGATGACAATTGTAGAGGTGACTATATGAAGAAGAACCGTGGCATCAAAGTATTGGAAACAAGAGTCACCATCACCCGCATTACCGAGGAGGATTACATCTCCCTCACGGACATTGCCCGCCACCGGGTTGTTGACCGATCTGACGATTTGATCCGCAACTGGGTAAGGAGTCGAAACACGCTCGAGTTTCTCGGTATCTGGGAGCAGATCCACAACCCGGATTTTAATTCCGTCGAATTCGACGGGTTTAGAATGCAGGCGGGGCTAAATAGCTTTACCCTGACACCGAAACAGTGGATCGAGCGGACCAACGCCAAGGGGATTGTTTCAAAAGCGGGGCGCTACGGGGGCACCTTTGCCCACCGGGACATAGCCTTCGAGTTCGCTTCATGGATATCCGTCGAGTTCAAGCTCTATCTGATCAAAGAGTTCCAGCGTTTTCAGGAGGCCGAGCAGAAGCAGCTTGGCTGGGATGTGAAACGCAACCTGACCAAGATCAACTACCGCATCCACACCGATGCGATTCAGGCGAATCTTATCCCGCCAGAGCTGACCGGGAGGCAAGTCAGCCTGGTCTACGCCAGCGAGGCTGATGTGCTGAACATGTCGCTTTTCGGCATGACAGCGAAGGAGTGGCGGGACGCAAATCCGGGCGAAAAAGGGAATATCCGCGATCAGGCGAACGCTTCTCAACTGGTCTGTCTGGCAAACCTGGAGAATCTGAACGCACTCTTTATCAATGAAGGAATGGAGCAATCCGAACGCTTGAAAAAGCTGAACAGGATCGCTATCGAACAGATGGAAATTCTGACCAGCGACCGGAATCTCAAGCGGTTGGAAGGAGGGACGGACTGATGGCGCTGCATCCTGATTTTCCCGACTCCCCCCATGCGATCCTCGATCCAGAAGTACGATGGTTTCCGGCTGACGAGGCGCTGCGCGAGACGACAATGGACAAGCTGATGCCGCCTTTGGTGGCGCAGTTACGTCGCAAAGTGAAGGAATTCCGAGACTGTGGCTATAAGGGCGCGTGCGAGACAAGCAAGAGCCTTCTCAACTGGTGGTTCAGGGAGCCGCACCTGCTGCCCGGTAAAGATACGATCATGGGCAGCTTCCAGTATTACTTCGCCCAGCGGGAAGCAATTGAGACGATCATTTACCTGCACGATGTGATAGGGGCGAAAGACAAGTATGACCTGATGCGATTCGACAGCAGCGGTGCGGTTTCAACGGGGATGTTCGACGAGAGCTGGCGCCGTTACGTGATCAAGATGGCGACAGGCAGCGGCAAGACAAAGGTGATGAGCCTGGCGCTTGCGTGGAGCTTTTACCACAAGCTGTATGAGCCGGACTCGGAACTGGCACGCAATTTTTTGGTGATCGCGCCGAACATTATCGTCCTGGACCGGATTTACCACGACTTCCAGGGGCTTCGGATTTTCTTCGAGGATCCGGTGCTGCCGGACAACGGCTACGACGGGCGCAACTGGAGGGACGATTTCCAGCTCACCCTGCACAAGCAGGATGAGGTGAACGTATCGCGGGCGATGGGGAACATTTTCCTGACCAACATCCACCGGGTCTACTCGGGCGAGGAGATCATGCCCTCTCCCGAAGATGAGAACACGATGGACTACTTTCTCGGCAAGCGTCCGACAGGGGCGACGACGGATTCCAAGGTGGATTTGGGGATGATCGTGCGCGACATCGACGAACTGATGGTACTCAATGATGAGGCGCACCACATCCATGACTCTCAGCTGGCGTGGTTCCAGTCGATTGAGGATATCCACAACCGCCTACTGCAGAAGGGTGGTTCTTTAAGCCTGCAAGTGGACGTGACTGCCACGCCCAAGCACAACAACGGGGCGATCTTCGTGCAGACGGTTTCGGATTATCCGCTGGTGGAGGCGATTTACCAGAATGTGGTGAAGCACCCGGTATTGCCGGATGCGGCGAGCCGAGCCAAGCTCTCGGAGAAGCAAAGCGCGAAATTCACCGAGAAGTATGCAGATTATTTGGATCTGGGGGTGATCGAGTGGCGCAAGGCATTCGACGAGCATCAGAAGATGGGCAAGAAGGCAATCCTCTTCGTGATGACGGATGACACCCGCAACTGCGACGAAGTGGCAGACTATCTGGAGAACCGCTATCCCGATCTGAAGGGGGCTGTGCTGACAATCCACACGAAGAGCAACGGTGAAATCTCAGAAGCGGCTTCTAAAAAGGCGAAGGAAAAACTGGAAATGCTGCGCAAGCAGTCCAATGAGATCGACTCGGGTGACAGTCCCTATAAGGCCATCGTCTCGGTGCTGATGCTCAAGGAAGGCTGGGATGTGCGCAACGTAACAACCATCGTCGGGTTGCGCGCATATACAGCGACGAGCAACATCTTACCGGAACAAACGCTGGGGCGTGGGCTGCGCAAGATGTATCCGGGCAGCGCGGAGGAGTATGTCAGCGTTGTGGGAACCGATGCATTCATGGATTTTGTGGAAAGCATCCAGGCCGAGGGTGTTGAGCTGGAACGGCGGGAAATGGGCTTAGGCACAAAGCCGAAAGCCCCGCTTATCGTGGAAGTGGACAATGAGAATACGAACAAGGATATTGATGCTTTGGATATCGAGATTCCAGTGCTGACACCGCGGGTTTACCGGGAATACAAGAATCTGGCGGATCTCGAGATAGGACGCTTTTCCTTTCAGACCGTGGCTTTTCAGGAGTTCAGCAAGGAGGAGCAGCGGGAGATCGTGTTCAAGGACATCACTACGGGAGAGATCACGCATACGACCGTGCTGGTAGATAGCGCGGAGATTGCGGACTACAGGAGCGTGATCGGGTATTTCACCCAGACGATCATGAAGGAGCTACGACTTGTGAGTGGCTATGAAGTGTTGTATGGGAAAGTGAAGGGTTTTGTCGGAGACGGCCTCTTCGGAAAGCCAGTGGAGCTGGAGTCACCCAATACGCTGCGAAATCTGTCGGAGTTGGTTGCAACCAAGACAGTCATTGAGACCTTCAAACAGGCGATCAACGAGCTGACGGTGCAGCACAAGGGTGATGCAGAGATTCGAGACAGTATCAAGCTGCGTAAGACACGGCCTTTCGTGGTCAAGGATCAGGGCTACATGACTCCGAAGAAGTCAGTGTTCAATCGCGTAATAGGTGACAGCCACTTCGAGTTGGAATTTGCCAATTTCCTGGAGCAATGCCCCGATGTAGGCTCCTATGCGAAGAACTATCTTGCAGTTCATTTCAAGCTCGACTATGTGAATGCAAACGGCGATATCTCCAACTACTACCCGGATTTCATCGTCCGGTTAACGGATGGACGTGTGGTGATTGTCGAAACGAAAGGGCAAGAGGATCTTGACGTTCCTCCGAAAATGGAACGGCTTCGTCAGTGGTGTGAGGATGTGAATCAGATCCAATCAGATAATACGTATGATTTTCTGTTCGTGGATAGTGATGGTTTTGCGAACTATAAGCCAAAGGATTTCAAGCGCACTATGAGAGTGTTTACTCAATACAAGAAATAAATTGATGCAGTTTCCCTTTGCAGAGGTTCATTCAGCGCTAAAATCCTTTTTCTCACACATTCGTCGAGGCTATAGAAAAACTCAAGCTGGAGTTTTTTGGGAAGGTCTTCCCGTTCAAGCACCGCAAAAGCTTCCAGTTTCAGTTCTGGTGTCATCAGTGCCCAAGTACCTATAATACGTGGCTCTCGATATTCCCAGGGTTTTGCATATCTCTCCAACACTGACGCTGTGGTTCTGGCTCATCTTGTCGTTCATTCTGAAAAGGATGAAAATATTGCAGTATTTTCTTAACTTTCAAAAATCACTACCCTTCCAGCATTTCCTTTTGCTTTTGCATCACCGAACAGAGGAAACCATGAAATTTTTGTTGTTGTAGCTTGGCATCATATGCTAGCTGTTTTTCTGGTGGTGTCTCCCTTATTCTTGCATTGAATGCAGATACGGCGAAGGTTGTAAAAAAATCCCCTGATCATTAAAGCAAAGAACAACCAAGGTATTCAAATCCTCCAAACTGCAAAACGTTTATACCTATGGACTGTAAGTGGAATCATATTCACATTACGGATGACAACAATCTGATTCTTCAGGATGAATCCGGTCAAACAACAACGATTGCTTTGACAACATTCATAGAGCAGTTCACGAAAGAAAAGAAGGAGCACATCAATTTGGTGTATCATCGGCTAATCGATAAAGAGAAAACCGAACGATTATCCGATGCTGAGCGATGTCGAATGCAAGCTGAGCTGCAACAGCTCCAAAAACAAAAAACCGATCTGGAAAACTGGATTAAGGCGCTACTTCAAAAGTTCAATGACAAGGATCTCTCCAAGACTGATACGTTGTATCAAGAGGCTTTTTCCCTGTTCATGAATAAAAAGATCGATGCAGCTCTTTCTGTTTTAGATGACGCATCACTTCAGGTAAAAAAAAGAGAGGTTGACGGTGAAAGCCAAAAACTTGTCGAGACTGTTATTTTTAAAGCCGAGTTGCTGCAACTAACATTCGCACACAGAGAGGCTGAAAAAACCTTTGAACATGCACTTTCCATTGAACCATCATGGTTCAATCAAAAAAAAATCGCCGATTTTTACCAGTTTCTCAATGCTTTCCCTAAAGCCGAAACACGATATAACAAAGCTCTTGCTTTAGCAACAACTGCTGACCAGCAATCCACGACACTCAACAATCTAGCATTACTGCAATATAATCGAAACGACTATGTATCGGCAGAACAATGCTTTCAGGAGGCTCTGGAGATATTCCATGACCTGGCACGCACCAACCCGACTATCTATCTCCCGCATGTCGCCACGACACTCAACAATCTAGCTAATCTGCAATGTGATAGAAGTGATTTCGAATCAGCAGAACAGAGCTTTCAGGAGGCCCTGGAGATCTATCGTGATCTCGCCTGTACAGATCCGGCGAACAACCAGCCGCATGTTGCCATAACGCTCAACAACCTGGCTGATCTGCAATGTGAGCGAAGTGATTTCGAATCAGCGGAACAGGGCTTCCAGGAGGCTCTGGAGATCTATCGTGACCTCTCCCGCACAGATCCGGCAA
>OFES01000046.1_pt1:2500-31178 | contig 31178 bp, 33 predicted proteins | sample 1521151 | NCBI WGS metagenome assembly OFES01 (sample SAMN04272335, study PRJEB24112) | coral metagenome | biome: Coral reef; feature: Shallow seawater; material: Coral tissue | host: Coral | place: China: South China Sea | collected 2014
TTTCCGAGACCGTGACTTTGAATGTTCTCCATACGGCTTCATCAGGATGCTGAAACTCCGGTTGAATACTGTACGCTCTCGCTCTCCAGCTACCGGGTTTCATGTCGATAGAGGTTCCCCAGTACGAGTTCGAGCCGGGAGCGGAGAGATCCTGTATGATATTCTTCTCCTCACCTTCCAGCTGCTCTACTTGTAATCGTATCTTTTGGGCGGGAACGAGTGTGAGGTCAGGGGGGATGTTCTGGCGTATCATGAACAGCACAGGGTTCTCGGCCTTGTACGAGGCATTTTGCCGGGGTTCGATAATGACAAGTTTTTTTGCTTCACCGGCAACCTCCTTTTCGAGGATCGCAACTTGTTCTGCGGTCAGGAGTTTATTGCGCATAGGCGGTATGAACCAACTGGAAGGAATGGTACGGGACTGGTATGTGGCCGTGCATGGGGTGTTGTGGTTCAACCATGGGTCAGCTGAACAGCTGTACTCTCCAGCAAATTCCAATGGAGGGTTGAAGACAGGATCCGAGCCAGTGACTAGGATTGATTCCTTTGCTGTATTGCTGTTTGCGTCGAACATTCCTTCAATGCTGTAATCGAAATATCTGATAGGGCCGGCCTCATGTTCCGAAGAGAGGATCGCTTGTCCGGTACCTTTGAGCGTGTAGATTCGTGTCCCGTTTTTAAAGGATACGTCAACTTCTGTTGGTGAGTTCCACGATGCAGACCATATCGGGGCTTTTCCTTCTTTGTCAAGGCTCATTGCGTGGACGGTGCACGGCAAGATTACATATGAAATAATCGCACAGAGGGCAGAGATTGTCCATCGGACCGCACTGTGGGACACCAGAGGATAACGAGGAGAAAGCATGGTAAAACTGTTTGCATTACTACGGTTGCTTACCATAATAATGTATACATTTTATACGTGTAATGCTTTAGGGTACCTCTATTCATTTGCCGCGTACCATGATTCCTTCGTTGATCGGTGCATATAATTCTGATGTACTCAGTGTACAGTTCCGCTTCAGCATTCCGTTCGGTTCATTCTCATTCCGCGGCGATGTTAAGCGATGTACTGCACTGCTTTGAAAAACCAAAACAGGCAGCATGCCTGTTTTTTCGATAATTCATATTTTCTACCATGCATGAACTTTTGAGTCATACTCTGGTGATGATCGGTGGTTATTTTGCCATCATGAATCCTTTTGCCAACACGGCAATATTTACCGCGGTTACCGCAGGTATGGATGCCCGTTCGGTTAAAAAAACGGCATTCAGTGCTGTTGTGACGGCTTTGGGTATCGTTTTGAGCTTTATCCTGCTTGGCCGGATCATTTTCGATTTTTTCGGTATTACGCTGCCTGCGCTGCGTGTTGCGGGTGGAATTATGGTTTTTTTTATCGGTTTTGACATGATGCACGGCAGGACATCGGCGGTTCATGCTCCCGCAGGTGACAATACCCCGGCAGATCAGGGGCAGAATATCGGTATAAGCCCGTTGGGTATACCGATACTTGCAGGTCCGGGAACAATCGCAGTTTCCATGAGTTATTCCGCAACGGGGAATGTTCAGGAAATCGCTATCAACGCTCTTGTGTTTTCGGTCATGTGTATGGTGACCTATGTTTTTTTTCTGCTCGGAGAAAAAGTTGAAGAGAAACTGGGTCAGGAAGGGCTCAAAGTCATTACCCAGCTTATGGGTTTGATACTCTCTGTCATAGGTATCCAAATAGGACTCGAGGGAATTTTCGGCGCAATATCCATATTCGAACAGCACCATGCAGGATAAGGGCACTTTTTTCTATTTACTCCGCGTACCGAATGTGCCTGTCGAGCCCGGGATGTCGGATCGAAATCCTCTTCTTGCGACGTGCCGAAATATTTCGGTTTCTCTGTGTTCTTTCTTGTTGTATTCCGATGCGATCGGGACTCATGATCAAGAATGAACGTTTCCGCCAGTCAAAAGTTTAACAATCAGAATATGTTGATTATGATACACCCGCTCTTGTCTCGCATTGCTCTATTTGCTTTTTTGTTTCTCATGAGCTGTGGAGACAGTCCGCAGTCTGTAGCGAAAAACTTTACGGAAAACCTTGCAAAGGGCAGAATTTCCGAAGCGAAGAAGTATGCAACCGAACCGACAGGTGAAATGCTTGACTTTGCCAGCAAGATCGGGGCTATGCCGGTCAACCCCGATTTTACGTTCGTTTATGTTGAAAAAAACGTTGATGGCGACAAGGCTACGGTTGTGTACAGAGAGTCAGTGGATGGGCCTGATGAGCGCATTAACCTGGTGAGAATCGATGGTGAATGGAAAGTTCACATGCAGACGCCGAAGTAGCTGGTTATTGCTGCAGACGCTTATTGTGATGTTTTTTCTTCCTTTGCAAACGGTGTATGATGAACAAGGCCGTTTGGAGGGAAAAAGAACACGTATGAGTATCGAGTCGCTGACCGGTATTCTTGATGAAGGTGATATTATTTTTCGTTACGGAAACGGGGTCTGGTCTCCTGTCTTTAGGAATGTATCCTTGACCGAGAAAAGATTTTCTCATGCGGGGGTTATCATTGTAGAAAAAGGGCGGTTCTGGGTTGTCCATGCATCGGCACACGAGATGAACGGTGTGGGCTATGTATCGAAGGTGTCGCTCGAGCAGTTTCTTGCTGTTTCTTCGGACTACGCTGTTTATCGTTTTGGAAAAGAAAAAAATGTTCGGTGGCGCATAGCTGAAAACGCCAAAAGTTATATCGGACGTCCATTTGATTCCTCGTTCGACATTGCTGATAGAAACAGGGTGTATTGTACCGAGTTGGTGATGCATTCGGTTAATGACGCTGTCGGTTATAACGCTATTTCCCCGACAGTGGTCAACGGTGTTTCGCTTGTCGCTCCGGATGACTGCTATGAAGGCCGTGGTTTTTTTTCTGTAGCTGACAAGCGATTGTCCGGGAAACTCTGAGAGAGAGGTAGCAAGATCGAATACTCCTTTCAGGATTGTTTTTTCAACGCGGCTTTTATGCCGAGGCCGATTTCCTGTGCTGAGGCGACAGCTTCCGGTTGCTTTTCAAAAGCTCTCAGGCCGACCGAGGCCGTTGTCGCACCGGGTCCGTAGAGCAAGGTGATGCCCGTCATGCTGCAGCTATCTCCGTTTCCGCAGGTCAGGCAAGGTACATTGCCTTTTAGATCGACGTTGCCGAGATAGTTCATGCCCTCTTCCATCATAAAAAACTGAACGGCATTTGCGCCCAGCATCCCGGCAGGAGGCAGGCCTTCGGCATTTTCCGGGACACATGAGGAAATGACCGAAGCACCGGGTTTTCCTTTTAATAAGCCATGATTGTGCCGTAGAGGATACATGCGCTCCAAAAAGGCTTTTGTGCGTGAATCAAGTGTGGAATAAGGAGTGAAGCCCCCTATGACCAGGGCATCGGCCTCCTTGACGAGCTCAACGAAGAAATTACCGTCATCTTTGATGACACAGCGATTTGTTTTTACACAACCGAGGCATGCGTTACAGGGCGAAACAGTGTATTCGCTCAATTTGTGAAATTCATGGTCGATACCCGATGCTGTAAGAACGGCTTTAACGGCTCTGTCGGTGTTACTGTCAGCAATAGGAGAGCCGGAGATTCCTAAAATTTTCATTGATCACAGCTTTTTTGAAATACTACGGATCGAACTATTTTACAAAACATGAACGATAATGTTTTTTTATTGTATTAACAATTATTAACGCATTTTCAATGCAATCATACAACTTCACGCTTCCCATGAGCGTTCGTGATTACGAGTGCGATATGCAGGGGATTGTCAATAACAGTGTCTACCAGAACTATCTCGAACATGCCCGCCATGAATATCTTAAGGCGGTCGGGATGGATTTCAAGATGTACGCACAGGAAGGGATAAACCTTGTTGTCGTAAGGGCTGAACTCGATTATAAATTTCCGCTTGAAAGCGGTGACAGATTTTTTGTCGGGGTGAATATGGTGAGAGAATCAAGGCTGAAGTTCGCGTTTTATCAGGACATTTTTCGGGAAAAGGATAAAAAGCTTATCCTGAAAGCAAAAATTACCGGAACTGCACTCAATCAACGAGGCCGACCGGCAATTCCCGAAGAGCTTGATGCTGCTCTTGAACGCATTTCTACTACGATAATCGCTTAAAGAGTTCTTATGAAACCATTGAAACAGGTGGCTCAGGCGTATATGGCACTGAGTAAAGGGGAGAGAGGTTTGCAGGAAGGTGCTTTTGAAGAAGCTGTTTCAGAGTATCAAAAGGCGATGGCGGTTACTCGTACAATTCCACAGGAAGAGGTTTTCGATCATGATGGCTTCGATGCGCTCTGTCATGCAGGGCTTTCCAGTGCATTTCGGCAGTTGGAGCAGTACGAGGAAAGTTTGGCATCTGCCGAAAAGGCATTGCGCTATTTCAACCGCCGGGGTGAGCTTCATCAGGATGAAGGGAAACAGTGGATCGCCGCTGTTGTCAGCCGTGCATTTGCACTTGCGAGGACCGGTCAGCCGAAGGACGCGCTGAGAGCGTTTCATAGAGCGGGTGAAATGATTGCCGACCGGAATGGTGATTGGCCGGAGAAGAAGGAACTTCAAAAAACAGTTTCCGACAATATCGCCTTTCTACAGACTTCCATGCCGGAGGACAATGCGAAACGTAAGGCATGGTGGGAGTTTTGGTCCTGAATGGTTTTTCGAAGAGGTACAATGGATGATGTCAGGAGAATTCTGGTCATCAGGTTCAGTTCGATCGGTGATATCGTATTGACCACCCCTGTTCTGCGTCGCTTGCGGGCGGCTTATCCGGAAGCGGTAATCGATTTTTGCATCAAATCTCCTTTTGCTTCCCTCGTAGAAGGCTCTCCATATCTGAATACTGTCTATACATCCGATGCTCCACCACGTGGTCGTTATGATTTGGTTGTCGATTTGCAGAACAACCTTCGTTCACGTTCATTGGTGCAATCGATTTCATACCATGAACTCTACCGGTATCATAAAAAGAACTGGAAAAAACTGCTGCTAGTCAGGACTGGACTCAACCTGTTCGGTACAGCCGAGTCCGTTGTGGACCGGTATATGGCTGCAATAGAGGGCAGACAGATAGCAGGCGATGACAAAGGCTGTGAGTTATGGCTTTCGGATAATGACCGCAACTTTGCAGCTTCGGTGGATTGTGGAGGCGGACGCCGGCTGGCTGTTTGTTTCGGAGCTAATCATCTGACCAAGCGGTACCCTCCCAAAAAGTTTGCGTCGATTATTGAAGCGGTGCTTTCTGAACTGAGGCTGAGTGTTCTTCTGCTGGGAGGAACAGAAGATGTGGGGCAGGCTGATGAAATTATTGCAGCCCTCTCCGTGGCTGCGGTACCGGGAGTCGTGAATCTCGCTGGAAAAACTTCACTGACCGAGTCGGCGGCAGTACTGGAACGTTGTGATGCTGTATTGACGAACGATACCGGCCTTATGCACATGGCGTCAGCTTTCGGAAAACAGTTGTTCGTGCTTTTCGGCTCTTCGGTAGGTGAGTTCGGATTTCTTCCCTACCGTACACCGTATTGCATGTTCGAGATTGTCGATCTTGCATGCCGCCCCTGCTCTCATATCGGCAAAGACCACTGTCCGAAAGGTCATTTCAAGTGTATGATGGATATTCCCGAACACGCGGTGATTGAAAAGATCACTGATTACTTCAAAAAATTGTAACATACGTTCGAATACAAGTGCAACGTGAAATGATATGCTCATGAAGATAGCTACCTGGAACATCAACGGTATTCGGGCACGTAAGGATAGTTTGCTGGCATGGATCGATGAGAAAAAACCGGATATTATCGTGCTCGAAGAGCTCAAGGCTCAGGTGGAGACTATTCCCGAAGAGATCTTGTCGCTGAATGGATATACCAAATTCTGGAACGGCTCGACATTCAAAAAAGGATACAGCGGAATCGGTTTTCTTCTCAGAGAAGGGATCGATAGCGACTGCCGTTTTGAAATACCAGATTTTGACAGGGAGAATCGAACAGGGGTGGTCCACTACACAAACCTCACCGTTATAGGGACCTATGTTCCAAGGGGTGACGGAGATGCTCATTACGCTGTTAAACTCAATTATCTTTCCGATTTGAGTGCTTATATCCAGAGCCTTTTGCAGGAAGGAAGGCAGGTGATTCATGCAGGTGATGTCAACGTGGCTCATACGGAACTCGATGTTCATCGCTCCCAGAACAAACCGGGAGCCGTAGGACTTCGGCCTGAAGAAAGAGCCGCTATCGACCGGCATCTTGCCGTAGGCTTACACGATATCATGAGAGAACGGTTTCCCGACAAAAAGGATATGTTTACCTGGTGGCCATATTGGAAGGGGGCGAGAGAGAGAAATCTCGGCTGGAGAATCGATTGTTTCTACCTATCGGATCATCTGGTAGAGACTGTCCGGAAGGTAAGCGTCGATCTCGATGAAAAAAGTTCAGATCATGCTCCGGTTATCCTCGAGCTCGAATATTACATTGATTGACAGGTGTATCGTGATGTATCGGGTCTCTTTGACTGCATATCGGCGCCGGGATTTATTCTTGTTGGAATAATGACGAAAATCAGTTACTTTTAAGGTTCAAATTTGCAAGTGGTGTTCATGAAAGAGCATGAATCCAAGGGACAGGGAGGCGCAATACCTGGTCCCCGCCATTTGTTGGAGTCAACATAATCGTTAATAAGTTGTTTGCGCTATGGAAATGAAAAAACTATACGAATGTACCGTGATCATCGATGGCGGACTGGAAGATGACGGGATTGCCGCCGCCATGGATGAGGTAAAGAAAATCATCGCTGATAATGGCGGTGATATTGAAAATGTGCTTGAAGTCGGGAGACGGAAGATGGCCTACCCGATTAACAAGCAAACGATAGGTTCCTACGCTCATATCGAGTTTCAGGGGAACCCGTCAGGCTTGGCAGCCATTGAAAAAGCTTTCCGTTATGACGACAACATCCTGCGTTTTCTGATCGTGCATTTGAGCACTCCCCTACTGGAAATGCGCAAAAGGGTTGAGAAATACAGTGTAGTGATCGGCAGCCCTGAGGACCAGAGTGAAGAGGAGCAGCAACAGAGCTCTGCTGCAAAAAATTAGCACCCCTGGCTCAAAGTCTACAGTTAACTATGAATCGATACCTTTTGGATAAAACGGAGGAAAGGTTATGGCTGATTTGAAAATGCCTGAAATCAACAGTGTTGTCATCGCCGGTAATTTGACCAAAGACCCTGTTTTTCGTCAAACCAATTCGGGTGGTACACCTGTTGTGAATTTCTCGATTGCCTGTAACAGGCGTTTCAGGGACAGTAATCATCAATGGCAGGAAGATGTCTGTTATGTTGGTGTCGTTGCCTGGAACAAACTGGCTGAGAGCTGTCGTGACAACCTGAAAAAAAGCGCAGCAGTACTCGTTGACGGTGAGCTGCAGAGCAGAACATGGAAGGCCCAGGACGGGTCATCGCGGACAGTGGTTGAAATCAAGGCACGGAGAATTCAGTTTCTCAACAAACGAAAAAAGTCCGAAGGTGAGGAAGAGGACTCCTCTGGTTTTATCGAAGATGATTTTCATGGTAGTGAAAGCGTAGATGAGGGTTTTCGGAATGATGAATCCGGCCACGTATACGAGTATAAATATCTTTCTTCCGAATAAGGAAGGAAAAATCTGACAAATTGTAACGAGAGAATGAAACAGAGACGTACAAACTCATCGATGAGCAAGTCAATTGGTAATGCGCTTGCATCCAAGAAAAAAGTATCAAAGAATCAGGTTGTTTTTTTTGACTACCGGGATGAAAGAAAACTGAAACGCTTCATCAACGATCAGGGAAAAATTATTCCGCGTCGCATTACAGGATTATCCGCAAAAGAGCAGAACCTTCTCACCCATTCGGTTAAATGGGCAAGGTTCCTTTCTATTATTCCTTATGTTGCGGACGAGTACAAATAAGGTTATTGGAGAATTTTGTTTAAACATTTATTGAAATTGAGGAAGCAAAGCTGTGAAAGTTATTTTAAAAAAAGATATTGTAACGCTCGGTGATGCCGGTGAAGTTGTGGAGGTCAAAAACGGCTATGCCAACAATTATCTTATTCCACAGGGGATAGCGCTCAGAGCTACCGAAGGCGCTCTCAAAGCACGCGATACAGAAAGAAAACAGCAGGCTAAAAAAATCGAACAGCAGAGAATAGCTGCACGTGAAACAGCGGATAAATTGCAGCAGTTGAACCTGAAGGTTTCTGCAAAAGCCGGTGATTCCGGAAAGCTTTTCGGTACGGTTACTTCAGGGGATATTGCAGAGGCGCTGAAGAACGAGGGCGTAGCGGTTGACCGCAGAAAGATCAGCCTTGAGGCACCGATTAAAGCGTTGGGGAACTATGAAGTAGGGGTAAAGCTTTTCATGGATGTTTCCGCAACACTCAAGGTTACCGTAGAGGCTCAAGGATAAGCTTTTTTTTCCTTCTGATAAGCTCGGAAAAGGATATATAGCCCGCCGCACAACGACCGATATCGTTGTGCGGCTTTTTTGTTTATGTCGAGAAATGATATAAATTGCTGTGCTAAAGTCGTAATAAGTGGTGTATAAGTAAAGTGTTAAATTTAATTGAAAAATGAATGAAGAGTGTCAACCCCCTATTGTTGAAAGCCAAGAAAGAAGCGGTGGATTGTCCCCATAATCATATCTGTTTGGAGGGTAAAAGAGAGCACCTGTGCAAGGTATGCGCTGAGTACGGTGATAAAGTTCTTTTTTTGAAGAATGGATTTCCCCAAAAAAGGAGTTGTCCCTACTTTTATACATTCGGTGATGATGGCATCTGTACCTGCCCGGTGAGATACGTGCTCTATAACGAATAGACGCGTAAATCCGGATAGTGTCCAATCGGAATTTTTTGTCGATTTTGATCTGGATACTATGCGATAATACGTTCTATGGTTTTATTTTATCCTTGTAGTGCCACTGCAGGAAGTATATCATAAATTTTTTTGGGGAGTAACACCATGAGGCAAGCTCTATTTCAGGAAAAATACCCAATTTACACGCTGGAAATCGACAAAACGGAAACCTCCTATGGTTCTGTCGATGAGATTCTGGCATTTTTCAAATCCAAAATTGATGCCCATCCGGTTGTTTCCTATATCGGTGCATTTGATCATTATGCACATACAAAGTCATTAAAAGACGGTAAGGTCAGCGACCAGATACTTGGGGCAAAAAACATTCTTTTCTGTTTTGGCAAGGAACTGCCGAGCCCATGTGTGCTTTCTGTACGTCCACGTTCGATAGGAGTTGCCGAAATGGATGATGCATATGTCATTACCTTTCTCGAGGCTCCGAATCCCATGGCTAACAAGGCTATGGAGGATTGGGCACTGAGTATAAAAGATAAGTAGCCGAAAAAGTTCGTGACGTGATTGGTGAAAAGAAGCAGGCTCAAAAGTGCTGCGGTCACCTTGCATACAGATCCGGAAGAGAGTCACGCCGCCCCTGAAATCCAGAAAAACTGTTTCACGGGGCGGTATGGCTTTTATGGCGTTTACTGAGAGAATTGCTCGAGCATTCTGACGTCGTTTTCAAAGAGAAGACGAATATCGTCGATCTTGTATCGCAGGAGCGCTGTGCGGTCGACTCCCATACCAAATGCGAAACCGGAATATTCATCCGGGTCGATCGAACAGTTTCGAAGAACGTTTGGATGAACCATTCCGCATCCCAGGATTTCAAGCCAACCGGATTGTTTGCAGACACGGCAGCCTTTGCCACCGCAGAGGTAACAGGTTACATCGACTTCGGCCGATGGTTCGGTAAAAGGGAAAAAACTCGGTCTGAAACGAAGTTGTACAGTGCTGCCGAACATCTGTTTCGCGAAAGAATAGATCGTTGCTTTCAGGTCGGAAAAAGAGACCTGTTTATCGATATACAACCCTTCGAGCTGATGAAAGACACAGTAGCTTCTCGCACTGATGGCTTCATTTCGATAGACCTTACCGGGACAGATGACCCTTATCGGTGGCTTTTCATCGAGCATAACCCTGATCTGCACTGGTGAGGTGTGTGTGCGGAGAAGCAGATCATCTTCACCGTCGTTTCTTGTTATGAAAAAAGTGTCCTGCATATCCCTTGCAGGATGATTTGCAGGAAAATTCAGCATGTCGAAATTATAGCTGTCTCTTTCGAGCTCCGGACCGGTTGCTATGGAAAAACCCATGGCCCGGAAGATTTGCTTCATGTCTCCCAGGACTTTCTGCACTGGATGCTCGGAGCCGGAGTACTCCTGTCGGCCGGGAAGGGTAAGGTCGAGATGCTTTTTCCCACTTCCTGACGATGGAGTCTCAAGCTGCTTTTTCGCTGCATCGTACTTTTTTTCGGCCGACAGTTTCAGCTGATTCAGCATTTTCCCTATACCTGGACGTTCAGACGGTGAAACGTCTTTCAGCTGATTGAAGAGTTCAGCTACACTCCCTTTGCGCACCATGAACTGGAGACGAAATGCCTCCAGTTGTTCAGTGCTCTCTATAATGAACTTGTCAATTTCCTGCTGTAGCGCTTCTATGCTGTATTTCATGGAATGGTAGTTGCTGCTTACAGTCTTAACCTATAGCTGATTTTACGATCTGGCTGAATGCGGCAGGATCCTTTACGGCAATTTCAGCGAGCGCTTTGCGGTTGATGTCGATATTTTTCTTGTTCATAGCGTCCATCAAGCGGGAATAGCTTGTACCGTTTTCCCTTGCGGCTGCGTTGATACGCATAATCCAAAGGGAGCGAAACGTCCTTTTCTTGACCCTTCTGTCACGGTAAGCATACTGCTCGGCTTTGTCAACAGCATGTTTGGCAACGGTGAGAATATTGCCTCGTGAACCCCAGTATCCTTTTGCCTTCTTTAATATCCGTTTTCTTCTTGTGCGTGATGCAACTGCGTTTGTAGCTCTTGGCATCGTAGTTCTCGATTTAAATGTTTAACAATAAAACTGTATTAAGCAAGGATCATGCGTTTAATCTGCTTTTCCTGAGCTTTGTCTACTAGCGTTGATTGATGCAGACGTCGGGTTCTTTTTCTGTTCTTTTTTTCCAGATTATGCGACCCGTTCATTTTTTCGCGTTTAACTCGTCCTGATGCGGTTGTTTTAAACCTTTTGCAAGCGCCGCGATGCGATTTCATTTTAGGCATGGTCGTCTCGTTTTGTTATATGTGTATACTTACTGTTGTGATTCCTTGTTCATTTTAGCCAGCTGTCTCTCGTAGGCTTCAATTTTTTTCTTGTCCGGCTCAAAATAGACAAACAGTCGTTTTCCCTCGAATTTGGGGGTGCCCTCACGATTGCTGACGTTGCTGAGCCGCTCCGTCAACCGTTCAACGAGTTCGAAGCCTTTGTCTTTATAAATAATGGAGCGTCCGAGAAAAACAACGGTTGCCCGGACCCTGTTGCCCTTACGAAGAAACTCTTCAAGGTGAGCCGCTTTGAAATCAAAATCGTGTTTGTCGGTATTGGGATGAAACCGAAGCTCTTTCAACGCGGTTGGTTTTGATTTTTTCTTTCTGTCCTTGTCTTTTTTGTCGAGTTTGTACTGAAGTTTGCCATAATTATCAAGCTTGCAGACGGGTGGTGTCGCAGTTGGCTGTACTTCTATGAGATCAAGCCCCTCTCCTTCTGCAAGTTTCAAGGCATTGCCAGTTTTCATGATCTCCTGTGATCCGTCACTGAAAACAACCCTTACCTCAGGAGTTCTGATTTGTTCATTGACCCTGTAGGTTACTTTCTGCTTTTGAGGAGTGCTTTTCTTTTTTCTCATACGGTCTCGATTATTTTAAATAACGCTGTTGATTCAAGATTTCTCTTTGATTTCTGTTATCAGCTTTTGCAGCAGGTGCTCAATCGTTAGATTTCCCTGATCGCCTTTTCTGTGTCGGCGCAGTGAAATTTCGCCGGAATCAGCCTCTTTCTGGCCGATTATCACCATATAAGGGATTTTACTTACTTCCGCTTCACGGATTTTTTTGCCTATTTTCTCGCTGCGCAGGTCAAGCTCGGCACGTATAGCCTTATCGAGCAGTGCTTGATGAACCGTGCTGGCATAGTCGTGAACATCTTCGGTGATCGGCAGGACAGCCACTTGAACCGGCGCAAGCCATAAGGGGAAATTACCGGCTGTATGTTCAATGAGAACACCGATGAATCGTTCCATGGAACCGAATGGGGCTCGGTGAATGATGACCGGCCGATGTGGCTGTCCATCACTTCCGATATAGGAAAGGTCGAACCTCTTGGGCATTACGTAGTCAACCTGGACGGTGCCGAGCTGCCATTTTCTTCCAAGAGCATCACGAACGATGAAATCGATTTTTGGGCCGTAAAAACTCGCTTCACCGATCCCGATGATGTAGTTGATGCCCATGCTATCGGCTGCTTCTCTGACATCATGTTCCGCTTGCTGCCATACGTTTTCTGTGCCGCCATATTTTTCAGGATTTTCCGGATCATGGAGGGAAAGCCTGATTTCAATGTCGTCGAAACCAAGTGTGGCGAATACGAATTTCGTGAGATCGATTGCGTTGCAGATTTCATCGACCAGCTGGTCCGGCCTGCAGTATATGTGTGAATCGTCCTGAGTGAATCCGCGGGCTCTGATCAGTCCGTTCAATTCACCTGACTGTTCATGTCGGTAGACCGTGCCGAATTCTGTCAAACGTATCGGAAGTTCCCTGTAGCTGCGAAGTTTTGAACTGTATATCATGTGATGATGAGGGCAGTTCATCGGTTTCAGCAAATACTGTTCCTCCCGGCCCAGGTCATCCTTGTAAGTGAGGGGCGGGAACTGTGAATCACTGTAATACGGATAATGGCCTGATCGCTTGTACAGCTCGATATTGCCGATATGCGGTGTGTACACGGGAACGTACCCACGTTTTCTCTGTTCTTCGCGAAGGAACGACTCGAGTTCGCTGCGAACGATAGCTCCTTTCGGCATCCATATCGGCAGGCCGCTGCCGACTTCCTGAGAAAGCATGAAAAGCTCGAGCTCGGCTCCGAGTTTGCGATGGTCCCTTTTCCTTGCCTCCTCGATGGTAGCGAGGTGTTGTTTCAAGAGCTTTTCAGATGGAAAGGCTATACCGTAAATTCTCTGCATGCTTTCTCTTGAAGCATCTCCTCGCCAGAACGAAGCGGAAATGTTGGTCAGTTTTACCGCCTTGAGCTGAGACGTGTTTGAAAGATGCGGACCACTACAGAGGTCGGCAAAATCTCCCTGATGGTAAACGGATACCCTTGGTGTATCTTTCAATGTATCTGCCAATATCTCTACCTTATAAGGGTCGTTTCTGGTAGAGGTGAAGTATGCTATAGCATCTTCTCTGGAAAGATCTTCACGTCTGATTTCAAGTGAACGTCTGCTGATTTCCAGCATTCTTTTTTCGATGACTTCGAGATCGCTTTCGGTGAAGCGGTGCTCGGAAGCGATATCATAGTAGAAACCCTGCTCGATCGCCGGTCCTGCACCGAATTTCGAACCAGGAAACAGTTCCTCGATCGCTTGCGCCATGATATGGCTCGCGCTGTGCCAGAAGATCTCTTTCCCGATATTGTCGGGATGATCGAACGTTATGATCTCTACTTCGGCATTTTCAGAAATTGGAATAGAAAGGTCGATGAGTTTGCCGTTGACCTTTATGGCTAGCGCATCCTTTGCCAATTTGCGTCCAATTGATTGTGCTATATCGTAACCGGTTACTCCCGAGGTAAATGAACGGTTTTCACCGTCAGGAAACGTAATGGTTACCGCAGCCTGTACGTCTATGTTGTCGGACATGAATTCTTCTGTCTCTATCAATACTCTTTGAAGAAGTCTGTGTTTGAACAGCTTCTTTCCTGATTTCAGGATGATCCAGCCGCTTTTAGTCAGTGTATTGCCGATAGGGAGGGCTGGCTTTCAGCATTTTTACTGCTGCACGTTCCCAAAACGACAAGAAGTCAGGGATGTTACGAATTAATCGTCACAATTCAAAATTATGCCGCTACGAAAAACCTGCAGCGCGTTTCGATTGCTGCGTTGGAGTCTGTTTTAAACGGTTTATCTTCGGTATAGAGCTTACATTCGGTATTAATATTCAGTTACACCTCACGATTATCTTCTCGAGCTCGACCCGTGAAATAATAAACAACTGTTTCGCAGGTTTTACCCGGTGATCCATGGGGTTTCCTGCTTTTCAGTATGGATACTGCATCGAGTGCGGCATGACTTCTCTCCTCTTGTCATCCTCGGGTAAGCGAAGCGTGGGGAATCCATAATGACTCAATCACTATTGCCTTTTCACTTTTTATCTTTTGCCTTTCTTACTCGAGCATCTGCAACAGATCGGGAGTGACGGTATCTTTTCCCTGCTTTGTGGCAAGTGTTTCCGCTTTTTTCTTCAACTCCCGACCAAAAGAGATCTGGCTTATGAAGGGGGCTTTCGCAACAATGGTATTGAGCAAGGCGTTCGCTTCTTTGGTCCACAATACTTTGCCGGCAGGTACGGTCACGGGTGCTGACTTTTTGGTGATAGGAAGGAATGTAAACAACGTGTCGTAGAGTGCATTGACGATTTCCTGAATGATGTAAACCGCACCGCTGTGCCCCATGAAGGGGGTTCCAAGAGCTCTGCGGACGATCGGGCCTGGGAAACCTGCTGGAATGAACCGGGTTTTTGCATCAATTTCAGCGAGATAGATTTTATCGACAATTCGTCCGAACATGAACTGTGGTTGAGTTGCAGAGAGCTTTTCACGAAGTTCATTGTTGTCGTTTTCAGCTGAATCATGACTGAAAAGGCACTGCATTCCCATTTCTTCGCCAAGGAACTTTGTAAGACCTTCCGCATAAGTTCGGTCAGCGGCAACACCGAAACGTATGGTGGGAAACCATTCTGATTGCGGGCCTCGCCAGAGATCCCATAATGGCTGTAATGTCGTGTGTTTTTCCTTGATGAAAAAGGCTTCTGCCTCTGTCCGGTTTCCTGTAAGTGCACCGAGATTTTTTATGAACTGCTCAGTTTCGCCGAGGCCGAAAGGCGCTTGAAGAAGAGGCCTGCCAAGCAGGTCAGCAAGCGTTTTGCCATACTCCTGATGCATGACGACAATGACGTCGGAATTTTTCAGTCCCGAAATATCGTTCAGGTTGCTTTCAAACGGATAGACATGCTTGATGGATGCTCCGCATCCGGAAATGAGCCGTTTGAGTTCAGCAAGATCGGATGGACTGTTGAAGCAGCCGTATGAAGGACCGATGATGCTCACCGTACCAGATTCGATTTCGGCAGGTTTTGTATCGTCAAAGTTTTCATGGAGCCAGACAAGAGCCCTGTCTCTGCCTTGCCATTCGTTGCTGCCGAGAGAGTTCGACGCAAAAAAACGGATATCAGGATACCTGTGCTGGAGCATCTTTTCGTGGTCGCTGCCGATCATTTCGCTCTCGGCACTAGAAACAAGGATCAGTTGTTTTCCTGTATCGCCAAGTTTTTCAATGACATCGATGACCGATTCCGAACTGCCGGAAGAAGCAATTTCTTTTTCAGTGAGGCTGGTAGGGGTGAAATTTTCCAAATAGGGAATAGCGTCGGTATAGTCCATTACCGCAGCTCCGACCAAATTATAGCAGCCTACAGGAGCATCGGCGATAACGTGTACATCCTGAAGGGCGCAGAAGGTATTGACTGCCCCCCAGTAAGCGCTGGCTGTGGATTCATCCCGGATTGTTTTGGTCATGACATTGAAACTTATCGTTTTTGAGACTGAACGACAATGTAGTAAAAAAGCATGTAGGGTCCGACAGCTCTACCATCATAGTTCCTTCAAGGAAAAATATGGTTACGGAAGATTTGCCGTAAGTGATACTGGCAGTTTCCCTTCCGGTGTTATCTCTCCTTGTAGAAGTCTGATGGTTGCATTTTCACTGAGTTCGGATGAGGAATAGGTGCAGATGTATGCGGGTATACCGGGGAATTGGTTGACGAGATAAGGGGTGCCGAACGAGATCATGATCAACGGTCGCCTCGATGGGAGATCACGGATCAGCTCATTGACGAAATCCTGCTGTCGGCTATTTAATTCAAGGGATTTTGCACCTGAAAGTACTTCAACATACGTTGAGACGATCACTGCTGAAGCCCGTTCGGCTGTATCGAAGGCATTCCGGTAGTCAAGTGAGTTTGCGTCAGTTCCGATGCGTATCGTTTTTGCATGATACGCCTGCCGCATTTTTTTTGAGAATGTTTCGCCCGAAAGAGAGTGTCGTTTATCTTCCAAAATAATGTGCAGTACGTTGTCCTGCTTTTTTAATGGCAGCACTTGTTTGTCGTCCTTGACAACGGTTATCGAGCGGTTCGCTATGGTTTCGGCAAGCTTCCGGTGGCTTTGCAGACTTATCTGTTGCGGGATACCGTTGAGATTGACCAGACGATTTTGGTCAAGGCCGAGCCATCGTTTAGCGAGCAGAATCCGGCGGACCGATTTATCGATTTGCTTTTCAGAAAGTTTGCCGCTTCTAACGGCATTGAGGATGGTATAGTGTGTTATTGCCGGGTCTGGTGAGAAAAGAAGCAGATCGTTGCCGGCTTCAACTGCACGAAGAGAGATGTCCTCAATGGTATAACTTTGATAGAGTGCTTTCATGTTCAGCGCATCGGTGACGATGAGCCCTTCGAAATCGAGTTCCTTTCTCAGAAGTTTCGTGACAATTCTCCATGAAAGCGTTGCCGGGGCCATGTTTCCTGTAATTTCAGGAACAGCGAGATGGCCGATCATAACGCTCATTACGCCATGTTCGATAGCGGCTTTGAATGGTTTGAGTTCGAGGTTGTCAAGCCGTTTTTTGTCGGCTTGTAAAACGGGAAGGTTGACATGGCTGTCAACCGTAACATCACCATGTCCGGGAAAATGTTTGGCGGTAGCGATCATTCCTTTCGATTGGAGTCCGTCGATAAATGCTTCGGTCATTGCTATGACTAAAGGAATGTTGTCGCCATAAGAACGCGTGTTGATGACCGGATTCAGCGGGTTGATGTTCAGATCGACGTTTGGAGCATAGCTCTGATGAATACCGAGTGCTTTGGCTTCCCTGGCGATAACTCCTGCCATGCGATAAGCGAGCTCGGGGTTCCCGGTTGCAGACAGAGCCATGTTCGGGGCGAATTCTGTAGCGCCTTCGATTCTCATGGCCAATCCTTTTTCCATGTCTGCGCTGATCAGTAATGGGCGGGGTGCGATTAACTGAAAACGGTTGGCGAGAACAGCTGCATCGTACGTATTGCCTTTGAGAAACATCACACCGCCAACCTTTCCCTCCTTGATGAGGTCGGAAAGTTTTTGGTATGCATTGTTATCGGCACTCTGGAATTTAGCGGGACTGTGAGCGATGAGCATCTGGCCGATTTTTTCGGATAGCGTCATCTTCTTCAGCTGCTTTTCAACCCACGTATCCTTTCGGTTGAATATTTCCTGCGCCGTGGCTGTCGTGTTGGCAGGTGTTTCCTCCGCATGGACGCTATGACTGGGAGCGAGAGCGGGGATATGAAACTGCAAAAGCACTGCAACCAAAATATATCGTATCTGCATAACGAAATGGTCAGGGATTTTTTTCCATTATAGGCTCACCTGATCGAGCAATTCAACTGCGGGATAAAGCGCGGTAACCTCTCTATTCAGGAAGATGTCATGAAAAGATACGGTTTCCAATCTTCAGATACTGCAGTGATAAACTTGCGCATCAGCATGATATGGCTGGGACGAATAGGCTGCTTCATCGGAAGCATGCCCGCTTCCTGAGGGGTACGGTTGCCTTTTTTTGTGTTGCAGGGACTACATGCGGTAATAAGGTTTTCCCAAGTATCTTCACCTCCTTTCGATCGGGGGACCATGTGGTCGATCGTAAGAGGTTTGTCGGTTCGACCGCAGTACTGGCACTGAAAATTGTCTCTTCTGAAAATATTTTTTCTGTTCAGCATGATTTTTTTATACGGTAACCGGACATAAACGGTTAGCCGCACGATGCTCGGCATGGGAAATGACCGGGATACGGTACAGACAAACTCTTCCGGATGATGGGTAACGGCGACAGCTTTCCCGCAAAACAGCAACACAATCGCTTTTTGTGCATCACAAATGCTCAGAGGTTCGTAGCTACTGTTCAGGACAAGTACTTTTGTTCTGCGTAAGTGCATGGCTCGGTTGTTTGTAAAGTATACGCCCATATTCCGAAATTGTCAATACTCCGAAGTCACATTTCGGTTAAAAGAGGGGTGATTGGTAAACGGGTAACAGGTACAAAGAATACAAAGGAATGATTCTTGTAGGTGCAGACCTGTGTGTCTGCCCGAGAAGCGTTTGGATTTCGATATTGACTCCTGTCGGTATCGAATACGTTTTAATGTGTACTTGATAGCTTGATATCCCGACAAGTCAGGATTGACGGCTTGATAGTCTCATAGCTCTTTAGGGGCGAAAAATTTTTCGCCCCTATCGGTGTCCGTGATTATGAAAACCGGAGATTATGCAGTCATTATGTGCTCTTCAACAACCAGGACAGCAGACATTGAGTTTTCTCGATGCCTGTGCTTCGTCGAGGCGTTTAACCGGTGTTGTTACCGGGGCGTTGAGAACCTGTTCCGGGTTATTTTCAGCTTCGTCGGCGATTGCCAAGAGGGCATCGGCGAAAGCATCGAGTGTTTCGATAGTTTCGGTTTCCGTAGGTTCAACCATGAGTGCTTCGCTCACGATGAGCGGGAAGTAGATCGTTGGTGCATGAAAACCGTAATCGAGAAGCCGTTTGGCAATATCGAGTGTTCTGACGTTGTGCTGTTTTTTCTGCCTGTCGCCTGAAAGACAGAACTCATGCATTACCGGTTTCGGATAGGGAAGCTCGAACTTTTCAAGTAACCGTGAAAGAAGGTAGTTTGCGTTGATAATGGCATTTTCGGAAACACGGCGTATACCTTCCGCCCCAAGCATTCTGATGTAGGTATAGGCCCGCACAAGAACTGCAAAATTACCATAGAAGTTCATCATCCTTCCTATGCTGTCCGGCTTGTCGGTGTTCATGGTATAGGTGGTGATTCCCTTTTTTTCCGTTTTTTCGATAACCGGTACAGGCAGGAACGGAACGAGTTTGCCGCAAACACCGACCGGTCCACTTCCAGGCCCACCTCCACCGTGAGGTGCTGAAAACGTCTTGTGGAGATTATAATGAACAATGTCAAAACCCATATCCCCGGGTCTGGTGATACCCATCAACGCATTCATATTGGCACCGTCCATATACAAAAGACTGCCATTTTCATGGACCAGCTTTTCGATTGTGAGAATATCGTTCTCAAAAAGTCCGAGGGTGTTCGGATTGGTGAGCATGAGAGCCGCGACGTCCGGAGTGAGTTTTTTCTTCAGGTCTTCAATGTCCGTTCGGCCTTCGGGGTTACTGTTAACCGAAACGATCTCGTAATTCGCCGTTGCAGCCGATGCGGGATTAGTCCCGTGTGCGGAATCGACGACCAGCAGCTTACTTCGCTTGGAGCCCAGCGATTCATGGTATTTTTTTATCAGAAAAATGCCGGTTAATTCGCCATGAGCTCCAGCGGCCGGCTGGAGGGTGACCGCTGCCATACCTGCTATTTCCCGCAGCATCTCGCTGAGTTCGTACATGAGCCTTAGTGAACCCTGTGCGGTGTGTGCTGGCTGTAAAGGGTGCATTGATATGAACCCTTGCAGATCGGATGTGCTGTCATTGATTTTCGGGTTGTATTTCATTGTACAACTGCCGAGAGGGTACATGTTTTTATCAACATGGTAATTGAGGTTCGACAAACGTATGAAATGGCGAACAACCTCTCCTTCGGGAAGTTCAGGAAGATCTGCAGGTTCTGAACGAAGAAAGCGTTCGGGAATCAACTCTTGAACTGGTTCTGACGGTAGATCGGGTGTACCGAAACGAATGCCCCGGCGCCCTTTTCGGGAAAGATCGAAAATGAGTTTTTCTTTCATTGCACTGATACAAGTTGAAAAGAGTGGTCGTACAGGAACTCTTTGTAAGCCCTGAGTAACATTGAACGCTTGATGTGTAAGTCAGGGCAGAATATTGATGACATGCAATATATGCTTAAACAGTCCGGAAAAAAAGCAGTGAAGAGTTTACCGGTAAAGGTATTCAGCAAGAGTCTGTTTCGAGTGTCGTCAAGGCTTCTTTTGCTGCTGATTGTTCAGCATCCTTTTTTCTGCCTGCTCTACCCCAGCCCAAAGGTTTACCTTCACAGGAGACCTCGATGGTGAACAGTTTTTCATGTTCAGCGCCTTCTTCAGAAATAACCGTGTAGACCGGTGGTGAGAGTTGTCGGGACTGAGTATATTCGATCAAACGGCTTTTGTAGTTGTTTTCGACAGCATCGAGTTTCTTCAGGTCAACATGGTTGATGACATGCCTCAGGATAAAATTCTTCGCTTCAGCAAGCCCCATATCGAGATAAATTGCACCGATGAGAGCTTCGAAGGCATCTGCCAGGGTTGACTCGCTGGAGCGTATTTTGTTTTTATCGGCGGATTCACCGATGAGCAGGTGCTCGGAGAGAGAAATTTTCCTGGCAAAACCCGCAAGTGATTTTCGATTGACGATTTTTGCCCGGTTGCTCGACAGTTTTCCTTCATCGCTGTCGGGAAAGCAGGTATACAGGTGCTCGGAAATGATGAGATCGAGGACGGCATCACCAAGAAACTCGAGGCGCTGATTGGAATCTTCGGGTTCAGCCTGGTCATGAACAATCGACCTGTGAGTAAGTGCGGTAACGTACACTTTGGAACTGGACGGAGAATATCCCAGTAGCTTTCTGAACCAGGCTATGGTGGTAGCCTGAATCGTTAGAGCACCTATATCGGTGTTACTTATAGAGCGAGATTTATCATCACTTTGAGAGCGATGAAAAGTGAATGAACCGAGTTTGTGCCAGAACTTCTCCATAAGCAGGAGAGGATTTGCAGAGACCTAAATTTTTCTGAAAATCAATGTTGCGTTGTGTCCTCCAAAACCGAAGCCATTGTTGAGAACGTATTCGATTTTGCGTTCTTTCGGGGTGTTCGGGGTGACATCCAGGTCAACGTCAGGATCGAGATTTTCTATATTGATCGTTGGCGGTACAATCTGATGTTCCATGGCCAGAAGGCAGACAATGGATTCTACAACACCTGCAGCTCCAAGCAAATGGCCCATCATCGATTTCGTGGAGCTGATGGCGAGCTTGTATGCATGTTCACCGAAGAGCTTTTTTATCGCTATGAGTTCGGCAATATCGCCACGTGGCGTTGCCGTACCGTGGGTATTGACATAATCGATTGCATCTGACGTGATGCCTGCTTTATCGAGAGCTCCGTTCATAGCATTCAACGCACCAGCACCCTCGGGGTGTGGAGCTGTAAGATGATGTGCATCTGCCGAGGCACCAACACCGGCAATTTCGCCATAAATTTTCGCCCCGCGAGCCTGGGCTGATTCAAGGGTTTCGAGGATCAGTGATCCAGCACCTTCCCCCATGACAAAACCATCACGGTTTTTATCGTATGGACGGGATGCTTTTTCAGGAATTTCGTTAAATGTCGAGAGCGCTTTAGCAGCGTTGAATCCACCGACGCTCATTGGAGTGATGGCGGCTTCCGAACCACCACAAACCATGTAGTCCGCCATATCGAGCTGTAAGAGCATCCATGCATCGATGATTGCATGCAGTGATGTCGCACACGCTGAAGCGGTTGCGTAGTTCGGACCCATCAGTTTGTTTCTCATCGAGATCTGTCCTGCCGCAATGTCAGGTATGAGCATCGGTATGAAGAAAGGACTGATCCTGCGGGGGCCCCGGTCGAGAAAGGCACGCATCTGCTTGTCATGGATCGTCATTCCTCCGGTTCCTGAACCGTGAACAACACCGATTCTTGCAAGATCTACGGCCGAAAGGTCAAGCCCTGAATCTTTCAGGGCCTGCTCTGCAGCTACAACGGCATATTGGCTGAAAGGGTCCATCCTCGAGGCGGATTTCGAATCCATATAATCCTCGGCGTTAAACCCTTTAAGCTCACAGGCGAAACGGGTTGAAAAGCCTGTCGTGTCAAAATAGCTTATGGGTGCAGCAGCGCTTTTGCCCTGATACAGGGACTCCCATAGTTCTTTTGTTGAAAAACCAAGGGGGGTTACTACTCCGACACCTGTTACGACAATACGTTTGCGTTCCTGACCCATTTCAATTCTTTAATGTTAAATCTGTAAATTCCGTTGCAGCAGGGAATGTCATTTTTTGAGGATGTAATCGATCGCCTGCTGTACGGTACTGATTTTTTCCGCATCTTCATCAGGAATCTGAATGTCAAATTCATTCTCGAGTTCCATGATCAGCTCTACTGTATCGAGTGAATCAGCTCCGAGGTCATCGGCAAATTTTGATTCAGGTTTGATCTGATCTTTGTTGACACCCATTTTGCTTACGATAATATCGTAAACTTTGTCTTTGATTTCCGCACTCATTGTATCCTCTCCAGATTAGGTTTTGGAATTATTCGTTTTCATTTAAACAAGTAAAAAAACGTTCGGCAATATACAAATCAGAGTGACCTCTGCCAAATTACATGACCATGCCACCACTGATGTTTACAACCTCACCCGTAATATAGCCGGCTTGATCGCTTGCAAGAAACGACACTACCCCGGCAACCTGCTCTTGGGTCCCGAACTGTTTCAGCGGAATGGCGTTGAGCATGCTTTCTCGAACGTCTTCAGAAAGTGCATCGGTCATTTTTGATGTGATAAATCCCGGTGCGACGGCATTGACCCTGATATTTCTCGAGGCGAGTTCTTTTGCTACCGACTTTGTAAATGCAATGACACCAGCTTTCGAGGCGCTGTAGTTTGCCTGCCCCACATTACCGGCAATACCGATAATCGAGGCAATGTTGACGATTGCGCCAGAGCGCTGTTTCATCATGGTTCGGCTAACGGCTTTGGTGCAGTTGAAGGTTCCTTTCAGATTTACCGCAAGCACGGCATCCCAGTCTGCTTCGCTCATACGCATAAGCAAACCGTCACGGGTTATGCCTGCATTGTTGACGAGGATGTCGATTGTTCCACATTCGGCTGCAATTTCCTGGAACACCGATTGTGTGGTATCGTGGTTGGTGACGTCGAGTTCTTTACAGCTGACTTTTCTGCCGGTTTTTTTAACAGCGGCGGTTGTTTCTTCGAGCCATTCCTTCTGCAGGTCACAGATGATGATATTCGCTCCTTTTGTTGCAAGGTCCAAAGCTATTGCCTGACCGATACCTCTTGCCGCTCCTGTGATAACGGCGTTTTTTCCTTCAAACATAGTTTTATCCGGTTGTTTGTGTCTTTTCATTACTGTTCTTCCTTCGTTGCGAGGCATTGTGCTACCTGATTCGCGTTATCAATGCCACTGATGGTGACTGACCGGTCGATTCTTTTCACCAGGCCCTGAAGGACTTTTTGCGGGCCGATTTCGATAAACGACGTTACTCCCCCTGCAACCATTGTCTCGACTGATTGGGCCCATCGAACAGAGCTTGTCAGTTGTAGTACGAGGTTTTTGCGTACCTCTTCAGCCGTTGTGATCGGTTTTGCAACGACATTCATGCAGACGGGGATGCTGGCATCGTTAATGGTGATTTTGTCGAGAGACGCTTTCAGCTCCTCTTCAGCGGGTTTCATGAGAGGAGAGTGGAACGCCCCTGAAACAACAAGCTCTTTAGCCATTCTGGCTCCCATTGCCGGGGCGAGTTCGACAGCTTTTCTTACGGCACCGATCTCTCCGGAAATCACTATCTGCCCTGGAGAATTGAAATTTGCGGCCTGAACGACGCCTGATGACCGGACCTCGACGAGAAGATCCTCAAACGCATCGTTGCTCATGCCGATGATTGCCGCCATGGTTCCGGGATTCAGTGTTCCTGCGTTTTGCATGAGTTCTCCCCGCTTTGAGACAATCCGAAGGGTGTCTTCAAAACTCATCGCACCGGCGAAGCACAAGGCAGTGTATTCTCCAAGGCTGTGACCTGCCGTCATTAGGGCGTCTGTATCACCGAGAAGCTTGGCGACACAGATGCTGTGAAGAAAGATCGCTGGCTGAGTGTAGCGTGTTTCGCGAAGAACCTCCTCACTGCCGTTGAACATGATGTCGGTGATCGAGTAGCCGAGAATTTCATTTGCCCGCTCCATCAGACTATGGGCTTCGGGATACTGCCGGTAAATATCTTTGGCCATACCGCAATACTGCGAGCCCTGGCCCGGAAATACAAATGCTTTCATGAAACGTGTTCTCAGTTACAAATAATGTGTTGACAAGGTATATCGTCTATCGGATAAAACAAGCGAGACAATGCAAGCCTGGGTTTATGACCATTTGATGTAAATGCCGCCCCACGTATATCCTGCGCCGAAGCTGACAAGGATAAGATTGCTTCCTCTCTGGAGCTTGCCTTCCTCATGGAGTTCTGCGATACAGATCGGTATTGTTGCCGCTGAAGTGTTGCCGTAACGATCGATGTTGACCGATACCTGTTCCAGGTCAATGCCCATGCGTTCTGCAGTTGCCTGAATGATTCTGTTATTCGCCTGGTGCGGTATAAGGTAATCTATGTCCCGAGAGGTGAGACTGTTGCGGGTCATGAGTTCCGTAGCAACATCTGCCATTGCAACAACTGCGGATTTGAATACCTGTCGCCCGTCCTGTTGTAAATAATGGAGTTTCTGGTCTACGGTTTCATGTGTTGTCGGATTGAGGCTTCCTCCGCCAGGCATACAGAGGTTGGCACTTCCTCTGCCGTCAGAATAGAGCCTGGAATCAAGCAAGCCATAGTTTTCATCAGTTCCCGGTTCGATCAAGACTCCAGCAGCTCCATCACCGAAAAGAACACAGGTCGTTCGGTCTGTGTAGTCCATGACCGCGGACATTTTTTCTCCACCGATAACCAGAACTTTTTTATGTGTTCCCGCTTTTACAAACTGTGCGCCTGTGTTGAGGGCGTAGATGAAGCCGGAGCAAGCACCTGAAAGGTCGAATGCCCAGGCATTCGATGCGCCGATATTTTTCTGGACGAGGCATGCCGTCGAGGGAAATATCATATCGGGAGTCATGGTCGCTACAATGATCAGGTCGATTTCATCGGCTGAAATACCCCTTTTTTCGAGGAGTTGTAACGCGACTTCGCTGCACATGAACGACGTAGCCTTATCAGGATCTTTCAGAATTCGTCGCTCCCGTATGCCTGTTCGGGTACGAATCCACTCATCACTGGTGTCTAGTATCTGCTCGAGGTCATGGTTGCTTAATACACTTTCAGGAAGATATTTTGCGGTCGCGCTGATTACTGCTTTCATATACATTGACGTTAGAATCTAAAGGAAGTCTTCCTGATTATGCAGGTTGTCGTGTTTCTCTACCGGATGCAGGTCACTTTTCCGCCAGAGCTTCGGCAATATGCTGATTTACCTTTTTGTCGATCATGTGCTCGGCCATAAAGATCATGTTCATGATTGCTATTGCCGAGGAACGTCCATGGCCTACAATGGAAATCCCATCGACTCCGAGGAACGGTACTCCGCCGAACTTTTCAACATCGAACGGCTGGAACATGGCTTTGAACGCTGTACCGACATGTTCGGCCGCTTTCAGATCGAGTTGGCCGGATGTAACCAGTTTTTCGATAGAGGGTTTGAATATGGAACTTAGAAAATGAGGGATGCTTTCACCGAATTTCAAGAGGGTGTTGCCGACAAGGCCGTCACAGACAATTACGGAAGCCTTGGACGAGAGAATGTCATTGCCTTCTATATTGCCAATGAAGTTGATCCTGTTTTTTTTGTCAGCTTCCTTGAGAAGGTTATAGGTCTGTTTCAGAAGATCCGGACCCTTGTTTTCCTCTTCGCCAATATTCAAAAGGCCGGTGGCAGGCTTTTCCATACCGGCTGCATCACGCTGATAAATGGTCAACATTTCAGCAAACTGAACGAGATGTTCGGCTTTGCAGTCAACATTCGCGCCGACATCGACAACATTGGTCAGGCCGGGAGCGAGCCGTGGAAAATAGGCTGCGATAGTAGGTCGAAGGACACCGGGGATACGTCCGAGAATAAACAGGGATGCGGCCATGAGAGCCCCGGTATTACCTGCGCTGACAAACCCGTCGGCTTTTTTCTGCTTGCATAGCATCAAACCCCTGACAAGAGATGAATTCTGCTTGGTTTTGACGGCAATGGCAGGAACATCATTCATTGTGATCACTTCGGGGGCATGCATAAACCGTAGGTTGAGATGCTTTGTGTCATACTGATCGAGCAGAGGTTCAACCTTTTCTTTCTGACCGATCAACAAAACTTCCAACCTGTTCCCCGCTTCCAGAAGAGTCTGTATCGTTCCTTCTACAACGCATTCCGGAGCGTTATCTCCACCCATTGCGTCAACGGCAATTGTCAACATCTTGGAGTTCGGTTATGTTTTGTTCAGCTGTTCGAAGATTTTTTTGTTACCGCTCTGCCACGGTAATGGCCACAGTGACGGCAGGCACGGTGAGGAAGTGTTGGTTCACCGCAATTCGGGCAAACTACAGTTTCTGCAGCTTTACTGCGAGCGGTAAACTGAGCGCGTCTTTTATCCCGTCTTGACTTTGATACTTTCGATTTAGGTGTCGCCATAACTGTAAATTTTTAGTACGAAAATTCTTAGTGATATTTTTTCTTTAGTTTTTTCAACGATTCCTGCCACGGGCTTTCTTCTTCCGGCTCATCTTCAGGACTACCTGGTGCACCATCATGATATACCGAGCATTTGGGATTATCTTCACAGACAACCTTCAGCGGCTTCGAAAGAAGCAGGGTTTCCCGAACGTCTTCAGTAAGATCCACACTGGATGCGTTCCTGTCGAGTATCCGGTAATTTTCATCGAAACCCTCCGTATTGCTGCCGGGTTCATCGAAAACAAAGAATACTCTGTATATTCCGGCCACTTCTTTTTTTAATGGCGCAAGGCAGATGTCGCAGGTTAGTTCCGCAACGGTTTTCGTTACAATATCGACAATGATATCATTATCGGTTTTGTTTGCAACTACTTTGACATCGATTGCATTGCAGAACCCGGGCTCTGCAAGTTCAGGGTTTTTGAAGTCCGTAGCTTTGCAGGTGAAGTCATACTCATATATACCCTCGCTAAGCCCGGCGATTCGTATCTCAATCACGCCCGTTTCCTTGCTCATCGTATCTTGGCCTTTGTAATAAAAGAACCCGAATTTACAAAATCTTACCGGTAAAAAGAAAAAAACGAGAGTATTCTTCGGTTTTTTTGATTTTTTAAGCTGAAATAGCGGAAAATCGGTTTGTGAATATTGAAAAGAGGTGTATATTATTCACCCTCGAAAGAGGGCGACTGAAAACACAGCCATTCCGCGATAGCTCAATGGTAGAGCATCTGGCTGTTAACCAGAGGGTTGTAGGTTCGAGTCCTACTCGCGGAGCAAAAATTCTATCCGCTGAAATCGGAGGCTCTTATTTAACGCAAAACCCCGTGGGTTGATCCCCGCGGGGTTTTGTCGTTTCTGCTCTGTCTTCGCCGACTTGCGCCGTCGGGCACATCCTTTCCAATTTTCCCATAATCGATTAATTTCAAGTATATTGTGGAGTTAGTAGTGTCCTGCTCTGATTGGGTACTACAGGCAATATTCCATAGCCAGTCCTTTTGAGGGATTAAAAATTTCTTTTATATCTCATAATACCAAGCCGTTTCTTTGCGCTTAAACCTTTTCAGTAAGCGTCCATCAATTGCGATCAAGCCAATAAATATCAGACCCATCCCAGCAAATGCATTCCATTCCAGTCGTTCTCCTAAAACCATGACACCGAGTAAGATGGCACTTAAGGGTATCAATAAGGTAACCAACAGGAGATTCGTCGGTCCAGCAGTGGCCAATATTCTGAAATAGATAATGTACGCCAGCGATGTGCTGATAGCAGCCAATCCAAAGAGCGCTATCATTGTATAGCCACTAGGCGATAGATGCCATGGTTGATCAATAAACAGCGCCATAGGTGTCATCATAATCGTAGAACCACACAGCATTCCAGTAGCTACGACAGGAGGGCTGAGGCCTTTAAAACGACGCCCATAAATTGCCGCACACGCATATGAAAAAGCGGCTCCAAGAACGGCAAATTGCCCAAGCATTTCAATACCAAAGTTGCGTAATGAATCGATTCCGATCAATACTGAGACACCTACCCAGCCGACCAATACACCGGACACCCGGTTCGTTGTCAGTCGTTCTTCCTTTGTTAGAAAATGAGCAAGGATAACGCCAAATATTGGTGTTGTACCATTGAGTATACTTGCAAGACCGCTACCTATATGAGTTTGTCCCCAGACAATCAGGCTGAAAGGAATCAAATTGTTCAGTGCGCCCATGACGATGAAGCCACTCCACAAAGCCAGCGATGACGGCATTGTATTCCCTTTTACATATATGACGACCAGAAGAATAACCGATGCGAGGGCCACCCGGCAGAGTACTATAGTGAAAGGTTGGAAGTCTTTGACGGCCACACCTACAAAGAAAAAAGAGCCTCCCCATAGAATTGATAAT
>OFES01000048.1_pt1 | contig 30282 bp, 30 predicted proteins | sample 1521151 | NCBI WGS metagenome assembly OFES01 (sample SAMN04272335, study PRJEB24112) | coral metagenome | biome: Coral reef; feature: Shallow seawater; material: Coral tissue | host: Coral | place: China: South China Sea | collected 2014
GAAAGCGTGCATGCTCGAAGGATTTCCGAACATCTCCATTGCCTCGATCATCTCCTTTTTCACCTCTGGGTGGAGCGGTGTCGTGGCGTTGTGATCAAGATATACCCGTCTTGTTTCCATAATGTGTTGTCACATTCTAAAAGTTGTCAAACTGAGCCGGTTGCACCAGAGCTTCACTCGTCGGCAAACAACCAGGTTGAAAGATAGCGTTCTCCGGTATCAGGCAAAAGTACAACAATTTTTTTCCCCCGCATATCGGAACGTTTTCCCACATGGAGGGCAGCCCACATAGCTGCACCGGATGAAATTCCGCAGAGAATTCCTTCCATCTTTGCAAGTTTCTGCGAAATATCCCCGGCTTCCCCGTTCTCCACCTGAATAACTTCATCGATAACTTCTGTATTGAGATTGTCCGGAATAAATCCCGCCCCTATTCCCTGTATCTTGTGAGGCCCCGGCTGGCCACCGGAAATCACAGGGGAATCCACCGGCTCAACAGCAATTATCTTAACGTCCGGCTTGCGTTTTTTCAACACCTCGCCGACACCGGTCACAGTCCCCCCGGTACCAACACCGGCAACAAAAACATCAATGGAACCATCGGTATCCGCCCAGATCTCTTCGGCTGTTGTCCTGCGATGAATATCGGGATTTGCAGGATTGCTGAACTGCTGCAGCATGACACTGCCCGGCATTGAATCAACCAGCCGCCCGGCTTCTTCTATAGCACCTTTCATACCGAATGCGCCGTCAGTCAATACCAGTTCGGCTCCGAATATTTTGAGGAGTCTTCGCCGTTCGATACTCATTGTGTCCGGCATGGTAAGAATTAGTTTATATCCTTTTGCCGCACATGCAAAAGCAAGCGCGATACCTGTATTGCCACTGGTCGGCTCAATGATCGTCGTATCAGCCGTAATCATGCCCCTGTTCTCCGCATCCTCGATCATGGCGACTCCTATCCGGTCTTTCACACTCGACAGCGGATTGAAGGATTCAAGCTTGGCAATAACCTCCGCACCACCCGGTTCGTTCAGACGCTGTATGGTAACAAGGGGGGTACTACCTGTTGTTTTCGTTATATCGTCATATACTTTCATTAAAGTCGCAACTCCCGTTGAATAAAACTTCCTCAACTCAACCCGTATACCGGAATCGAGGCTCCATTAACAGCTCTCGATGCCTCGGAAACAAGAAACAGGATAACATCAGTTATCGCTTCAGGCGTAACCCAACTGGAAAAGTCCGCGTCGGGCATATTCCTCCGATTGTCAGGCGTATCAATAATACTGGGAAGAATGCAGTTAACGTTTATTCCCTCCTGCCTGTTTTCCTCGGCAAGACATTCAGTGAGCCTTATCACTGCAGATTTGGAAATAACATACGGTGCCATAGCAGCCACTCCCTGAAGCGCAGCTTTTGCCGCCACATTTACCACACTCCCTTTTTTCTGTTTCCGCATAACCGGGAGAACAGCCCGGCTCATGAGAAAAACGCTTTTTGCGTTGAGGTCAAGCATGTAATCCCATGTCTCTTCGGATGTTTCGTGTACCGGCGGCCCCATGGTAAACCCTCCTGCAATGTTGACCAGTGCATCAATACGCCCAAAACGTCCCATAAGGCCATCGACCGACGACTCGATGGACGATGCGCTGACAAGATCTGTCTCAAGGCAGATCACATCCTTTTCTCCTTTCCACTGTCTGTCAACTGCATCTGCATTCCTGTCGAGAAGTGCAAGCTTCGCCCCTTCGTTAAAAAACTTTTTTGACGCAACGCTGCCAAGTGCCCCGGCGGCACCGGTTATGACAACAATTCTGCCGGATATCTCGCTCATGTTACCAGATGCCTAACAATAAAATAACCATATAATCAACTATGGATAACACAAATACGTAAATCGGACAATAAATTCCCGATTTTATGGCGGCAGGGGAAAAAGGGAGGGTTACAAAGCAGGAGAGGGTGATTCTTCACCAAGCACAATGGTCCTTTTGCTCATCGGAGGGACCTTTTCACCATTCAGGTAAAGTTCAACGAGGGGAGGACGGCCGATATTCACCCAGAACTTCTTTTTTGCCTCATAACGCAGCACATCTCCTTCCCCAAACTGACCGCCAGGATATTCCCTGTCCCCGTCATCAGCTACAATCTTTACCCAACTGAGATCCTTGATAACCCGGACAATCAGAACCTTCTGATAAGGTGACGTAGATGATTCGGGAAGAAATGACACGTCTTTTGCCCAATCTTCCTGCTTGACGGCAAGTTCGGATGTCTCGCCGGGAACATTCCCGGATAGTGTGTCTGTATCTGCCAGAACAACTGAATCCGGGACCATAATTTCGACCTCTTGCTGAACCTCCTCAGGTGTCACGGCCGGTTCACTTTCCGCCTGTGGAGCCGTCCCCTTGATTCCCTGAGATCCGGAAAACGTAAAAAAAGCAACGATAAGCAGAACAAGAACGATAAACACGGCACCGCCCACCAGAGTAACCGGGGAAATTTTCCCACCGGAAGAAGAGGTAACTGCACTGAACATACCGGAAAGGCGTTCACCTTTTTGACTGTCCCTTTCTTCCTCTTCTTCTGCGGCCTCCTGACGGACCTTCAGATCACTTGGAATACTGAGTTCATCCCTGCAACGCTCAAGAAGCTCACTATCATCGACACCGACTGCTCCGGCATACTCTTTCAGAAAGGCATAGACATACGCGGCGGGTAAAAACGTCAAATTACCAGCTTCGATTTTTTCCAGGTGATCTTTCTTTATCCTTGTTTCAACGGTGACCTCCTCAAGGGAAAGCCCTCGCTCCTTTCTGGCCTGAATGAGTTTGCGTACCAGCAAGGCACCGGCAGAACCAAATGTCATTTCATCCGCCATGACATGCAAGTGGTTTATGTCATCCGTTAAATCGCCTGAACCGCACAAAATGCTCAATTTATGTAGTTTACAAAAATTAAGCCATCAGCACAATTGAAATAACAACATATTTTAGTGGCTGCCATACCGGGATGAGGCTACCGACTGCCACCTGACGCACCTAACCGTTCGGAATTCTCCCTTGCAGGTACTCCTGCAACCTCTGTTGGGGATTTTTTTTCTATCTTAATTGATTAATACATTTATCTGATTTGAAATAAACTCTTAGACTGTTATACTCTCAGGCACCCTTGTGCCAACCATATGGACTCCGATATATTAGAACTATTTATATTATTCGGCCTGATCCTGGCTAACAGCTTCTTTTCGATGGCCGAATTTGCCATTATCTCTTCAAGAGAAGCCAAACTGCATGAATTGCGTGACGCGGGAATAGCCAGAGCATCGCTTGTTCTCGACCTGCTGGACAATCCCGGCAGATTTCTTTCCGCCATACAGGTAGGCATCACCCTCATCGCAACGCTTGCCGGCGCGTTCAGCGGTGTAAGCTTTTCAGCTCCCGTTGCAGAGATCATCTCCGGCATAGAACCCCTCGCACCTTACAGTGAAGAACTGGCACTTGGGCTGGTTGTCGTGGGCGTCACTTATTTCACCCTGATCATCGGTGAACTTGCCCCGAAAAAAATCGCTTTACAGCACCCGGAGCAGATAGCGATCAAAATCGCCCGCATTATCGACATCATCTGCCGTTTCAGTGCTCCGGTAGTACACCTTATCAACGGCTCAACAAACATCGTCCTTAAAATAATCGGCATTAGAAATATCGAAAAACCTCTTGTGAGTGATGAAGAGGTCATGCTCATGATAAAACAGGGCGCAAAGAAAGGCGTATTTGAGTCAGTAGAATATGAGATGGTATCGAGAATATTCCGTATGAGCGACAAGAGGGCCAGCTCCATGATGACACCAAAAAGCGAGATCGAATGGCTTGACCTTAACGCTCCCGAAAAGGAACTGATCTCCAAAATGCAGGCGAGCGGCCGGTCACGCTTTCCGGTTGCCGAAGGAAACCTTGACGACCTGAGAGGTGTTGTCCGCTCACTCGACCTTGTCAACAAACAGTTGCTCGAACCCGGAAACCTCAAGGCAACCATTCACAAAGCAATGAAACCGCCTTTGTTCGTTCCGGAATCCGTCCCCGCTTTCCAGGTGCTTGAGCTTTTCAAAGAGAACAGAGCGCATCTTGCGCTCGTAATCGATGAACAGGGGTCAGTGCAGGGCGCCATAACACTGACGGATGTGCTTGAAAGCATTGTCGGAGATATTCCTGCCGACGATCTTGAAGGGAGTAAAAAAATTGTACGCAGAAGTCAACGCACCTGGATCGTCGACGGCCTGCTCCCTGTCGATGATTTCATCACAGAATTTGATCTCGACAATTTCCTCGATGAAGAAGATCCTCGATACGATACCATGGGCGGCTTCCTCATGACCAAACTCGAGAAAGTTCCTTCAGTAATGGATACCCTCGAATGGCAGGACATGCTTTTCAAGGTGATCAAAATGAACGGGCAGCGGGTGGGAAAAATACTGGTGATTTTCAATAATGAAGACTCGAACGGAACCGCAAAAACCTGACACTTGCATTTCCTGCTTTTCCCGGTTGCCTGCTGATTCCGGCCTGTTTCCCCTCCCTCTCATCTGGAACAGTTTGGCGCACAGCAATTAGAGCTTCCATATTCGGTCAACATTACGTATCTTCGGTCACGAATTCATGCATAATGACCTAAGACTAACAATCAACAACAACATATACAGATGGAAAGAACGCTTACCATTCTTAAACCTGACTGTGTACGCAAACAGCTGACCGGTGCGGTAATCGACAAGATCGAACGTGCAGGCTTTCGCATTGTTGCCATGAAAAAAACAAAGCTGACGAAAGAAACTGCAGGGGCATTTTACGCCGTACACCGTGAAAGGCCTTTCTTCGGGGAACTCGTCGAGTTCATGTCCTCGGGGCCATGTGTTCCGATGATACTTGAAAAAGAAAACGCCGTGGAAGATTTCCGCAAACTTATCGGGGCAACCGATCCGACTGAAGCTGAAGAAGGAACCGTCCGCAAGCTCTATGCTGACAGCAAAGGAGAAAACATCGTGCATGGATCAGACTCGGATGAAAATGCACAGATCGAGTCTTCATTCTTCTTCTCGACCGAAGAAGCCGTCCGTGTGAACAACTGATCGTGAAGTTACCTTAAGAAGGCAGGGAATACCTTTTTTGTTTTTTGCCATCGAGCCATCCTACTTTTCACTGCAGCTCGTTGCCCATCAGCATTAGCGGCCTAGTACTCTCCCGATTTTTTGTACGGGACAAGACCTTGTCCCGTCCGCTCATTGCAAAACCCTCTTCAAACATTTTCTCTGCAAGTTCCCACCGCTTTTTTCCGGCCTTGAGCATAACAAGCACCATATCCCTGTTTCCTTTTTTTGCACGGGCAATAAGGCATCTGCCTGCCCTCAAAGTATATCCGGTCTTGATGCCAACTGCATACTGATACTTCTCAAGAAGTTTGTTGCTGGATTTAAGGGTGTATTTTTTCTTTGTTTTCTGCTCGTAAAACAATGCTGAATCAAGTGCGGCAATACGGTTAAAAATTTCATTGCCGATCGCGTACTCGGTGAGCCGCAGCAGATCGCTCGCCGTTGAGTAATGCCCCGCATAGAGATCCCTGTCATACCCTGCAGGATTGGTAAAGTGCGACTGCTTCAGTCCTATCTCTCTTGCCCGGCGGTTCATTATCCCGGCAAAGCCGTTGACACTTCCTCCAAGATGGATCGCTATGGCAAAGGCTGCATCATTGCTCGATCGTACTATCGATGCTTTGACAAGGTCCACAAGACGTATCTTCTCTCCTGCTTCAAAGCCTGCTTTTGCCGGTTCCACGGCTGTCGCTTCTTTTGGAATGTCAACCACGTCACCAAGCTTGCCGCTTTCAATCGCGATAATAGCGGTAAGTATTTTCGTCAGGCTCGCAGGCTGTATCCGTTTTCGGGTATTTTTCGACATAAGCACTCGAGATGTACCGAGGTCTTTGAGAATGTAGGAATTTATTTCCTGCTCAATGTTCAGGCTGTCTGTTTCCGTGACCGGCTTTGCGTAAGAAGGCACCTGCACGGCAAGCATCATACAGGCTATAAACGTGAGAACGGAGATACAATGTACTGATCTTGATCTGCTCATGGTTTATTGCTCCTTCCCGGGTTCATCACAGGGAACAGGATTTTTCAATGCGTTGAGATACTCCTGGAAAGTTTCGCCGTAAATCTCCCAGACAGTAATAAACAGGGCGGCGATAACAGGCCCCACTATGAACCCCGCTATGCCAAACAGACTTATTCCGCCGAAAGTACCGAAAAAGATCAGAAGTTCATGCATTTTGGTGTCCCTCCCAACAAGAGTCGGTCTGAGAATATTATCAATACTGCTTACCAACAGGCCGCAGAAAAGCAACAAGCCGGTCGCAGCCACATATTCCCCGGTCGCATAGAGATAAATAACCGCCGGACCCCATACAAGCCCCGACCCTATAACCGGAATGATCGACAGCACCGTCATTACCGCACCCCAGAATACAGCGCTGTCAATTCCGGCGACCATCAAGGCAGCACCGGCAAGACTGCCCTGAATAATGCCGATCACAAAAGTCCCTCTGATGGTCGCTCCGGTAACCGAGGTAAACTTTTCGAGCATACGCGACTGGTCGCGTTCACTGAGAGGGAGATAGTACAGTATTTTCCTGAGTAATTCCCTGCCGTCCTTGAGGAAAAAAAACATGGTATAGAAAAAAACAAACATCATAAACAGCGTATGCACCGTCGACAGGGTAAAAGAGGAAAGATTCTCAAACAGGAACGTGCTCATTTTTCCAACCAGCTCACCAACGCGCTGCAGGATTTCATCGCTGTATTCGCTGATGGTTTCGGAGTATGGCAATGCACTGACAATATCATGAAAAGCCGTTGGTTCTTCGAGCCGCTCTTCAATCCATGGGCCAACCGAACGGCTGACTTTTATCGCCTGTGCGGCCACGATACCAAGCAGGGCAAGCAAAGGAAAAATCAGAATCAGTGCTATAGTGAGAATCGTCATCGCCGAACTCAGGCTTTTCCGTCCCCTGAACAAAGCCTCAAACCGTCGGTACAACGGCATTGCGAGCCCCGAAAAAATAGCGGCAATAAGAATAACCATGAGAAAGTTGTAAACCATGGACACAAAAATCGCCGAAATCAGCAGGACGAAAATCAGCAGAATGATGTTGTTGAGCAGCGTCTTTTGCATAAGCATTTTGAGTCTATCCCTTTATTTTATAACCTGCAATCGGTCAGCCCGTTCACGAGAAGCTGTGAACGAACCATGGCAACAGCAAAAACACCTGCTGTTTCCGCACGCAGGATCGAACGGCCAAATGAAACCTCACGAAAGCCCTCTTTACGGGCCTGCTCTATCTCGCCCTCGGTAAATCCACCTTCACTTCCAACTATAAACAACACACTCCTGCCGTTGAATGATGCCTCCGGGGTAATTTCCGACGACTCATAAGGAATCATTTTCATGTCATACCCCTCAAGCTGAAGCACTTCTTCAAAATGAAGCGGCGCGGTGATTTCCGGGAAATAGTACCTCTTTGTCTGACATGCAGCGGAAACAATAACCTTCCTCCAACGCTCCAGCTTCCTGTTTGCTTTCTCTGATTTTAGCCGGCACACTGTTCGCTGACTTATCATGGGAACAATCCCGGTGACACCAAGTTCGGTTGCCTTTTCGAGGAAAAAATCAAAACGGTGTGACGATTTCAGAAGCGACATGGCAACCGTCACTTTTTCAGAAGCACAAGGTATATACTCTTTACTTACAATCGCCGCCGTAAGATCGTTCCTGCCGATCTTCGTGATATCAGCCTTTATCGAAAGCCCTTCACCATCGGTAAGAAGTATAGCCTCCCCCTCTTTTTTTCTGAGAGACTTCGTAATATGAAAAAATTCCTCTCCCCCGACAGTAAGCGTTCTTCCGGAAAGATCTATCCGTTCTGACGGTGTATAAAAAAGGTCCATAGCTTCCTGCTCCTGGTAGGTGCTACAGTTGTCAAGCAGCAAGTGCAACAGTTGCAAGCGAGATATTGACAGCTCCGGCAGATTCGAGAGCGTGCATAACAGCAGCTGCAGTAGCACCTGTTGTAAGAACATCATCAACAAGCAAAATGTTTTCCGGCACAATGTTGCCCGACGGCGCAAACGCGTCCTTGACATTGCTCTGTCTCTCCTGTGGAGACAACCCGGCCTGGGGGCGTGTGTATTTTTTGCGAATCACAAGATCCGGCCGGACATCCTTTCGGAGAATGGTTGCTGCCGACCGGGCAATAATCTCGGACTGATTGTACGTCCGTTCTACAACTTTCAACCGGTGAAGCGGAACGGGCACAATGCAACCGAACCGGTTATCGGCACCGGATCCTGCTATCATTTCAGCGAGAAGCACCCCGAAAACCTCTCCGAGCCTGTGTACCCCTTCATATTTCATCGCATGAATAACCCTCTGCAGCCTGTCGTTTTTATGAAACCTGTAGAGTGACCATGCCCTTTCGGGATAATTGCCTGTCGGGCAGCTGTGCCCGAACCTTTCTTGTATCGCACAACCTGCTGCATCTGCATCGGAAAACGCATCAAAGGTTGCGATACATTCCGGGCAGATGCCCTTCGCTCCCGAAACAAGAAGAGAGTGGCATCCGGCACAGACACGAGGATACAAAAGATGGAGCATTTCATCAAACATTACACCCCCTCTCATGCTATAGAAGAAAAACAGAGTGCGGCCGCACCGTATACTCCTGCCCTGTTCCCGAGAGCAGCAGGAACCAGCTCCATTCCCTCATGCATCGACGGGAGCGTTGATTGTTTCATCTGTTTGAATGCGGGGGAAAAGATGAGGTCGCCCGCTCCGGAAATACCTCCACCCACAACGAATTTACGGATATCCATCAGCGCGATCACCCCTGCCAGACCAATTCCGAGAATAGTACCCACCTTGCTCCATACCTCTCTGGCGACAGGGTCGCCACGATAAGCTGCTTTCTCAAGAGTTCTCGGCGAAAGGTTACACAAATCCCTGCCGTGAATATCTTCAGCCCATGACACCTTTTCGTTGGAGTGGTACATGTCGAGCCCCATGGAAATAATACCCTTCTTACCAATAAGACTTTCCACCGATCCCCTTAAACCAGCATGCACCCTCTCTCCGTTGTAATCAACCGCCATACACCCGATCTCCCCCGCTGTACCGTGTGTACCTCTGTACAGCTTCCGGTCAAGAATTATCCCGCCGCCAACACCTGTCCCCAAGGTGATCATCATAAAATCCCTGAATGCCTTCCCCGCTCCGAAAACAGCTTCGCCACAAGCCGCTATATTGGCATCATTTTCAAGAATCGGCGGGCAGTTTATGGCATGGTCCCTGATGAGAACCTTTTGCAATTCGCTTTTCAACGGGTATTGTTTCCAGCCGGGAAGGTTCGGAGGATAACTGAGAATCCCTCTTTCATTGTCTACAGCGCCGGGCGCACCAAGTCCTATACCCGCAAAATGCTTTTCCCCGAGCCGTTCCCTGAACCGGCTGTACATGGAGAACGCAAGCGACGCAATATGCTCGACGACACCTTCAGGCCCTGCCTCGACTCGCGTAGGATGCCGTTCATGCTCAAGCATCCCGGCAGCCTCGTCGATAACAGCTATTTTAACAGCCGTTCCACCCAAATCTATCCCCAGCGCCCATCGTGACATTCCTTCATTCCCTCCTCACTCTCACCTGAATTGACCGGTTCAGGACTTGAACGGCCGAATATACTTCCTCTTTGCCGAACCATTGCCAAAGAAATGCAGTATCTCATTCACTTCCGGGGTACATTTGCACTCCTGATCCACCTTTTCAAGCGCGTTACCCAGGAGCAAGCCGGACTGGAAAATAATCCGGTAGACATCACGTATATTGTCGATCTGTTCTGAAGAGAACCCCCGCCGTTTAAGGCCGACAATGTTCAACCCTTCAAAACGAAACGTGTCGTGGCCACCTGCCATGACATAGGGAGGAACATCAAGAGAAGCCCTCGATATCCCTGCAACCATGGCATATTTGCCGATACGGACAAACTGGTGAACACCGGCAAGACCGCCTACAACAGCATAATCCTCTACCTCACAATGACCCCCGAACTGGACCGAGTTCACAATAATGACGTGATTTCCTATAATACAGTCATGACCGGCATGGACATAGGCCATGATAAGGCTATCGGAACCAACAACCGTTTTACCGCTTGCCTTGGTACCTCTGTTCAGGGTGACATACTCCCTGATAACCGTGCGGTCCCCTACATGCAGGTATGTCTTTTCCCCCTCAAACTTCAGGTCCTGAGGAACGGTTGCAAGGGTTGCACCGGCAAAGATTTTGCATTCCCTGCCTAACCGCGCCCCTTCGGCAATCTGCACGTGCGGGCCGATTTCGGTCCTATCTCCGATAACGACATCACCCTCGATAACCGTATATGGACCGATTGAAACTCCAAGACCGATTTCAGCCTCCGTACTGACTATTGCTGTGGGATGTATAAAAGTTTCCATCAATGGCTGCTTTATTCATTCAGTAATTCAATCCTTTTCTCATCGATCTCTTCGAAAAGCCGATCGAGAATCTCTTCAGCTTCCCCTGTCCTGCCGACCTCACGCAGGGCAAGTGCCAGAGCATAATAGACCTGCGGAGTTTCTCGAAGAGAGGTCTTACCGGCAAGCCCCTCGAGAAAAGCAATATACGGATCTGCCTTTTCCTTTTCACCGAGTGAAACATAGAGAGAAACAATCGAAGCAGCAACCCCGGGATCAAGACCGTAGCGCTCCAGAGGCAGCACCTCCTGAGATTTGTCCAGCGCCTCAATCGCGAGATGTTTTCTGCTCGCTTTCCGTAGATTCCCCTTGCCATCTCTCACGTTGAGTTCTCCTTCCGGATTTTTTGCAAGTTCAACCGCCAGACTGGCAAATAGAGGTTTGTAATTTCCGCTCAGCCGACGGGAGGTTTCTTCGATATACACCGCCGGATTATTGAGATTACGGTAACGGAAAACACTGCAAAGGTTTGTCCAGAGTTGCGAAGCACCGACAAAATTGCCGCCGTCTTCGGTGTTTTTCGCCGGAACGACCTTGTAAGCCAGCCCGTCCAGCCGAAGATACTCGTCAATACCGAGCAGATTGTCACGGCCGACAGTGACGGCAAAACAGATCGGGCGCGTGGTGAAATTGTTCATCAGGATTTCATACACGGCAACATCCTGAGGCCGAAGAAAACCCTGCCCCCGAAAGGTAACACTTGGCATGACCTGCCACCGTAACGTATCGACAAGAGTCTCCGGAACATCGAGACCGGCTGCCTTGTACTCCTTGACAAGCTCCTCCTTTCGCTGGCCGGCAGGAAGATCGACTTCGACCGGTTGTATTGCAACATAGCTGATCTCTCTGAGTTCTTCGTCACTCAGGCTGAATACTATTTTTTTGGCCCCGTTCGGAGAAGTGTTTTTCAGCTGTTCAAGGTACCACCCCGTGTTTGCAAGACTGAGATTCACAACGCGAACGTCGGTGCGAATACCTTCTACCTCCTGCAGATACCATAGGGGAAAAGTATCGTTATCGCCGTTGGTAAACAGTATCGCATCCTTTTCGCAGCTCTGCAGTATGTTCCATGCCCAGTCCCAGGGGACATAGTTTCCTGAACGGTCATGGGTGTGGTAGTTTGCAAAAAGCATCCTGCCGTTTACAAGAAACAACAACCCGCCCAGAGCGGCTATCGTCAGAGCCTGGCGAATCGCTGCTCCGGATATCCCTTTTCGAATCCTCGAAAGAAGGCTTTCCACACCAATGCCGATCCAGACGGCAAAGGCAAAGAAACTACCCGTATAACTGTAGTCCCTTTCCCTCGGCTGAGGTTCAGTCTGATTAAGGTAAACAACAAGTGCTGCACCGGTAAGAATGAACAGTGCAGTAACAACGGAACCCATTTTCCATTCCCGGCGGATATGCGAGACCGCCCCGAAAACCCCGACAAGAAACGGAAGCCCCCAGAGCTGTGACCAGTCAACGCCCGCACCCTCCGACTCACTCTCCCTGCCGATGAACTGCCATCCGAGATACCGGAGGTACATGTGGCTCACTTGGTAACGGAGAAAATAATCGGTATCGCTGCCGTACTGCTGGTAGAAATACTGGTGCAGAGGATCAACGGACCAGCGCCGGGGCCACAGAGGAAAATCACCGTACTGCTCACGGTTCAGGTACGAAAAAAAGGCAGCCCCTGTTGAAGGGTTGTTTTCATTGATAGGCGGCGAGGCGTTCGCACGTACATAGATGAGCGCATAAGAGGTATAGCCGACAACAAGCAGAAACAGGGACATGCTTATCGTATGCAGCAGCCTGAGCCGTCTTGTATGGGCATAGTACACAACATAGATGATCCCGCCGAGCAAGAACACCATGCCACTCCATGATGCATACTGCATGAGCACCGGCAGCCCCTTGATGATGCCGATATACACCAGAAGAAAAGCCGCAGAACCCGCAAGCATCATCATCAGAAAAGAGAGAGGGGTAACCTCGTATTTTTTGTAATAATACACCATGATAACGGCAAAGATCGTCAGAAGACTCAGCAGATGCACCCCTATCGACAATCCGATCACGTACATTGCAGCCATAAGCAAGCGCTCGCTCCCTTCTTCATGCTCCTCATCGTACCATCGGACGATGAACCAGACAGCCAGAGCGGTAAAAAACAGCGATGGGGCATAGACCTCCGTCTCAACCGCATTGAACCAGAAACTGTCTGAAAACGCAAGTGAAAGCGCTCCAACGGCGGCACCGCCGTAAGCCGAGAGTTTTTCCAGGGTATCCCATGAACCGGGTCCGGTTTTCCTGTACATGACAATCAACCGGACTATAATCAGATAGGTGAGCGTCACGGTTGCCGAAGCCGAAAGCGTACTTAAAAGATTGACCCGCGCACCGATGTCCTCAAAAAACGGGATCATGGAAAACAATCTGCCGACCAACAGGAAAAAAGGCGCACCGGGGGGATGAGGAACACCGAGGGTATAGGCTGTAGCGATAAACTCCCCGCAATCCCAGAAAGAGAGCGTAGGAGCCATGGTCATCAGGTATATGACTTCAGCCAGCACAAACAACGCTGCAGCAATACCGCGGTTTATCATTTTGTGGTTCATATATCTGTAACGAATAACAAAGGAAAGTCACAAATCAAAAGCAAAAAGTCAAAAAAAGACCGGTGTTCCCAAAAGTACTGATTCACAACAAAAGCAACTCTTCAGCCACCTTGTCGGCAAAAAGAAACCCTTTCCGTGATACTTTTATGACACCGTTTCGTATTTCGAGCAACCCCTCCTGCCTGAAATGCTCCACGACTTCCAGCACCTTTTTGCCGCTTCCATGATAATCCAGCAAACCATCGATTTCGAGCCCGGAAGAAAGCCGCAACGAAAGAAAAATTTCCTCATTGATCCGCGCCTCTTCAGACAGTATTTCGCTGGACTCCCGAGCTTCACGCGGAGATGCGAGGTAACGCATCATACTGCTCACATTCGCGCAGCGCCGTTCCTGTCCTCCTGTTTTATAGAACGAATGCGCTGAAGGACCGAAACCAAGATACGATTCCCTGTGCCAGCATCCCAGATTATAACGGGAAAAGAACCCCGGTTTTGAGAAATTCGAAACCTCATAGTGTTCAAAACCCTGTTCGCCAAGCTGTTCACACGCCATACCGTACATCTCAGCCTGCACCTCGTCACCGGGAAGAGTTACCAGTCCCCTCCTTACCTGACGCGCAAGGAAGGTCTTTTTCTCCAGAGCAAGCATATAGACGGAAATATGCGGAACACCGGCTGATAGGGCGCACCGGAGGTCACGTTGCCAGTCTTCGGCTGTCTCCCCCTGTGCACCGCACATAAGGTCAACGCTGATATTACCAAACACCTTCATTGCCTCCTCGGTCACTCGGACCGCATCTTCCGCAGTATGGCACCTCCCCAATGCCCGTAGCTTTTCAGGGACAAAAGACTGCACACCGATACTGAGACGATTCACACCCAAAGCCGCCAACCCTTGTAATTTTTCAGAGGTAATATCTTCAGGATTGGCCTCAACGGTAATTTCGATGTTATCGCTCAGTGAAACGAAGCGAGATGCGGTTTCAAGCCACCGTCCAAGATAATCTGTATTTACATATGATGGAGTTCCTCCACCGAAATGAACGGAACGAATTGTTCTGCCGTAAAACACAGCAAGCCGTGCCGCCGTCTCTTCGTATAGAGCGGTAAAAAAACGCTCCTGAAGATCCTGCCTCGTTACCAGGAAAAAATCACAATAACTGCACCTGACCCGGCAGAATGGAATGTGTACGTAACAATGCAAACCCAAAAGCTGTTTTTACTTGTCACCTGTTATCTCGTCACTGCTTAATACATACTCCGTTATGGCCTGGTAGAGATTATCCGCAACGAATTCCGGTGTGATCCCGCGTCCACGGCAGAGTGCTTCCTCTCCGTGACCTGTCCTGACAAGAATTGACCGGAGACCTGCACGTAAACCGCATTCAACATCAACCGTTTTATCACCGATAAAAAACGACTGCGTTTTGTCAACTTCAGCACCAGAGGCAAGATAATCGGCAATCGCCCGGTCAACCATACCGGTTTCAGGTTTTCTGCACCAGGCAAAGCGATCGTATTCGGGATGCGGAAAATCCGGATGGGTAGGGCAGTAGTAACTCCGGTCAAATGAAGTATTCCTGAAGGCAAGCAGTTCATTCAGGTAAAGATGAATATCCTCGACCTGCTCGGGAGTAATAATACCTTTAGCAATACCAGCCTGGTTTGTGACAATGACGATTTCGTAACCGGCCTGTTTGGCGAGGGTGATAGCAGTATCCGCCCCGTCAATCAACTGGAACTGCTCTCTTGTGGTTACATAGGTGCCTATATCACGATTGATCGTACCATCTCTGTCAAGAAACAATACCTTTACCTTTCTCACCATGCTCTCATTCACGCTCAAGCAGACTGCTGTACATCAGGTTATATTTTCCTGCAGACTTCTTCCATGTCAACTTCCTTGCCATATTGTCCGTCACGAGCGTTGTCCAGCGTTCCTTATCGTTATAGACCGCAAGAGCCTCCCTGACCTTGTCGGCAAGAGCTTCCGGACTGTAGTCATGAAATGCAAAACCCGAGCCGTCACTCTCTGCGTCGATCTCGTCGATAGTTTCAGCAATACCGCCTCCTGCATACACAATCGGCACAGCTCCGTATCGCATCGCGAAAAACTGCATCATACCACACGACTCAAATTTTCCAAGCATCAGCAGCATATCGGATGAAGCCATGATCTGGTGAAAATAAGCGTCGCTGAACTCAAAAGAGAGTCCGAGCTTGCCCTCATACTCCCTGGCAAGGGACTGCAGTTTTTTCTGGATATCCTTGTTTCCCGATCCGGAAATAATCATCTGAATATCGAGATCCATAAGCTTTTCGAGCGCATCGAGCAGCAGTTCGATCCCCTGATACCGGTCAAAATGTATCACAGTGCCTATCAGGGGTTTTTCCTCATCAAACGGCATCTTCAGTTCTTCGAGCAGAAACTTCTTGTTCTCACGTTTTTCATCAAGCCGGTCGATATCAAACCTCTTCTTGATAAGCTTGTCAGCGGATGGATTCCACTGTTTGCCGTCGAGTCCGTTGGTAATCCCCTGAAGATGATTACCGCGAGAAGCAAGCTCCTTGTCTACCCCGTATGCAGCTTCGGTGTCACTGCTGATAAGCTCGGCGTACCTGCCCGATGTCGTTGAAACAGTATCAACATGCTCGATACCGGTAAACAGCATATTCACCGTATCACCCTCGCTATGCAGCCCCTCGACTATGCTTTCCGGGAGCAGTTTCGTAAACGGTTTCAGGGGAAACACACCCTGACGGTGCGCGTTATGGACAGTCAGAACTGTTCTGATACCCTTGAAAAACTCATTGTCGGCATATACGGTTTTGAGCAACAGGGGTACCAGACTTGCGTACCAGTCATGAAAATGAATGATATCGGGCCTCCAGCCAAGCCGCTGTAACGTTTCAAGAATACCGAGATTAAAGAAAATAACCCTCTCGGCGCTGCCCTTGAAATCATCCCCCTGGGACATATCGGTAAAAAGGCCGCTACGCTTGTAATACCTCTCGTTGTAAAGGAAATATGTCTGTATTTTGCTTGACGGAAGAGCAGTAACCTTAACGTGAAGCAGATCTGTCTTGTCTTTCAGGGGAACCTTTATATCTGAAAGCCGCAAGACATCATGGAGGCGAAACTTGCGATCATTGATCACACCGTATTTAGGCATCATTATGCGTGCTTCACAGCCTTCATCTTCCATGGCCTGGGGAAAGGATGCCATGAAATCGGCCAGAGAACTGACCCTTACAAATGGAGAAATTTCACCTGACACATAAAGAACCTTGCAAGTGCTTCTGGACATCTATATCGTAAACAATCTGTTATTTTTTTCTCAAAATATTTTCATAGAACTTCTTAGCTTTTTAATTTACGACTTTTTACGTTGATTTACAATCCAGGCTGGGCCCGCTAACGAGTCGCTCCATGAAACCTCTATCGCTCTGCATCGCCCTGTGCTTACTCCTTACGGCATGTGCGCATGATCGCCCACCGACAGGAGGCCCGAGGGATAACGAACCTCTGGAGATTCTTTCCGTGAACCCGCCCTCCTCTTCCGTCAATATCTTTCCCGAACGAATCCATTTCAGCTTCAACCGGCATGTAACCGCATCGTCTCTGAGAAACGCATTGGTTTTTTCTCCGGCGATCACCGACTACACCCTCAACGGAAACGGCACGGAAGCCGAAATAGTGTTCCGAAAACCACTGGAAACAAACAAAACCTATACGATCACTCTCAACACCTCACTGAGAAGCAGCCGGGGCAACGTATTGCTTCAAAGCTATACCTACGCATTCTCAACAGGCCCGGAAATAAACCGGGGCATCATTGCGGGACAGGTCTTCTCGAACGATACTCGACCTCTGCCCCGCGCGCTTGTTCTTGCCTATGCCGTGCCAAAAGACGACTCTCTTTCCTTCAACCCTTTTGAGCGAAAACCTGATTACAGCGTACAAACAGGCTATGACGGGAGATTCACACTCGACTATCTTGCCGAAGGAAACTATCGGCTGATTGCACTGCAGGACAGCAACGGCGATAAGAAACTGAACCCCGGCAGCGAGTTCTCCGGGACAGGGTACCGGGAACTGGTCGGGACAGGCACCTCGGACAACCTGTTCAGACTTGCTGAGCCAGCAGGTCATCCGAAGCTGATCTATTGCACCTCACCCGCAGGCAATGTTCTTGAAATAAGCTTCGACCGTCCTTTTCCTGTTGAAAATTTCAAGGCATCCTCAGTTGCCGTTCTCGATACAGTGCGGAATACCGTGTTGCCTGTCAAAGGGTTCTACAGCGTAAAAGCAACTTCCAGCGCAAGAACCTTTCGCATCGTTACCGGCTCGCTTGAGAAGAAATCCGGATACCGTATAACCTATTCTCCGGGCGACGGCGGACAGACCTCGTCAACTGCATGCAGGGGAAACGACAAACAGGAAAAAGAAACCATTGCAATAACGCAGCTTCTGCCGAAAAACGGTACCGCAAAAGCGTTCCTTGTCCCAACTCACCCTGAACGAGGCCGGACGGTTGACGTCTCCTTCAATATACCGGTTGAACAGGAATCTCTCGAACGCGCAATACTGCTCTATTCCCTTAACGGAGAGGACCCCACGCCTCTCGCCTTCACGGTCCAACCGATAGATGACAGGCGCTACACCCTGCAGGCAAATCCTGCTTTCCGCAACGGCAACACTTACCGCCTTGACATACAGCTGGAAAACCTTATTGGTCTCAACGGAGAACGGGCTCCCGATTCACTTGTAACATCTGCATTTACCGTAGCGGATTCCGAAGATTTCGGCACCATAACCGGAACCGTATCGGGAGGAACCGGAACAGTCATTGTCGAAGTGCTCGATTCGATGAACAGGCTGCCCCGCAGAACGGTTGTCCAGAGGAGTAACGACAGTCCAGCCGGCTTCAGCATCGATGAACTGGCTCCCGGAAAGTACACGCTCAGGGCGTTCATCCCTCGATCAGAGATGCAACCGGGCACGAAACCATCATGGAACGCCGGCAATATCTATCCATTCGAACCCGCGGATCTCTTTACCGTCAACAACGATACGGTAACCGTCAGAAAAGGGTGGGAGACGGAAAACATCAATCTTGTTTTCCCTGCCATGGCACCTTGAATGCAGCCATATTCACCGTCAAACCCATAACCAATCACGAATGACAGCTTCTGCAAAAATCGGCCCCAACTCCATCATCCAAACCGTCGCGGCCCTGGAGGCAAAATACGGTAAAGCAGAGGCTGACGCACGCCTGACCGTCGCAGGCCAGGGACACCTTATCGGCAACCTGCCGTCCGAAATGGTTGAGGAAGAAAAATTTCACAACCTTGTCAAATCCCTTGACAAGGAACTTGACTCCGGTGTGCTTGCGGAACTGCTGAACGATTCCGGACAGCGCACAGCTGCGTACCTGCTGAAAGTCCGGATACCTGGCTTTTTCCAGACGCTGCTTAAACCCCTGCCGTCCGGCCTTGCCTTCAAGCTGCTGCTCTTCGCTATCAGCAAAAACGCCTGGACGTTCGCCGGGAGCGGCGACTTCAGCTACACCACAGGCAAAACGCCCGAAATCACCGTCAAGGTAACCTACCCGACCCTGCCCGTCGTCGGCAACTTCTACCTCGGCACTTTCACCAAACTGCTCAGGGAACTCGTGAATCCCGATACGAAAATCGATGCCTCGATAACAGGGGAGAGCGGGAATATTGTGTGCAAGTACACCTGCAGGATCTGAACAAGGCAACAGCACACCCATCCCGACATGGCCTGGATGTTTGATATCGTGTATTGATCCCAGATGTAGTCGTCGGGATTCTCTGAGACTTGGAACCTGACCGGCCAGTTTCTTGGGGTTATAAGGGAATTTTTTGTTATTGAACAACGTCCTCCACCCCTTTTTTAAGCCCTCTATAAAAGGTGTTTGAATTTGGGGGCTCAGATCGCTATTTTACGTTAAAAATATAACATGAATACTCACAAATTTTTTGGAATATTCATACGCAATCAAGCATTTCCGAATCACAGACTGCATTAGAATGAACGCATTGCGACACCCTTTCTCCTTTTTTCCTGATTGTACATTTCTCCTACCCCCTCCCCTCGACCATCCTTAACGGGATATTGCAACAAAAAAACTTCCGACATCCATATATCTAAACCTGAAAATTGCTCACCAAACCAAAAAGGAGTGTACCATGTATTGCAGAAACTGTGGAAAAGAAGTCGCTGAACAAGCGGTAATGTGCGTGTCATGCGGGGTTCCGCCAAAAAGCGGAAAAAATTTCTGCCAGAACTGTGGCGCGGAAACCAACCAAGCTGCAGAGGTTTGCACCCATTGCGGTGTGAAATTGGAATCCATCGGGAGCAGTGGTACCGTTAATGGAGAGGGCAAAGACTGGCTGACGACACTCTTGCTTTGTATTTTTCTCGGCGGCTTGGGAATTCACCGTTTTTACACAGGACACACGGTAATTGGTATCATCCAGCTCCTGACTCTTGGTGGCTGCGGCATCTGGACGCTTATCGACCTTATTATGATCGCCACCAGTTCCTACAAAGACGAGAACGGCAATCCGTTGGTCAAAAAGTAGTAACTTTTGATGGAAAGGTCTGTACTCTTCATACTTGTGAAGTGGGGATTGTATGCCATCTGCCTGTTTGCACTCATCTACATCTCCACTTCCGCTCTCGATTCCGGACACTCTGTCTGCCTCATCAAAAATACTTTGGGTACGGATTGTCCCGGCTGCGGTATGACACGAGCATTGTCGAGTGTCATGCATGGCGACTTTACCGGCGCTTTCCACTACAACCGTCTTGTCGTGATTGTCTTTCCTCTGCTTGCTTATATCGGGCTCAAGACTTTCATCAAGGATTTCCGCTACGTTGCCAGCAAAAAAAACAGGCGAGATCCCTGATACATAACTGGAAACGTTGACCCGGAAGACGTAAACCCTATTGCTATTTCGTTCTATCAGCAGGAATATCATCTTCAACGAAAATAAACCGTTCTCAAGCAGCTACCGATGAAAGCTCATATACCTTGCCTTATTTTCCTGCTATAGCGATATCACCTGATTTCAATGCATCCCTGACACGGTTGAGTTTTATTGCATCATCAAGGCTGATATAAAGCGACCAGCCTTCTTCAGAGTCGATAATCTCAACTTCAACCTCAGCCGCATATTTACCATCGTGTACCAGTTTTTTATGCTTTCTCGTATTCATTGTTTTCTCCTTGTAAAACTATCTGTCCACTTCTCAGAGTCCGGGCGGCAAACGGTTATAAGAACCACGCTTTTGAAGCGCCTCCAGCCTGTTGGACTCATGCAGCTGGGGTATGCAACTCTGCCCGAGTTCATGCAGCATTATAAACAATCCATCAGTATGGGGCTTCTTAGGGGGCTGTTTTCTTCTTGCAAGTGCACATGGTGCAAGGTTCCCGGCGCATCAAGTCTCGCGCCTCCTGGCATAGGGTATATTTTTTATGCTTTGATCTAAGCTATTCCTTCTCAACTCAATAGACGAATACTTTCTCACTTATTTAGGATACGGAACAACGTCCCCTACTTCCTCGGCACCTTCACCAAACTGCTCAGGGAACTCGTGAATCCCGATACGAAAATCGATGCCTCGATAACAGGGAAGAGCGGGAATATTGTGTGCAAGTACACCTGCAGGATCTGAACAAGGCAACAGCTTTCATGAAAAACTTATCCTGACCGGCCAGTTTCTTGAGGTTATAAGGGAATTTTTTGTTATTGAACAACATCCCCTGTTCCTGCTCATTTTATACCCTTGTTCCTCTTTTCCGCACCTTTTTCCGTAAATAGTTTATTGAACAGGTATAGTGCTCGTTTTGGCATAAGCCGGCTCAGCAGAAACAAAAAAGCCGCCATTTTTACGTGGATCTCATCTTTTCCTTTGCTGAGTTCCTTCAATGCAATGGCTGCGGCTTCATCCGCTTTAATCGCTGTGACAGGTGCACGTCCTTCCTGGAATGGGGTATCTACCGCAGGATAGAAAATCTCGACGACCTTGACCCCTTGTTTGGACAATGCAACCCGCATGCTTTGTGTCATCGAATGCAAAGCTGCTTTAGTTGCACAATAATTTGGCTGTATAGATAACGGAATATGGACCAGACCTGAAGTAACATTGACTATGGCTCCCTTATTCCTGGCGAGGATCGGCATCAAGCGATTGCACAGCAAAACCGGCGCCATGAAGTTCGTCTGCCATTCAGCAACAATTCTGTCTTCTATATCTCCAGGTTTGGCAAGATCATAACGTTGAACTATTCCGGCATTATTGATCAACATGTTCAAGCCTTTAAACTCCCGGGCGATCTTGTCACACAATGCGTTCCGGTCTTCCTGTCTGGTGAGATCACATTGTATGGTTACCAGTTGCGGTACTTTTCTTTTTACACCATCAAGCTTTTCTTGTGACCTGCCGCAGACAATTACAGTGGCCTGTTGCGCAACCATCTGTTTCGCCATTGCAAAACCAATACCTGAGCTTCCTCCGGTAATTAAAACGATCCTTTCTTTTTGAGCCCTCATATGCCCTCTCCCGTCTTAAATTTTCAACTCAAATTTAAACGATCAAGCGGCTCAACATCATTGATCTATATTAATTTCAGGTTTTTTCTTATACGGCTGAGAGCCTCCGGCGTTATTCCGATAAAAGAAGCGATGTGATACTGTTTGACCTTGTTCTCAAGATTTGGATATTCCGCTCTGAAATTCAGGTATCTTGTCGTAGCGTCATCAAGCAAAAATGATTTTTCGCGCATCTCCTTCATTATATAGGCATTCTCCACCAACTTGAAGACAAATGGATACCATCTAATATCCTGTTCCACCATCTCCATCCATTGCTCCCAATCAAACAGGAGCATATCCGTATCAACAAGAGCTTCAATAAAAAAGTACGATGGGCGGTGTTGCACCAGAGCACTATAGGAGAGAATGAACTTCCCTGTATCGGAAAATACCTTGGTCAAATCGTTTCCTTCATCATCGATATAGTAGAAGCGGAATATACCATTGAGATTAAAACCCGCGTATCGAGGGTAATCTCCCGCCCTTTGAAACAGCTCACCCTTTTTAAAATGAACCAAGTCACTTTTTTTAAAAAGGCACTCTATCAATTCCTGAGGAATATCAGATAGTGCTTTTGCTGACCGTATAAAAATCTCTTCCGCGTCACCTCTCTTCAACACAACCACCCATTATAATAATTAATCATTGATGCCAATCGGCATATCGGGCAGGCAGCCCGTTACCCGGCATTTTTTTCAGCAACCTTCACATCGAACTTCTCCCTGTTGATAACAAAACGCTCATGGCGACCCCTTGAAATCAGATCGACACCGTCATGAGCCTCAACAGCAAAAACAAGTTTTCGTCCATCAACACCAATCAGCTCAACTTTTGCCGTAACCTCAAGGCCGGATGGCGTTGCGGCTTCATGACTGATATCGATATACGTTCCAACCGTTTGCTCTTTCGGCCAGTCAAGATGGGGATTGATTGCCTTGATGCAGGCCCATTCTAAAAAACCAACCAGATAGCCTGTGGCAAAGACTTCCGGCATCACAACGAATTCTTCCGATTCGGGATAAAGGAACGGAACCGTTTTCGTCTTCGGCACAATGAATTTGTGCTTGAAAACAATGCCTGGTTGTAACGTGTCCTTCATAAAAACCTCCTTTTGTGCATGACTTCCGATACAACCCGAAAGCATTACATTTGCCTTGCCTCTGCATTACAGCTCCAGGTTGCTATCGCCATCATATATATTTTTACCGGATTATCCGGTACATTCCGGGAGCCTTGCTGTCACGCTCCCTGAAACCGAATGATTCATAGTACCTCCCGAGATAATGCGAAAACACGGAGCGCAACACAGAGCATCCACAATTAAACGCTTGAACAGCTCAACTTCATTGATCTATATCAATTTCATTTTTGCCCCGACAACTCGACAGCAAACTTTTCCACCGCTCTTTCGCAACCACCATCTCCTCCGCCTCCTTTTGAAAACGGCATCTCGCCGTTTGAAACGAGAAATCAATTCTTTCATCGGTTAGAATGTAGAAAGGTGTGCTTCTCGAGGCTCTCACCTGGGCACCAGCATCGATGCGACGATATTTGTGAGGAATGAGTATTGACTCACTCTGTAAACCATTCGGAACGGAGTGGACGGATTGAGGCAATCCTTTCAAAATCTGCGTCTTTGTGCAGAAGAAGAGCATCGTGCTCCAAAGCAACCTGTGCAATGCAGCAATCGATTGAGCTCCGCACTGTTATTCCTTTTCTTCTCAGTTCGAAAAATATCCGCGCTGCATCAGACCATGTTCTTTCCGTCGCTTCAAGATAGAACTGCGTCGAAAGATAGTGCTCAAGCAGCTTCCATTCGTCACCGCTTTTTGCCCCCTGCAGAAGTTCCAGCTGTGTAAAACGGCTCAAGACAAGTATTTCACCATACGTCTTCTTTCGAAAAGATTCGACAACATCGCCTTGCCTGTCTCTCAGAACATCAATCCAGACAGAAGTATCGACAAGAATCATTCCCTGATCTGCCTCATTTTTTTGTGGTCGTAATCCTCGTAAAACTCGATAGTTCCCGCAAGCTCCGCCAGGTCTCTCCGTTTTTTCAAGCGGATCAAAACTTCCAATGCTTCCTCAACCAGTGCCTTTTTGGTTTTCGCGTCACTTACGGAAAATGCTTCACTGAGAAGCTTGTCGTCAATAACAATATTCGTTCTCATCTCGTTACCCGGTTCAGTTTTCACCAATTACAAACAGCCTTTGTGTGTATACTATACACACAAACCTATGCAATCCTGCTGAAAAGTGCAATCGAGGATTCACGTTTTGACGTAAGAAAAAACAAGGTGAAGCTGTACCTGATGGGCAAGTGAAGAAAAACTTTTTTTCACGAAGGATGAACGACGGGATCATCATCTTCTTCGGAAGGGTGTGAGAAGTCCGGCATACCGCCTTCGGCTTATTTCAGGAAAGTAATGATCTGCTCTGTTGTGAATCTTTTCTGTTTCATACACTGGATCTCCGTAAAAAATAAGAAAGCTGTCTCTTAATCAACTTAAGAGACAGCCTCGTCTTCTTAAACAACCAACTCTATATTTTTTTACTTCTAACTCGATAAGAACCCACCTCAAATCACCTTAGCAGACGGGATTTTCTGTGCAAGAGTATTGAGGTGAATTTGAAACAAAACCTTTTTGTACAATCATTTTTATCGCTTCAAGCTCTTCAATGGAGCTTAATGATATCTGGTATCCATCTTTTTCTAAGACTAGACTTGTTTCGGCGAGATATTTTTTGAGCATCTCATATTGAGACGGGTCCGTCAAAAAAGATTTCAAGAAGCAGAATACATGACTTGGTAAAGAGCGCAAACTCGGTTCAAGACTCGAATTTGTCATTATCACTCTCCTTTCTATGCTGTTATTTAATAAAGCCTTATGTTTTTTTTATAGATACTAAGTCTGTGATTATCTCTGACAAAGAGTCAGCCAAGCATGCAATATAATCTAACTCATGCTCTTCAAAGTTCCCAAACCTAAATTTCTCTTTTAAGTCAAAACCTAAAATCCCTAAGTCCCGCCTAACTTCTGCCTCAACCGGGAGCCTCCCCCCTCTAATGGGTAGCGCTATAAATGTCTTATAGTTCTCCCCTGCCCTGTTTTTTATTTGTTCAGTAAATTTGCCCATTGATTGGCATTCATAAGTATCAGGTTCATCTAAATCTTTGACATAAATGTAAGGGAGTTTTTCGCCAATATCGCTTAAAGCTTTATATACAAATGATTTATCTGCCTCTTCTGGCGACTTATCTCTATAATCAGCCTCATCTCCCGATCTTATTGGAATGAGCCTATCATTTAGCTTGTATTTTAATGTGGCCACAACTTTTTGCGAATATTTTTTTTGCATATAATTCGCATTAAATGAATCTAAAATTTTCTTTAATGTTTCATGCATAAAGTGCTCAAGTTCTCCTATTTCTGACTTATTTTTTTTATGCGTCCTATACTCACGCAATGGTTCTATGACATTTTTATGCATTACTTTATAAAAAACTCGCTCATTTTGTAGTCTACCCCCTATTCTTATAAGCTCAATCGCAAAGATTATGTTGAGTATACCATATCCGAAAAGCATATAAGCCAAAACATGAGATATATTGTCGGTGACGATAAGATTTAATGCTGTAAAGTCTGCAAGCAGGCCGATCAAACCGAAAATAAAAGGTGTGACAGAAGCGACACCTAAATTACTTTTACTTAGACCTGCAAAATACTTGTTTTTAAACCATAGGACAGGATGCTTATTAATAAGTATATTGTTATGCCTTTTCATTGTGATTCGAGAAGTTATGGCAACGCATAGCTAAAGTGTATTTTATACGAAAAATAACAATAATAATTAGATTATTTCAAAAATAAATTTAATGCCTTTTTGTAATTAGGAAAGTTTGATACTTGTGGACACCTCTAATAATTGATTTCTGATATATCATTGACACTGGATAATAATACGTTGATCCGTAAAAAAAATAACTCACAACAATGTGACTAATCAGAAAAACAGCAATACTGTAGATTATAATCCTTTCAGGATGATGGAAAGCACTCCTCGCATTTCAGTCCTTCTATCACCAATTTTTTTAGCAACAATTAGTTCATCCACCCTCTCCGAAGCAACAGCAAGATCATTTAAGTCCCCAAGCAGCTCCTCGCAATTTATAAGAGGCAAAATAACTTCCCGGTTTGTGACCGCTGGAATCGGCTAAGCAGTCAGGATTAAGATCTTTATCCAATTTCATATCCCAAGCCTCTAACTTCAAATCTGCTACTGCCCGCTTTGTTAGGATCGCCGCTGTTTACGTTGGAAACGAAAGCTCGTATCGCCATCACCAGTCAAAACTGTAAGGCTCCCTGGAGGGACATCATCACTCATTTTCCACATTCCTCCGGTAACTATGCTCATCGTCTCTTCGATGCTTTTAAAAAGTTCATTGACACCGTCCAGCCCAACTGGGTGTACGTAGCACATTAAAACGTAATCAAGAATCCATGCAAATGTTGAAGGGGTTCCACCATATAACTGGAATGAGACCACCTCTTCTGATGCAATTTCAATCGCCGCATCAGTCAGCGGATTCCTCTGAAAAGGTAACTTAGGCCGGAACATTAACATTGACAGCGGATGTGAATGAACATACAACGATTCAAGCCAGTAGGGTATGTCGTAGTCAAAAGCGAGATCTGCTTCTTCAGCCAGTCGAAAGACGGATGACCGAGCCTTCCCATCTCGATTTGATTCTGCCACAGCCTTATCTCCAAATAGGTGGTTTAAGATCTGAGCAGAAAGCGACTTACCTTCCTTCATCTTTCGGATTAGAATCGAATTTTCTGCCTCAACCATTGAAGCAAAGTCGGAAAGTCGTTTTTTTTGGGGCTTTTCAGAGAGCCATGAGGCCCTGAATTTGAGTTCGAGAAGAGCACGGTCCAGAACCGTTGAAGCAGCAAAGTTTTTGGCTGCGAGAAGTTGGGATATACCAGTGACCAGTTCTGCTGCACGTTTGAGAATTCCAATATACACCCATTCGTCCCCCTTGACTGAATAGTCCTCCCAAATACGCAAGGTATTAGCATGCCGTTCGATCTCACGCCAAAGCGATTGGTATTCAGTCGGAAATGACAGAATATGGTCTTTCAGTTCCATTTCTGTATAAGATCCTAACATTTATTGAACATACAGAGACTGGAGAACTTTGAAATATACTGCATTTCTACCCAGCACTCAAACAAAACCACACGCATATGCTCTTTAATCGTAACCGATTAGCCCCTTTCAGCCATATACTTCCTAAGCTTGATAATGTCTTTCCCCTTTGTCTCCCCACCCTCTTATGAGTTCTTTTGAATCAGGAAGGTGATAATACCAATCGTCATCAGGACAAGAAGTCTGGGACGTTGATCCGTAAAAAACAATAACCTCATACCTGCCTCATTAGTCAGACCGTACAAAAACGTTGTAAAGATGGGCGTTGTTCGAGAACAAAATGGCACATATTCGATAAACGAAGAGGCTTCAAAAAAATGATAGTTTGACGTTTATTGCTACTATCGCCTTTTCAACTCGCTCAAGAAAGCATCTATTTCTTTTCTGACGGCAGAATCACTAGCTTTTGAGCCGCATTGACAGCTTCCATAAGCGATCCGCCACCCTGCATATTTAACATCTTAACGATATCAGAGAGATCCGCATATTGAACAGCCGCTTTGGATGCATTGTTAATTTTCAACATTCTCGGAGAGCTATGATAGTCCGCAGCCCATTTCTCAGACAAACCTCCATGACTTGAATTTACAGCCCTTGAAACCGGAAGTACTCGCAAATATTGAAATCCTTTTAGCCTAGCCACTCTTCGATTCATAACATGATCTATGACATGATTGGACAAATCGACATTTCGAAAGGCTCGTGTGTATGCTCGCCTATAACCACTGTAATCGACATGTACCCATATTTGCCTAGCATCGTGAAGAACTGCTGATTCAGGTAAGCGCCAAATAGGAAAAAGAGGAAAAGGTTTCTCGGGGTCGTACGCCTCAACAAGAAATGCCCTGTGTTTTGACTGCAGTGTCAGCTCTTTGCGAATTATCCCCACAAAACTCTCAATTGCATGACTGTCTCGTGCAGCAACTGGAACGTACAAGCAAGGATGGAGGCTCGCCATCCAAGGCATTTTTGCTGCGACCAAATCTATTGGTCGATTCTTCCTTAACACGGAATCCATTTAGCATTGATCGAATCCGGGATATTGATCCAAAACAACAATAACCCCAGACATTACCATCAACCAGAGAATGACATCGCACAAAAAAGCAGTCATTGTCTTTAAACGACCAGAAAAGTGCTGGTCGTTTTTCGTAAAACGCTCAAGAGGAAATCCTACGGTATATCACTCCACGACTCGGCTTCCGGTGCTTTTTCAACCGCCTCTCGCAGAACGGACGGTGCACCGAAGGTTTTTACCTCTTCCGCCTCAAGGCGAGGGAGAAACTTCTGACGGCCTTCATTGTTGGCATCCCTGATGAACCACATCAGCCGAACCCAATAGATACCAAAACCGGCGAATCCGAGGTACTCGATCCAGAAAATCCAGCTTATCCCGGGAATGATTTCGCCGAGTTTATTGTGAAACAGGAATGTGACAATACCGATGGTCATCATGATCAACGAAAGCGTTTTTATCCTGCGCAACCTCCTGAACCATGTTTCTGGTTCGGGAAAGCGATTCAGCGCCTCCTTGAGACTGGAACCGCCGCTGTATAACACGGAAGCCACTGCAGAAAGGTAGAGAAGTCCTGCCGAAGGCATATGCAGGATCGGGAGAAGTCCGGGCACGCAATCAGGGTGTTTGCTTACATCACAATACAGAGGAAACAGCGCAACGCCGAAAGCAAAAATACCGGCAGCGTTATGAATCAGGTTATCCTTATCGTCAAGGCCGCGATAGGAGTAAAGCACCCCGCCAAGAAAGGCCAGAAAAATCAAAAAAAGCGTCCGGGGCAATCCTCCGTTTTTGACGGTGAAATAATAATCGCTGAGAGAAGGCTCGAGTTTGTAGCCTAAAACAAATCCGGAAAATGCCGTAAGCAGAGGCATCCCTATGAGAGCAGCTCCCGCCAAATAACGGAGACGACGGTACGTCTTGCCTATACTCTGATCTGCAAAACCGCTACTCTTTTTCATTTCCCCCTCCTTATTAAAACGACCGTTCTCCATCCATTGCTATAACGACACCAAACCCTACCGGTCCGCACTCAGCGTTCACGATAAAAGGTATGCTTGTGCATGCTCGATGTCCGGCATATCCGGGGAAGGTTGGCGACGGCTGTACCGAGCTTGCCGAAAGGAAAGGCGAGCAGCATTTCATCCGGCCGCAAAGTATCTTCATTCATCGCTGCAAGCGGCCCGACGATCTGCGCTTCGAACTCGCCATCTTCAAACGGCATGGTCGATGACAGTGCACAGCGGAGGGCATCCATGTTTCTGAAGAGCTTACCGTCACCGATCATAAATTTCTTTGCTGCTTCTATCGGCATAAGGCTTCCAAGTCCTGCGGCTATGGCGCCGCCGCCGCAGATCTGCTGGTCTTTTGTCGTGTAAAACGGACCCGCTCCCTTGAGGCAGTCGCCCCACATGGCACAGAGAAACGATTTCGGAGCGGTTTCTCCTGAAGAGCTTCCGAATTTTTTCACCCCTTCCGGCAGGTCACTGAGCGAGGCGATGAATGTAACCGCTATCGGATTGTAGGCAAGGCCTTCGCTCTGTACAAGTGTTTGTGACAATTGCTCCGGAGTCATGGCACACTTTTAAGTGGTTGCGAACTTATTTACCGGGTTTCCGGGATTTCATGCAGTATACAAACACTGATCAATATCACGGAAATAAGGTAGGAAGGAAAAAAGAACGCTGCTCAAATATCATTTCAACAATCGCTTTGATGTGACGCATACTCATCCAACAACCTGCGGATCATTTTCTGACACTGCGTGTTGTGCTTTCTGGCCTCACTCTTAAAAAAATCAACGCTGGCTTTACTGAAAGCAGAAAATCCAAACCAAGACCTTTGACCTGTTCATCATACCAACTTGCAGCGTGTCGTATCTCTGACACTGCTTCTGGATGATATTCAGCTCGTCCGGGCATAGTCACCAAGAAGATCTTTCCATACCTTGTCCGCCGGGATCATGTTAACCTTACCGGATCGAATATCCTCAACCCTTTTGCGAACCTCTTGGCGCCATGCTAAATCAACAGCGCCTTCATCCTCTGAAGTCGACTCCAGATTTTCAATTATCCAACGCGCAAGAGCTGCCTGCTCTTTAACCGCTAAACGTGATACGTCTTCTTTAATTGCTCCGATACCCATATTTCCTCCCTTTCGAAAATAGAAATAGGGTTGAGTAGACCGGAGGAATTTCACCTCCAGCCCCTCGCAGAACCGGACGT
>OFES01000050.1_pt1 | contig 29303 bp, 26 predicted proteins | sample 1521151 | NCBI WGS metagenome assembly OFES01 (sample SAMN04272335, study PRJEB24112) | coral metagenome | biome: Coral reef; feature: Shallow seawater; material: Coral tissue | host: Coral | place: China: South China Sea | collected 2014
GGTTCCCCGCTGAACTGGAATCGTTCATCTCCAAGGTTATCGATCAGCTGCAGAGTCCTCGTCTGGCTTCTAACTAACGACGCTCTTCTTCTTTTCGCTTCTTCGGCTTTCGTTTCTTCACAGGGGTCCTGGCATGTTCCGGGGCCTTTGTGCTTTACGTTCTTTTCTTCAGGGTTTCAATAGAGTAAGTACGTTCAGGATACCCTATTTCACACTCAATGTGTAAGTCGCCCCACTGTCAGATCCGGCAGATATTTTCCAGCTGATGGTAGTCAACCTGCTCAAAAACCGCTGATCGTGGCTGATCAGCAGCAACGCGCAAGGGCATTCGACCAAGGCCGCTTCAAGGCATTCAATCGAAGGCAGATCCATGTGGTTGGTTGGCTCATCCAGTACGATGATATGAGGAAGGTTCATCATGCCCAGTGCAAGCAAAAGCTTTCTGGTTTCACCAGGACTGGGAGTGGTGCTTTCCAACAAACGATGAGGACGCGATCCCAAACGGCTGATAATGTTCATCACCTGCCCTAACTGCTCGGGTGACAACTCTCGAACCCGGGCCAGTATTTCTTGCGAACGTTGTATATCAATCTCCTGAGGAACATATGTCAAATGTTCTTTGGGGACATTGAGATAGGTGAGTATGTAGCGCAAAAGCGTGCTTTTACCAGCACCATTGGGTCCTGTGACAGCTATGCGATCAGTGGAATGAATAATGAGTTCTTGATATTGCAATGTTTTTTTATCCCCAAGCCGCAACTTACCCGGTGGACAGTTGAGGAGCATATGACGTTTGGAAATTGAACCAGGCAACCAAATACCCAAATCATATTCCTTTTTCACGTGTACATCCCGCATTGCCTGTTCCGCCTGCGCCAAACGCCCATCCAACTGCCGCAACAATTTTCCACCAACAATATCTTTACCGGAAATGCGAACTAAATCGATTTTCTGTTTGGCATCATGATCATGAGCGGCAATATCTTTTTTTGAACGTTTTTTATCGTATTGATTAGCCAGGTGCCGTCTTCGTCCGGCTTCACGTTTGATTTTTTTAAACGCCTTTTTTTTCAAAGCATAGTCTTTTTCTCTCGCTTTACGTTCTTCAGCAGCAACCTGCATGCCTTGTGAATATCCATTCGGCCTTACAATCACATTTGGCGGTTCGATGAACAAACATTGCTGACAAAGCGAGTCCAATAAATCACGGTCATGGCTCACGAGCAGGCCCACACCCTGATATGCGAAAAGCGCCTGAACGAGAATTTTACGTGCATCGCTATCCACGTGGTTGGTTGGCTCATCAATTGCCAGCATATCGGGCTCCTGCCATAAGGCAACGGCTATCTGAGCTCGCTTACGTTCGCCATGCGACAATGTTTCCCATCGCTCATACCAATCGTCCTGAACACCCAGATTATTCCGGACAACATACGCTTGTTTTTCTGTGCTCCTTATAAAACTCCCGAAATCGTTCGGCATACGATCAGTCCGCTGAGGACAGTAACACGACAATGGAGGATAATCGATCCGTCCTGTATTTGGCCGTAACTGCCCTGTCGCCAATTTCAGAAATGTTGTTTTTCCTGACCCGTTCGGCCCTACGATACCTGTCCATCCTCGTTTCGCATGTATAGATACATCTTCAAACAAGGGCTCAAGAGCCGTCTGATAAGTAAAACTCACGTTTTGAAATTGTAAAAAAAGGTGGCCCATAAGGAAAGTTCTGATAGATAGTTGGTTTTAGTAATGAGAGACATCGCTGGCATCGGTTGTACCAATCTGGCAGCAGAGTGAAGAGCTTAGAACTTTACGCTGCCGGATAGAAAAATTTTTGAGGCCCCCTATATCCGAACACTATTTTTTCAAAACACGAATGGTCTCGTTTTCATTCTCACCAAGAAGATAGAATACGACAAATTTGGCAGGAGAATTTCCAACATTGTTAAATTTAGCGATTCGGACATTTGCCGGTTCGTAAAATGCATCTCCCACACGAAGGGTTTGGGTTTGGTTACCCTCGATTTCGAATGCGATCGTACCTTCTGTGACAATGCCCATCGTCGGACACGGATGACTATGCAGCGGAGCTTTAACCCCTTCCTCCATTGTCACTTCTTGAATGTCGACTTTCGCTATAGGTCTGCTTCCATCCATGTTAGCTGTCAGCAAATCTTTTCGCACAACCGGCTTCTGCATAGGCTCATTTCTCCATCAGGTTGTTGGCAGCCAAGGATATGTAAAGAAAACAGTGATAACATGATTAGCCTTGTATATTTCACTGCAAAACATCCTTTACATTGTTCTGCCTTATTGTAATTTCTGATTTTCCAGGTACTTCTTCATAAACAACGCAGTTTCATTGTAGCCTCAAATAAAAACATTTTTTAGCTGTAACTGAATACGTTCAAAGGTATCATCAGGAAGCATCACCCAAGAATTTTTTGCGTTTTTATGTTTTGTAACGAGTTCATTTCATATCTATGACACCGAACCGGTTGCATTGCAAAGTACTCCTCACCGGATGCATTCCACCCGGGTTTTCCTGAAAACGGATCATCGATCCTTCAATATGTATTATAAACAGTAAAGGCAGGACCTTATCATAGAATCCTGCCGTTACTTTAGTGCGCTGATTGATTCAATCAAAGCGACGGTGGGGGCAAATTTCATTCAATGCCGCTAATGGCAATCATGAGTCTGACAGGCGTCCTCGCTCTCTACCCTGCGCATCAATCCTTTTTTATAACTCTCGAGCGCCTCGGCGAGCGTAGAAAGTCCTCCGGCAACAAACACTTCGATATCAAGCATTTTCAGCTTAATGAGAGCACGACCACCAATGCCTTTACACAGAACAGCATTGACACTGTTTTGCGCAAAAACATCTACAGGATTACATTGTCCATGCTCGTGTCTGCTGTTGGAGTTCTCCATTATCCTCAACCTTCCTGAATCCATATTACAGACAGCATACAGCGGAGCACTTCCAAAATGTTCGCAGATCCGGGAATTCAGTCCTTTACTTGTTTCCAATGGTACCGCAACTATCATAACAAAACCCTCCTCTTGTAGCACCTCCATCACTCGCTGTAGACCATGATCACTTCACCGGACGGCCCTCGATATTCTTATGTACTGAAAAACCTGGATACTCCGGTTTCCACACTCCATCCGCATTTGTACTCAAGTCGTTCGCAGCACTGTAAGGAGAGGCACCTCTAATTTTTTTGAAATAGAATCATGGTGTTCTCTACTGCACCCGATCGGGTTCGATAACAACATAAATATTGAGCATATGATCGCAATATAACAAAAAAGAACGTAAGAACAGGAAAGATTACCACTCTATATGAAGCAAACAACGCTCAGCGGAGACCTAGCGTGTTTACGTATATCGAAAAACGTTACTCGGCAAATCTTTTTTGGTAGATATGACAATAAGGTTGATGACCTGTCTTTGCATAATAGTCCTGATGGTAGTCTTCCGCCGGATAAAATTTCTCCGCAGGCTCCAACTTAGTTGCAACATCATAACCTTTTGTTTCCAACTCTGAAATCAGCTTTTCCGCAACTTTTTTCTGCTCGTCGTTTGCATAATAAACTGCAGAACGGTACTGCGAACCAATATCGGGCCCCTGACGGTCAACCTGAGTCGGGTCATGGATCTCAAAAAAGAGTTTTGCGAGCTTCTCGTATGAAACGATGGAAGGATCATATTCAACCTCAACAGCTTCGGCATGCCCGGTGGTACCGGAAGAAACCTCCTTATACGTTGGATCCGGCTTACTGCCACCAGTATAACCCGATATCACGGCTTTTACTCCTGGAACCTTTTGAAAATGATATTCCACTCCCCAAAAGCATCCTCCAGCAAAAACCGCCTTCTCTGTCGTACCGGTCACGGCTGTATCAGCGCCACCTTCCCTACTGAAGTCAAGCGAGATCGAATTGACACAATACCGCGCATTCTTATCGGTAAATCCTTCGTTGTAAAATACATGACCGAGATGCGCTCCACAATTGGCACAAAGAATTTCAGTTCTTCTGCCATCCGCATCGGTCTCTTTTTTTATCGCCCCGGGTATTTCATCATCGAAGCTCGGCCATCCAGTACCGGAATCGAACTTGTCTGATGAACGGAAAAGCGGAGCATCACAACGCTTACAGACATACGTTCCATCATCCTTGTTATAGACATATTCACCGGTAAACGGCATCTCAGTTCCTTTATTAACGATCACTTTCTCTTCTTCCGGTGTCAAGGTCTTGTACGTCATCACATCCTCCGTTTCTAATAATTCATTTTTTGCAGTTTTTTCCGCGGCTTCAGGCTGCTGCGTATTACATGAAGCCACAGTCAATGCAAGTACTACCATCGCTGATACAGACAAAAACCTACCATATCTCATTTTTCACTCCAATATTAAATCATGAACACATACCTCTATAACCATTTATTACACCACAGGGTTTCACTATTGTGAACTTCCTTGTTCACAGAGTTGTTCTATAGTCAATCGTCAATCAATCAATCCACAAATGCCAATACCTTCAAAACGAAAACCCAACCTTCTGGCCAAAGAAACAAGCCCCTACTTACTGCAGCATGCGTATAATCCAGTCGAATGGTACCCATGGAACGACCTTGCATTCGACAAAGCCAGCAATGAACAGAAACCGATCTTCCTTTCAGTCGGCTATTCCACCTGCCACTGGTGTCATGTAATGGAACATGAATCGTTTGAAAACGATACAATAGCAGAGATCCTGAACAGATCGTTCGTTCCGGTCAAGGTCGATAGAGAGGAACGCCCGGACATAGACAAGTTGTATATGACTTATGTCCAGGCGACAACAGGTAGTGGCGGTTGGCCGATGTCGGTATGGCTCACATCCAATCTCGAACCGTTTTACGGCGGCACCTATTTTCCACCCAAAGACCGTTATGGCAGACCAGGATTTCTGTCACTGTTGCTGTCAATCGAACGGGCCTGGAAAGAAGACCGAAGCCGGCTTGTCTCTGCAGCAGCAGATATGAACGGCCAGCTTGAAGCCCTCTCCCTGAGTAAACCCGAGGAAACCCAATTGAATAGAGATATTTTCCATCATGCAGCAACAACGTTTGCTGAAATGTTCGACAAGGAAAATGGAGGTTTCGGTAATGCACCGAAATTTCCTCAGCCTTCCATCCTCGAATTTCTGTTCGCCTACTCCCATCATACCGGAAAGCAGGACGCGCTGGAAATGGCTCTCTTTACGTTAAGGAAAATGGCGGCAGGAGGCATTCACGACCAATTGAGCATAAAAAATCTCGGTGGCGGCGGATTTGCCCGCTACTCGACCGATGAACGGTGGCACACTCCGCATTTCGAAAAAATGCTTTACGACAATGCACAGCTGGCAATTGTAGCTGTAGAAGCTTACCAGATAACCGGCAAAAGCCTTTATGCCGACCTCGCCGACGATATCCTCAACTATGTTCTCTGTGATATGACCGACAGCGATGGAGGGTTTTATTCTGCTGAAGATGCCGACAGTTTTCCGGATAAAAAAAGCGACATAAAAAAAGAAGGAGCGTTTTATACCTGGTCCCATAAAGAAATTACAGAGGTGCTCGATCCCCTTGAAACAAGCATCTTTTGTTTCATACATGGTGTTGAATTCAATGGAAACGTCATGGATGATCCGCATGTGGAGTTTGCCGGGCGAAACATCCTCTCCATTAAGCATTCCGTCGCTGCCGCTGCGGAAAAGCACTCCTTACCTGTAGAAACAATCGTCGAACGCATGGCCGAAGCACGAAAAAAGCTGCTGCTTGCAAGGAAAAAAAGGCCCAGACCGCATCTGGATGACAAGATCCTCACATCGTGGAACGGCCTGATGATCTCGGCTCTGTCAAAAGCCTCTTCAGCTCTTCAAAATCAGCACTATCTCGATGTAGCTCTGAAAGCTGCGGATTTCATCCTCGCAAACCTCTATTGCAGCAGTGAAGGAAGGCTGCTTCGGCGTTTCCGGAAAGGCCAGGCCGGTATCGACGGCAAAGCTGACGATTACGCGTTTTTCATACAGGGGCTGATCGACCTTTATGAAGTCTCGTCCGATAACATCTACCTGAAGCAGACCGTCACACTTATGGAAAAGCAGATCGAATTGTTTTTCGATGATGTGTCGGGAGGTTTTTTCAATGCTGCATCGGACGATCCCACCATCCCGATACGCATGAAAGAGGATTACGATGGTGCCGAACCCTCTCCAAATTCAGTAACCGTGAGGTCTCTTTACCGTTTGGCAGATATGCTTGACCGTGATGATTTTAGAGTAATCGCAGACAACACTGTTGCGTATTTCAGTACAACACTCAAGGAAAATTGCAGGCAGTTGCCTTATCTGCTCAAAACAATCATGCTGCCACTCTACGGTACACGTCAGATTATTCTTGCCGGTGACCCGCAAAGCAATACGATGAAAAGCCTTAAAAACACAGTGGGAGAAATGTATCTGCCTGACACGATTATCGTTCACACTTCAGGCAGTAGTAATGCGGAAACAACCCCTTTTTTAGAAAGCGTTGCGCGTCAAACAACAATTGATGCCGCATATGTCTGTGCTCATCAGACATGCAGCCTGCCGGTTCATTCTTCTGAAGAACTTCGAAAGATTCTTTCAACCGTAAACAAGAAAGAGATAGAGAAATAAGTAAACCTATTCTTCATCCTATGACTGCTCAGACTCCTTCGGCTGTGGCGGCTGAACACTTTCCTGAGGTTGAGAGACACTCTGAGGCTGAGCTGGTTTGGCCTGGGGCATATTGGCAACGACCGGCCCAAGAAGAACTCCTGTCGCAGCGAGACCAAGCCCCCCAACCAGAGCACCACTAACAGCATGAATAACCAGTGGTACACCAATAGGAGGAACGAGTAATGCCGCACCTCCAATACCAACAGCAGTTAAAAGAGTATTTGATTGTGAATTGGTATCAGGCATATCAAACTCATCCGGTTTCACGTTAACAATACATGCGAATAAACTTCATTCAGACTGTTCTTCAACATATTCCGCTTCCGTATCTTTATCCGAAGGATCGGTAAAATCAATGAAAGCATCTGCAGCCTTACCCGCTGCCTTACCTGCAGCGTAAAGACCCAGCCCGGTCAATGCCAACCGTGAGGCACCCCGAAGAATAGGCCTGCCAAGAGGTGAAAGAAGAAAAGCCCCCCCCACTAGCGCCCCGGTAATTTTTAGGGGGTCATCCAGAAAAGTATTCTCAGTTGAATTAGCCATATTTCTCCAGTTTACCTGTAGAAAAAAATAACCTTACAACCGTAAAATATAAAAAAATTGTAAAAGCAAGCCGACTCCGAAAAATCTATCACCTCGACGTCACTGCCATCCTCCCCCCAAGGCCCTATACAATTCCGTTCTGGCGTTAAGGCGCTGGCGGTGAAGATCTGCAAGCGAAAGTGAAGCATCGAGCGCATTTGCCTGTGCGGTAATCACCTCCAGATAATCGGCCATACCGCTTTTAAACAGGAGGTTTGCATTATCAACCGATTGAAGAAGAATGCGTTCCTGTTTTTCAACTGCTTTTTCCCGATTTTCCAGCTTCTGTATCGCCACTAAAGCATCGGATACTTCCCGTACAGCTTCGAGAACTGTTTTTCTGAAAAGAATCTCCTCCTGATCACGCACAACTTTTGACTGTTTATACGCCGTTCTGAGCTTTCCCTGCTGAAAAACCGGTTGAAGAACCGAACCTTGAACAAATGAGAACAAGGAACCCGGAAAATTGAACCAGTCACTCGACTCGAGCGCATTCGCCCCTGCTTCTGCACTGATTGAAAAAGAAGGATAGAGCTTTGCAGAAGCAACACCGCTCTCTGCATGAGCTTTCATAAGAGCCATCTCTGCCGTTTTGACATCTGGCCGGTTGCTGAGAAGCAACGCTGGAACGCCTGGATATAAACTGTTTTCTGCAGACATTTCAGAAAGCTTTGCTGTGCGAACTATTTCCTCAGGCATTCTGCCACAGAGAACACTCAAGGCGTTTTCCTGCACGGCAATACCCTGTTCTATCCCTGCAATGCTGGACTGTATTTCAAACCTTCTGGCTTCCTGCTGCTCCACTGCCAGCGAGGTAACGAGGCCGGCATCATACTGTAACCGCATCATTGTGAGAGTGGTTTCTGCAAGTGCAAGATTTTTTTTCGTGACATCGAGCTGTGCATCGAGCAGCAACAAATTATAATACCCTTCAGCAACGTTGGCGACCAGTCTCGTATGCACCGCTTTTCTTGCTTCAACCGTGCGGAGATACTCAGCCAGCGCAGCCTTTCTTGTGTTACGGATTTTCCCCCAGATATCAGCTTCCCATGACAACAAAAACGATGCATTGTAGTCCTCGACACTATCCTCACCTGTGGATAGAGCGGAACTGCTGTAATCTGAAGTAGTCGCTTTGCTTCCGCTCACCTGGAAATCAAGCGTAGGTATGTTTCCCAATTTTGACTGCTTCAAAGCAAGAGAGGCATATTCTATATTCTTTACGGCAACCTGAAGATCATGATTGTTCTCAATTGCAGCATCGATAAGGTTGATCAGGACAGAATCGACAAAAAAAGCCCGATACGGCACTGTTCCGGCAAAAGGAGCCGCTGCAGACGCTGAATCCTGTTTATCGGCCCCCCGATACATCCCGGGAATACCCGGATCCGGTTGAGAATACTCCTCAACGGTACTGCATGCGGAGAGCATCAGGAAAAACAGGGGGATCAGGAAGATCCCCTGTACTCTCGTTCTATTCATTATTTCAATAATTCTTCGTTATCAATTTCGTATTCCTGAAGAAAACATATTCCCTTTACCTGTGAAGTGATCTTTCAACAGAAACCTCGGCCTCAGGATCATGAGGCGGCCCGCTGATTTTTTCCTGAAGCGACTGAAAGAGCATATAGAGAACCGGAATTATCAGCACACCAAGCAACGCACCGCTGAGCATACCTCCAACCGCAGCCGCACCGATGGAATGATTGCCGAGAGCGGACGGACCGGATGCCCAGAGAAGAGGCATAAGACCGACAGCGAAGGTAAACGAGGTCATGAGAATTGGGCGAAACCTCGCTTTTGCTCCTTCAAGCGCCGATTCATAGAGTGTGAAGCCGGATTTCCTCCTTTGAATGGCGAACTCAACAATCAGAATTGCATTTTTTGCAAGCAATCCTATCAGCATAATCATCGCGACCTGTACATAGATGTTGTTTTCTATACCCAACAACTGTATTCCAGCAAAGACACCCAAAATTCCGGTTGGAATCGAGAAAATAACTGCGAGAGGCAATATGTAACTTTCGTACTGAGCTGAAAGCAGGAGATAAACAAAAACAAGCGATAGTAAAAAGATATACACGGCCTGACTTCCCGATTCGATTTCTTCACGGCTCATTCCTTTCCAGTCATATGAAAAACCGGCAGGAAGCACTTCAGCAGCAACCTGTTCAGCCGCTTCGATAGCCTGCCCTGTGGTGTATCCGGGTGAAACAACAGCATTGACGGTCAGTGCATTGAAAAGATTGAAATGATCGACAGTCTGCGGACCATAGACTTTTTTCAGGCTTACCAGTGAATTCATGGGCACCATATCACCCATAGCATTTTTGACAAAAATCCCCTCGAGAGAAGAAGGGTCCGCCCGATCTTCGGGTTCCGCCTGCACAACAACCCTGTAATATTTACCGAAGCGGTTGAAATCAGAAGCCTGAATACTTCCGTAATAGGCCTGCATCACCCCGAGAAGTTGATCGACCTGAACGCCTAGCTGGTTCGCCTTTACTTCATCCACCAACAACTCATACTGTGGATAGCCTGTATTGAATGTCGTAAATGCGAATGAGATTTCAGGACGTGACATCAGCGCACCGATATAACCATTCGCCGTCGCTTCAAACTCTTTTAAGCTACCGGAAGTCCTGTCTTGTAATACGATTTCAAGTCCCCCGACATTACCGAAGCCGGGAACTGTAGGTGGCTGAATCGGGAAAAAAGTACCCTCATTGACACTCACGAGCTTTTGCGAAACCCCGCCCATAATAGCGTGTATATTTTTCACCCTGCCACGCTCCTCAGGATCCTTGAGGTTGATAAAAACCACACCTGCAGAAGGTGAACTTGCTCCGGCTATCAAATCGAAACCCGCAACCGAAATCACATCGTTTACACTTTCCTCTTCTTGCAGAACACCTTCGACCTTGTCAAGAGCTTCCATCGTTCGGTCAAGCGATGCTCCGGGAGGAAGCGATGCTGCAAGGATAAAGAAACTACTGTCTTCATCCGGAATAAAACCGGAAGGCGCACTGACAGCCATCCAGAAAGCAAGACCGGAAACAGCGGCCAGACCACCAAGGCTCAACCATTTCCTGCGAATAAGAACCCTGAGGGTACCGACATAACGCTCGGTCACCGCAGCAAAACCGGCATTGAACCCCTTGAAAAAGCGTTCTTCGAATCGCTTGAACCAGCCCTTTTTTTCTTCACCGTTCCCGGCAAGAAATAAAGCACACAGTGCCGGGCTGAGCGTCAACGCATTGACAGCCGAAATCAAAATGGCAATTGCGAGAGTAAAGGCAAACTGGCGGTAAAACATCCCTATCGAGCCTTCAAGAAAACCGACCGGGAGAAATACCGAAGCCATGACAAGGGTAATGGAAATAATCACGCCGGTTATCTCGCTCATAACCTTATGCGTTGCCGTCCTTGCAGGAAGATGCTGTTGCTCCATTTTTGCGTGAACAGCTTCGACGATAACAATGGCATCATCAACGACAATACCGATAGCGAGCACAAGGGCAAACAAGGTCAGCAAGTTGATGGAAAAGCCGAATAGGATCATGAAGAAAAAGGTTCCAATAATGGCGACTGGAACCGCGATTGCCGGAATAAGCGTTGATCGAAAATCCTGCAAGAAAATGAACACCACCAGAAAAACCAGAGCAAAAGCCTCGAAGAGGGTATGAATCACCTGATCGATCGACTTGTCAAGCGATTCCTTTGTGCTGTAAGGAATAATGTAACCGATTCCTTCGGGAAAAGATTGCGAAGCGTTTTCCAATACATCAAGTACAGCAACCTGAATATCATTGGAGTTCGAACCGGCAGCCTGGTAAACCGCCATGGTCACAGACTCTTTCCCGTTGGCATCCGCATCGACAGCATAACTGTATGAGCCGAGTTCGATTCTTGCAACGTCTTTGAGTCGCAGAACCGAGCCATCGGTATTGGTTCGGAGAATGATGCTGCCATATTCACCCGGCTCTTTCATTTTCCCCTTGTACCGGATGATCAGCTCGAGAGCCTCACCGGCATTCTCACCGAACCTGCCTGGTGCTGCCTCGACGTTCTGGCTCTGAACTGCAGCAATCACTTCCTGAGGAGATACCGAGTAAGCCGCCATTTTGTCAGGCTTGAGCCAAATACGCATCGAGTAGTCTCTCGCCCCGAAAACCTCGGTCTGCCCGACACCGTCAACGCGCTGAATATCAGGAATCAGATTGATCTTTGCATAATTCTGTAAAAAGGCTGCATCGTATGTATCAGGGTCATCACTGTACAACGTCACAACCATTATCATACTGTTCTGCGTTTTGGCAGTCGTCACCCCGAATCTCGTCACCTCTTCGGGTAACTGGCTGGTTGCGGTTGCAACCCTGTTCTGTACATTGACAGCCGCCTGGTCAGGATCTGTACCGAGCCTGAAAAAAACGTTGATCGCAAGGGAACCGTCATTGCTCGATGTCGATGTCATATAAGTCATACCATCGACACCATTGATCGCCTCTTCGAGTGATGGAGCGACCGAACGGGCAATAGTCTCAGCATCGGCGCCAGGATAAGTCGCCGAAACGGACACTGCCGGGGGTGCGATGTCGGGGAACTGCGTAAGCGGAAGCTGGGTAATACCTATCAAGCCAAGCAGAACAAAAAATACCGATATTACCGTTGCGAGAACCGGCCTGTTAATAAATCGTTCAAACATAAATTCAGTTATTTTCCAAGCTGTTCATCAATTCTGTTTATCCTGGCCGGATCCTTCTACCTCTTCTGCTGTCTGCGGGCTGATCACCGCCCCGTCGGGTAAACGAGAAAATCCCGACAAGACAATCATGTCGCCCTCTTCAAGGCCGCCTCCCACGATATAGTCGAGATTGTTTCTGTCAACAACCGTTATAGGTGTTCTCGTTACGGCATTACCCTCACCGACCTTGACAACGAATATTCTATCCTGAAGATCCGCAGTGCTGGCCTGCGGTACCTGAACAACATTTTCATAGCGGTAAGGAACACTCACTTTTCCGGTATTGCCGGAGCGCAAAATGCCATCCGGGTTAGGAAAAGTCGCGCGAAACATCACAGAAGCTGTGGATCGGTCAAACTGACCACTTACCGCATCGAGCCGCCCTTTCAGTGGGTAACGACTGTCATCGGCGAGAAGCAGAGTAACCGGAGGCATCAAAGCAAGCTTCTCTTCGATGGAGCTTCCGGGATATTGCTGTTTGAAATGCGCAAAATCAATTTCGCTCATGCTGAAATAAGCCTGAACCTCATGTACATCGGTCAGTGTCGTCAACTGTTCCTGCTGATTACTGCTCACCAGACTACCGATTCGAAAAGGAATATCACCGATATAACCGTCTACCGGAGCTGTTATCCTGGTATAACCAAGGTTGATGCGTGCCGTCTGAACAGCCGCTTCAGCCTGCTCAAGACTCGCCTTTGCAGAGCGATGGTTCGCCATTGCCTGTTTCAACTGAATTTGTGACACAACCTTGTTTTTCACCAGAGGTCTGAGTCTCTCCACCTCGATCTCGGCAACTTCGAGAGCAGCTTTTGCAACATTTCGTGCTGCAAGAGATGATTTCAGCTCCTCACGGTACACACGGTCATCGATGCTGAACAACAACTGCCCTCTTTTGACAAAAGCGCCTTCATCGACAGCTATTTCCTGAAGCGTTCCATCAACCTGAGGCCTGACCTCGACAGTGACAACCCCTTCGATTAGAGAAGAATACTCCCTTTGCACAACCGGAGAAGAGCGTTCTATTTTCATCACCGGCAGAGATGGCGCTTGTGCTCCCGGTGCGTTACCCCTGCCCCCGCATCCGAACAGGAATATCGATAGCATCGCAATGTGCAATGCCGGCATACCGATTCTTTTTCTGATATTTTTCAACATACTTATTTGATATAACAATAATTGATAGCGCAATTATAACCAAAAAAACAAAAACAAAAAAAACCCTTCGCAAAATTTTCAGGCAAATGAAACTCCCGGTTATTGCATGGCAAACGCTTCATCAAAGACACTCCATTGCTGACGTCAGGGCGATCGCTTAGAGAACAATAATGTACATGTAGAACAAAAAACGGACGAACACTATTATCCACTTTTTTTGGACAATCTGAACACTTGTCTGCGAAATTCCTGGGGTGTTTGACCTGTGTGTTTTTTAAAAAAACGGCTAAAATACGCCTGTTCACTGAATCCGAGTTCGAAAGCGATCTCCTTGAGATTCTTTTCACCCTCCCCTATTTCACGCTTGGCTTGAATGATCAGACTGTAGTGCAGAATTTCCGTCAAGGTAACGCCTGTCGTTTCCTTGAGTATTTCGTTGAGACGTTTGGGAGAAAGCCCAACGTGTGAAGCGTAAAAAGAGACCTTGCGCTCTTTTTTATAGTAGGTGTTGATAAGAGAAAAGAGCTTGTTCAATCGTGCGGCTGCTGAACCGAACGATAATTTCCGACCCGAACCGGACCTGACGAGATAACGTAAAAATGCTTGCAAATAAGCATTGAACACCACCGGCTCGTTCATCCCCGCACACTCGTCAATCATCAGTTGCGAGAGAACCTCGAGCTTATCCCGTATCTCTCCACAAACCATTAGACCATCGTTGACAAGAGGATTGAAAAGCCAGCGAATATCCTCATCCTCCAGAGTGCTGAAAATATCGACCGAAAAAAGAATGCGGAACCCATCAACCGGCTCTCCCGAAATCGTATGAACCTGACTGGGAGAAATACAATAGACCGAATCTGCTTTCACGGGATACTGCTCGAAATCAATGGTAGTTACCGCATCGGCATCCCTGGTAAACCAGACGATCTGAAATGGTTTATAGCGAGCGGTATCATCTCCCTGTATTCCAGGCAGCTCGCCATGCAGGGGAAAAATCCCAAAACAGTCATTCGAGAGGGTAGTGGCAAGAATGTTGGAAGCTTTATCCATTATGGCACAAGATAAAAAACAACCGCATCATTCATTCAGGACTTTTCTCGATAGCGCCAAGAAACATGTTTCGAATATCAAAACCGATCATATAAAGGCAAGGTATCAACACGAGTGTAAGAGGAGTTGCCAGCAGCAGCCCCCAACCCAGCGCAAGCGCCATCGGCATCATGGCGGCATCCGTTCCTCCAATACCGTATGCAAGCGGAAGCAGACCGGCAGCCGTCGTTACCGTAGTAAGCAAAATGGCTCGAAGGCGGTCGGCTGTTCCCTTGGCAACATGAACCCGAGTATCGATGTTTTTTCCCGATTGACAAAGCTCGTTGAGGTAGTTGACCAAAACGAGAGAATCATTGACAACGACACCCGCCATACCCACAACACCCAGAAGCCCCAAAAAGCTGAACACTTCACCATGCAAGGCAAAAGCAATCACAACCCCGATGATAGCGAATGGAATCGACATCATGACCAAAAGCGGTTGTGTTACCGAGTTGAACAGGAGTATTAGCAGGAAATAGATTCCACATGCAGCGATGCCGAAAGCGACGAACAAACCGCGAAGCGATTCTTCGGATTCCTGAGCCTCTCCTCCAAACACAAGTTTCACCCCTGGAAAATCGCGGTTGAACGCAAAGCGATTCTCAACCATACGCATGACCTCGATCGGCGTAACGGTATCCTGCTGAACTTCAGCAGAAATGGTTATCGACCGTTCCCCATCATAGTGATGGAAAATCGAAGGTCCGGCTCCCTGCTTGAAACCAGCCACCTCTTTGAGAGGAATCAATCGCCCCGTCCGGTTCGGAATGGAGAGATCCTGAAGATATTCGAGCTTTTTTCGAGCGAATTTCTGAAGCATCACTCTGAAATCAACTTCCTCCTCTCCATAACGAACACTGGTAACGACCTGACCATCATATGCGGTTCTGACCGTTCTGGCAATGTCAGCCACGGATAATCCAAGCCTTGAAAGACGGTCGTGACGTATCGATATTTCAATTTGCTCTTTTCCCTCCTTATCATCCCGATCAAGATCCGTCACTCCGCTGATACCGGATACATAGTTGAAAACCGAATCGGCAAGGGCCGTTCTGCCCTGATCATCTGAACCGACAACCCGTATGGTAACCGGCTTGCCGACAGGCGGTCCTCCCGATACCACGAAAAAAGTGGTTTTTTCCAATCCGCCGATTGCCATTGCTTTCTCACGTATAGCTGCAACAATCTCGTCCGCAGACCTGCTTCTTGTACCGTAGGGAGTGAGTTTCACCGCAAGCTCGGCGAAATTTTCCTGCTCTATGGGAATAATATCAGCCTGCGTCCCCACCCTTGTCAGATAAGCCGATACTTCGTCTTCCGGCAGCTCATCGAGCAGCTTTTCGAACTCTGCCGCTTTTGCCGACGTTGCATTCAACGAGCTACCTACCGGCAGTTCGATCCAGATATTGAATGCATCGGCACCTTTGGTTGGAAACAAAATGTAACTCATATAATTAGCGCCGTAATAAATTGCCCCGCCAAGACTGAGAAAGCCAAGAAAAACCAGGACGTATCGAAAACGAAGCAGAGAAAAAAGTACCTTTTCAAACATGTTGCGGACAGGCATAAACCAGTTACGCATGGTGGTCTTCCGGCCCTTGCCGTCACCAGAATTACCCGAATACAAGCCGGGTAAAATATGTGCAGGCAACACAAAAAATGCTTCGATAAGCGACATAAATAGAGCGAGCGTAATGGTAAGCGGTATCACGAAGACAAATTTTCCCAATAATCCCGGCATGAAAAACATCGGGGCGAAAGCCAGAAACGTTGTCAATATGGTCGTCAACACTGGTTTATACACCTGGAAGATACCGTTTACGACTGCATCGACCGGAGACTCCCCACGCTCACGCCTCTGAAAAATGTTTTCCGATATGATAATGGCATCATCGACCACAATACCGATAACGATTATGAGAGAGGTGAGGGTAATGCTATCCAGCTCGACATCAAAAAGTGGCAACAAGGAAATCCCGCCAAGCAGAGTAAACGGTATACCGAGCGCAACCCAAAAGGCCGTTCGGATATTGAGAAAAAGAGACAGAACGATCAATACGAGCACAAGGCCAATCGTGCCGTTTGTCAGCACAATCGAAAGCTGATTCTCTACATACTGTGAAAAATCAAGTCCGTAAATAAACCGGACTCCCTCTGGCAGCAGCTTCTCCTCTTCATTCACCAATGCACGTATCGCCTGGACCGTCCGTATGATATCCGCTGATTCACTTTTATTGATGAGAAACGAAATTGCAGGCTCGCCGTTGATCCTTGACAAGACGCGCTCTTCCTCGAAACCATCGGTTACGTCAGCAATATCTGAAATCCTGATAATCGGACCGTCGAAACTCGAACGGACAACGACATCCTGAACCTCTTGAGGATCTCTGAACTGAGCGAGCGTGACAACGTTTTTTTCACTGGTGAAAGACTCGAGCGATCCTCCGGTTGCCCTGATATTCCGCTGCTGAATCGCATTGACGACATCCTGCATCGGAATCTGGAGATTCGTTATCCTGTCAGGATAGAGTTCTACCTGTATCTCTCTATCGCGGTAACCGTAACGCTGAACACTGGCAACTCCTGGAATATCCTTGAGTTTTTTTTCAAACAGCCGGGCGAGCTCTCTCAGCTCAGGATAAGCCATCTCTCCTGTCAGGCCAACCTCGAGAATTGGAAAAATCGAAGATTTGATATCGGTGATCAGAGAAGATTCGGTCACCTCTTCGGGAAAATCCGTTATGCGAAAAACGGCTTCCCGTATTTCCCTTTTTACCTCGTCAGGATCCGAAGCATCCGGTTCTATATCGACAATGACGATCGAAACATTTTCCATCGACATCGAAAAAACCCGCTTGATGTCGGTGACGCTTTTCAGTTCATCTTCGATCTTGTTGGTGACGTTGAGCTCCACATCCTCAGGCGCAGCACCGGGGTACTGCGTGGTAACGACCATCTGCCCGAGATCAACCTTGGGATATTGGGCGCGATTGATCTGCCAGAGCGTAGCCATGCCGAACAGCAAAACCAGTATCGTCATGAGATACGCGAGCATGTGACGCTCGGCGAAGAAACGGAAAAGTGATTTCATGCAGACCTGATCAAGTCAAAAGAAAATTAGCGACGAGTAACGAGTGACTAGTGACCAGTCACGTCCCCCCATTCTCTATCATCTATTACCTAATACCTGCTAACCATTAACCAAACAACCCTCCTTACTCCTGCGCACGAAGTGCGCTACTCCTCGCTCCTTGCTCCTCTTCATACAACTCATCCATCAAAGCCTGATACTGCAACCAGAGTTTCTGATAATTCAGAGCGTTTTCAGCATATATCAGCTTTGCGCTTTCCTCATTATCCCTGCTCATGATGACAAAGGTGAGATCACCTCTGCCCTGCTCGTATATCTTTATTTCCTCTATGGTTCTCAACCTTGCCGATTCGATCTGCTTACGGTTCAATTCCAGAACTCCGTTAAGCCTCATCATCTGCGCATGAAGAGACGAAAGAGATGCGTCGAGTGAAAGGAACACATCGTCACGTTCCTTTTCGAGCTGAAGAACCTGGAGACGATTTCTCTGATAATCCGCCTTTGCCGTTCTGTTTTCAATAGGAAGCGAAAGCTGCAGCCCGATGGCGGCATCTTTTTTCTCGAGATTGAAAGAGTCCCACCCGTTCTCCTCGGCGTTCTTAGCCGTCACCGCTGCGATCAAGGAAAGATCGGGTTTACCTGTTTCCCTCACACCTGATGCACCGACATCGAGCTGCTCTTCCCGTAGTTCGAATATCTTCAAAACCCTCGAAGAACTCTTCAGCTTTGCTCTGGCTGATGCAAGAGACCGAGGAGACCGCAGGTCATAGAGGTTGAAATCCGGCATTCCGGTTAGAATAGCGGATGCCTGTACCAGAACGGACAATTCCGCCTTCAACGCTGAAAGTTGCGAGTCGACAAGCCCCAAGTTCTGTTTCCATGTGTTCAAGGCGTCCTGCGCCCTTATCACGTCTACCGAGTCAACGAGAAACGCATTGAACTTGTTTTTCGCCCTTTCATACTCCTTGCGGCTCAGGCGAAGTCTTCTTTCAATTATCCTTTTCTGTTCCTCGAGGTACACCCAATCGAGGTATTTCGATATCGACTCGGTAAGAAAATCCTCGATGTTCTCTTCAGCCTGAATGACAGCAGCATCGACATCAAAGGCCTTGAGGTCATATTCCAGACGAGTCAGCTTCCCTCCCCAGTTTCTCAACAACGGTTGCGAATACTGCAGCTCTATACTGTTTTCATAAAATCTTTCCGGATAAGAAAGTAGCGGTACCGCCTCAACACTGCTCGAAGTACGGCTCAAAGAATAGGTGGCCGAGAGTCTTCCCCCTGTATCCCAAAACTGCTTGTTGACCCCTGTTTCCAGCGAAAGGGCGTTGGTCAGGTCAGGGCTGAATACGGCTATTGTCGACTCTTCACGCGACCATGTCAAAGAAGAAGAAAGGTTCCAGTCAACCTCGCCAAGATTTCTTTGCTGTTCGGCTTGCTCGATGGCATTCGTCAACCGCTCTTTTTCAAATATGGGATGAGTGTTCTGCAAAAGAGTGACGAAGGCCTCTCTGGTCAAAGGCTCGGCATGAGAGAGTCTGCTCGATGGAAAAGTCCCGAAAAGAAAAAAAATGCAACAATAAAAAACAATTGTTACACACCTCGTTAATCCGTTGAAAAGGATTGTGTTCGACATAGCATGCGTTTCAGAAAATCTAACTCGAAGAGATATTTGAAATTTTCTGTAATACATTGTAGCCTAAGCGCTTACATGTGCTAACAAACCACGATGGCGAAAAGTTCATGAAGTCCTCCGGAGAACCGTGAAGAACTGTCCTCGAGTTACTGGAAATGGGAAAAAATTTGTCACATATTTCTCGCCACACCAGCCAGCACACCGAAGATTCCAACCACTCCGTGAAAAACGGAAACCCCGACAAGGTTCGGGATGTAGTAATAAACCAACGCCCAAAGAACACCGATACAAAACGTCAGTGCGAGAGTCAGCCAGTCTCCGTAAATGATGTGTATGAAAGAAAAAGAAAATGCCGAAAAAAAAACAAGCGCCCAAGCGCTTCTCACTCCGGCAGCACGCATTTCCGCAAACAAAAAGCTTCTGAACAAAAACTCTTGCATCGGACTGGAAAGCAGAAGGTAAAAAGGGAAAAAAACAGTCATTGCCGGATAAAAAGGCCCCGGTATCAGGTCGAAGTAAAACAGCAATGCAAGAAAAGTTGAAAACAGAAGCGTCAGAACACTATTTACCCTCAGAGAAAGACCCAGGTTATCCGCTCTGATTCCAAGATCGCCAAGCGTAAACCCCCTATAGATACTGTATACCACGGTCACACAAAAGCTGAGGAGCAACAGGGGCAAACGAAACGAAAAAGGAACAAAACCGGATGCTATCAATGAAGCAGGCAGAAAAAAAAGAAGCAGCAAAACCGGCAGGAAACGTAAGAATGAAAATTTTTCCATGGAATTACATCGCTTTACAAGCTACAGTGAGTGAGTTGAGCACTGAATACCATTACCTCGCAGCTTTCTTTCACAATTTTGTCTTGTTTTCAACCAACCTGTAGAGAATAAAAGTTCAAAACAGTGATGCCAAAAGACTATTCGGGGGCAACCAAAGCATGTTCGACAAGCAGATCAACGATCATATCCCCAGAGGCTTCCGACCATCGGTAAAGAGACTCGATTCCAGGATTCGCATTGATCTCCAAAACAAAAAGCCGGTTGGCAAAACCGGAATTCCCCTTACAATCCAAGGCAAAAAAACGTAACGGCACGCATTTATAGATTGCACTGCACAGTCTTTTCCACTCCTCGGAAATCTCAATCTGGCAATCAATCACCTTACCGCCGATCGAAAGATTGGATGCCGGATGAACCGCAAGCTGCAAATCATTATCAAAAGCCCTATTCCCATACTTTGCCATGTAACTTTTCAATGAGATCATCTCCCCACGACCAACCTCTCTGCCATCCGATTCACTGGAACCTACAAGCGATCCCAAGACATTCCGTACACCACTTCCTGTCACTTTTCGAGTTTCTCGTTCGATAAGTACGACAGGCCTGCCATCGAGCACCAGCACCCTGTAATCTCCACCCTGCACCATTTCCTGAAACAGTATCCCGTTGTCATACTCTTTTGCGTATGCAACCGCCTCGTTAACATTCGACGAATCATACAAAAAAGACAGCCCGGCTGCACTCCTGCCTCTGTTCGGCTTTACAACGACAGGGTAGGTTATTTCAGACAATACCTGCTCGAGTGAAGAAGATTTTTTCCCACTATTCGAAAGCGATGTCCCGCCGGTAAATGCAATGAGCGTTTTAGGAACCCTAACGCCGTTTTCAGCCAGTATTCTGATCGTCAGCTCTTTGTCATCGACCACCGACATCCAAAGAGATGAATTGAAAGGCCACAATTTAAGAGGCCCTGCCCCGAAAAACGCCCTGCTACCGCCTCTTCGAACAACGCCGATACGACCGTTCAGCTTGTCGTAGTAAGCAAATTCGGCACCCAACCTCTTTGAAGAAGCCGCTATGCGGGATAAAAACAATGAGTTGTAACCCGGCATCTTATTTTTTCATAGCTTCTTTTTACGGAAACAGTGACAAAACAACCATTACAAGCGATACATGAAATAGCACGGTGAACTTCACATAAAGCAATTCAATCATACAACAAACAAAGGAAACCTTTCAAAATCATCATCGCGGATATACCTAGTAATACATAAAAAATACATTACGAAAAACTCAAAACGAATCACTGTCTTTTCAATCACTGCAACCATGTAACTGTTCGCCTTTTGAGAAAAAAACATATCGATCATAGCGAAAACAGGACATTCGAGAAGATCACCTTTGACGAAAAAAATCCCGCTTGTGGCCTTTACGAAGAATGTACTTTCATTCACTGCAACCTGAACAACACCGACCTTTCCGGCATCACCTTTCGTAACTGTCTTTTCGATGGTTGTGATTTGAGTCTGGCAAGGCTCAGAGACACCGGTTTTCAAGAGGTTCGTTTTGTCAACAGCAAGCTTTTGGGTATGCAGTTTTGCGACTGCAGGAAATTGCTGATGGAATTCGAGTTTGAATCCTGTCTGCTCAAACTGTCGGTCTTCAACAAGCTCATCATAAAAAACACCCGTTTCACCGACTGCAACCTGCAGGAGGCCGATTTCACCGGGACCGATTTGACTGGTTCAGTTTTTACAAACTGCGACCTGATGCGGGCGACTTTCGAGCACACAATTATCGAAAAAGCCGATTTCCGCTCAGCCTATAATTTCTCAATAAACCCGGAAACAAACCGAATTCGCAAAGCGCGTTTTTCCCTGCCAGAAGTGACTGGGTTGCTTGATGTTTATGGAATCGAGATCGAGTGAGGGGAGAAGTTGAATTATTGATCTTCGATACCATTGAAAAAAAATGGGCAAGTTGTCATGTCGATGCTGCCGCCGCCGATCGAGCGGGATCCTATTCCCCGACCTTTAGCGGAGAACCTAACGAGCGAAAAAACAGTACTCTAACGCCAGGGATTAATTGCCGGTCGTGAAGCCGATCAACTGAATGTCGTATTGTCCGAGCAATAGAGTCTATGCAAGCTTCTTCAATGCTTCATCGAGATCAGAAACAAAGAAAATGTGGTTACCTCTATTACATTCGACGATGAATGCATTCAATGCGTTGCTATTGTATTTTTCGTATTCGCCTACAATTGCAAGTTGTTTATGGTAATTCGATGCTTTCTGGAGTATCTCCCCTGCAATACCAGTCCTCAAGTTGAAAAATTGAGGATCAAGACTTGCTTCGTTTATAATAATCCTGCTCGCCCCCTGATAATCTGCATTCCCCAGCAAATCCGTTGCATCCTGAACGGAATTGATTGTAGTTTCAACAGACACTTTAGCTATTTTCGTATTTCCGTATTCTAAAATTTCAAATTCCATTGTCTTGATTCTCCCGGATGTCTTTTGGTGCTTACAGTAACGTTTATCCTGAAAAATATACCATACCAACGCTGATACCGAGACCCTTGTACATCTTTTTTCCAAGGTATTTTTACTATCACGAAAGATAATTCAGACCTTGGGACAATGTGTTCAATACTGTTACGTTTATATTGTCACCATGGCCAAAGCCATAATTCTCTCAATACCCAAATCAAGCTTCTCGCATGAAGGCAGATAATTTTAATCTCCATGCATATTTCTCCAGAATTAACTTTCAGGGTACCGTTTCTGCAGATTTTTCAACATTGAAAAACATGATGCGGTGTCAGTTGTTTTCGGTGCCGTTCGAGAATCTCGATGTGCAGTTCGGGAAAGTTGTTTCACTCATTCCTGAAGAGATTTACACAAAAATCGTCGATCAGAAGCGCGGTGGGTACTGCTATGAGCTAAACGGATTGTTTGCCATGGCTCTCGGTGATTTGGGCATAGCGTATCAGTTTGTCGCCGCTCGTCCGATGACCTATCCTTCTCGTCGACCGAAGACACATATGGTGCTTGTGGTAAATATCGATGGTGATCAATGGCTGTGTGATCTTGGCTTCGGCAGCTATACTATACGTGAACCGATCAATCTCGACTGGCTCGACCAAGACATCAAGCAGGATTTCGACAGGTTCAGGCTGTCGCGGAATACGAAGCAAGACTATCTTCTGCAATTGCTTGACAACGGTGTTTGGAAAAGCCTCTACGAATTCAATCTATGTCCCCAGGAGTGGGTGGATTTCGAACCAGCGAACTATCTTAACTCCACCCATAAGGATTCTATTTTTGTGCAGTCGCTGATGGTTGTCCTGCATACACCTGAAGGAAAAAAGGTTTTGAGCGGCGATCGCTTCAAATCGATTTCAGGAGACATGACGGTGAAGTCCTCGATCAGCAGAGAGGAGATTCCTTCACTCTTGCAGGAAGAGTTTTCACTACAGTGCCAGCCTGAACAAGATTCAGACAAGTTCCAACCATAAGGACACCCAAATAATTGTTTTTTTTCCCAGACGTTACGCGCAGTTGGGAATGGCACCAAAGATCTTCAAATACAACCACTACAATTTCCACTCACTGATATTTTTTTCTCAAAGTGTACTTTTTTCTTGGCGAAGTATTGACGAAATAATAAATTGTAAGAACAATGTTTTTTAAAGCCGTTGTTCGATCTCCCAAACGGCATATTCTTAGCACATAACTCACAGAGCGTGAACGTTTTTTTCGTTCACGCCATAGCCGATGTTATCTGACTGATAGTATGACAGCGCAGGTAGGCTTTAAAAACAGCACATTCAAAGCCATGAAAATCAGAGAATTCAAACACCGGAACCTGCGCTTTACACTTCATGAGGAACCGGACCTGGAAGGCCATGCCACCGTCACGCTCTTTATCGAAGATGAGGAAGTGAAAGACTCGAAAACCAGAATCCGGGTAGAAGAGGTGAATGGTTTTTTTGAACGGTTGCAACAATCCATCACCTCAACGATCAAAGGGTAACGGCTTCTTGTTAGTCAGCACTTTTCACCTAAAGCCAGTGCTTCGTACACCTTGCCCAGTTCTGAAAAAGTCGACAGTATCGTGAGCTCTATATACTTCATTTCGTGCTCGATAATCGAGCGACGGATGAAGCCATAGTTATGTACGGATGAATGGTTATGGACTAAAACCCTGCGGGGAAAGTGTCACTGTACCCTAAACCTGTTCAATGTCGCCGCGATAATTCCAACGATAACAAACCCAAAAGATGTATAAATGAAAGCATACTTGGTTGTTGTACCAAAAGCAGCCAACCATGCCAGAATAACAGGCTGTGAAGGATAGACTGAAAGCATTGTAACAATACCCATGTTTTCCCACAGATCAAAAATCGCTGCACCGAACGGCAATACATTCAGCATTTGCATCTTGCTATCAGGTCTGAAACCTCGTTGAAAAAGCCACGAAATGAACAAAGCCAGAAACGATGTGTAAAGAATGGGGTTGAGGATATCGGCTGTCACATAAAAAAACCGGAGCATGGAACGCCCATGCTCAGTGTACGCAGCAACAACGGAAAACGCCTCTTTCGGCGTATAAAAATGACGAGAGTCCAAACCCTCTATACCAGCCGAAGCAGTTTGAGCAATCGGGAGAGTGATCACCACGAACCCAACCAGGACAACGAAAAGCGAAAAAACCAGCCAGCCCTTGCTCCATTTACGCAAAAGATCCGAAAGATTTCTTATCATGCTTACAATAACCCTCGTGTGTTTAGCACTCGTTCGACAATCGCCTTCGCTTCCTTACCGGAAGGATTTTCACCTCCGATGACATTACACGCAAAGACGTAAATATTTCCTCTGCTCTCCACGAACCCGACAAACCAACCCAGTTTCCAATCGCCTTCAGCATCCATCCCCGAACCGGTTTTCCCATAGAGTGTTCCTTTTTCAGTTTTGGTAACCCGCATTACATCATATAATGTTTCGACGTTACTGTCAGAAAAAGGAAGCTTTCCATCGAGCAGTTTATTCAGAAGTACTACTTGCTCGTCTGCACTGATAACAACTGTTTCACGTTCGGGATGGTAAAGCCAGAAAACATCGATACCGGCCGAGATATCCATACTGCCATAACCAATCCGCTTCATATATGGTTTCATGCGCTCAAGTCCTATTCGCCGGGCAAGAACCTGAAATGCCGATACCGCCGAAACACGAAACGCCTCACGAAGCGTCAGGTCTTTGTTCCATGCTTCATAACTACGGCGCACCCCGTCCCATGTGTACCATGGATCGTCGGGCCCCTCGATCAATTCTAGCTCCAGACCGATAAGCGTGTTGTAAATCTTGAATGTCGAACAGGGAGCAAGGCGCTGTGCGGCACGCGCCGTATCGATGGAAATCATGTTATCAGAAGAACGGTTGTAAAGCACAAATGCGGTATCGTAACCATTGAAAAGCGATTCGTCGATTTCCTGCGCTTTAGATTGCACAGGGAACAGAAAAAGAAAAAGTAAAAGAATAAGCCGGTTCATAGATGCTGTATCCAAGGATTGTTGAACTGTCAACGTGTTGAGCTGAAAGCCTGCCCTCAATGCTAAAAAAATTTTTGCGTATGCACCAATAAGATCATTTGTCTTGTGGGATTTTCTCTTGTCATACGGCAACGGATTTCCGATTGCATGGAAATTTTCTTTTCCAGTCTTTCTGGACAATTCTATTGCAGGAAATTTATCCATGCACTATCAGCAGATAACGTTTACCTTGACGCGCGAAACAACCGGTGCGCAAAGACTTACTTTTTGCTCAATCGATTTTCTCTATCATCCTACCTGCCTTATTCACGGAGTATCTGGGATAAACCGATTCTATGGTTTTAGAGCTGTAATTTCGGGCTGTCTCCAAACTACCGGTATTTAGCAGACGTAATGAACTCTCCGAAAGCTTCGCACCAAACAATAACGCTCGTGAATTTCGACGGATCGATATCCGGCGGTACTTCCACCACAAAGTTCTCGAATGTTTTAATATCGCCAACACGAACCATAGTAGACTTCAGGCGATTGAAGTCTGCTTCGGTCTCGACGAATTCCGGAGAAAGATAGAGTTTGTAATCCGGGCCAGGCGACAGCCGGCCCGTAAGGGTAATGTACTTGGGGCCAACCGAAACCGTACCTTCTCCCCAATGCAAAGCATCACTGCCTTTCAAATCTCTTCGGAATTGAGCTGTATACCTTGCTTCCGACGACACCTCCTCTATCGCAGCTTCGCTTGGCACAGACTGTGCAATAAGAATAGGCAATGTATAGATGCCGACCCCGAATCCCAAGACGCCTACGGCAAAGTGCGTTACGATCAGTAATACCACGGTGCGTATTTTCATGATTTCAACCTGTTATGAGTTTTTTTCTACGCCTCTTTTTTTTCTACACCACAAAATTCCTTTTCACCCGTCAATAATATACAGCAAAATCACTTTTTTTTCAGATCAGAACTTCTGCATTCTTCTTGCCCGCAGGCAGGTTCTGATACCTTTCATTCCAGTTATTCGGCAGCCGCAGATCTGCGGTAACTCTCTGTGAGTGAGCCATTCTCTATGGTTCAGTGATCAGCAGAATATAGGCCGTATACTTTGCAAGCCCGATGGCACACAAGCTCTTCGTTTGAGCTCATTATGCAGTTGCATTACCTCAAATCAACAACATCTTTTGGAACGAAAAAAGTTCTACAACTTACGGGCACGGCGCCTCTCTTAATTGTCATGAGCGTCATGAGTACGAAGCGGACGGAACACAGAAACCGGAGTGTACATAGAGCACACGAAGATTTCGGGCACCGTTCAACGAACTAATCGCGATGTGGAATACATTATTAGAGATGCCGTTATGGCTTTTCAGCATAAGAAAGAACATAATCCAGTCCAGCATAGACACTGTCAGCAGAGCGATTGAATGTTGATTGCGCAAGCATCTTTGCCAGAGGAGGCAGCTTCCCGACAAACGTCCGGTCTCTTGACAGATACTCATGAAGAGGTATATAGACATCGTCACGTATCGACTTGATGTCGGTATTGACAAATCCGGCTTTGGTGAGTTTGTTATCGTAGACTGGGATCAAGTAGTAGTTTTCTTGCGGAATATTGAATTTACCTGCCACAAGGTTCCATGAAATCCACTGCTCTGTTCGCCTAAAGAGATTATCGGAGTTTTTTGTTGGTAAAATGTCCGCTGTCACAAGCCTCCCGCCCGAACGCAGAACGCGGAACGCTTCCTTGAAAAAATCTTCACGGGTTCGATAGTGGAACGCGCTTTCCACGGAAACGACCAGATCAATGGATTCATTGTCAATCGGCATCTCTGTTGCCGAGCCTTCTCTTAAATCTATTGATTCTCCGAGTCCCGCATCAGCAACATTCATCCGGGCTCGCTCAACCTGAGATTTCGTAATATTCAGCCCGATAATTTTGTCGGGATTCATGTTCCTCGTCCAGAGAATATCCTGATCGCCAAAACCATACCCGCAGTCCAGTACGATATCACCCGGACCCATGCCACCTCTTTTCGCCACCAGAAGCGCAAGCGCTTCACTGGCTTCATCGATGGTGTTCACATCCCGCCAATAGCCAAGATTCAGATACAACGCATTCTCGGTAAGAGAAGTGGTGCCAATCAGATCATAGACTTCCGTTGTCTTCAGTCCATGGAATGGATTGAAAAGCCAGTTCAGGTATTCAAAAAAACGACCGATTGCATTGTCTGACATCGTAATTTTCCATTTTCCAATAAAGACCCCGAATCTTGTTTATCGTCCATCAGTAAGCATCTTAACCTCTGAATGCACTTGAATGTTCAGATGGAGGTCGTTGTTGTCGAAGATAGAGGAGGAGATGACTATGTATATAGAAACATATCAGACGATATGACTCAGACAGAACATCTGCAATAAACGGTGCGAAGAACGTACGTTTGGTGACCGCAGGGAACGAATTAGATCGCTTTAGGTGACACTTATCTCTGATGGCTCCCTAGCTCGACAGCATTGGTACATGTGCATCGATTGTGAAGTACTGGATTTTTTTCCACAATCAGGGTATAGACCATCAGACAAACTCCATCCCCCCTTTTCTGACCATGAGTAACAGTACTAACAAAACCAAATACAGAATTTCTATGACATACTGCATTCCTGAGAAGTATCGAGATCACCTTGTCCGTCGATCATCAGAAAATGCATTCCGAAAACCGTCACGGTTTCTACAGATTTTGCCGTCGGCATTTTGAGAAAAAGCTCTTTTTTGAAATCAATTATTTTCAAACCTCATATCGTTATGGTACCGGAACAATATGTCACGGCATTCCCTCCTATCGAAACCCTCTCCATTCTATCTTTACAAAACAGCTCTCCCCCGCGCCTGCTTAGCTGTAATGCACATAAGACCGGCTTTTCAAGGCGTTCGGCCCAATAAGGAATTAAGGTGCAGTGGGCTGATCCTGTAACAGGATCTTCAGGAACACCGACGCGGGGTGCGAAAAAACGGGAAACGAAATCCGAACGGCTACCTGGCGCCGTAAGGATAAGCCCATGGTAATTCAGACGGGCAACCCCTTCCATATCTGGCTCGAGCTCCCTTACGGTCTGTTCGTCATCGAACACCACCATGAGATCACGGGCTGCTAAAACACACGATGGCACTATGCCTAAAGCAGTTTCCAAGCCATCCGGAACGACACATGGGGAGGGCTTACGAGATGGAAAATCAAGCCACAACAGCCCGTCCTGTCTTTCCACTGATAAGCACCCGCTCTTGCTCGTAAACGTCACCCTTTCCGCGTTTTTATTCACAACGTCGAAAATCAAGTGAGCGCTGGCAAGCGTTCCATGACCGCATAGATCAACCTCGACCAAAGGAGAAAACCAGCGTATGTCGTAATCATTCTCTCTCGGTACCAGAAATGCCGTTTCCGACAGGTTGTTTTCAGCCGCAATCGATTGAAGCAGTGCGTCAGGCAACCACTTTTCAAGCAAGCATACTCCTGCCGGGTTCCCGGAAAAAGGCCCATGTGCAAACGAATTGATTTGGTAAAATGGAATGTGCATCATGTTTTTTTCGTCAAGTCCATGCATTATATGGTTTTCGAGTCCACACCCGTCTATCAATCAATGCTGTAGTCCTGATTATACTCAATTGATTCGGCAAGGAAAAAACGTTCACTGTAAAGAAAAAAACGGATAAGGAGAATGTGGAGAGAGAGGGAGTGATTCGCTTCGCTCACTCCCTTCGGGAGCAGCAACACTTCGTGTGCTGTCTCAATGGCTCGCGCCATTGTTCGAACCCTTCTTTTCGGGTTCGATCCCCTCGGAGTGAAACAAAAAACCCTGGATAAACCAGGGATTTTTGTTTTTTGCGGAGAGAGAGGGATTCGAACCCTCGATAGCCCTTGTTAGAACTATGACGGTT
>OFES01000051.1_pt1 | contig 26903 bp, 19 predicted proteins | sample 1521151 | NCBI WGS metagenome assembly OFES01 (sample SAMN04272335, study PRJEB24112) | coral metagenome | biome: Coral reef; feature: Shallow seawater; material: Coral tissue | host: Coral | place: China: South China Sea | collected 2014
CATCAGGATCTGGAAGTGCTGATGCGGCTGCAATACAGGTTGACTCTGCTGATGGTGATGGTTCAGGGTTGCTCCTGTCGGTCCAGCACGGGAGCGATATGCACCGTTACAGTTTGCAGGATCAAGCGCTGGCTGCGCAGTGGCACGGGACTATCATCGAAGTTGAACCGGTTAAGCTCGCCCTTCCGACCAAACACGGCGGATTCTTGCGTGTGTCTGCGGGACAGGTACGGTTTGTTCCCACCTCGTTCGGGGGTGTGGAGACATGGAGTATTGATGTCTGGCCGCCACCGAAGAATCTTGATGTGACGTTCCGCTGCAAGACCGGCAAGGGGCAGGGTGCTGTCAAGCTGTTTGACGGCACGTTGTTTCGAGCCTCGATCTCCGAGCATGAGATTGTGTACGATGTATATATATCATCGTACACAGAGACTATTGCCGGGGGAACCAGCCTTGCCAGCTGGCCGGCAACAAATTCCCTGGTCGGGTTCTTTCAAAAGGTTTGCGATGTTCTCGGGTTGACGCTTGACAGTTCAAAAGCAGCCGCAGATCCGCCAGCTTTGAGCCATAACCTGAGTAACGAGCGCTTGGTGGTCGATGTGGCTTCTGATGTTGCTGCGTTCTGCTGCCATCTGTTCTGGATTACCGATGGCATACTGTATTTACAGGATATGAGCGCGAGTAACGGTACGTTGAGTCTGAGAAATCCGAACGATTTTTTTCGATCGCCCGCCTATACCGATGAAGTCCCGGTCAACCGTGTTGTTGCCGGTGCGTATGAGCATGTTGGAAGCGATTATCCCTATGGTGTCGATTACTCGTTGCCGGCCAATTATACCGGTGACAGCAGCCAGCTGGAGGGAATCTATGAGCTGGTGAATGCGCACTGGGCGGAGGTGGCGACCCTGCCAGAGATCGGATACAGGGAGTTCGTCCCTGGCAAACAGGTGACCCTGCACGACGAGAGGCAAGCAGTGCCGAGTGAAACCGTGATTTCGATGCGCGGTGCGAGTTACCTCTTCGAAAAGTATCAAGTGCTGCTTTCTGGACACGCTACGATGAACAGCTTATGAAGGTCATCTACAACAGTACCATTCTTGGAGTTGAACTGCAGGCCGGCAGTGCAGATCCCATGTACCCTGTGGAAAACGTAATCAATGAGTATCCGCGTAAACCGTTCCGCGCGACGGGCAGCTCTGCGACGATTCGGGTTCTGGAGTCGGGCAAGGCTGAGGCGTTCGCTCTGTTTGCGACGAACGCGGACATGGTGACGATAACATCCGTCTTTGTCGAGAGCATTGTGTTCGGGACCGATGAAAACGGCGACATGTTGCAGGCGGGTATGGATGAGAACGGCGAGACTATCGAACTGAGTGACCTTGGTGATATCGATGAGCCTCTTGAATACAGTTATATCAAGCAGAATGAAAACAACGGGTTTATTTACATCGAGTTTGACGTATACGGCTTGCAGCGGACACTCGATATTACCTGCGAAAGCGTTGGCGAGACGCTGGAGGTGGGAATTGTCGATGCCGGTCAAGTGATGCGCTACCGGACGATTGAGCGCGAGTCGTACCAGGAAACTCCGATGGATTACGGCGTTGATCAGGAGCTGCAGTCAGGGAACCCCTACTACGTCGATCTTGGGTGTGCTCGGGTCATTCCGTTTTATGTGCTTATGTGGGTAAATGATGGAGAGGATCCTGCGGGTTACGATACCTGGTGGGACTTCTACTACAAGTACGTCAAGGCGCTGGGAAAAACTCCGAGGACGTGGCTGCTCTCGGAGGGCCGTTCAAGTGCTAATTACGGTCTGTGGGGCAGGCTGGAAGAAATGCCGAAAACAGCGATGCACGGGGACTCACACGTTTTTGTTTCTATTAAACTGAGGGAGCTTAACTAATGGCGGTAACACTCTATAAGTCGGTTGGAACGACCGGCGGCACAACGGGCAAGGTGGACGGTATCGACGGGAATCTGCTCAGCCAGGGCGATTTCGACTTCATGTTCGATCAGACGAATCATTACTGGATTCCCTATGAACTCGATGCTGATATCGGAGGGGCAGAAAGTGATCCTTTGCTCATTGCTCCGGACATCAACGCCGGAAACAAGCGCTGGCGTATCGGGTTTGTTCGCTGGCTGAAGAACGCAATCAGCTATGCGGGTGATTTCATCATAAAACAGGCCGGTAAAGGGCTTGTCCTTGGCGACGGTGCTCATGACGGGTCAGGATTCAAAATATATAAGCCTGCAGGTAACGAACCGGTCAGGATCGTTCCGATATCTGACGCTCAGGGCGTTGCTTTCCGTAATGCCGCCGATGATGCAGATATCGCCCTCTTTAAATCAGGAGGGATTGATATCAGCGGGCTCGTTGCTCCTGAAGATGAGATGGACCCAGCAACGAAAGCGTATGTAGACGGTGATACAAGGAAGGCGGAGAATGGCTATGCCAAGCTTCCGGGGGGGCTGATTATCCAGTGGGGAGTGACACCATATACGACAACCGGGAGGTATACGCAGGAACTGCCTATTGCGTTTCCGAATGCAATATTCGTAGTTATGGGTACGTCTTCGGTTGCTATCCATCCTGATAACGACAATAATTCAAATTCCGCCGGGAAAAACGGCTCAAGTCTTTCTTCCATCCGGGTTACTGTCGATTCTGATGATGGTACATCGTGGATTGCTATAGGGTGTTAATGATGGAAAAAACTGATTTGTTCGGATTGATCATCAGCGGGGTCGCAGGAATCATCACGAGCCTGCTCCACGCGCTGAAAAAAGGGGTGCAGCACAACTGGAAAAAAGTGTTGCTGCATTTCGGGCTCGGATTCTGTTCGCTCTACATCGCCTATCTGGTCGGAGAGACCATGACGCTCGACAGCACGACGATACTGGTCGTCGGCTACCTGTCGGGCATGCTGAGCGACCGCCTCATCAACGAAATGTACCGGCGCGAAGAAGCGATATACCGTCGTTTTTTCATGGGAAAAAGGCTGGACGACGAAAGAGAGGAGCGATAACCATGGCGGAATTCAAAAAAATCTATGCCGCAATGCTGGACGACGAAGGGCATTATACGCTGCACAACGTCAAGGGCGATGCAGGGGGGTACACATTCGCCGGTATATCGAAGCGATACCATCCGGAATGGCAGGGATGGCCGCTGGTGTTCGCCGGAAAGGGAAGAACCCCGGAATGCCGTGCGAAGGTCTACGAATTTTACAAGGAAACCTACTGGGAAGAGATGCGCGGAGACGAAATCAAGCATCAGGACGTAGCGGAAACGATATTTGATTTCGGTATGAACAAAACAGTCAAGGCATCCGTGCAGTATGCGCAGTACTGCCTAGACTGCGAACCCGATGGCGAACTGGGGCCCATAACACTCAAAGCGATAAACAGCTTGAAAGGGATCGAGATCGAACTGTTCGTGTGCCAGCACGCACTCATGCGCATCGGGTGGAGAACAAAACGGATTCAGGTGGCACCGTCGCAGCGGAAGTTTGCTGGAGGATGGTATTCGAGAGACCTCGAAATCGCGTCGAAGTACATCAACGTCAATCAGTATTTCGGGATACGGTAATGAGAATACTCGAGACGATATTCGGCGAAGGGATAGCGAAACCGATAGAGGCGATCGGAGACATCATCGACCGTACCGGCACCACCGACGAAGAAAAGCAGCGGCTCAAAAACGAAGCGGCGGCAGAGTTGCACGGATATTGGGACCTATTGATCGTCCGTCTGCGAGAGTTCGAGCAGGAGCTGACGGCACGTCATAAAGCGGATATGGGCTCGGATTCCTGGCTGAGCAAAAACATTCGTCCGCTTACGTTGGCATTTCTAACGGTGATGACCGTCGTGTTGGCCTGGGCGACGATATTTCATCTTCCGGAAACAAAAGTAGCGCTGATGAACCCCTGGATAGAGTTGCTGACCGCACTCGACCTGACGGCATTCGGTTTTTATTTCGGCTCTCGCGGGATCGAAAAAGGAATACAAATGATCAGCACCGCTATGAACAAAACAAAATAGTCATCGGAATAAGTAGGTATATTTTATGGGGAATACTTGCCTTTGTATTCGGATTACGATGGCTTATCCAGCCTTTGATCACATGGTTGGAAAAAACACACAGTGGTAAAGCTATCGAATAGCGTTTTTAGGTACCGTTTTGGGTGCCTTTATTGCTTTTCTGTTTCTGAAAGTGTTGTTTTTAATGAATCTTTGATTCCCGCCATCTCCTTCACATTGATTCGGAATGATCTGGGTGAGAAAATTGTTTCGCAATTTTCTGCTTTTCGGGTTTTATAATCATGGAAGAGTCATGCTTTTTCCATAAGGGATTGAAAGTTCATTGTAACTCCATTTCCTCTCTTTGCAATCCCAAAAAAACTTCATGACGGGTTCGCACTCTTCACTTGTTTTCAAGACCGTGTAATTACCTTGGTGCTCATTATAATTGACCTGATAGCCTTCTGAAGGAACTATAAATGTTTTCTTATTGTATTTCTCGCGTTCTTTTATGACAATAGGCTCTGGCTTATCTGTATCAGGTATTTCTTGTGACACTGATTTTTCTGTTTGTATACCAGGAGAGTCACTCTGAACATCTGGTGCTGCGATCCGGACGTTGTCTGCGGCATGTAAAACGGGTTGTATAGTGATTATGCCAACAACGATCATCAGTATAAAGTATTTGACCTGTTTCATGGGGGATCAGGTTTGGTGGTTGTAGCAGCTTGAAAGGTCATATTTTCAAGCTGCTTGTCAGGTGCTTTTTCGATCCCTAACAGATTTCAAATCACTTGCTTGTATATTAGGTGATCGTTATTCTGACTGTTTTTCAGAAACATTTGTTTCATTTTCTTCAACATTGTTTTGTCTGCTTTCGTTTCCAAAAGTTTGTTCATCACTACATCGATCAATGAGTCCGGCACCAACGCTGCTCGCTGAAAAAGCTACTGATGAAGTGACCGATTGAGTTGCAATATCCGACAAATTTGCTGAAGAAGGATCAGCGAAAAGAGCTGAGCTATGCATGCATGTCGCTATAATCAATCCAGAAATGAGGTAAAATGTTTTCATGATAATGGTTCTCCTATGTGTTAAAGTTTGAACCCTGTTGCGAGTGCAAAAATAAAGCGAGTTTCATCACCGGAATTATCTGTAAGATCAGCTGCTCCCAGTGTTACCGATAGAGGAAACTGATCGATCCAGAAAGTCTTTCCAACCCCGGCATTGAGGTTGAGACCGTTCCAGTCAAGGATTGCATTGAATTCATCAAACATTTCATACGCAACATTGCCGAAAATATATGTTCCATAGCGATCTTTTCCGGACTCCACGTCGGCATCACTTTTTTCACCGAATCGTCCAGAGCCAATGCCTATGCTGAAATGAAGTTTGGAAGCGCAATGTTTGTTCAAAAACACATCACTCTGAACACTTTGACTAAAAACAATATAGTAGCTTTCATCGTATTCTTCGTCATCGGGTTGGTTACCTTCAAGAAGCACTATATTTTCTACGCCTGCTCCTATAGCAGAGCCACCTCCCAAGTCACGATGTATGTGGGCCGACGCAGAGTAACGGTCCCAGCTATCAAGGTCAAGAGAAAATAAAGCAATCTGTGCTCCAAGATTTTCTGTAGGGTCGCCAAAACCAACTCCCACTACAGCTGCACCATCGGCTTCATCGTCATAAGGGGCGTTGACTGTTCCGCCGATTCCGAAGAAGAGAACACCGTTGGCCGCACCCCATGCAGTAGGGGTAGTAAGGGATTTCGGATGAATGTTCGGTAACATTATGTCAGCACCATACCTGCTTGATTCATCGAGGTATTTGCCATACAGTTCAGGCAAGTTGGATTGCTGAAGATTGTCGGTTTCAACAGCTGTTACAATAGTTGGGGTAAAGAAGATTCCAGCCATGATAATGGCGAATAGGTACTTGTTTTTTTTCATGTTTGTGCAGTTGTCAATGGTGAACTGCGGTTTATCACCGGTTATCAAAAAAGGTTGCTTATGTGAATTCTTCAGTACTTCCTTGAAAACGGTCAAACATCTAGTTTCTCTTGTCACGATACTGTTGAGAGCGAACGGGGTGATGCGGGGTTACAAATGGGATGCTGTAAAATGGTGAAAAAGATCGAGTCTGTATCTGTCGTTCTCTTGTGGATGAATTATGGTTCGAAGTGAAATTTTGTTATTATTAATTTGATATTGATGTAAATATATTAAAAAAATGATATGCATAAAGCAAATTTACAATATGCGTCTGGCTAAGCAGTCATTAGGCCAATTTCTTACACCAATTTCTTACAAATAAACTGAGTATGTCCCCCAACATAAACACGATGCGGTATGACTTGAGATCGGTATGGTGTGATCACTAAGATCACATTGGGCAAAAATCCTCTCCAAAAAGTTCCCCTAAAACATTCATTCCTTGTAACTGATTGAAATAGTGAAAGATATCCGTGAATAAGAATAGTAGGTGTGTGCAGTATGCAAGTGTCATGATAAAATATAACGCGTAGCATGTTGCCTATTTATGAAAATAACATGTGCTATTGTATTCGTAACAAGAGTTTTCGTTTTGCTATTACCATAAAAAGCTAATTCAAAACAAATTTTGTTGATTTTGCATGAGTTGATAAGAAACATTTTGCAAAATAGATTTGCTAAAGATGTTTTACTCGTAGTAAGCGGAGCAACAGGCGCAAGAATTTTATCTATGGCTTTTGCCCCGTTCATAACTCGTCTATATGGGCCAGAGGCATTTGGTCATTTAGGTGTCTTTACAGCATTTGTTGAAATGGTAGTTCCTATTGCTGCATTGAGTTATCCTATTGCAATCGTACTTGCTAAGGAGGATTGTGAGGCAAAGGGTCTTGCTATTCTTTCGATGTATATAGCTATAGTTTTTTCGATGCTTGTTTGGTTTGGTTTAAGTCTTTCAGCTTCATTAGGTTTGGTTGATAAGAGACTCGATGATTTTGTTTTTCTTATCCCTTTTGCTGTATTGATTGGTGCTGCATTACAGGTTGTTAAGCAATGGAATGTAAGAAAAAGGAATTTCAAGCTGACAGCAAGAGCGGATGTTTTGCAGTCTCTGGTGTCAGGTAGTGCAGTAACAGGAATAGGTTTATTTTATCCGATATCGGGTGTACTGATTTTTTTTTCTGTGTTTAAAAACTTTACACATGGCATATTGCTCGCTTTTGGAGTAAATGATATTCAGTGCAAGAAAAAAATGTCGGATGTTGAAAAGCTAAAAGAGATTTCTAAAAAGTACTATGATTTTCCTGTTTACCGTGCACCTCAATTGTTTATTAACGCGATAACACAAAGTCTGCCTGTTTTGGCTCTCGCTATTTTTTTTGGTTCTTCTTCAGCCGGTTTTTATTCACTTGCTACAATTGCTATAGGAATTCCTTCATCTATAATAGGGAAGTCTGTGGCAAGTGTTTTTTATGAAAGAATTGTAAATGCATACCATAAGCAAGAGAATGTCAGTAAAATACTTTATAAAGTAACATCTTTACTTGCTTTAATAGGTTTTCTGCCATTCACTTTGATTTTTGCGTTAGGGCCTGAGATATTCTGGTTTGTTTTTGGTGAAAAATGGGTAATAGCAGGAGAGTATGCGCGTTGGTTATCAATTTTACTGTATTTCCGGTTGCTGAGTAAACCATGTGTCAATGTTTTGCCTGTTTTAAAGGCACAAAAATTTTTTTTATTCTTTTCTTTGATTTCTATGGTTGTTAGACTTTTAGCTTTACTTATTGGGTATTTTGTTTTTGAGAGTGATGTGGTTGCAGTTATTATATTTTGTTTATCGGGGTCAATAGTTATTGTGATTTTTATTGTAATTATTTATTCAAAGAGCAAAAACTATAAAAGTGAGTGATTTTATTTTTTCTTCGAAAAAAAAGAAAGAACATGAGTTGACAGCTTTTCTAGGTTCAATATATAATGATGATTTGCCTGATATTATTGAATATCATGGATTGTGGGGCTCATTGGCGATAAGCAGAAGTTTATATAATGGGTTTCAGCCTATTGAAAATGAGCAATGTATATTTTGTGTTTTGGGTGGTCCGGTTTTAATGTTTTGTGATAATGATTTTTTGCATAATGCAGAGTGTGAGAATGCTTTTGCGACAAAAATAATATACGAAAAAATGTTTAGTCCTGATGGTATTGCATGGGATGAAGATCTAAGCGGCCCTTTTGTTGTACTATATCTGAATAAAGTTTCTTTTGAAATAACGGTAGTAACTGATATAATGTCGTTTATTCCGGTTTATGAGGTATTTGAAAATCGTGAACAGGTTATTGGTACTCATGTTGATGTTGTTGCAAAAGTTGCAAATAAAAAAAATATTGATGATTTGGTTTCAATCGCTGATTTTATATATAGTGGAGTTGTGACTTATCCGTATACAATGTATGATTCTATAAAACAAGTGGCTCCGGCTAGTATATTAAAGATCTTTTTGAAAAGTAAAAAAAATATTGAAGTGAATGGTTATTGGTTGCCGAGAGAAGAATACAGGTATGATAATATAGAAAAAGCGGCAAATGAGTTAAGAGATAATTTAATTGAATATGTTAATTGCATCATAAAAGATTTGTCTTTGATTGGTTTGTTTCTTAGTGGAGGTGAAGATTCAAGAATAATTCTTTCAATGCTTCCTGAAGGCTGTATAAAGGATGCTATAATATTTCTTGATTATTATAATAGAGAAGGTCAGGTTGCATACAAAGCGTCAAAAAAGTATGGTGCAAACTATAAATTATATAAAAGAGCAAAAACCCACTATTTAGATTTTTTCACACAATGCAGTGATCTTGTTGGCAGTGGCTGTCAATATTTTCATGCTCATACGTATGGTTTTCAAAAAAGCGCAGAACTTTTAAAATATACTGTTTTTTTAGGGGGATTTCTTTCGGATGCTCTGCTTAAGGGGAGCCATATAAAAAAGATGAAATTTGGAGGGGTGATCCCATTGATTCCTCAAATTCCAAATAGAAATTATACTCATCAAGAAAAAGATGATTCATTAATATTGCAAAAAGAGATACTTGATACGTTAAATGCTAGACGAAGGAATCATTATTTATGGATTGATACCTTTCGTCCAAAATCGGCAAAAGAATGGTATGAATTGTGGCCAAGTTCGATGAATAAGAATATTCCTAATATTTATGCAAATAGAAGACTGTACAGAATGTATGAGCCTTTTATTCATAATAAAGTAATTAAAATTGGATCATATGTGTCTCAGAATTGGAAAATGAATAGAAGGTTATTTCAAAAAATGGCAAAGCCACTTTTGGAGCCAACAAAACATCTAGTTCATGCAAAAGGATGGCTTCCCTATTATCCATGGATTGTTAATTCATTTGTTCATCCTCTTTCAATACTTTTTAACTATATGAAAAGTATTGGTGTACAAAAAAGAGGATTTGAAGGGCCCTGGTGTGATTGGGATGACTTGTTGTTAAGTAAAAGTTGGAAAAATATGTCTATAAAGTATGCAAAAAAAGAGTCACTTTTCAATTTACTTTTGGATGATCCGTATGAATTATTAATTGGTAGTAAAATGTCAAATGTCACTAAGCTTAATTTAATGCAAACTCTCTATTATTTGAATAAATAAATTGGAGTAAAAATAGTTTCTATGATGATGCAAAAAAAAATATGTATCGTTACGCCTACATTGGCATATGGTGGCGCAGAAAGAAATGCAGTAAATTTAGCAAATGAGTTTGTTAAAAATAATGATGTGGCTATTATAGTATTTAAATATTCTGGGCAGTTATATGATTTGGTTGATAAAAGAGTTCAAGTGTATGATTTAGGGATAAAAAGAATAAGACACGTTCTTCTTAGATTGAAGAGAGTGCTGGGCTTGATAAATCCTGACGTTGTTATGTCGATAATGATGGGTTCTAATATCCCTTTGGGTATTATATCTTATTTTAAGCACAACTATTGTGTCGTGTTACGTGAAGCTACAACGATGAATAAAAGAGTTGAAAATGGGTTAATTAATAAAATATTAAAAATAAAATTAATGCAACTGAGTTATCGAAATGCAGCAATTATAATTGCAAATTCTTTTGATACGAAAAAAGACTTGATAAAGTACAGGATAAAAAAAAGAGAGAAAATAATAGTAATAGGTAATCCTGTTTTGCAAGAAAATTATGATGAATTAAAGGATGAGCTTGTTAGTCATAAATGGCTTGATGATGATAACTGTAAAGTTATATTATTAGTTGGGCGTTTGGTGCCAAGCAAAAATCATTTATTAGTCATCAATGCATTTCCGGAAATTTTAAAAAAGTTAAAAGAAGTGCGATTAATTATTGTTGGGACAGGAATATCAGAAAAAGAAATAAAAGAGAAAATATCTGAACTTAAGATTGCTGAATTTGTAGATTTGATAGGATATAAAGAAAATACATATCCATACTATAAAAAATCAGATTTGTTTGTTTTGTCGTCAACTTATGAAGGCTTTGGTAATGTTCTTGTGGAAGCTCTTGCATGCGGAACGAGGATTGTCAGTACCGATTGTCCTGGTGGACCGAGAGATATTTTAGATAATGGAAGGTATGGGAGGCTTGTTCCTGTTAATGATTTAAATGCCATGGCTGAAGCAATTGTTGTATCACTTCTGGAGCAGGATATTAATCGTGATGAAAGAATGAACTGGGCAAATAATTATAGGGCGAATAAAATAGCTGATAGATATATTGAAGGTATAAAGACTTCATGTCAATAAGATACAATATATTTAAAATAATATATGGATATTGAGATATTTGTATTTCTTTATCTATGCCTTATGATTGCTATTGTGTTTTCAGGTATATATTTATACCATAAAAAAGATAGCATAAGTGATGGTGTATTGCTTGTATATGCGTTAACAGTTGTTTGTATTGTTTCATATTTGTGTGGTTTAAGGGGTATTAGTGTTGGAACTGATACAATGCATTATTATGGATTCTTTCTTTCCAATAAAGAATATGAGTTTTTTAGTTTATTTGATGAACCGATAATATATTTTGTAAAGATATTTGTAAAATTATTTGCGGGTTTTCACTTTTTTTTATTTCTGGTATCAGGTGTGATAAGTATTTCGTTTTTGTATTATTCTAAGAAAGTAGGTAAAAGCGATTGGGTTCTACTGTTTGTCTTAACAATATCATTTTTTTTGAGTTTCGATTTGCAGGTTAATATTTTGAAACAAGGAATGGCCAGCGGTCTTTTATTGGCTTTTTTGGTGCAAAGTAAAATACGTTATATGGTGTTATTTGGTTCACTTGCAGTTTTGTCGCATGCTTCTGCTACGATTCCAATATCACTATATGTGATAAGTAGGTATATAGATAAGGATGTTTCTCTCGCTATATATGTTATTTCGATTATAACGTCATTTACTGGTGTTTTTACATTAGGTGCTTTAGAGGAGTTTTTTTTTGGTCTCGGCATTGAAAGGGTGCAACAGATTATCCTGACATATAAATATTATATGGGAAATTATAAGATAGGTTTTAGATGGGATTTTTTATTATTCAATTCATTTTTTTTGGTTTTGTTTTATGTGAATAATAATAAACTGTTTAGGAATAAGAAATATAAAGATTTGTTTGTGCTGTATGTCCTTATGAGTTCTGTATTTATTTTGATGTTTAACTATCCATATTCTGATAGGTATGGTGCTTATTCGTGGATTTTGATTCCTTATATGGTTTATCTTTTGATAACACATGTACATTTAAAATATAGGGACGTCTGGATTCTTGTATGGGCGTTGGTTAATATTTTGTATTTATATTATCATATATATGGATATGTTATATGATCAAGATGTGTGTAGTGTAGCTATAAAATATATAATAATGTTTTAGAAATGTATTGTTTTTAAGTAAATGCAGTTATGTTAATATGGGAGGTATTGTATATCGATGAATTATCATTAAAAGTGCAAAAGTGATCTGATGCTTTTTATGATATTATGAAAAGAGTTTTGAAATATTGTATAAAAAAGAGAATAACATTAGTGAAGATGGAAAAGGTGAGTGTTATAACGACAGTAAAAAATGGGGAAAAGTATGTTGAGGAATTATTATATTCTGTTTACATGCAAAAATACGATATTTATGAACATATAATTGTTGATGATGGATCGTCAGATAATACTGTTAAGATTATTAATCATTTTTGCAAAAAAAACAAAAATCACTTCATAAAGGTTGTACGAAATGATTGTCCAGGAAGAGGTAGGGCACTTAATAATGGAATCAAAAAAGCTTCTGGGAAATGGATAGCAATTGCTGATGTCGATGATCTTTGGCATCCGGAAAAAATCATGCATCAAATTCATCAACTGAAAATGCATGATATTCAAATACTATGTACAGGCACAAAAAATATTTATGATAGATATAAAGTACAATATAGCCCATATATTCAAGAGGCTATAGATTGTATCCGCTTTTATGATATGCTCAAAATGAATATGGTATGTCATTCATCTGTAATAATGAAGAAAGATATATGTGTATATGATGAAGATATAAAATCACAATATGATTATGAATTATGGTTAAGATTATTGTCTGATGGGTATAAAATATATTGTGATAAAAATATATTGACCTATCATAGAATACATGAAAAACAAAGTTTCGAAGCAAAAATGGGAAAAAAATATAGGTACAGGTCATTTCTTCTAAAAATGAAGTATTCTGCAAGTGTACATTGCTATAAAGCCATGATATATAATATAATAAAGCTTATTTATGATCTGTTGATGCCGAGAAAAGTAAGAATAAAAATTAGTGATAAATGTGGAATAAATAAGATCGCAATATGGTGAATAACAGATCTTAAAGTCTACCGTCAATCAATGAGCGATCAAAAAAGCTTTTTATATCATAGACAACTGCATTACTGCTAGAAACTAATTCATTTATTTTTAAAGACTTAAAATGATCGTGAGCAACAGCAAGAATAATCGTCTGATAGTATTTACTCTTTAGTTTTTTTAAACATTTTAAGCCATATTCTTGGAGAATTTCAAAAGGATTAGCCAAAGGGTCAAACACTTCAACATTTGTACCATATTCTTTTAAAAGTCTAATTATATCTACCACTTTGCTATTGCGGAAATCAGAGCAGTTTTCTTTAAAGGTAATGCCAAGAACAAGTATATTTGCGTTTTTTATATTAATGCCTTTTTTTATCATTAACTTTATTACTTCTGATACAATATGAATGCCCATATTATCATTCAAGCGTCGACCTGAAAGGATGATTTCAGGATGATAGCCAATTTCTTGTGCTTTTTGCGCAAGGTAATAAGGGTCGACTCCGATGCAATGACCGCCAACAAGACCAGGTCTGAATGGTATAAAATTCCACTTTGTTCCTGCAGCTTCGAGTACATCTTGTGTGTCAATATTCATTTTATTGAAAATAATTGCCAACTCATTGACAAGTGCGATATTTATATCTCGTTGAGTATTTTCTATAACTTTTGCAGCTTCAGCAACCTTTATAGACGGTGCAAGATGAGTGCCGGCAGAGATAATCGAAGCGTATAGATCATCAATTTTATGGGCAACCTCGGGTGTAGAACCAGAAGTGATTTTTTTAATTTTTGTCAAAGTATGCTCTCTATCACCTGGATTCATTCTTTCGGGGGAATATCCGGCAAAGAAGTCACGGTTGAACACCATGCCAGATGTTTTTTCAAGAACAGGCACGCATTTATCTTCGGTACATCCTGGAAAAACGGTTGATTCGTAAATCACTATATCATTTTTTTGAAGAGTATTCCCAACCGTTTCTGTTGCACTGAGCAAATACTGCAAGTCAGGAATATTATTATCATCTACCGGTGTTGGGACGGTAATAATATAGCAGTTAGCACTCTCTATATCTTTTATTGTATCAGTTACATATAAAGAGGGAGAACAATCTTTATGGAATGGATTTTGTAAAGTTACGATGTTTTGTAATTGATTATATTCAAAAGCACAATTAGAATCATGACATGAGCGTAGTTCATTTATGCGAGAAAGTTTTAAGTCAAATCCTACAACAGGATACTTTTCTGCAAACGCAACAGCAAGAGGAAGCCCAACATACCCTAAACCAATAATCGAAATTTTAAAGAATGCCATGTTATTTCTGGCGGTTTGTATGAATTGATATATTACATACTAAACTACATGACAGGTTATTTCATATTACAGAGTGGCACTTTTTTTTCTGTGTAAAAGAGTAGGCGCTTGACTACTTCGATGCTTTTGATAAATAATTTTTTCAATAGCTTTCAAATAGCTTCTGATCACAATCTGTTCATCAAACTGGCGCTCCATTTTTTTGCGACCAATTAGTCCCATAGCGCGTCGTGTTTCGTCACTCAGGAAGAGTATTTTTTCCATTTTCTCCGCTAAATCTCTGTCATCATATGCTTTACAAAGCAAGCCATTTTGTTCATCATCAACTACTTCCCGACACCCTGCAACATCCGTTGTAATAATAGGTTTACCGATTGCTGCGGCTTCGAGTAATGCCCGCGGTGTTCCTTCTCGATATGACGGCAGTACAACGCAATCTGCTGCTGCAAGCTCTGATCTGACATCATCCACGACTCCAAGATATTTGATGGTTCCCTCTGAAACCCATTCTTCGAGCTGTGAGCGTGGTATGGCTGAGGGATTATTGACATTGAGAAAGCCTAATAAACAAAATTCTGTATGAGGGTATTTGTAATGAAGTGCTTTGGCTGCCTTGACAAATTCGCCAATTCCTTTATCCCACAACATTCGCGCTATGAGGAGAAAGCGAAAACGGTGTTGAGTCGCTTTATGAAAAGGGAGAAGCGAGAAGTCTTGCAAATTAATTCCAGAGCCCGGTATGGACTCTGTAATTTCGGCTCGAACAAGGTTGTTTTCAAGGAATAACCTCATGTCATCCTTATTCTGAAAAAAAACTTTTGATGAGCGAGAAAGTGCTAAACGATATAAGGCCTTAACGAACATTGTTGCCCAGCTTTTCCGGATGAACACCGTACCCAATCCTGAAATATTATTGATTATTGGCAGGCCCTGCATGGTCGCAGCCAACGAGCAATACACATTCGGCTTTATCGTATAGCTCAGAATAACGTCTGGTTGCTCTTGCTTCAGTATACGTAAGTATTGAAGGAACAAATCTAAGTCTTTGCCCGGATTCATGCCTCCGGCATCGATTTGGACAGGTATGAGACGACAATTGAGCTCTTTCAGCTTAGGTGCATAATTATCTCGAGAGGCAACTGCGACGATATCGTGGCCAGCAGATTCCAGTGCACGAATCAAGCCTGATCGAAAATTGAGAAGGTTCCATGTTGAGTTAAGGACAAAGAGAGTTTTCATGTTTTCTAGCAGGTAGAAGTCTTTCAAAGCCATCGACCGTCGTTTTCTCTATCCGTGAATGGGACTTATTCGACGCTATCTGAATAAAAAACTGTGTGATAGAGTTTATTCTCTTCTCACGGTTTCTACTGTTGGTCTTATCGGGGGTATTGGGGTTTTAGTGTTACAGCGTGCTTTTGCTGTATGTGTGTGTATAAATAGTACGCTTTTACATTGTAATATAAAAGCAATACGGTTGTTGCAGAGAATTGAGCAATACTGTTAAGAGACTTTTTTTGTATAAAAAAGATATAAGTTGTCTCGATATGAGGCGTTAATGATGAGGTTCTTTATATCAAAATAATACGCTATGTGTTGTTTTGTTTTTTTTGTCAAGCTTACTGTGAGCCTTTCTTTTCGACGTTTATCCCTTTTATAAAAATGATATAGCCTTTTTTTCTCCTTGTCTGTCACTTTGCTGACTTGTGTATTGTGGCTTTTTTTTGGCACGATGTTTGCAATAGTTGTGCTGAAAGGATTTCTGTAGGTGATGGCCGGGTGTTGAAATGCTTTTTTGGGCAGTTTCATTTACTCGGGTATGTATCGAAGTGAGAAAAATTGTGCAGATGAAAGAAGGTAATAATTGACGTTTAGGTCATTTATTATTTTTTTTGCCCGATGCGATGTGTTATTGGTGTGTTATTTTTGGTTTTATTTTCCTTGTTTTTTTACGCTTGCTGAGTCAGCATCAAGTAATCGCCCAGGTTTAATTTTATTCCGCTTATAATCATGAGTAGCACGTCCAATCCTCCAGTTGTAGCTTCCGTTGTATCAATCACAGGCAAGGCATGGGTTCGTACAAAAGAAGGAAACTTGCGTCTGATCAAGGCAGGTGATTCTGTTCGGACAGGTGAAGCTATTGTTGTCGATAAAGGGGGCAATGTTGTCCTCGAATATAATGACGGTACTGAGTCTGTGATATCAGGTTCGTGGGTTGCTGCCGGTATAGAGAACCATCCTGGAAAAGAGGGTGAAAGTACTCAGGGTCGCGAAGAAATATTAGCCTTATTAGATTCTGACCCTGTTGCATCAAACAGCAAAAAAGGGCAGGATAACACTTCTTCCGATTCCGACGGCCAGTATCAATACGGGCAAAAAACAAATGAAGCGCCGGAAAACGCCGAAATATCGGATGACCCAAATGGCTTTATTCGTATCGAGCGGATCAGCGAATCCTTTGATGCCCCCAATTATCGTTTTGTGTCACTTACGGGCGAATTCGATCCTTTTCTCGATGGTCGCGCCACGTTAGACCCGCGGCTTGTGGAAGGATTTTCGCCATTGGAAGCCACGGAAGAGGATGCGGAGTATGGGCTTCGTGAATCTAGAGGGTATTCCGAAGACGAGCGCAAAAACGATGTTCCTCTGGCGGTTGACGACACGACGAGCACGGACGAGGATACGGCGGTGACGGGCAGTGCGCAGTCGAACGATACGCCGTCGGGTGACGGGGGTAACGTGTGGTCGGTCGAGAGCGATGCGTCGCACGGCAGTGTGACGATGTCGAGCGACGGCACGTACACGTACACGCCTGATGCGAACTTCAACGGTACCGACACGTTCACCTACACGGTCGAGGACGGTGACGGGGATGTGTCGACGGCGACGGTGACGGTAACGGTCGATCCGGTCAACGATGTTCCTCTGGCGGTTGACGACACGACGAGCACGGACGAGGATACGGCGGTGACGGGCAGTGCGCAGTCGAACGATACGCCGTCGGGTGACGGGGGTAACGTGTGGTCGGTCGAGAGCGATGCGTCGCACGGCAGTGTGACGATGTCGAGCGACGGCACGTACACGTACACGCCTGATGCGAACTTCAACGGTACCGACACGTTCACCTACACGGTCGAGGACGGTGACGGGGATGTGTCGACGGCGACGGTGACGGTAACGGTCGATCCGGTCAACGATGTTTTATCTCTTACATCCGATAGTGTCGATGTTTATGAATCCAATCTTGCCGATGGAACAACACCTTCCGGTGACCGCGAGAGTGATAACGGTTCATTTACTATCGAAGCATATGACGGGCTCGCAAGTATAACGGTTCACGGACAGGTGATTACTGCGGCGCAGCTTGACGATCTTGAAACAGGTTCGGTTTCATCGATTCCGATTACTACACCAACGACATATGGGACACTGGAGCTTACGGGTTATACCTCTAATCCTGCAACCGGTGGCGGTGTGGTTACCTATACCTACACATTGAGTGGCAACACGCTTGATCACAGTGTTCAAGGCAATGATTCGGTAAGTGAAAGCATAGATATTTCCGTAACGGATGATGATGGTGATAGCTTCAACGCAACCATTACGGTAACCGTTGTCGATGATGTTCCGATAGCGGAAGATAATAATGGAGGAAGTGTCGAGGAAGGCGGGGATACCATAACCTCTTCAGTTTCTGTGCTGGATAACGATGAGGCCGGAGCTGACGAACCGGTAATTATTAATGGGTTTACCTATACGGATGAGACCGGAACATTACAAACAGGAACGTTGGGCACCGAGGTCGATACACAACACGGCAGGTTTACATTGAACAGTGACGGAAGCTGGAGCTATACCAGTGATGATTCTGAAGACCACTCTTCGACTGATTCGTTACAGGAGGTAATAACCTACACTATCGAAGATGCCGATGGTGATGTGGATACCGCGAACCTGACAATCAGTGTGACCGATGACGAGCCGAGCACTTCTTCGTCGACAGCTCATACATACGAAGTGCCGCAACAGGATACGAATGTGCTTATTACGCTCGACGTGAGCGGTAGCATGGCCGATGGTCTTTATGACGACTCTTTTCCATCCGGGAACGATTCCACTCGCATGGATGTCGCTGTGGAAAGTGTGGCGGAAATGCTCTCACAGTACGACTACAGAGGAGATGTCCGTGTAAAACTGGTCGTTTTCAGTACCTATGGCGATCTCCTGGTATCGGAGTGGGTGACGGTCGACGAAGCGAAAATCATCATGAACAATCTGGTTGCCAATGGAGGTACGAACTACGATTCAGCGCTTCAGGTTGCCGATAACGCATATGACGATACTACCGGGATGATTTCCGGAGCCGACAATGTGGCTTACTTTATTTCGGATGGTTTGCCAAGCTTGCCTCCGGGTTCCGATCAGGGTATACAGAGCGGAGAGCAGTCGGTATGGGAGGCTTTTCTCGAAACCAACAACGTGACATCTTATGCGATTGCAATGGGGGATCTTGGCTCGAGTACGATAACCGAGCTCGCTCCCATTGCCTATGACGCCAATGCAGATCCGGGTGAAGAACAGATCGAGCCGATCGTCGTGACCGATCCGAACGATCTTGAAGAGGCGTTGCTCGATACGCTCGATGTAGTGCCAATTACCGGTACGTTGCAGGGGTCGTTCGGGGCCGACGGCGGATATGTTCATTCGATCATCATCGGTGGAGTCACCTATACCTACGATCCTTCAGGCGGTGGAAGTATCAGTTCAACAGGTACGTTCGTCTTCGATACCACAACCAATACCATGACGGTCGAAACCGGTGAAGGAGGGGAGCTGAGCGTCGATATGGATACAGGAGAGTACTCGTATACCGCTCCGCAGGGAATTACAGCAATGGTCGACGATGTGTTCCAATACAGGTTTGCCGACAATGATGGCGATGTTAGTGACACCGGAACGGTAACCGTTACGCTGGTTCCTCCTGGTGGCACTGATATCATCGAGCAGATCAATGAAGTCGACTCTTTTGGGGTAAATGGAACTGGTTCGACGCTTAACGGAGGTGTCGGTGACGACTTTCTTGTAGGAGGTACCGGAGCCGATACGCTTAACGGGGGAGCCGGTGACGATATTCTCAATGGTGACGGCGGCTATCAACCATATACAAGTTGGGGTTATGTCTCAAGCGCATACTTTACCGATACGGTCAACGGTGGTGATGGCAATGACAGGGTTATCTATGACGGCCGTGATACAGTTGACGGCGGGGATGGTCTGGATACCCTGATTCTGGAAAAAGACCTCGATATCAATTTTAATACAAATCGCAACCTGTCGAATATCGAGGTGATCGATCTAACCTACGGACCAGGTAGTGATTCTATCTTTCTGGAAGATGTGTATGGTTACGAAGATATGCCGTATTACAGGCTGTATGACGGTGATCATCGTTTAACGAATATCAACGCGGCGGATGTGCTCAATATGACCGATGCCGATAATGAGCTCTACATTCTTGGCGACAGTGGCGATTATGTCGAGTTCGATGGTTTTACGTTATCAGGAACAGCCTCGGCGGATGTGTATAGCGACGGAACCGATACGGCATTCAACGTGTATACCGGGGGAGGCGCAACGGTTTATGTCGATCAGGATATCACGGTTTCCTTGTAAGACAACCAACAGGAAAGAAAAGGTTTATAGCTATGTATTGCATCAACTTAAAAAATAGAGACCATATCATGAACACTCCCAGAAGAAGAAGTAGTATGCTTCTGTTATTTGTTGCTTTGCTGCTGAGTACAGTGCCCGATAAACTGCAGGCTGAGCCGGTGAGCGGAGCGGTGGAGAAGTCGATCAACACAAACCCTGAAGTCCAGGCAAGCTGGCATGCTTTCATGGACGTTTATGAAGAGCAGGGTGTTGCTCGTGGCGGTTATTTTCCCACCCTCGACGCTACAGCGGATATTGGCCGCGAATGGCGCTGGCGTGACGGAAGCCGGACGGAAGATTTCTGGCGCAAAGGTATTCGGTTGGAGGTGCGTCAGATGTTGTTTGACGGTTTTTATACGAACAGTCAGGTCTGCCGTGTGAAACGTTCGAGTCAGGCAAGGTACTTCGAGTTTCTGCAGTCTCTCGAGAGTGCAGGCCTGGAAGGTCTTCGTGCCTATGCCGATGTCATGAGGTATCGTGACCTGGTGGACATGGCTCACCAGAACTACGATTATCACCAGGAAATCTATGAGCAGATATCAAAGCGTGTACAGTCCGGTGTGGGGGCCAAGGTGAATCTGGAACAGATCGAGGGACGTCTGGCGCTTGCGAGTTCGAACCTTATGACGGAGCAATCGAACCTGCACGATGTCAGTGCACGCTACCAGAGGATTGTCGGAGAGTTGCCACCGGACCACGTTGAGGATTTCTCTGTAGATATTACAGGGTTACCTTCAACGGTGGGAGAAGCCCTGCCTTTGGCCTATCAGCAGAACCCGTCGTTTCTTGCAACGCTTGCGGATATCGAGGCTTCCGAACAGGCAGTACGGGTGCAGCAGTCGAAATTTTATCCACGCTTCGATATTCGCGCCTACCATGACTGGAGCTGGGACGAAGATGGTATAGATGCCTATGAACGCGAAGCGGCAGTTGAGTTGTTGATGACCTACAACATATTCAACGGCGGATCTGATCTTGCTGCCGTGAAGCAGTATAAAATGAAGAAACTGCGATCGATGGACATTCGTGAAAGAGTTCGCAGGGAGGTTCGTCAAACGTTGGAAATAGCTTATAACGATAAGTCGGTGCTGGCATATCAGGTCGAGTATCTTGACCAGCACAGGGAAAATGTGGCCAAAGTACGTGTGGCATACCGCGATCAGTTCAATATCGGAAAGCGAACATTACTGGACCTTCTCGATACGGAAAACGAGTACTTCCAGGCTCAGCGGGCTTATACGAATGCTTTTTATGACTTGAAGATAGCCGATGCAAGAGCATTGGCCGGCATGGGTCGTTTGCTGCAAAGTATTGGAGTGGTTCGTGAAGACTTACCGACACAGGAAGATCTCGAGTTGTGCGCGGTTCCCGTTGCAGCACTAGGTTCCTCGTCTTCTGGCTCCGAGCTGACACAACCGGTAAGTGCGGTCCCAATGGATAAGTGATTACAGGGCTGGCCAACTTTTGAAATCGATGTTGTTTCGTGTGCTTTGATTTTTGTGAGTTTTCCTTGTTTTTTTACTTGGAAAACTCACTTTCATATGCGTGTTTCCACTGTTCTCCCCTTTGTCCATATAATATATAATACCGTTGTTCAGAGATGCTGTACGTCCGTAATGGATGGTTTTCTGTCGGGCCGATACCAGGCTTGGCAGCATAACGGCTTATAACAAGACAAGAAAACAGGAATCTACTATACGTTTTTTTTGTTATGTTTTGCTGTTGATCAAGGTATAATAAGCAGATAAATAGAATGCAGCAGGAGAAAAGCGCTCAAGTTACGCAACAGAATTTGCCGAAGGAGGGGAAAAAAACACATGATCCGCTCGTTGAGTGCTTGATTGTTATAGCGAAGTCTCATGAATTGCCTGTTGAGCGGGATGTTGTTGTTGCCGGACTGCCCCTCGATAGCAAGGGATTGACGCCTTCTCTTTTTACCCGAGCTGCTAAAAAGGCGGGTTTCAGCAGTCGTATTGTCAGTTTGCCGCTTGCTGGGCTCAATTCAGCGCTGTATCCTGTGATACTTCTCCTGAAAGAGAACGATGCTTGCGTTCTGCATCGACTCGATGTGGATTCAGGAAAAGCGTTTGTCTCTTTTTCTGAATTAGGTGACGCTCCGGTCGAGCTATCAATCGAGGAAATCGATTCACGATTCACCGGAACCGCGATCTATATACGTCCGGAGTTTCGTTATGACGGCAGAACTCCAGAAGTTCGCAACCTGAAGCGCCGTCATTGGTTCTGGAGCGTTATCGAGGAAAACAAACCACTCTACAAGGATATTCTTGCCGCGGCGGTCATGATTAACCTGTTTGCTCTGGCGATGCCCTTGTTTATCCGAAATGTCTATGACAGGGTGCTGCCGAATCTCGCAGTGGAGACGCTCTGGGTGACTTCGGCGGCGGTTCTTCTTGCGCTTGGGGGGGATATAGTTCTCCGTCTCATGAGGGTTTATTTTATCGACCTCTCTTCAAGCCGGGCTGATGTAAAACTTTCATCATCGATCATGGAGCAAGTGCTTGGTTTGAGACTGGAGCACAAGCCGGCTTCTGTGGGTTCGTTTGCATCGAATCTGCAGGCTTTCGAATTTGTCAGAAACTTCATCACCTCTTCAACGATTGCGGTTCTTGTCGATCTGCCATTTGCCTCGCTGTTCATTATTGTCATTGCGCTTATTTCCTGGCCACTGGTTATTCCTGTTCTGCTCGGTGTGGCTGCTGTTTTTCTCTACGCAATGACCGTTCAGGGAAAGATGCATGACCTTACCGAGCAGTCCTATCGTGTGGGTGCGCAACGTAGTGCAACGCTGATCGAGGGGCTGACGGGCATTGAAACCATCAAGGCGGTCAATGCCGAGAACAGTTTTCAGGCACGATGGGAAAAGGTTGTTGCACGTTTGGCCAAGGTCGGCGAACAACTGCGTTTTCTTTCTGCTTCGGTCTCGAGCGGGGCGTATATGGTGCAAACCATCGTATCGATTCTCGGTTTCATTGTCGGTGTCTATCTGATTTCTTCCGGCAACCTCACGATGGGCGGTCTGATTGCGGTGTATATACTGACATCACGGGTGATGTCTCCGGTCAGTCAAAGTGCGGCTTTGCTGGTGCAATACCATCAAGCTGAAACGTCGCTGACTTCATTGAACACGATTATGGAACTGCCGGTTGAACGCCCGGTTGATGTCGGTTTTGTTTCGCGAAAATCTTGTCAGGGTAATATCGAGTTTCGAGATGTGCATTTTGCTTATCCGAATCAGGAGCGGGAGGCTCTTTCAGGAGTTTCGTTCCGAATTCGGCAAGGTGAACATGTTGCCATACTGGGACGAATCGGTTCCGGAAAAACAACCATCGAGCGTTTGATTGCTGGGCTTTATCAGCCGAAAAGTGGAACGGTGTTTATCGATGGCATTGATATTCGTCAGGTCGATCCTATGGAACTGCGTAACAATATCGGCTATGTTTCGCAGGAAGCCATGCTTTTTTTTGGTTCACTTCGTGATAACATCACGCTGGGATATCCTCAGGCAAGTGACCAGGAGGTTTTACGGGCGGCATCAATAGGAACACTTGACCAATTTGTCGACAAACACCCTCATGGATTCAACATGCAGGTCGGTGAGCGAGGTGAGTTTCTTTCGGGTGGCCAGCGGCAAGGGGTGGTTATTGCCAGGGCTGTGATCAACGATCCTTCGATTCTGCTCTTCGATGAGCCTACGTCGCAAATGGATAACACGACGGAAGGCATTTTTAAAACGCGTTTCGAGCAATATGTTCGCCAAAAAACTGTATTGATCGTCACTCATCGGACATCACTTCTCAATCTTGTTGACAGAATTATTGTTATGGATGGAGGAAAAGTGGTTGCCGATGGTCCTAAGGAGAAAGTTCTCGACGCTTTGAAGAAAGGGCAGATCAGGAGAGTGGAAACATGATCGATCCCCGGACAAAAGATGGATTTGAACGACTTGGGGGGTTCATCCGGGAGATGGGTGACAAGGGGCGTGTTTTTGTTGACCGTTTCTTTGACCGGTGGATTCCCATGGAAGAGGAGGAGCGAGCTGACTGGACGGAAGATGCCGAGTGGGCAAAAATGCAGCAAGAGCCGGTCAGAGCACGTGCGGTGCTGAAAATAATGGGAATTACTGTTTTGCTTTTTCTTTTCTGGGCAATGGTTGCACCTCTGGACGAGGTAACAAGAGGGATGGGTAAAGTGATCCCTTCTTCACGGCTCCAGGTCGTCGAATCACTTGACGGGGGTATTCTGGAAGAGATAAGGGTTCACGAAGGCCAGGAAGTGAAAGCCGGTGACATACTGATGCGGATAGATCCCACCCGTTTTACATCTTCTTTTCAGGAGAAAGAATACGAAGTGCTTGGCCTTGTTGCGAAAGAAGCTCGCCTTCGTGCTCTTGCGGAAGGTGTGCCGCTTGAACTGCCCGAAAAGAAGTTGAAAGATGTACCGCAAATTGTTGAGCATGAAAAGTTGCTTTATGCAGAGAGTCTGAAAGAGTTCAATGCTCAAATGGTAATTGTCAAGGAACAGCTTTCTCAACGGCACCATGAGCTTGAAGAGGTCGATGCGCGGTTGGTGCAGGCAGAGCGTAGCTTTAGCCTGGCATCGCAGGAACTTGCAAAAACAGCACCTCTGCTTTCGAGTGGTGCTGTTTCAGAGGTCGAAGTGATAAGGCTGAGGCGTGATGTAGCCAATGCCAGGGGTGAGAGAGATGCCGCACTGGCAAGAAAAGCAACCCTCGAACGCATGCTTGATGAAGCAAAGGAAAAGGTAAAGGAAGTGGAGCTCAAAAGTCGAAATGAGTGGCGCAAAGAGCTCGAGGTGGTACTTAGCAGGATAGCCAGCTTGAGTCAGGGGACCAAGGGCCTTGCTGACCTTGTTGAGCGAACGGAAATCAGAGCGCCTGTCCGCGGGACCGTTCAGAGAGTTTACATCAATACGATCGGAGGGGTTGTCAAGCCGGGAGGCAGGGTGGCCGATATCGTGCCGCTTGGAGACAGTCTGGAAGTGGAAGTGAAAATTTCCCCCAAGGATATCGCCTTTCTGCATCCTGGACAACAGGCAATGGTGAAACTTACCGCATACGAGTTTACCATATACGGGGGGATGCGTGGTGAGGTTTACCATATAAGCGCTGACACGGTCAGCGATGAAGAAGGGCACACTTTTTATCTCGTACGAGTGAAGACACCGGCAACAGCTATCAAAGAAGGTCTTCCGGTGATTCCAGGAATGATGGCTCAAGTCGACATCATGACCGGCAAGCGAACGGTATTGACCTATCTGCTGAAGCCTATTCTTCGAGCGACATCAAATGCCATGAAAGAAAGATAGATCGTGGATATATGATGTGTTTTTCTCTGCAAAATTACGTTTTTGATGCTTTTTTTATTCAGATTTTGTTCTTTATGGTAACTTTTCTTTAAGTTCTCTAAAAGATTACAAGGGACAGTAAAGCAGATTACGTCTGTCCTGGCTAAGTCTTATCATTAGTTGTACAGGGAAGAGGCTGTTTTTACAGGCCTTTTCAAAAACCGCATAAGCTGTACAGGTTTTCCTGCTGTAGTTGTTTGTTGCATAGTATTATTATGTGCCATTTTTGCAGTTTAACTGTAGGGATAGCGTGTTTACATATGTGCGCAATATACGGCGGCCGGTGTGTTATCCCTCCGGTTCTCAGTACCCCCTGATTTCCGTTGTTTTTCGATTACATATTCCGTGGTTTTATAGCCACTGAGAAAAGACGTGTTCTTTTCTCCACTAAAATTATTACACGACACGTTCGATTCGGTGTTTGTAATTCTTGGTAGAAAGGCTGTGCTGAAAAAAGCTTTTTTCAAGCGGAGGATAACATGGATAAGCCCATAGCAACTGTGCTTACTGTAACCGGTACTGTATATGTACGTTCTCAACGTGGTGACATTCGTCTCCTGAAGCCTGGTGATACGGTATATGAAGGTGACGTTGTTCTAACAAAAAGTGATGGGAGCGCTGAGCTTCGGCTTATCGACGGTGAGGTTCTTTTTATCGGGGAAAGCCAAACTGTCAAAATGACTGAAGAGTTTTCCGAGCAGAAGCAGGAAATAAAAGACTCTGCAGAAAAAACCGATGAGGAGGCCGAAGAAAAAGCCGCAGATGCGAAAGAGGGACAAGATAGCAGTCAGATTGTTGAGGAGCAATCCGATTATCCTCACGGGTTTATTCGTATTGAGCGTCTTCAAGAGGCACTTGATGCTCCGGACTACCGTTTTGTTTCAATTTTAGGCACCTATGAATCAACGCTGAATGGAAGAGCAGGTGATCCCGATCCATTTTTAGAAGGTCGTGCGACACATAATCCCCGAATCGAGTTCACGTTAGCTCCGGTTGACCCTGTAGAACGGGAAGCTGTTGTAAGGTTGTTCAGGGAATTCGAGGCGAGAGAGCGTGTTATCGATACTGAGCCGGAAATAGGAACCCCTGAGAATGCGCTTGTCGACGAAGATGATTTATCGCCGAACGGTAACGACCAGTCCCAGGAACCATTGGATGGTGGCTCTCTTGGTGTGGTTCCAGGCGGCGATGGAGTCGACACATTTTTTGACGGTAATACTCCACCGGCCGGCCTTGAATCTGCAGGCGAAGAGGTCAAATACTATGTTTCACCTGATGGTCATACTCTTATCGGGTATACCGGTGATCTTCCTCCAGATGGAGTTCCAGCCCAGGAACAGAGAGTTTTTGAAGTCGTTATCAATGATCCTGCGTCCGAGGATGGTAACCAGTCATACACATTCACTCTTCTTGGACAGCTCGATCATCCTGAAGCCGATGGTGAAAATCAACTGTTACTGACATTCAACTTTACCGTTGAGGAGAATGATGGGGATTCGGCTTCTTCGAGTTTTAATGTGACTGTTATCGATGATATTCCGGTTGCCGAAGATGCGGTCGAGCAGGGTTATGTGGAAGAAGAGT
>OFES01000052.1_pt1 | contig 24633 bp, 17 predicted proteins | sample 1521151 | NCBI WGS metagenome assembly OFES01 (sample SAMN04272335, study PRJEB24112) | coral metagenome | biome: Coral reef; feature: Shallow seawater; material: Coral tissue | host: Coral | place: China: South China Sea | collected 2014
GAGGGGCCTTCCCTCATCTCTTACGCCGCTTTGCTGCGGCACACGGACGTTGTTCATTAGCGATAAAAGATCAAACTATCAACGAACCATATAGCTTACAGCAGCAGTTGTCACCCATAACTGTCGTGCCGTTTCTGCAAGTGATAAACCATACTCATTGACAAACTTCTCAGCCAATGCTTTTCGTATCGCAGGCAATTTTCCTTTTCTACTGCCCGATCGTAATGCTGCCACAGTGATTCCTTCCTTACTGCATACTTCATCAATATCCTTTTGAATCTGATTTGAACGATTTTTTGCGGCCAGCAATTCTTCTGCCTGATCTTCTGCTTCCTGAAGAACTTCCTTGACAAACGAGTCTCCTCCAAGAATCCGATCATCGCTGAGCGCTTTTATACCTTGCTTCCGCATTGACTGCACTTTCGACCAGCCTCCATGAGATCGAAGCAGTCCACCGCCTGAAAGCTCTTTTTCCCGGTTTTCTCCAATTTCTTCTTCCAGATACGCCAAGTATACTCGTCGTGCTCCTCTTTCTTTTTCACCGAAAAACTGCAAAACGTAATCACGATCAAACCATTTATAATGTACCTTTTTCATCATGACAGCATGACCGCACCAAGGATACGTTGACAGTTCTTCAATAGAATTGACAAGTCCTGCACGAAGTGGATTGAGATGGATATACGCAACCAGCTTATCGAAATAAGCATCTTCTTCACAGATAATCGATTTGTATCTGTTTTGAAAGAGATGGCCAACTCGCTTATGACGGCGATTGTAATATTGCGCGTAACCGGAAAGCAGACGGCGCATGAACGTCGATAGACCCTGCCCTCCGCTTTTCAACAGCATATGGGCGTGGTTTGTCATCAAAGCAAACGCATAAATGCTCGTACCCATCCCTTGAGCCAGCTCGCCCATGCGACGAAGAAACTCTTTTCTGTCTTCGTCGTCCCGAACAATATTCCCTTTCTCGATTCCCCGGATAATTACATGATGCAACGTTCCTGGCGCATCCAGCCTTGCTCCACGTGGCATACTATCGTTTCTCGTTTCTTAAAAAATCCCGCTTCTCACTTCTTCAATATACACAAACCACAATCAACTTTTTAACCTATTGAACAACGTCCCCTATCCGATGGATGGAGAAATAAATTATCGAGTCAATGGGGGGGTATTGAATCTGCTGCTCAGGACATCTTACCTGGTGTCCGGTTTTTCTTTTTTGGAGGGGAATAATCCGGCCCAGGACGACTCGCCGCTGACAAGGAGGTATGAAATACCGAGTCCGAATATGACCGCAGCTGTGCCGTAAAGGTAATCGGGGGTAATTTTATCGAAATCCAGAATGATGACTTTTCGAGATATTGCCATCAGTGCTGTTGCGACAACAAGTTTTATAGGAATGACATTTGTTCCAAGATAGAGACGTATGTTGATGAAGATTTCAATGGCGATGAGTACTGCCAGGAATGCTCCGAATGTTTCAAGTATATCATTGATATTGAGCAACAGGAATGGCGGCTGCATCAGACGGGAGTAGAGCACATAGACAACATCCCCGATACCCCAGATTATGACAAACACCATCAAAACTGCAAGGACTCTGACCGTAAAACGAATTATTTCGTGAAGTATGCCAATCAGCCGGTCTTCATGCTCTGCAGGCAGCTCTTCGTGATATTGAATCGATCCGGGTTGTTTTTCCTTTTTGTCTGCCATTGTCAAAGTGTCATTCTCTTACCTCGAAATTAGTATAACATCTAACCAATAGCGGCTGTTGTTCATTCCACTTGATTATTTGAGCATATCCTAATGACAACCATGAGCCTGGCAGGCATCTTGGGCTTCTACTTTGCGCATCACTCCTCTTTTGTAGCTGTCAAGTGCTTCAGAGAGTGTAGAAAGTCCTTCGGCAACATACACATCGATATTGAGCATTTTGAGCTTGCCGATTGCTCGGGCACCAATACCCTTGCAGAGAACAGCCTCGATATTGTTCTGTGAAAAAACATCAATCGGGCTGCATTGTCCGTGCTCATGTCCCCTGTTGGAATTCTCGACAATCTGAAGCTTTCCCGAATCCGTATCGCAGACGGCATAGAACGGTGCACTGCCAAAATGTTCGCAAATCAGTGAATCAAGTCCTTCGCTTGTTTCCAGTGGAACAGCAACGATCATAGCTAATTCTCCTTTTAGCACCTCCATAAATTTGTTGCGCACCCTGATTACTTCGTTGGTCGGGACTCCGGTTTGCGTTCCGTCCGCCTTGTACTCATGCCGCTCACGATAATTTATAGAGGCGCTTCCACGTTATGTTTGAAAAGTACCATTGTAATCTTCCACACAATCTTCGTGCAGAAAAATACAAATATTGAGCATATGACCGTAATATAAAAAGAAATGGCAGGACTTCAACACTGAATCCTGCCACTTGTATTATATCTGAAAAATCAAGAAGTCCTTAATCCCCACCCCTTAAGGATACCTCCGTCTATCGTCATGAGTTCCGATAGACGGAGGTATAAACTTCAAAACCGGAGTGTATCCCGACTTGTCGGGACAACGAAGCAATTGAGCCGCGCAATAAGAAATATAATACATCAGGATGCCTCTTTTTATCGTCATGAGCGATTTGAGGGCAAGGCGAACGGAGCGCAGAAACCGGAGTGTACATAAAGTACATGAGGATTTTGAGCACCGCTCAACGACGCCATCGAATCGCGCAATAGATAAAAAGAGGCATACCTCAATTGTTGAAGCGTTTCTGGTATACATGACAATACGGCTGTTTACCGGTCTTCTCGTAATAATCCTGGTGGTAATCTTCCGCCGGATAAAACTCTGAAGCCGGTTCGAGCTCTGTCACCACGTCATAACCATTGGCTTTAAGCTCACCGATAAGTTTTTCAGCGATTTTTTTCTGTTCGTCATTTGCATAAAAAACCGCCGAACGGTACTGCGGACCCATATCCGGCCCCTGGCGATTCAGTTGCGTCGGGTCATGGATTTCAAAAAACAGCTTGGCAAGTTTTTCATATGAAACCACCGACGGATCATATTCGACCTCTACCGCCTCGGCATGTCCGGTCTTACCGGAACAGACCTCTTTATAGGTCGGATTTGCCTTGCTGCCGCCGGTATAACCCGAGGTCACGGATTTGACACCATCAACCTTCTGAAAATGATGTTCCACCCCCCAGAAACACCCTCCGGCAAAGACCGCTTTTAGGGTTGTTCCGGTTACGGCTGCATCAGCGCTTTCTTCCCGATTGAAGTCAAGCGAGATCGAGTTGACGCAGTACCGGGCGTTTTTGTCAGTCATACCCTCATTATAGAATACATGGCCCAGGTGAGCGCCGCAGTTTGCGCAGAGAATCTCGGTTCTTCTGCCGTCAGCATCGGTCTCTTTCTTTATCGCCCCCGGAATTTCATCATCGAAACTCGGCCATCCCGTACCGGAATCGAACTTGTCCGATGACCTGAAAAGAGGCTCACCACAACGCTTACAGACATAGGTTCCATCGTCCTTGTTATAGACATATTCCCCGGTAAACGGCATTTCGGTCCCTTTATGAACGATCACCCTCTCTTCTTCTGGCGATAATGTATTGTATTTCATGGTATCCTCCCGACACGAATATTCAGTTGTAAACTTTTTCCCGGCAGCTTCCGGCATCTGTTTCCCACAGGACACTGCCGTCATTGCTGTCATAATCATCGTAAACAGTAGTACAAACTTTACATATCTCATAGCAACTCCTACCTTAACTGAGCAAAACCTGAACACGAACATGTAGAACATGTAACCATATAACCATAAATAACAACAGAGGGTTTCCACTGTATGAACTTACGCTGGCCGGGGTTTGTTGATTGGAGAGATACCTGTAACACAACCTGAAAACCACAGCACCAATGTCAGCGTCCGGGAGAAAGCCCAACCTTCTCATAAAGGAAACAAGCCCCTACCTGTTGCAGCATGCCTACAATCCTGTCGAATGGTATCCGTGGGGCACTGCTGCGTTTGAAAAGGCACGCAGCGAACAGAAACCGGTTTTTCTTTCAGTCGGCTATTCCACCTGCCACTGGTGCCATGTCATGGAACGGGAATCTTTTGAAAACGAAACCGTTGCCGCTTTGCTGAATAAAGCCTTTATCCCGATCAAGGTAGATCGGGAAGAGCGCCCGGATATCGACAGACTCTATATGACCTATGTTCAGGCAACGACAGGAGGCGGAGGCTGGCCAATGTCCGTATGGCTCACGCCTGAGCTGAAACCGTTTTTCGGCGGCACCTACTTTCCGCCGGAAGACCGTTACGGCAGACCCGGCTTCCGTTCACTGCTCGTGTCAATCGAGCTGGCATGGAAACAGGATCGGGACAAAGTCATGCATGCCGCAGAGGGCATGATAAAGCAACTGGAAGCGCTGTCACTGCACAAACCCGAAGAAACCCCTCTGCAAGAACAGGTCTTCCATGATGCTGCAAGGGTGTTCACCGGACAGTTCGACGGCACATACGGAGGCTTCGGCAACGCGCCGAAATTCCCGCAGCCATCGATCCTCGAGCTTCTTCTTGCTTACTCTTATTACACCGGAAATCACGAGTCTCGTGAAATGGTTTTTTTCACATTGAGAAAAATGGCTTCAGGAGGCATTCATGACCTTCTCGGTATCGAAGATCAGGGTGGCGGAGGATTTGCCCGCTACTCGACCGATGAACGATGGCATGTGCCGCATTTCGAAAAAATGCTTTACGACAACGCCCAGCTTGCCGTTGTCGCCATAGAAGCGTTTCAGATCACCGGAGAAAGCAGCTATGCTGATCTTGCCAAAGATATCCTGAATTATGTTCTCTGTGACATGACCGATACTTCTGGCGGATTCTTTTCCGCCGAAGATGCAGACAGTTTCCCTGACAGTACGAGCAAGAGAAAAAAAGAAGGCGGTTTTTATGTCTGGACACAAAAAGAAATAGGGATGATCCTTGAACCGCTTGAACGTGATATTTTCTGTTACATACATGGTGTTGAACCTGGAGGAAATGTGACGGATGATCCCCATGGAGAGTTTACCGGCCAAAACATCCTGTACATCAGACATGGGATCGAAGCTGCCGCCCTAAAATTTTCCCTGCCGGTCGAAACCGTCCGGAAAGTTGCCGCCGGTGCACGTAAAAAACTTTTCAAGGCCAGAGCCGCTAGGCCAAGACCTGATCTGGATGACAAAATTCTCACATCATGGAACGGGCTGATGATTTCGGCTTTTTCCAGAGCCTCTACCGCACTGCAAACCCAACACTACCTCAAAGCCGCCGTCAAAGCTGCGGATTTTATCCTTGCGACGCTTTACAGGAAAACGGACGGACGACTGCTCCGGCGCTACAGAAACGGCGAAGCAGGCATAGAAGGCAAAGCCGACGATTACGCATTTTTCATACAAGGACTGCTTGATCTTTACGAAACATCTTTTGAAAGCCGCTACCTGAACCTTGCCATGACACTCATGGACAAGCAGATTGAGCTTTTTTTCGATAATGAGTCGGGAGGGTTTTTCAATGCTGCATCGGATGATCGTTCCATCCCTTTACGCATGAAAGAGGATTATGATGGGGCAGAACCGTCTGCCAACTCGATAAACACCATATCTCTCTACAGACTTGCAGATATGACGGATCGTGACGATTTCAGACAGAAAGCCGACAAAACCATAGGATATTTCAGCACTGTACTCAGGGAAAACGCCCCTCAACTGCCCTGTATGCTCAAGGCGGCAATGCTGCCGCACTACGGAACGCGTCAGGTTATCCTTGCAGGAGGGCTTGAAAATGAAAAGATGAAAGAGTTCCGAAAAACCCTGGGACGCATGTATCTGCCGGATACCGCTATTATACATGCTTCAGGAGAACGTAATGAGACAGCACCGACTTTTTTTCAGAAAAGCCTTGCCTGCAAAAGCGTAACTCCTGCTGCATACGTGTGTGCAAACCATACCTGCCAGTTGCCGGCAACAGATGGGAAAAGCCTTGAAAAACTGCTTCATGAAACCCTGCCGCGATGACAACAACGAAAAACCGATGCTCAATCCTGCTGCAGAATGTCGTCCTGAACAAAATCGTCGCCCCTGTTTTCATCAGGAGGAGCCTGTTCAGACAGTTTGTTTTGCTCAACGATCTTGCCTATAACCGCATTTGCCGCATACGCACCGAGTCCGCCGACAACGATTCCAGACACACCGTGAAATAAAAAGGGAAAGCCGAGAGGCGAAAACATAACAGCACCACCCGCCAATCCGGCAGCACCGACTGCTTTGTTGATCATATCATCATCCATTGTATACTTTTCCTTGAAGTAGAGTTATACGCAACGCCCGGAAAGAAAAGCGCCTCATTCACCGACAAGACACTCCGGTCTCATCAACCGTCTTCATCCGTAAAATCGGAATAGTCTTCAGGCTCTTGTTCTTTCGGCGCCAAAACATTGCCCAGGTTATCAGTTATTGCACCTATCGCAGACCCTGCCGCGATGACCCCGAGGCTCGCAACTGCAATCCCGGCAAGACCATGTACGATCGGCATACCGAGAGGCGAAAACAAAAACGCTCCCCCTGCCACTCCCCCTGCCATACCGGCTGCTGTTTTGAGCATTGTTTCCTGCTGATCTGAATCGGCCATGATAAGAATAGTTTCAGGTTATGAATACCTCATAATACCCTAATTATAAATATAGCACCTTATATGATCGATCACAACCCTTACTGCCATCCTCCACCCAGCGCCCTGTATAACTCTGTTCTCGCATCAAGACGTTGCCGGTGAATAGTCGCAAGCGAAAGCTCGGCATCAAGCGCATTTGCCTGTACTGTAATCACTTCCAGGTAATCAGCCAGGCCGCTTTTGAAAAGAAGATCTGCGTTATCAACAGACTGCCGGAGAATACGCTCCTGCTTTTCGACCTCTTTTTCCCTGATGTCCAGTTTCTTTACCGTTGCGAGTGCGTCCGAGACTTCTTTAACAGCATTGAGCACTGCCTGTCTGAATAGAATTTCCTCGCGGTCACGAACAACTTTGGCCTGCTTATATGCGGTCCTGAGCTTGCCCTGCTGAAAAACCGGCTGCAGAACCGCCCCCTGGACAAAGCTGAATAGCGAACCCGGAAAATTGAACCAGTCGCTGGCCTTCAAAGCATTGGCACCTGCTTCGGCGCTGATCGTAAACGAGGGATAAAGCTTCGCCGAAGCAACGCCGGTTTCTGCATGAGCTTTCATGAGGGCCATCTCTGCCGCCTTGACATCGGGACGGTTACTGAGCAGCTGAGCCGGTATCCCTGGAGACAAACTTTCAGCTACCGGAAGGTCGGCAAGCTTTACGGTGCGGGCTATCTTGCCGGGCACCTTGCCGCAGAGAACACTCAGAGCGTTTTCCTGAACGGCAATACCCCGCTCGATTTCGGCGACGCTGGAACGTATACCCAGCCTTACCGCTTCCTGTTGTTCGACAGCCAGCAATGTCACAAGACCTGCATCGTACTGCAACCGCATCATTGCAAGAGTCGTATCAGCAAGCGCAAGGTTTTTTCTCGTGATCTCAAGCTGCGCATCCAGCATTAACAGGTTATAATACCCCTGCGCAACACCTGCAACCAGCCTCGTGTGAACAGCTTTTTTAGCTTCGACCGATCGAAGGTACTCTGCCAGCGCCCCTTTCTTTGTGTTGCGGATCTTCCCCCAGATATCGGCCTCCCAGGAAAGCGAAAGCGATGCTGTGAATTCTTCTGTACTCTCCTGTCCGGACAACAGTGGACTTCTCCCGTAATCCGAGGTGGTTGCCGTGCTGCCGCTGACTTGCAGATCAAGCCCGGGAAGATTACCCAGCTTTGCCTGCTTCAGAGCCAGGGAGGCATATTCGATATTCTTGACGGCAACCTGAAGATCGTGATTGTTCTCTATGGCAACATCAATAAGCTCAACAAGCGTCGAGTCGACAAAAAAAGTCTGATACGGTATGGTGCCTGAAAAAGGAACGTCAACCGCTCCCGAATCAGGTTTATCGACACCCCTGTAGGCGCCGGGAAGATCCGTACCGGGTTGTGAATACTCTCCGACCGTACCGCATGCGGAGAGTATCAGTAAAAACATGAGGATCAGGCCCAACCGATGTTCTGTCGTTCTGTTCATTATATCCATCGTTTCTCCTTTACATCATTGCGTACTTTCACTCCCGGGCTCATGCGGCGGGCCGCTGATCTTTTCCTGAAGCGACTGAAAGAGCACATAGAGCACCGGAATAATCAGCACGCCAAGCAACGTCCCGCTGAGCATCCCCCCCACCGCCGCGGCGCCGATAGAGTGGTTGCCGAGGGCGGATGGCCCGGACACCCAGAGAAGCGGCAGAAGGCCGAGAGCAAAGGTAAGCGAGGTCATGAGAATAGGCCGAAGCCTCACCCTCGAACCCTCAAGTGCCGATTCAACAAGCGAATAACCGGATTTCCTGCGTTGAATGGCAAACTCCACGATCAGAATAGCGTTTTTTGCAAGCAGTCCTATCAGCATGATCATCGCGACCTGCACATAGATGTTGTTTTCGATGCCGAAAAGCTGTATCCCGGCAAAAACACCCAGAATGCCGGTCGGGATCGAAAATATAACCGCAAGCGGCAGGATGTAACTTTCGTACTGCGCAGAAAGCAGGAGATAGACAAACACAAGGGAAAGCAGAAAGATATAAACCGCCTGACTGCCTGACTCGATCTCTTCACGGCTCATCCCTTTCCAGTCGTAGGAAAAACCGGCAGGAAGAGCCGCCGCCGCAACCTCCTCAGCCGCTTCGATAGCCTGACCGGTGGTATATCCCGGAGAAACAACGGCATTGACGGTCAATGCATTAAAGAGATTGAAATGATTTACAGTCTCGGGACCGTAAACTTTTTTCAGGCTTACCAGCGAATTCATGGGGACCATTTCCCCCATTGCATTTTTTACGAACACACCTTCAAGCGAAGAGGGATCTCTGCGGTCTTCTGCCTCTGCCTGAACAATAACCCTGTAGTATTTGCCGAATCGGTTGAAATCCGATACCTGGAAACTGCCGTAATACGCCTGCATGACCCTGAGCAGTTCATCGACGCGAACGCCGAGCTGGCTCGATTTTACTTCGTCCACCACCAGCTCGTATTGCGGATATCCGGTATTGAAAGTGGTAAAGGCAAAAGCGATTTCCGGGCGGGCCATCAGCGCTCCTATAAAACCGTTGGCCGTTTCCCCGAACTTTTCCAGGCTGCCGGATGTCCTGTCCTGTAAAACCATCTCAAGCCCCCCCACATTACCGAACCCGGGAACGGTAGGGGGCTGGAAGGGGAAAAAGGCTCCTTCGCTGATCGATGCAAGCTTTTGCGATACCCCACCCATGATGGCGCCGATATTTTTCACCCTGCCGCGCTCTTCCGGGTCCTTGAGGCTGGCAAAAACAACACCGGCGGAAGGGGAACTTGCTCCGGCTATCAGGTCATAACCTGCGACCGAAATGACGTCGTTAACGCTCTCCTCTGCCTGCAAAATGGTCTCGACCTTGTCAAGGGTTTGCATTGTCCGGTCAAGCGATGCCCCGGGAGGAAGCGATGCTGAGAGAATAAAGAAGCCGCTGTCTTCGTCAGGAATAAAGCCGGTTGGTGCGGAGGCCGCCATCCAGAATGCAAGCCCGGAGACCGCGGCAAGCCCGCCAAGGCTTACCCATTTTTTGCGGATGAGTACCTTGAGAGTGCCGACATAGCGTTCGGCCACCAATGAAAAACCGGCATTGAATCCCCTGAAAAGACGCTGCTCAAAACGTTTGAACCAGCCCAGGTTTTCCTCTCCTTCACCGCCCTTCGTAAGAAACAACGCACAGAGTGCCGGACTGAGCGTCAATGCATTGACAGTCGATATCAGAACTGCTGTTACCAGCGTAAAGGCAAACTGGCGATAAAACATCCCGATCGAACCACCGAGAAAACCAACGGGAAGGAAGACCGAAGCTATAACAAGCGTAGTGGATATAATCACGCCGGTTATCTCCCGCATAACCTGATGTGTGGCGACCCTTGCCGGAAGATGCTGCTGCTCCATCCTTGCATGAACAGCTTCGACAACAACGATGGCATCATCGACCACAATGCCGATTGCGAGAACAAGCGCGAACAGGGTCAGCAGGTTGATTGAAAAACCGAAAAGGGTCAGGAAGAAGAAGGTACCGACAATGGCCACAGGCACGGCAATTGCAGGAATAAGCGTGGAGCGGAAATCCTGCAGGAAAATGAACACCACGAGAAAGACCAGCGCAAAAACCTGCAGCAGGGTAAAAATGACCTGCTCGATCGACTCGTCGAGCGACTTCTTCGTACTGTAAGGAATGATGTAATCGATCCCTACGGGGAACGATTCCGCCGCTTTCTCGAGTACATCCTGGATGGCAATCTGGATATCATTGGAGTTGGAACCTGCTGCCTGGAAAATCGCCATGGTTATCGACTCTTTGCCGTTGGCGTCCGCATCGACCGCATAACTGAAGGCGCCAAGCTCGACCCTTGCCACATCCCTGAGCCGCAGCACCGAGCCGTCCGCATTGGTTCGCAGAATAATGTTGCCGTATTCACCGGGCTCCTTCATTTTTCCCTTGTACCGGACGATCAGCTCTAGGGCCTCACCAGTGCCCTCACCGAACCTCCCCGGAGCAGCCTCTATATTCTGGCTCTGAACAGCCGCAATAACCTCCTGGGGAGTTACCGAATAAGCCGCCAACCTGTCCGGCTTCAGCCAGATGCGCATCGAGTAGTCTCTTGCCCCGAACACCATGGTCTGGCCAACTCCGTTGACACGCTGCATATCAGGAAGCATGTTGATCTTCACATAATTCTGCAGGAATGTCGCGTCATAGGTTTCCGGATCGTCGCTGAACAGGGTAATCACCATGATCATGCTGTTCTGCGTCTTGGCGGTTGTCACCCCGAATCTCGTGACTTCTTCGGGCAACTGACTGGTCGCTGTCGCCACCCTGTTCTGTACATTGACCGCCGCCTGGTCAGGATCGGTGCCCGTCCTGAAAAACACGTTGATCACCAGGGAACCGTCATTGCTCGATGTCGATGTCATATAGGTCATGTCATCGACCCCATTGATTGCCTCCTCGAGCGAAGGAGCTACCGAACGGGCGATGGTTTGAGCATCGGCTCCTGGATAAGTAGCCGATACCTGTACAGCGGGTGGTGCTATATCGGGAAACTGTGTGAGGGGCAGTTGCGTAATACCGATCAAACCAAGCAGAACAAAAAATACCGATATAACCGTAGCGAGAACCGGCCTGTTGATAAATCTTTCAAACATGGCTCAAACGTTTTCTCCAATGTTCATCGATTCTGTTCCTCCTGATCAGGGCTGCTTTTTTCTTCCACGGGCTGTGGACTGATCACCGTCCCGTCAGGTAAACGCGAGAACCCGGACACGACAATCATATCGCCGTCCTCAAGACCGCTGCTGACGATATAATCGGTATTGCTCTTGCCGACAACCGTTACAGGAGTTCTCGACACAACATTTCCCTCCCCGACCTTGAACACAAATACTCTGTCCTGAAGATCCATAGTGCTCGCCTGGGGAACCAGCATGATATTTTCGTAACGGTATGCAATGTTTACCTTTCCTGTATTGCCGGAACGCAACATGCCTTCGGCATTGGGAAACGTCGCTCGAAACATGACCGAAGCGGTAGAACGATCAAACTGGCCGCTGACCGCGTCGAGCCGACCTTCGAAAGGATAGCGGCTTCCATCGGCAAGGAGCAGAGTAACCGGCGGCACCGAGGCAAGCTTTTCCTCGATTGAGCTGCCGGGAAACTGCTGCTTGAAAAGCACAAAATCGATCTCGCTCATACTGAAATAGGCCCGCATCTCATGCACATCGGTTAACGTGGTCAACTGTTCGGCCTGGTTTTTACTCACCAGGCTGCCGATACGAAAAGGAATATCGCCGATATATCCGTCCACAGGCGCTTTTATCCGGGTATAATCGACGTTAATGCGTGCCATCTGAACCGCAGCATCCGCCTGTTCAAGGCTTGCCTTTGCAGAACGGTAGTTTGCCCTGGCCTGCTTCAGTTGAATTTCCGACACAACCTTGTTTTTCACCAGAGGCCTGAGCCTTTCCACCTCGATCCCGGCAACTGCAAGAGCCGCTTTTGCAGCATGCTGTGCTGCAATGGCTGACTTCAGCTCTTCCCGGTATACCCGGTCATCGATACCGAAGAGCAACTGGCCGGATTCGACAAACGCACCTTCATCGACTGCTATTTCCTGAAGAGTCCCGTCAACCTGGGGCCTGACCTCAACAGTGACAACCCCTTCGAGAAGGGCTGAATACTGCCTGGTGACCTCCGTTGAAGAACGTTCAATCGTCATCACAGGAAGCGGCGGCGCCTGCTGCTGTGCTCCCCCACCACCGCTTCCGGCGCCGCCTCCACACCCCGAAAGCCACAGGGAGAACATGATAACGAACAACACCGGCCTTCCAACTCTCTTTCTGATATCCGTAAACATGTTTATTTGATATAACAATATTTGATAGCGCAATTATAACCAAAAAATCGAAATCCAAAAAGACCTTCTTGGACATTCATATAGCAGCGAACCAGCTCTGCGCACACAATGTACGGTATAAAAATGATATATCCACCTGTCATCCATGGCAATTTCCAAAATCCAGCGGAAAAATCTTTCAGCTTCCTGTTTGTGGCTCTTTTCGTCCCCCGGTAATCCTGGAGAAAAGGTTTCTGAGATCAAAACCGATAAGGTACAGGCAGGGAATCAGCACCAGAGTAAGAGGGGTCGCCAGCAACAGGCCCCAACCCAGGGCGAGAGCCATAGGCATCATGGATGCATCGGTTCCGCCGATACCATAGGCCAGCGGCAGCAAGCCTGCGGCAGTCGTTACCGTTGTAAGAAGAATGGCTCGCAACCGGTCGGCTGTTCCTTTGGCGACCAGCGCCGGTATATCCACGTTTTTTCCTGACTTGTAAAGCTCATTGAGGTAGTTGACCAGAACGAGAGAATCATTGACCACGACACCGGCCATGCCGACGACACCCAGTAGACCAAGGAAGCTGAACACCTCGCCATGCAGCGCGAAGGCTATGACAACGCCGATGATTGCAAAAGGTATCGACATCATGACCAGCAGCGGCTGTGTCAAAGAGTTGAACAGAAGTATCAGCAGAAAATAAATTCCGAATGCCGCAATCCCGAATGCAACAAACAAACCCCGAAGTGATTCCTCGGACTCCTGGGCCTCTCCGCCAAACACAAGTTTCACGCCGGGGAAATCACGGGTGCTGGCAAAATGGCTCTCCACCTTCTGCATGACCTCGATCGGAGTTATGGCATCCTGCTGAACGTCGGCAGAAATAGTGACGGAGCGTTCCCCATCATAATGATGAAAAATGGAAGGTCCTGAGCCCTGCTTGAAATCAGCCACTTCTTTCAGCGGAATCAACCTGCCCGTTTTGTTGGGTATGGAAAGTTCCTGCAGGTACTCAAGTTTCTTTCGGGCAAACTTCTGGAGCATTACCCTGAAATCCACTTCTTCTTCACCATAACGAACGCTGGTGACCACCTGTCCGTCATACGCCGTCCTGACTGTCCTTGCGATATCGGCGACCGACAACCCGAGCCTTGAAAGACGGTCGTGACGTATCGATATTTCAATCTGCTCCTTGCCCTCCTTGTCGTCGCGATCCGGGTCCGTTACACCGTTAATGCTTTCCAGATAGCTGAACACTGAGTCGGCAAAAGCGGTTCTCAATGTGTCATCGGAACCAACAACCCTTATGGTAACGGGTTTTCCCACGGGCGGCCCGCCTGACTCGATAAAGAAAGTGGTCTGTTGCACTCCACTGATTGCCGTTGCCTTTTCACGAATGTCCGCGACAATCTCATCCGCAGAACGGTCCCTTGTACCATAAGGAGTAAGCTTTACGGCAAGCTCGGCAAAATTTTCCTGCTCGATCGGCACAATGTCAGCCTGGGTTCCTACCCTTGTCAGATATGCTGAAACCTCTTCTTCAGGCAATACCTCCAGCAGCTTTTCAAACTCCGCTGCTTTTGCCGAGGTTGCATTCAGAGAGCTTCCCACCGGCAGTTCAATCCAGATATTGAACGCGTCAGCTCCTTTTGTCGGGAAAAGAATGTAGCTCATGTAGTTGATGCCGTAATAGAGAGCCCCGCCCAGGGTAATAAATCCAAGAAAGACAAGAGCATAACGAAGACGCAACAGAAACAGAAGCAGTTTTTCAAACATGTTGCGTACCGGCACAAACCAGTTTCGCATGGTAGACTTGGGATCTTTCCCCTCTCTTGTATAGAGCCCCGGCAGTACATGTGCCGGAAGAACCAGAAAGGCCTCGATGAGGGATACAAAAAGCGCAAGCGTAATCGTAAGGGGAATCACGAAAACAAATTTCCCGAGTATTCCCGGCATGAAAAACATCGGTGCAAAAGCAAGAAACGTTGTCAGAACAGTTGTCAGGACCGGTTTGTACACCTGGTAAACACCGTTGACTACCGCATCGATTGGTGATTCACCCCGCTCCCGCCTTTGAAAGATATTCTCTGATATGATAATGGCATCATCAACGACAATACCGATCACGATGATCAGCGAGGTAAGGGTAACGCTGTCAAGCTCGACATCGAACAGGGGAAGCATCGAAATTCCGCCAAGCAAGGTAAACGGAATACCGAGCGCCACCCAGAATGCGGTCCGGAGGTTAAGAAACAGGGAAAGCACTACCAGCACAAGGAAAAGACCGATAGTGCCATTCGTCATCACAATAGAAAGCTGGTTCTCGACATACTGTGAAAAATCAAGACCATAGATAAACCTGACTCCTTCAGGAAGCTGCTCCTCTTCTTCGTCGACCAGTTCCCGTATTGCTTTTACCGTTCTTATGATATCGGCCGATTCGCTCTTGTTGATAAGAAACGAGATCGCCGGGTGTCCGTTGATCCTGGACAAAACCCGTTCTTCCTCGAAACCGTCGGTAACGTCCGCAATATCCGAAACCTTGATTATCGGGCCGTCAAAACTCGAACGAACAACAACCTCGCCGACCTCTTGAGGATCCCTGAACTGGGCAAGAGTGACAACATTCTTTTCGCTGGTAAACGACTCGAGCGATCCTCCGGTTGCCCTGATGTTTCTCTGCTGAATGGCATCGACAACCTCCTGCATGGGGATCTGGAGTTCCCTTATTTTCCCGGGATAAAGCTCTACCTGTATCTCCCTGTCACGGTACCCGTAACGCTGTACGCTGGCAACTCCGGGGATATCCTTCAGTTTTTTTTCGAACCGCCGGGCCAGTTCCCGCAGTTCGGGATAGGGCATATCCCCCGTCAGGCCGACCTCGAGAATCGGGAAAATCGATGATTTAATGTCCGTGATCAGGGAAGATTCCGTAACCTCTTCGGGAAAATCGGTAATTCGAAATACCGCCTCTCTGATCTCACGCTTCACACCGTCAACATCCGAAGCATCAGGCTCTATATCGACAATAACGATCGAGACATTTTCCATAGACATGGAAAACACCCGTTTGATATCGGTAACGCTCTTCAGTTCATCCTCAATCTTGTTGGTGACATTGAGCTCCACGTCTTCCGGAGCGGCGCCCGGATATTCCGTCGTAACCACCATCTGGCCGAGATCCACCTTCGGGTACTGCGCCCGGTTGATCTGCCAGATCGTAGCCATGCCGAACAAAAAGACAAGGATCGTCATGAGATACGCCAGCATGTGACGCTCGGCAAAGAAACGGAAAAGTGATTTCATGAAAACAAGTCAAAATTCAAAAGGCAAAAGTCAAAAAAATGACGTCTGTGCTCGGAAATATTTCTTCGGGTAAAAGCGAAAGATTTATCGCCCCCACAAATAAGGACACCTCTATTTAATTGTCGTGAGCAACCTGAAGACAAGGCGGACGGAGCACAGAAACCGGAGTGTACACAGAGTACATGAGGATTTCGAGCACCGCCCAACGAAGTATTCGGGTCGCGCAACAAATTAATAGAGGTGCCCATAATCCTATCGAATCTCACAACAAAGGACATAGCTCACCGGATTTTTTTTTCTCTTCTTCCACTTTTGCCCTTTGACCTTTGACTTTTGCCTTTCTAACTTTTACCGATACAACTCATCCATCAAAGCCTGATACTGCAGCCAGAGCTTCTGATAATTCAATGCGTTTTCCGCATAGGCGAGTTTGGCACTTTCTTCATTGTCCCTGCTCATAATCACAAAGGTCAGATCGCCTCTGCCCTGTTCGTATATCTTTGTCTCCTCAATGGTTCTCAACCTTGCCGACTCGATCTGCTCACGATTCAGCTCCAGAACCCCTATGAGCTTCATCAACTGTGTATGAAGAGAAGAAAGTGAAGCGTTAAGTGAAAGAGAAACATCCTCTCTTTCTTTGCCAAGCTGAAGAGTCTGAAGACGGTTTCTCTGATAATCGGCCTTTGCGGTTCTGTTTTCAATGGGAACAGAGAGCTGCAAACCTACCGCGGCATCCTTCTTGTCAAACGTGAAAGAATCACCGGCATTTTCCTCTGCGCTTTTAACCGTGACGGCGGCAATAAGAGAAAGATCAGGCTTTCCCGTCTCCCTCACGCCGATCGCATTGACATCGAGCTGCTTCTTTCGCAACTCGAGTATTTTTAGAATCCTTGAGCTGTTCTCAAGCTTGGCCCTGGCCGATGCAAGGGAATCTGGACGCTGCAATGCATAAAGATTGAAATCGGGCTTCTCTGTCAGAAAAAGGGGACTCTGCGCAAGAACCGACAGCTCGGACCTCAGAGCTGACAGTTGTGATTCGACAAGACCAAGATTCTGCCGCCATGTATTCAGAGCGTCCTTTGACCGAATCACATCGGCGGAATCAACAAGAAAAGCGTTAAACTTGCGCTGTGTTCTCTCGAACTCCTTACGGCTCAAACTGAGCCTTCTGGAAATTATTTTCTTCTGCTCCTCGAGGTAGACCCAGTCCAGATACTTTGAGATCGCATTTGCAAGAAAATCCTCGATATTTTCTGACGCCTGAATCCCCGCCACATCGACATCGTAGGCTTTCAGGTCATATTGCAGACGAGTCAGTTTCCCGCCCATGTTCCTCAACAACGGTTGTGAATACTGGAGTTCAATACTGTTCTCATAAAATCTTTCCGGGTAGGAAAACAAAGGAGCCTGTTCGAAAGAGCTGGAAGAACGGTTGATGGAATAGGTTGCCGAGAGACGCCCGCCTGTATCCCAGAACTGTTTGTTCAGGCCTGTTTGCAGAGAGAGCGAGTTTGTACGATCGGGACTGAATGCCGTGATTGTCGCCTCCTCTCGAGACCAGGTCAGCGAAGAAGAAACGTTCCAGTCAACCTCGCCAAGATAACTTCGCTGTTCGGCTTCCTCGATCGAGCGGGTTAATCGCTCCTTTTCAAATATGGGGTGGGTACGTTCCAGAAGAGCAACAAAACCTTCTTTCGTTAACGGTTCAGCATAAGCTGTACCGTTATGAAACTGAACGAAACAAGCCGTTAAAAAGAGAAAATAAAACGGCCCCCTAAACAACCGCCTGCATGCAGTGGTGAAAATTGTAATGGTTGACATTTACGGTTATAAACGCGCTTAAAACATTTCATAAGAAGCTGTTGCATCTGCTAACAAACCGACCTCAGGAAAAGTTCATGAAGTTTCGTTAAATACCTTATAATTCTAAAGTATTTTTTAGCACTAGAATTCCGGCAACATGCTGAACCATGAAAAAGAAAGTACTGAACTCATTGAAAACAAAGTTTTCGAAAACATCACCTTCGGTGAAGAGAACCCTGCCGATGAGGTTTACGAGGAGTGCAGATTCATCCGCTGCAACCTGAACACTGCCGACCTTTCCGCCGTCACGTTCAGAAACTGTACGTTCGACGGGTGTGACTTGAGCCTCGCGAAGCTGAGGGATACAAGCTTTCAGGAAGTCCGCTTCGCGAACTCCAAGCTGCTCGGTTTGCAGTTCTGCGATTGCCGAGAACTACTGCTGGAATTCGAGTTCGACCAGTGCATGCTGAAGCTATCGAACTTCCAAAGATTGAACCTGAAAAAAACAAAATTCAACGACTGTAATCTGCAAGAAGCAGACTTTACAGGATCCGACATGACCGGAGCGACCTTCGACAACTGCGATTTGACGAGGACAACCTTCGACCATACAAACCTTGAACAAGCCGATTTCCGTACGGCTTACAATTTCTCGATCAACCCGGCAACAAACCGGGTTCGCAAAGCAAAATTCTCGCTGGCGGGTGTAGCTGGATTGCTGGATGTGTATGGGATTGAGATTGAGTGAGGGGAGAGGTGTTGAACTGTTGATTTGTTGAATCGTTGAGTTGTTGAGGTGTTTGCCTCCTATTCCATCATAGCCCTTAGCCGCTTCTTTCAGCTCAGCTGCACATCTGCTCTCTTGTCAAATTTATTGCCTTTGCAAGCCAGTAAGAATTTGTTCAAGCTCTTTCTGGTTCCCAACTCCAAGCGCTGGAAGGAAAGCCCTCAAAATGTGAATAACCTTCACTCGGGCGGAGACATTCTTCTTCTTGATGGCAGCTTCGATTGTGGCTTCATGTAGCGATGGGTGGCTCAACAAAAATCGCTGGTGTTGCCGAATAAATAACCATTTATTCTCTAACCAAGGCACCAAGCTCTCAGAAAAAAGGCGATAAGTCCTCGTATCTTGAGACATTTGCAAAACCTTAAATGCCAGATCAAAAACCTGCTTCGGAGAAACTTTCTGAGACCCTGATAAGCTGCCAGCATGGGCAAGAACTAGTTGCGCAAAATCTGCATAAAAATCATCAACCAAGCCGCTACTTTTTAGGCGATCAAGTAATGCTGGGCGTATCGCAAAACCACTTGAAACAGCTATTTCTCTTATTCCCTTCGCAATAGATTCGATGTCTTCTTTTAAAATGCACATTGCAAAATAAAGAACAACGTATTGTTCCGTTAGATTCCTGAATTTTTCTTGCTGTTCCTTGGTAGCCAATGGGAAGGTGCCATAGGTCACGTTTTTGATGTCGAGCTTGCCGCCAGCCTGCGCATAAGCGAAATAAGATATTGTATCCTTTAGGGCGTCGATGAAAAGTTTTGCATCAAGCCGAGTCAAGGCTTTGTGGATTTTTGCCGAACTCAAAAAAACCTGACCTTCAAGCACAGGCCCCTTAGGCAAGAACCGCTCAAGGTTTTCAGTTATACCTGCGTCAAGAGAAGCATGGTTTTCGACCGTAGCCAGCATGTACCACGCCATCTCAATCGGTGTAATGAAATGCTCTCCAATCTCCGAATGGGGTTCAGGATTGCTTACACAACCGGGGTAGATTTTTATTTCTGAGCCATCTTCTGTTAGCCGAACTTCACCAGAGGCGTCTTGATCCATCCAAAGCAACACATGTCGAACAACAGCATGGCAATGTGCAGTAGAAAGGGTCTCACCTGGCGCGAATTGATTCAGTTCGCTCAGAATAACTATGAAGTCCTTCAGACAAGTATGCTTATCGCCATTATGATAACTTGCCAGGGCTGCATCTGCTAATAGCCCAACACGCATTGCTGCCATATCTGGGAGTTGGGATTTGTACGCGGCATCACTCCCATAGAGATAGTACCGATGAGCCGTCTCAAAATCGCCCTGTTTTTCTGCACTGATTGCGGCGTCTCTGCCTAGAAACGCTTTCTCAACCTCGCTCAATGGCGCATCGCTTTCGATTAGTGTTTTGGATAGGGCAAGGCTGCCCTCGTGATCTTCCGAGCGATATAGAACCTTGGCTTTAGCACGTACAAGCTCGGAATTGGTCTTTCCATAAATCGTAAGGCCTTCATCAAGAACAGCGAGTGCGCATTCCTTGTCATTGCCATATTCATCTAAGATAATTGCCTGAAATTTCCGGCAACAAATGGCAAGATCAGTTTGGTTCCAACCTCTAGCTTGCTTTTCTAGACGTGAAAATATGGTGCTATGAGCATGTGGGTCGATGGTGTCATTGTTGTGCTCGCTCAGCCATGCTCCACTAACCAGCATATCAACATCAAAGTCATCGCGGCCAAAAGGTGCCAGCAATCTTGAACGCAGTTCGGGCGAGGAACTGTCCAGGAAATCGAAAACAGTTTGAAGCTCTTCAATCTTGGAAAGCTGACGGGCTTGATTCAAAAATAGAACACTTATTGTAGTAAAGCCTCCTTCCTGATCCTTTCCGAGGATTTCTAGTACTTCGGACGGTAGCGCACCATTTTCGTTCTGCAGAATTTGGTCAAGTTCGCGAATGACACCAACAAAATTAGCACCCAGCCCTGCTTTCGAAGTTTGAAGCAATAACTTCGAATAGACCATCAAGTTCGTCATAGAGCGCACCGCTTCATTCTGTACGTTTGCAGCTTCCTCGGAAAAGCAACGCAGAGTATTTTCCAACTTTGAACGAGGGCCGCTCTCTTGGTTCAAAAGAAGCAACTGAACTCCTCGAAACATATGGCTGATTGCGGCATCGCTTGGATACGCGATGGTGTCAGTCCTGAACAAGGTAAGCATCGGTAGATGGGACGCCAGCACTTCAAGCTTATCATGGTCAGTACCAAACACTGCCATGCACAGCTTGAGGATCACTGTCTTGTTGCTGCTGCCTAAAGCTGCCAGAAGTGCAGAATTTGTGTCAGTTATATTGAGAATACCTCCTTTAGTCAACGAGTCAGCAATAGCACTTTGGATTGTTTTCTTTTCATTGCTTGTCAATGTCTTGGCAGCGTAGTCGGAGAGCAATGGAGAAAGGTTAAACCTGTCGCCCTCTTGTTGGTCAATCCAAGAACCTGTCAGACTGTCTAGTATGGCTCCCGCGTCTTGGATTGGCGGTGCAACTTTTCCAAGATCAACTGCCAGCTCTCTACCAAATCCGCCAACATTCAATGATAAGCGCTCAATAAGTCGGCGATGTGTTTCGGGGAGGTCTCTTAACAGTCGCTCACGTGTATGTTTTCTTACTTCGTTCATTGCTGGTGAGCCTTTCAGCAGGGCATTCAAAGTCTGAAATTCTTCAGGGTTCCAGCCCGTCTCAGCCATGCTTTGAATAAAAGCGATAGCAAGTTGAGGATGACCGCCCCCTGATACCAAGTGAATGTACTTTGCCCAATTCGTGCTATTTACTCCGATCTTCCTAAGGATCTCAGCAATGTCTTCCTCAGTGAATTCGGAAAGAGTGATAGCAATGTCTGCTTGCAGATCAGACGCAAATAAGAAGTCGCTTGTCGGCAGATTGGAGGAATTAACAACCAATAGCACATCCGAGCGATCAGCCGAGTAAAATAGGTAGTGAATACTGTCTAAAACAGACGGTTCCATCGCACAATCGAAATCGTCGACGATAAGGCCTCGCAAACCATAAGTTGGCATAGCTTTGGCTGCTTGGGATAAGACTTGCACTACTTGTTCACTGGATTGGCTTCTTAGGTTGATGCTCCCCCAGCTACCTTCATTCATATATGCAAGAACCCGAGCAGTAACTGTCTTGCCCATGCCGGCCGCCCCAGTAATCCAACAGATTCCAGCACGTTCCAAACTCTGTTGAAGTTGCGCAACGCTCTCACCCCGATTTGCTAGTGCTTTCGGGAGGGGAACATCTGAAACAGGGCTAGGTTTGGCAACCCGAGATCTCGACAAGGTAGTGTCCGAATGGACTAAAGACGACAGTATTTCCGTCACCAGCCGATTTTGCTCCTCGAACTGAGTTCTATTGAGAGTTATTTTTGTCGCCTCCTCTATGTGCTTTTCTAAGTCACTCCGGTCGACAAAGCGCTCCCCACGGTTCTTAGTTGTCGACAACTTCAATAGGGCAAGCAGAATACGGGCCGTGCAACTTGCCGCCTGCGAGTGCACTCCCCCCCTTTTAATCACAAGCTCGGAAATCTTAGATTCAAGCTGACGATAAAGGAATCGCGAATCGAGCGCTCCGCAATCGAAATGGATCCGTTTCAGAAACCTTTCACGAAAATCAATGTCATTCAGATCGGCAATAAACTTCTTGGACTTCACCGAAAGCTTTGAGTTGCCGAGTATCCTTCGTAGATCAGATAATTCTCCGGCTTTTGCCAGATTTCGCCACGCAATCAGAGTTGGCATTTCGCCAACACGATGCTCAGTACTTTTCTCCTTGCCAATTTTCGAGGTTGTAAGATGACGCAAAGAAACATTTAGTGTCGGATTTTTTTCCTGTAGCTCCACAAAGCTGTCAATTGAAGCAACGATGTCGTCTGAATTAATCGTGACTCGGGCACTAGTTTCTTTGACTTGAACGGCTTTGAGGGCGTTCTTGGCTGCAATAGCAAAGTCTTCCGCCACCTCCAAGAGGAGAAACTCGTCACTTTTGATTTCGGCCCACGCGAGTGCCGACTGGTAGATTTGGTATACGTAGCCTCGAAGAGATTCAATAGCTTCTCTTGCTGGGTTACCTGATGGTATTCCTTCTGGAACTGACATCGGCTTGACTCAAATTATGATGTCTAAAGTATGTCTCACTTCCAAGACACTGTCAGGACAGAGAAGAATTAGCGTCATGACGTCTGAAAAGAGGATATTTACTAGAGGACATCCATAACCGCAATAAAAAAAGAAGCCCGACACACCACGTCAACACCTTATCGGGATTTCATAACGCCGCCCCCTTCCTACTGATATTTGGCAGACGTAATGAACTCTCCGAAAGCTTCGCACCATACAATAACACTCGTGAATTTCGACGGTTCGATATCCGGCGATACTTCAACTACAAAGTTCTCGAATGTTTTAACATCGCCTACACGAACCATAGTAGACTTCAGACGATTGAAGTCTGCTTCGGTCTCAACGAATTCCGGAGAAAGATAGAGTTTGTAATCCGGACCGGGCGCCAGCCTGCCCATAAGGGTAATGTACTTGGGGCCAACCGAAACCGTACCTTCTCCCCAATGCAAAGCATCACTGTCTTTCAAATCTCTTCGGAATTGAGCTGTATACGTTGCTTCCGAGGACACCACCTTTATCGCAGCTTCGGTTGGTGCAGACGGGGCAGTAAGAATAGGCAACGCATAGATTCCGATCCCGAATCCCAAGGCGCCTACGGCGCAGTGTGTTACGATCAGTAAAACCACGGTGCGAATTTTCATGACTTCAACCTATACTTGTACTTGATACTTGAGGACGGTACTTGGGGACGTACTTGGGGACGTTGTTCCGTAACCACAATAAAAAACAGAGCACTGACAACATTGGTCATCAGATATAGCAGTCTTTCTGTCTCTTTGCCAGCGAAAATTCACACTCATACTCCACCTTTCCTGGCAAGTTCTTTTCTCAGGGATGCAAGTTGATTGATTCTACTCATGGATTGCAAAATAGTAACCGTTATCATGCTGGTTTTGAGTTCGATTTCTGTGCAATCCGCTGGTTTTTTATAGTTTCTTCTTCAGGGTAAAGGCACCGCGAACCTGACCCGCTTTGTAGCCACGCGCCTTGTCTTCCGGGTAAAGCTCATCAAGGATAGCGGCAGTTTCCGGCTCGATTGTTTCACCATGGCACTTGAGGCAGGGCATCTTTTCAAGAGGTGGCATAACGATACCTTTCATAAAGCGAAAGTAGCTTTCACCACCTTCTTCAACGACCTCGGAATAAACCAGGGCACTGGCATTCTCGCCGGCTGCGCGTCGCTCTTCAAAATCCAGCAATACCTTGGTCTCCCAGGCATCGGGAGCATTACTCGGATTACGCAACTTGCGACTTGTCCGGGCAACGTCCCAACCAGAACTCTTCGAGTGCTTCTCCGCAATGTCCGGTGCAATACTTTTGCATACGCTGATTGCCGTAACGGGACCTCCCGATTTCAAGGCTTTACCCAATTCATCCTTTAGCTTTTCAAAAAACGCACCGGTAATTTTTTTCGCCTCGGCTGTGTGTGAGTCTTCACTTGCAATAGCGGCAAACGACAGGCTGAAAAGTAATAAGGTAATTACTAACATTTTCATCAGATACCTCCATGGAAGTGTTGGGTGTTTGAAAGTGGCTAAACAAAAAACATGAAACTCCTTGCTCACAAGAAATGTCTCAATGAAGCCTAACGCGCAGGGTAACCAGCGGCGGCCAGCCCCTTGACCGGCAGGCAGCCACCCTTATCGCCGTCTGGTTGACCCTGTTGTTAGAGCATCTTTTGCATCCAAACCGTATCGAATTTCTGACCCTTTTTCCTCCCTACCTTTCTGAAGCGGCCGCATTCTGTGAACCCATTCTTTTCGTGGAATCTAATGCTATTGGGATTCTTGGAAGATATGTTCGCCAAGATAGTTGAAATACCTTTATCAATCGCACCCTTTTCAAGAGAACCGAGCAACATCCTCCCCAGGCCTTTTCCCGTGTAATCTGGATGTACGAAATACGTTACTTCAGCAGTATGTGAGAATGTCGGCATTGGATTATGTGAACGTAACATTCCAAAACCCACGATTTTACCATTCTCGTCTTTTATCGTTCCTCTTGGAAAGCCATCCGACATTTTCAAAAACATATCAAAT
>OFES01000054.1_pt1 | contig 22614 bp, 15 predicted proteins | sample 1521151 | NCBI WGS metagenome assembly OFES01 (sample SAMN04272335, study PRJEB24112) | coral metagenome | biome: Coral reef; feature: Shallow seawater; material: Coral tissue | host: Coral | place: China: South China Sea | collected 2014
AGTACCCCGTTTAGTACCCCGTTTAGTACCCCGTTTAGTACCCCGTTTAGTACCCCGTTTAGTACCCGGCAGCATTATAATCAGTTCAATCTGTTCCATGCATGCCTCTATGGTTTGCAACCAAGTAGCGTCAGCAAACTGTCAATACAACAGAATGTGAACACACTACTCGACACGACTTTAAAAGATCTGACAGGATATTAGACTATTCGATACTCCCAAGGAGTAGCAGAACCTGGAGCAACTGATCAATCAATAACTGATATGATTGTGAGTTCTTTGAGATAACGTAAGGGAGATGCCAATGAAGATTGTGCTTGTTGGAGCAGAACTGGAGGAAAATTTGGGCCTGCGATACATGACTTCCGCCTTAACGCAGCAGGGACATTCGGCGGTGATAGTCCCTTTTAACGAAAAGGCAGAGATACTGCAGACGGTAGAAAAAATTTTAGTAGAGCTGCCTGATATTATTGGGTTATCAATGGTTTTCACCTCGCGTGGCAGAGAATTCTGCCATTTGGCGGAACAGTTACGGGAGTCTGGGTTTAAGGGACACTTGACTTGCGGCGGACATTTTGCAGCATTCAACTGTCAGAAGTTGCTGGCTGATTTTTCGTGTTTCGATTCCGTTGCACTTGGAGAAGGAGAAGAACTTATTTGTTCACTGGCGGATAACCTTGATGATCTTGCTGGGGTGGCTGGTTTTTGCTACCGCAGAAATGATGGGGAGATTTGCCTAAACCAGGGCCATGCAAATCCTGAAAATCTTGATGCTCTTCCTTTTCCATATCGTACGGAATTTCATGAGTATTACGAAAAGCCTATCGCCAGTGTCCTTTCAAGTCGTGGATGTTGGCATGCATGCGCTTTTTGCAGTATCAACGCATGGTACCGCGGTGGCGGGGGCAAGAAATTTCGCATTCGGAGTATTGACAATATCGTCTTGGAAATGAAAAAACTTTACCATACCCATGGGGTCAGGATTTTCAACTTTCAGGATGACAATTTTTTCCTGCCTGATCGGCAGCAGGCTTTAGCCAGGTTCAGCGAACTCCGTGAAAGCCTCAGGCGAGAAGGCGTAGATAAAATAGCAATTGCTGTAAAGGCTCGACCAGAGAGTATCAATCGTGAAGTGATTTCGGTTCTTGATGAATTAGGGATTTTTCGTGTTTTTCTTGGGGTAGAAAATGCTTCACAAAGGGGACTTGACAACCTTAACCGTAAAGGAACTGTAGAGCAAATCGAAACAGCTCTTACAATCCTGAACGATTTCGATATACATGTTGCGTATAACTTGTTGATGTTTGAACCGGATACCACCATGGATGATATTCTCATCAATTTACGTTTTATGGAGCGACATGTAGATAACCCCTTCAACTTTTGCCGTGCAGAAGCCTATGCTTGTACCGGTTTGGAAAAAAAGTTACGTGACTATGACATATTGGAAGGGGATTATTTCGGCTTCGATTATCGTATCAAGGATGACCGTGTAGAAACCTTTCATAAAATAGTTAATTATGCCTTCTTTGATAGAAATTTCAGCGATTTTGGTCTCCACTACTTCAATATGGAAGTTGATTTTTCCTATCAGCTGATGCGTCGTTTCTATATTGACCGGCTTAATGAAGGACTTCGAGCTGAAGTACGTGCTTTTATAAAGGAAACCAATGTGGATACCCACCGGCACCTCTGTCGTATATATGACTTAGTTCAATCAATGGATCCCAGCAATACAGATGAGGTAAAGAACTCAATGAAAGAAATGCGACACATTGTTGACAAGAGCAGTAATAAGTTGCGTATCCAAGGCCAGGGAATAATGGACCGATTGGAGAGAGCCTTTTCAGAAAAAACTTTATTCAGTGTCAAATCAGGCTCCCAATATGATCGGGCACCTGGCTTGACTTTTATTGATTCTGTTTTTTTCTCAGATATCAACCATGAAGGTGACAAGCAGTCACTCACTGATCTCAATTTCTTCGGTTCTTTTCAGGAAGCAGTACCTTACGAGCTGTATAAAAGTATGCGTCGCAGGAATTGATCCATCAGAGTTGTTTGTGAATAGCGCCGGTATATTTAGTCATTCAATTCAACCAAAAGGAGGATATCATGTTAAAACCAAGACCTTGGCAGGAACCTGCTCATTCAGTGGTTGTAAAGAGATTTGATGATCTGGTCGTTCTTTATAAATATCTGCGAGAAGATCTACAAGCTCTTATCGACAAAACTTTTGATAAAGTAGCTCGTCAGATCGGCTTTGTTGTCGCTACTACTCTACCGGTCACCGTAGAAGCTGGAAAAGGAGGTAAAGTAACAGAGGTTAAGCTGGGAACTGCTTACTTGGAAGAAACTATTTTTGCCAATGAATTTGCACCGGTTTTTAGAACGCTGAAGGAAAATGGTTTTGGGAGAGCAAAAGTTGCTGCGGGAAGTTATCAGTTAATTTTTATCTGGTATGATGCTTTAAAGCTCAAACTCAAACATGATTGGATGGAACCTGCTCATTTTCAACCAGTTGGCACTGAGATTGCCTCAAAATCAGCTGCACAGGTAAAGGTACGACCGGAAGTTCGGGAACCAGCACATTGGTTTGATGCCGGAATCACTTTAGACGCGGAGGAGGAACTGCTCATTAGCGTGATTGATGAGGTATATCCCGAACTAAAACTGGTTGACAGAGTTGCAATGGGTCGTGTTGAAACACGAAATTTTGTCCCCGGAGTGCGGGAACCTGCCCACTTCCATAATGGTGTTGATCTTATTAAAGACCCAGGAAAAATTCAGCTGCTCACAGAGCTTTCTTCCGTACTGCGTAAGCCGGAAGTTTAAAGTAACTCAAGCAGCAAGCGACCTATACACCTGGCATTGCCTTACCAATCTCTCCCCTTTGAAAGGGCTCGGGTCAGCAGATATCATCGTTTAATGAGGGATTCTGAATAGATTGATACTGCAGAACCGAGGGCATACCATAACATTGGACTTGCCAACAGTGAGGCCTGCTGTTTTAGGAATTTCACACTGTTGAACATCAGTTGCTGGTTGTTCCTGATGATTTCTCCAGTGCAGACCAAACTGATGAACCAGTCAACAGATAAGGAACCAGAATAGGAAATGAGGTCTTTCATTCTGATGACGGCATTCGGAGTATTGCTTGGAGATTTGTTTACGATGATAGACATTGCACGTTTTGTTCCGTGCTGTTCGAAAACAAGCTCTATTGCTTTTTTCGGGCCAAGATCAAGCCTGATGATAATCGGTTCCCTCCATATTTTTTCAGAAAAAGAACTTTTTTCCAACTCAATGCTCGGATTTCTGGAATGGAACATGATGAAGGCATCATGGAAACAGTCAAGAAAAACCTTTTCAGTGAGCGTTTTGTTTGTTTTCATGAACAAGGTCAACGTAAAGAAACGGCTCAGTAACTCCATTACAATTCCGTAAACGCTTTTCTTCCGGAGAATGCTGCGATAGCCGCTGAATGAGATGAAGCAATACATCATCATCTTTACGATAGTGATCTGGTTCATATTATGGGAGCTTACCACAGGTGAGAAGTTATTGTAGAGATCCCAATCGTAAGACACTATTTTGTTTTCGTTTTTATATTCCCGAAATATCTCAGTTCCCGGATATGGGGTCATGACCATAAAGATGGACTTACTCAGGCCAATACTTTTTGCGTATTCAGGATATATGAGCGTATCCTCTACAGTCTCCGAATGGTGACCGATAATGAAATAGCCTTCTGTACCGATCCGATACTTTTTGCACAGCTCAATGGCTTTCCCAACGTCTTCGAGCATATTATTTTTTTTCATATGCTCAAGGGTTTTCGCATTCGGGCTTTCGATACCCAACCCTATGAGACGCAACCCTACCTTATGCAGTTTTCCGAGAATCCTTTCAGCACGGATGATATCTTTGACGCGACTTTCGGATCCAAATTTGAAGTTAGTCAATCCTCTTTCGATCAGAAGGTCACATATCTTTTCAGCTCTCTTGATATTGGTCAGGAAATTGGCGTCCCAAATTTTGATGTGTTTTTTTATTTTCGGATGATGAAGCATGGCCAATTCCTCGACAACGTTTTCCGGGCTTCTTCCTCTCCATTTCTTATGCATCTGATCATTTGCACAGAATGAACAGGTCCATGGGCATCCCCGTGATGTGTAGATGGTGTCTATAGAATATTCCGAGCCTTTCTCACCGAACCGCCGAGGACGAAGGCTGCGCATAGGAAATGCTATAGAATCGATAGTGTCAATAACAGGTCGCCGACCCGTGAAAACAATGCCCCCGCCAGCCATATATGCAAGCCCCCTAACCTTTTTCGACGGGCCATGAATCACCAGTTCCCGGAATGTTTCTTCGCCTTCGCCTATGACGACGACATCCACACATTCGAGGTTAAGAACTTCTTCGGGTAAGGATGTTGGATGAAATCCACCCATGGCAACGAAAATGCCATATTTTTTTGCAATGTTCGCAAGTCGTACCGCATTGTTAAACCCGCCGGTCATTGCCGAAATACCTACGAAATCGACTGGATGATGTTTGAGCAGCTTCTCGAAACTGTCGAACACGGCTTCATTGAAATAATTCTCCGGCATGACAATGCTTTCCACTTTGCTTTCCACAGCGCTGGCTAAATAGCAAACCCCAATAGCATCAGAAATGAACCTTGGTATGGGTGGAACAAGTGACTGCGGAGCCTCAACAACACATACGTGCTTGAAATATGCCATGTTGTGACAAATTATGGTTTATAAATGATAGGTATTTTATTGCTTATGGAGAAGCGGAATTCTCTCCGATAGCTCACCACCTATTATTTCCAATCACCTTGAGAATTCAGCTTTTTTGTCCCTGAAAAAGCTCTCTAACTTTTGTAGTTACGGAACAACGTCCCCTACCTTCGATCCTTTGTCGAACAAATATGGCATAAACGCTTCTATGTAATCTTTTTCACACAACACTTCCGTCAAAGGAATGTTTTTAAGGTGCTTTTCAAACAAGCAGCCGGTCTGACATACAGGAAAAAATGCACAGTGATCCTTTTCACACTTGCCGGAAACAGCTTTCTTAACAATTTCCCTCAGGTGTGACTTGTCTGCAAACAACGATGTAGAATTCTGGATATTTCCATGCGAGAACACATCGATTCCGATAGCAGCGTTGCAGAAAATCAGTTCACCTTCCGGAAGAACAAGGATTGTGTTCCGCTGCAATCCCGGACAGGGAGGATGCAGAGCGTTATCGATATTACTGTTAACGCCTTGTTCCCGGGTCAATGTGTGGAGCCTGAGAATTTTTTCAGCAAGTTTCGGAGACCGTTCCAGATAAGTTACCGTTCCGGAAACTTCGTGACCGGTCGGATGAAGTGCCTCGAAAGCAATACGGAATTGTCCCGGTCTCAGCACCTTGAGAACAGTGCTTAAAAAATCCAGGTAGACCGGCTCTTCAATACTTGTTCCATGGAGATTGTACTTAATCACAATAAAAAAGTATTCAGACAACATCGGCAGGTTTCCCATGATTTTCATAAAGGAATTTTCCCTTGTTATATCATGAATCTCCCGGTTTCCGTCGAAAGAGAGCATTACCGAGTTGACACTATGTGCAGCAAGTGTTTGATACAATTCCCGATCACCGATAACACCGTTTGTCGTCATTAATACTTCCAGTTCGATATCATGCTTTGAACACATGAGTTGGAGACCGTCGAGAAGAAGGCATGCCTGTTGGTGGTCAAGCATTGGATCTCCCCCAAAAAGAATGAAATCAATCTTCTGATAACGATTATCCGGAGCCGACAGCTCCTTTTCAAGCATCGAGAGAAAGCAGTTGATAACAGATTTGCTATCCCCCTTGCTTGCCTGACCTCGCTGAAAACAGTAGGGACAATGGAGTGAACAATCGAGGGTAATAGTGTAGCATATCGTCAGTGTGCTGTTCATGGAGCCGTCCATACGATCTACCATCTCGAAGCATTCCTCAGCATAGTCCGAAGAACGTGTAAGAAAGCCCTGCTCAAGAAGAAACAACCGCAGTTCATTGTCTACGGAAGCAGCTTTGATCAATGATTCCCAGGAATGCTTAAGAACAAGGCTCTGTCGGCTGGCTGTATTGTAGAGACGAAGTAGGTATTGATCCGTGGGATGCAGAAAGATGTTGAAACTGGAAGGACGAATCATTCCAAATGAAATTAATTTCTCACAATTCGTTCATATAGAGAACGAGTGTATTTCTCGATAAACGTAGCTGTTTCAAGTTCCTTCATCAGAGCGATTTTTGACTCCTCGTCAAGCTTTTCCAATTCACCCGATGCTCTGAGACGAAGGATATCCTTAAAAAACAGGAGCGAGGAGGCTCTAAGCTGAAGCTGAAGAAATTCGCAATGAAACGTGGTTTTGCGGTTAGCGTCCTGGTAGTATTCAAAGTTATATGCCCTGCATTCCGGACAAAGCGGCAAAAGCGGGCACTCCTCACATTCTTCCGGTTTCAGTTGTTTACGATTCAAGTCAAAATTCTTGAATGAGCCGTTTTTGTGAAAAGGAACTGTACGTTCGCACGTATACTTATTACCATCGAGACCGATGGTGATCATGTTTTTCGTTATTCCGCAGAGGAATGATTCAAGGAATTTCCGGCTTACAGGGCGAGGCAGATGTGCGGTGAGCGGGATAAACAGAGTCGACCTGGGGATTTCCGGATTATCGGCATAATATGTAACCAGCTTGGCCAACTCATTACTGAAAGCCTTCAGATAACCTAAATGGCTCCCGTTATCCCCCCATACATCTTCAAAGACTATGTTTGCCTGGCATTCAAGGCCCTGTTCATTTATAAACTGTATACCTTCGGCGCAGCCATCAATAGTGTAAGGGCTGATGGTCATTTTAACGGGCACACCATAACGTTTTATAAAATCAAGGTGCGGCTTTACAAACTCGAAAGAACCGGACCGGTTGGTATTATGCATATGAGGTGTGCCGTCCAGACTAATTGTCACCGAGACATCAGGGTTTTCAAGAAGCCACGTTTTGATTTCGTCATTCATCAATGTGCCATTGGTCGAAATGCCAAAAAACAGATTTGATGACGTTTTTTTCGTTTTACGCCAATACGACCTGGCATCTGCTGTCAACTGGCTGATCAAATCAAAGCGCAGTAAAGGCTCCCCGCCGAAAAAACGGATAATACCCTCATTTTCCGGGTTGATCTCATCAAGAACCTCGAATAAAGCTTTTTTTGCTTTATCATAATCCAAATCATCATGTTGACGTCGATCACTCTGATAACAGTAGATGCAATCAAGATTACATCGATACGTGATGATGATGTGTACAAGAAAGCGCGTTTCCGCTTTGACGGATTTAATCCATGTCGATCTGTTACCTGCAGGATTTGGCGAGGACATTTTTTCTTCCCCGAATTATACCCCTGAAGCACCTTTACACCAGTGGCAATCATTCTGTTGATCCCCTGTCGCAGTCCGCAAAACTTCAGAAGAAATACCAAGTTCTTCCTTAATCTGATTTACGGTTTCAATCACGTCCTGGTCAGCGTCAAGTGAATTCCTGGCCTCAAGTGCTTCTGTCCTCAATTGTTTGAGGTCGGCATAGAGCTTTTCTGCTTTACCCTGAATTTCTTTTCCTTTTTTGTTCATCATTGTGCTGTTTTAATGAATTATTGCAAAACAAAAAATCCATGCAGATTTCCCCGTATCCATATATTTTGTAATCAGATATTGCTCCTTCAATTTATATAAAAAACCCGTTAAAATCAATTTTTTCCAAGGGATAGGGGGCACACCGTAGCAAGGCAGGTTCATCACACCGCACGCACCTCAACAATGAACGATGATTTTATGAAGTCTACATGCTTTGTCAAGGCTAACTGTCACCGTGCGACGTTCACGGCACGCCCGTAGCACGACCTCCGCCACTCCTGTCTCTTTTGACTTGATGTAATGAGAACAGGAGCAGGATTCAACCACAAAGCCCTCGAAATCTCCAAAACAGTCGAAGATTACTTCGCGAACTTTACCTGTGATTTTTTGTGGTTTGGAAACATGAATATCTCCGGGAAGTCCAGGATCATCAAGCGATGCTGGAATTAGTGATGCATCAATACCCAGGCCTGTGATCTGATCGCCCAATTGCGAAAGATATCGCTTAAAAACTGGATGCCAATTGTCAGTTGTAGGAATTGCCTGGAAAATGTAGCGTAACACTGCAAGGTTTCGCACCAGCTTTCTCTGTAGAGGCTCACCAGATTTTACGACCACGTTGACTTGGAAGCCGCCGAGTACATGGCGGCGAGAGAAATTGATCGTTCGGGTTCTTCGCTTCACTTCTATTTGGTTATGGACAGTGTGGCCAGTGTGATGCTGAACATCGACAGTGAAGCTGTCGCCAGCTTGAACCGTTAAAGGCAGTTTCAGTGTCAGCAGGCCTGGCATGGGGTCGCGATTTTGTCCTGGGATCGGGATATATGAGATATCACTAACCTTGAACGACACCGTGTGAGTATCGACCTTTGTAAGGATCTGCAGACCAGGTCGTAGTGTGGAGACAAGCACAATCAACTCATCTGCTTTCCAATCAGGCAGGTATAGACTTGCGACTGTTTCGCGTGGAAGGTCGTTCCATCGAAATACAAGCTCATCATGTCGCATCTGGCAATTTGCACTTGTGGTCAATGTTTTGAATTCACCCATGCCCACGGGCGCTGAAGGTTTAAGAAGGAATGTATGTTGCACCTGATGTGTGGCCTCATTGCCTGGGTTATCGCTTTCGATAATTGCCAGGTTCCTCTGAGCCAAACGGTCGCTTGACGCCGGTTTGGCTCCGTTCGATATCGGGTCGGTCGCTCCAGGTTGAAACCGCACTTCTGCAACCAGGCATTGATGTATGCCACGTATGATCTGCGTGATGGGAAGCCGGCCTGTGAATGGACCGTCAGATCCCGATGGTACGTTGGCAGGAAACTGAGGTTCGGATTGATTGAAATCAAGCCAGCAACCAAAGTATGTATGCGCTTCCGTTGCGCCTGCATGCACCAGAGTTTGTGTATTGTTGTTGTCCGATTGTGTCGTCATACTCTGGGTGGAGGCATCAATCCGTTCTTCAGCGAAATATGGTATAGAAACCACCTGATTTCCCGTTCCACTGAAGAATTCATTGATTCCAAGCAAAGGGGTCGTTCCTGCATTTGTCCTGCGATAGTTCTGAAGTTGTGCGCTTGTATTACTCGTGTAACTGAGATCCGACACCATTGTATTGAAGGTGCGGAAAAAGACTCGCACATCAACAGCATCCTGAGTGTTCGCACGGTAGCGAACTTTCGCAAGGGCGAAGTTCAACACTCGCTCGCCACCAACACTACGGGAAAGTTCGAGTTCATTTGATGAAAGACTCTCGAAAGATGGTGCGTCTGTATTTCCGTAACCACGCAGTTCGGTAAGCAGGTTCTGGATATAGTTATACGGCGCGTCGGCAACGGCTTCCGGATCTTCGAGTATAACCCCACTTGAGCTATGAAGTTTCTCGCCGGGACGTAATTGGAAAACGCGCACGTCTGTACTAAGCCAGCTTACTGGACCATCGACCATGTAAGGATTTGGCTGATTGATGAGGTGCATCGGCGCTACATCGGTAATTCCGTTTAGAGTGGCTTCGACATAGATGTTTCGCATTTCAGTTGTAAAGGCCGAGATGTCGTCAAAGTGTACACGAAACGTGAAGGCAACTCGTTGTGGAGTGGTGAACGCGCCGGGGTTCTCAAGATCCACATCGGTATTTATGGCTGATATCGAACTGATCTGTGCATCACCAATCGAGCTTAGAAATCGGATCGAAGGTTCAGTACCTGGAACGCCTAGCGCAGAAGGAGTGAAGCCATCATAGATTACGTAAAACGCATTGTCGTAGTCCGTTACTGTCTCGACTTCGTACGACGAAAAAGTGTCCCGATTGGTGACAATGAAGCTGTCGATACCAAGCCCCTTTAGACCTAATCCCATGAGGCCAGAACAGACATCTTTGATGATCTCCTCCATTTCAGCCCATGGAGGTTGGAATTCAGTACCCAATTCGACTGTGAAACCAAGAATCTTCGTGAGCGAAGGATTGGTGAAGTGGCGACTGTATGCGTAGTCACTGTTCGTTCCCGATGTTGGGTATAGTGAATAACTCGGTTTTGCTACATAGTATTTGCCACGTACTTCACCCAGAGTACGAGTGAATGTATGAGACAGTGCAAGTACAGTTGAGAGGTCGCTATCGGGGATGTATTCGTCATAGTCGTCACCGATTAGTCCACGTTGATGATTGTATGCCGGATTTTGGAAGCTCTTTGTGGGATCGGTTACCTGTACCTCATCATCGCCCCATGGGTAAAGAATGATTTCCGAATAACTGTGTATGTCGACATACCAACGAATGCGGGTGTAAGTATCATAGATATATTTGATATTCAGGGATTCTGCTTCACTGCATGGGGAGCTTCCGTGATATGTTGAATGCCCCGGGTCGGTCGAGGCGACATATGTGTTTAGCGCCCCTGGCGTAAATGCAGTGTTGAAATCCCATAGGAAATCTTGATTGCGGTTAATATCTACGCCAATCTTCGAGGGATCTCCACCGCTATTGGCCGGGTTGCGGTTCTTGCGCCAAAGGCCGCCGCCGTTCTGCGAATAGTATCGTCCATCCGGGTTTACACAAGGAAATATGATGATATTAATTTGCTCCATGAGGGTGTTGACCTCAGAAGATGAATAGTACTTGCCACCGTAGCCAACACCCGTACCACTCGTATACGCCGTACAGAGATCTGTGGCAAGATTAACCAAAATATCGCTGCCGCCCCATTCCTGTCCATGAACGTTGCCAGTCAGAAAGTAAGCATCGACGGAATTTGCTGGTGCGGTGCCAAGTCTGATGGCGTGTGTAGTCCGGCCTTCTGCGGTCGCATTAGGTAGCGGAAATCGTTCACAGATCGATGGATATGCTGCAGCAAGTCCGATGAGAGCGGATTCAATTTCAGTGATATTCATATAGGGCATGGTATTACCTCCTTTCTCCTAGACCGGTGGGCTTAACCTTGCCACCCTTAAAACGGTCGGTTTTAGAGACTTCTTTCTGCCGCATTGCCAATACTTCTCCATAAGTTTTATCCACCTCAGTGCGGTAACCAAGGTCGATGATCTTTTTACTTTCAGCAGGCGAAGTGTAAAGTTCAACCCGATAGGTGCCATCGCTCTCACGTTTGGGAGCTCGACAATTCAATTGGGCATCTGCTGAAGCCAGAACCTTGTTCAGGGCTTGTTGGTCTGGAAGCCAGAGCGTGATTTTGAAGATGTCTTCCATTGTTTTCTCCTTGTATTTGCTTTATGATACTCAACCTTCTGATTAGGCGACATTGTTGGGTACTGGGTAAATACCACTCCAAGGGGGTCGAAACCGGAATGACCGGTACTGGTAACAAGAGGAACGGACATCGAACCCGTCCCGGTAACGGGGTTGGCCGCGAATTTCTCCCCGGTGCCTCGAATGGCACTACCACCTTTGGGAAGGGAGATCAATGGAGATACCGCCGCTTGCCGCTTGCTTTCGGAACTCCCAGAGGATTTCTCAGGATCATCCATAGCTGGTCATTTTTAATGACAATTAACGACCAAAACACAGATGCTGATGATCCTGTTTGTAGAAACACAGGGTAAGGTTATTGAAAAAATCCTTATACCAGCAGATCGATCATATTGAAGTCCGATAGAGTGATCTCCAATAACAACGCAGTAAAACCATTGTTCAGCATCAAAAACTCAATAAACAACAGGTACTTCCTTTACTACAGGGAACTGCTTGAGGTACAAAAGGGGTAAAAACAGCTTGTTGGTGTGGGTTAGGAGATTTGTACCTCAGGTATAACTTAAAAATCTGACGCTTAAAAAACGACTTTAAAAAGTATTTTTTCCGAAAATCACTTAATTCAAAACATTAACAGATAAACCCTAACCTTCATAAAGTCAAAGTAGCGCATGCAAAGCCTCATAAAGCGTAATCCATTACTATTATGTAGCTTAGACATACTTATCTGAGACAAGGAACGTTGTTCCGTAAGCGAAAAACTTTCACAGCGAGCGAAAAAGTATGGGATCGCCGTGTTTTTTGTATTTCTCTCTGTGTGGGTGACAGAGGAGTCGAACCTTATACCTCTTTTCACAACACGCGGAGTGCCCTCAATATCACTCACCACCTATCATTTCCAATCACCTTGAGAACTCAGCTTTTTTGTCCCTGAAAAGGCCCTCTAACTTTTGCTGCTACTGCATAACGTCTTCTAACCCCATTGTCTTTTTGAACTCCGGCCTTAGAATATCCATCAGCTCGCTGTAGGGTAGGTCAATCTTTGTCGGGCCACGGGCGTAGCGGGCAATTTCATACATGTTGTAGAAAAATGTCACCCCTTTATCTGTGATAGCGAAGTTGTCATTGAAGTGAATGTAGTTTTCGGTCAGCATGCTTTTCTCCCCGTCGAGCCGTTCTGTTGAAGAGAGTCCATTCATCATCCTGTACCAGGTGTCGATCAGTTTGTTCAGACGACCCTCGAAACCTTCTGCAAAAACATCGCTCAGACCAAGACGTTTTCCTGTCCGGGTATCGAAGATAAAATATTCCGTGTGACTGTAGCCATGCGCACCACCAAGGTATACAGAATAAAAAAGCTCAACCGTCAAGAGACCCGACCGGTTCAACAGCACGAATCCCCTCAATTTAAACTGGTAAAGCAAGTTGAACGAAGCCCCTTTTTTCTCGGCTTCATATTCTGCGAAAAAGTTGTCCGCAAGCTCCTCGATAGTTATGCTGCCGGTATAGATTTCTCCCGGTTCCGCCGGGCTCAAAAAGCGAAGGTTTGCAACCCAGTTCAGCAGATACCGGTTTATGGTTTCTGCATGATCTCCATCTGAAAAAACCGGATAGCGAAACATGCAGTACACATCATCCTCAATCCCTTCTCCACCATCCTGATAGACCTTGCCAAAATTTCTCATCTCATAGTTGAGCGGGCGAGGCAGGTCGCGCCCCTCTTTGCCACTATATGCTGCAAGGAAAACAAAAAGACAACCGGCGGCTATTGAAAGCAAATAAAATCGGGATCGTTTTCTCATAAGAGGTTACGTTTAAGTACTTCATCTCTACCGTTATAAATATAAGTAAGCGGTGGGATTATTCCTGTACTGCTATTGAGCAATCCAACAAGTCTCAAGATATGGTCGCATACTTTTTGTCCCTGCAAAAGCCCTCTAACTTTTGTAGTTACGGAACAACGTCCCCTACTCTCCTCGTACACAAGGTTACTCACATTGAATTAGCTTATTCCTCGCCTTGCCAAACCGTGGTCGAAAGAAATTGCAAGCGCAGCTCGCTGACAGTTTTGCGCTTGCCATGGGAGGCAGTCGGGACATGTACCTTGTAAGTCCCGTCGAGTTGATCCTCTACTTTAATCTCGACCTGCTCGGCACCGCGCATGACTTTGAAGTGGTCAGCCGCCCCGGGGCCAACAAGCTCACCGGTCACGGTCTTTGGTGTGACCGTGAAACTGATCTCCGAAACACCGCCGCGGACCGTCGATAAGCGACCGACGAGGGTCATCTCGGGATCTAGCTTGCCGACACCAGTGTAGACTGAGATCATGCTGACCCGTTTCACTGGTCCAAGCTTTTGACTCATGCATTCGACGGTGATTTTATAGCTGTGCAAACCAGGAGTCCGCAGCGGCAGGACGATGCCGATGTGCTGGTTGTCGACGCTGCACTCAAGGGTTCCGGCCCGAAGAGAGAGCCGCTCCCGCCGCGGCCGCAAGATCCGCTCATAACGGGGATCCTCTTCGAGAGCCTTCAGCTTGGCGATGAGAGGGTCCTTAGGGAAAGTGGGCCAAGCGAGCTTAGCATATGGCGCCCGGTACTCGCCGAGCAGCTTTGGCAGCGAAGCCCGGGGTGTCGCTGCTTCGACGCTGACATCAAGGACCTCCTCGATCACCCGCTCACCCTCGACAAGCTTTATATCGATCGGGAACGTCTCACCGACATCGAAACGCCGACGTGGCCAGTCGAGGATCAGGTGCGTACCGCGGTCCTCGACGATAACGAAGGCGTGGTAGAAGGCCGTGGCCTGTTCAGTCTCACCCTTGATTATCATGCGCCATTGCCCGGCCTTGGGCAGACTCTTGCCCTGGATCTCAACGGGCAGGTAGACCGTTACCATCGCGCAGCCGTCGGAAAGCTTCATCTCTTGGTTGAGGTCAAGAACGGTGCCATCGGGGGCGTAGAGCCAAAAGCTCAGGCTACCCGGCATTGACCGCGGCCAGCTCACGATCGCGCTGAACTTGCGCACGCTTTCGTTGATCACAAAGCTCTCGACCGCCTCACACTGCTCCGCGGCTAGTTGCCCAATGCTGTGATGGGCGACCGCCGGAGATCCCTCGGCCAAGCAGTTGCACAGATCGACGAAGTAGATTAGGTCGAGATCGGTGTCGGGATCATTAGTCCCGAGATAAAAGCCGTTTGTCGCGCTGGCCAGCTCCTGGAGTAGCGTCTCGTAAGTCGCGGTAATCCCGATACCGATGGTGTGAATAACCGTGTCGTAGGATGCAATGTCAATGCCGGGGTGTGCCGCGATCCCGGAAGCCGGGCCACACTCCCAGCCTCCATTGTTGATGATCTCGAAGTGACTCCCGACCTTGGTTACCTTGGGCTGAATATTCTGCATACCGTCGGTACACAGGATCACGGCCCGTTGATGTGTGCTCATACTCAGGTTGTCGAACGCGGTCTGAAGTCCCGCGCCCATGGCCGTACAGGTACCTGTCGCGTGCGCGTTGATCTGGCCCTGGAGCGCCGTGCCATTGCCAAGTACGGGAACAAGCTTGTCACCGGTGGTCGTCGTGTACTCCTCAGCCGTGTCGCTGAACCACACCAGTCCCATACGGTCAGCAGTCTGCCCGTGGTCAACTAAAAACTCAGTGATGAGGTGGCAGGCACGCTTCATCATCGTCAGCTTGGAATCACCGGTGTAGGACAAATTCATACTGTTCGAGACATCCATGACAAGCTCGAGATCGACGGGGGAACGGTGGTAGATGGCATCAAGTATGCGACCTTCCATCGTCGCCTCAGGGTAGGCACCGTATAAGGTCGAGTGGACGAGCATGTCGCGGTCGATGATGAAGCTTTGGGGTATGCCAATGTCCCCAGTTGCATAAGACGCCCAGAATCCGCTGGTGTCCTGGATTGCCGGGTAGGTCACTCCGAGACCGGTCAACCACGCCTGCCCTTGAGCCTGATCGGAGCCAACGTGGACGAAAACCATCTGAACGCCGTGCCCTTGGAACTTAGTCCACAGATTCTGCAGTCTTAGAGCTTCTGTCTGGCAATATCCGCACGTGTGGGCGCCAAAGGCCAAAAAAATCACGTCTCCGAGGTGATCCGAAAGTGTAAACGTTCCACCACCGATTAGATCGGTTCCGCTGAAGTCGGGTGCCGCACTTCCAGGTGTAAGCATAATTACTATCTCCTGTTACTTGTTGTGTGATAGAACGAATATTTCGATTGCTACTCCAGTTGGAGCATGTTTACGGATTTACGGGATGTTATTCCGTAAACACAATAACGAAAAGCAAATCGCATGACAGCAGCCCTATCAAAATCAGCTATTAATCATCAACAACGGTTACTCTCATCAAGCCGGGTAATTATGAATTATCTCGATAGGCATTATAGAAAATACAAAAAAAATACCTCCACCCTCGAAATCCATGGAAATGATCGCGGTCTATAAAGGACCTGAATTGATCAGTAAGACGTTCGATGCCTGGACACATCGGCATGGGTGAAACTGTGGTTTATGAGTCTCATGCCCACAGAAGCTTATCGAGAAGTGTAACGAGCGGGTAACGTCCCTCTCTGAATGGAAATGGGAGGTTCGTTTCAAAGCAACTCGTTTGAAAGTGTCTGCCAGCTACTAAAAAAGTTCTTGCAAGGAATTCAAGATGATATGCCACAAATTTTCCATACACCAGTGGATCAGTTTCTTGAGCTCACGTCCTCTGAACTCTCTGATTTTCGTAGCTATAAGTACTTCTAATTCAGGCCTCTAAATCTATTTCTAATCACAAAGAACCAAACGCATACGAAGACTGCGATCAGTAGATAGATGACGAGAAGCGCCCCGGTAAAAAAAACAGCAATGTTGGTGAACAGGTCACCGAACGGAGTACATGTGCATATGGGATTCGGCTTGAAAAACGAGCCGACTACCCACATCAGACGATCCACTCCACTAAAACGACTCAGGTCCATGAAATACTCTGTGCTGAAAACCAACCATATTAGGACCGTCAACGCAATTGCGGCACCCGCAAACCGCAATCCCCACCTCCAGAAAAAATCCCACCAAGCTAATCTATCCCCACGGTATTGTAAGGCAAGAAAAACCTTATCACCTTTGCTACCGTCCATATTGCCTTCCGCTTGTATGACCAGGAGACGCCGCCATTCCACCGCCGCCGTCAGTAGCAACGGAAAGAGTCCTTTGGAAAACAAGCTTTTGAAAATAATGCTATATGTCGGTTTGTCAACGTTCTCCACATCTGTCCTTTGCTTATGAAACCGTAAAAAACCCGGCATGAACCACAGGAAAAGCATTACCAGGAAAATCGCAGAACCTATAAGCTGATGTCCGTTGAAAAAGTTGTTCAGTGAATAGGTCAGCAACATCGCAGTAATGGCCGACACAAACAACGGAATCCGGAAATAGGCCCATAAGAGGCCCTGTTTTTTAGCATTGTTCTTTTTCCTGAACTCTTCGCTGGTCAAATCTATTGAAGAGTCGGTCTGCTTGCAGTCGATGATCTGTTGCAGTATTCCACTGAACAGCTCCCCGTCGCTCCAGTACTTGTTGTGGGCAAGCCCTGGACATCCGTACCGCTGAAACACGATATCACGCTTCTCAGCCTCGTCGCCCGATTCGAAAATAAGCGGATAGATCTCAGATTGTCTTGTTATGGAAAGATGCTGCCCGACCGGGTCCTGTTCGTCATAGAAATTGTAATGCTTGATTTTCCGTAAACTTTTGCCAGACGGGAAATCATACTGGTTATGTGCAGGCTTTGCATCGCCTGCCTCCTTGAATCCAAGGTGGATATAGTTCTGACGCCACAGAGCGATATACTTGTCGATCGGCGAACCGAGAGTGATGAAATTTCGGACACAACTCCTCCACAACAGAACCGGCACCGAAAAAGATTTTCTCATTATTACTTTCACCGGTTCATCCTTGTCCGGTTGTTCGAATATCCTGTCTTTCTCGCAATCAATCTCGGAGAAGCCATCGAGAAAACTATTCCAGTAAGATGACTTGCTGGCCCTGAAATTGTCATAAAGCGCTTCAACTGATGCCGAAGAGTTGTTGAGTATGGACTCGAATGCCTGCCCGATCCGCTCCACAAATGAAGCATCACGGATACCTGATTGCCGGGTGAACTCCCTGATCACGTCCCAGTCGGACTCAACTTGCCCGGTTAGGGCTTTGGCAATCTGTTCTATCGCGGCCTCCACATTCTCTCTGGCCTTGCCTGCGGGCTCCATCACGGAGGACTGAGAAGGCTCATTGCCATGGGGCGAACCACCTGTGCTCTCCTGCCGCTTAGCAAGCCATTGCTCTACGGGGAAACCCCCTCCAAGCAATTGGGCGAGCTTTTCTAGCTTCTCCTCGGATCGCTCATTGGAAATTCCGTTTTCGGAAAAAACCTCGCAGAACATGTCGAAAACCTCACGGTACCGGATCACCCTGAACTCATGGACCACCGTCTCGACGAGACGTTTCTCGACATCCTTGGCAAAACTTTTAATCTGGCCGGCGTGCTTCTTCCACTGGCCCACCTCCTCCCTCGAAGGCGCCCTGTATCCGAAAAAGGGAAAACTCGAATCGAACTCGATATTCTCGCTCGACGACTTCCGCACTTCACGTTTCGCATAAGCATAGATCAGTGCATCGAAGCTCATGATACTCCCAAGACTGTGGGCAATGACGGTAATGTCCGGTTTTTGGTAATAACCAGCAACCAGAGGCTCATGATTGATCCGGCTTGCTTGCAGTTCCCGCATCCGCCAATCCAAAAAGTCATAGAATATGAGCTTATCGAGGGTAGCGTGGAAATGACGTACAGACTCGCCCCGCGTTCGCATGTAGTCACCGTAAAGGTGAACGTCACCGAGAAAGCCGTTTACGACAAGATTCACATGCTTCAAATACTTGAATGCCAGCATTTTTTTCAGCGGCACCGCCACATGCACGATCGAACTCAGCAACGGCAGAGCCCATGCAGGCAGCCATCCGTGAGGAGTGATGGAGGTGTCCCGAAGACGTTCGAGCATTGCCTTAGTCCAGGCCTCCAGATCGGACGCAAAACGTTCCTGGTGGCGCTGGAGAATATCCTGCCAATACATCTCCACGAAACGGAAATTCTCGCCGGCTGTCTCTGTGGCAGGAGCCCCATCAAAAACTTCGTCAGTTTGCCGCGCATCTACAGGGAGCCCCCTAAATTCAGACCATCCGTGCAGCTCGGTCTCCGATCTCACCGACTGGGATGAGAGCGTAGAGGGAATGATGATGTTGCAGGAATTTTCCTTCTGGTTCTGCCGTACCTCCGCAAAACGCCGGACCACTGGAGGGATTGTGGTATTGATCTTCTGTTCGCCCATACCGTGTGCGACAACAATGTAATGGCGAGGCATCGAAGGAAGTGTAATGCGCTTGGAATCCTTCATGGTTGTAAATTTCTAACTTTTGCGTGAAACGAATCGAGCAAAGTCTTATGAATTAAAGCGGCACCAGATGAATAATACTTGCTGCAATAGCCGACAGTGAACGATCTGGAAGTCAACTTTAAGACATAACCTTGATTAATGTCTCTCGAATTCAGCTATAGCCCTCATCATGTTCATGAATTCCGAATTCCTCTTTTCCAGTGTTTCTCCGTCTTTCTTGACAGGATCTTTCAGAACAACGCTTGCATGTTTTACCTCTTTATCCTTTGCTATCATGTAAAATGTGAATTGCCCTGGCATTGAGACGTTTTCCAATTCTTCAATACCCGACATTTCTGCGGTCTTGTCATACTCTGAATGAGCCGCGAACACTTTTTTGGGGAAAGGATAGTCCTTAGTGAACTCATCAATGATGATGTCGTTTTCCTTAATGAGTCTGGCAAGTTCCGCTGCACCATCCATGTCCACATGGCCATATCGGTAGGGATTTTGGCCTATCAATGGCTTGCTACTGTCAAAAAGATCCGCCAAAAAAGTTCTTAGCAACCTTTCCTTCAGATCACCTATCAAACCAAAACGTCCCCCTGCCAGATCAAGGGCAGCTGAAAAAAGGTAAACTGCACCGTTAATCCTTGGCTTGTTAACGGCCATATAGAAACTCAGCGCTCCGCCTGTTGACAACCCTCCTATGGATATTTCCTTTGATTTCGATGCTGCTGTGCTTATAGCAAAACTAACGTTAGCCTTCCACTCTTCGAGCTCAACATCTTCCATTCCATTCGGCTCCTTCAGACCATGGCATTGGAGTAACGGGATGCAGACGTTGTAACCAAGATTATTGTAGAAATAATCTCCGATAGCAGTCATGTAGTAAGGAGAATCAGAAAGCCCGTGAACAAGTACGATCGCCTTTTGAGCAGCTTGTGGATGCTCCTTTATTCTGGGATGGCAGCCTTCACGGATTTTCTCAGGGGAAAAATAGCCAAACCGGTCATAGTAGTCCAGCCATTCATCCTTTTGTGTTGATTGGGGAATGCTGGTCATTTTCAGTCCTTGTTATAAGTGTTTGTCATCTCATCGCAACCAGATCGACCCTTGAAGAGGAGCAGGACCGAATTTGGCTTCTATGTTTATCACTAAAGTGATCAGCCACAGTCAACACCTACAGGTTCGATGAAAGAGGCAATCACTTTGTATGAACAGAACATGTCACAAATAAAACAGGAACCCCAATAAAAAGGGAACGTAAAAGAGGTACTGAGGCAGCATCAAAACAAAAACACTTAAAATTTACACAAATTCACAAGAGATCAAAAAGAATTTTTACGACTTTATACTCAGGATATTACCCATAATCACTGCCTCATTGAGGTTGTGGCCTCCTCCACATCATTCCGGCATCACAACATGTTTACACATAGAACCGATAGGTCTCACAGTAAAGCCCTTCTGCTGTTTTTTCTACTCCGCCGTTTAACGAGGCAGGTATCAACAGCACCAAAGCGCTCATCATCAGTCTGCGTTTGACTTCTCAACAGCCAATCATTCAACCGCTGCTCTGAGAAATACAAGCGCTTGGTTCTTTTCATAAAGGGAATCTTGTTCTGATTGACCAGCTTGTACACCGTAGGAACGGCAAGGCTCAGCATCTCCGCTGCTTCATCGACCGTAAGCAACTTGTCCTTTTGCTGAACATCCAATGCCCGAGCAAGCTCCTGGCTGATGATTGCCTGGATCGCGGTTACGATTCTGTCATCAGAAAGGATATGGGGAGAGTCAGAGACATCCATCGAGCTAAACATCAGAAATTAACGAGTAACAACGATGGAAATCTCGCAATAAAAACTAACCCCGTTCAACCGCCGTGGGGGATGAATGGGGCACTGTTTCTCATGAAATGGCTATATTAGCGTAGTATTACTGCATGAAAAGCATGGCGTCTTCAAAGAATGTGGGCCTTTTTCATGACGCCAATCACTTGGATCGATAGGGGGCCTGTTTTTCAAAAGAGTAAAATCTACATAGAAGTCGAAAATAACAGACTCTTGAAGTTATACGTATGCCGTATAACTGATATAATAGACACAAAATCTTGCCTAAAAGCCAAACTCTGATGTACTGATTCTGTAATGTGCACTATGTTATTCAGGGTAGTTTAGAATTTCTGTAATGCAGATAATAAATAATGTTGCTCTCAAAAAGAAATGGAAAAGTATTTAGCATCAACTGAAATAATTGACTGGGAACATTCAGAAGTCATAAAAAAAGCAAAAGAACTTTCTCATGGCCTTGATAGCCATGAGGATATCGCAAAGTCTTGCTTTGAATTTGTACGTGATGAAGTAAAACATAGTAATGATTTCAAATTGAATCCAGTTACATGCCAAGCATCAGTTGTTTTAAAGCACAAAACAGGTTATTGCTATGCAAAAAGCCACCTTTTGGCAGCGTTGCTAAGAGCCAATGGAATCCCTGCAGGCCTATGCTATCAAAGGCTTACCATTAAAAATGATGAACCACCTTTTTGTTTGCATGGGTTAAATGCAGTCTATTTACCAAACACCGGATGGTATCGCATAGATGCAAGAGGAAATAATAAAGGTGTAAATGCAGAATTTACCCCACCAAGAGAGCAGTTAGCATTTCCAATCATTGTTGAAGGTGAGGCAGATTTTCCCGAAATATGGTCAGAGCCATTGCCTGAGGTTATTTCAGTATTAAATCAGTCAAAAACATATGAAGAAGTGGCAAGTAATCTACCAGATGTCGAAATCACAAAGAGCTAACAATTGGGTCCAGCCGACCTTCGAGTCGCTACCGCTCAACTCAGCCAAGTGACAATGAAAAGAGTCATAGAAACAGAGCGACTTTACCTTCGTGAGTTCACTCCGGAGGATACTCCGCAAATAATTGACACAAAATCTTGCCTAGAAACCAAAATCCGATGAATTAATCCTCTACTTTGCGGTTTATTTTTCAGGGTAATTTAGAATTTCTGTATTACAGATAATAAATAATGTTGCAGGCGCACTGCGCACGCCTGCAACGGCCGAGTTGAGTAAACTCGGCCGTTAGGGATAAATGGGATCGTCATGTCCGGAAATATTTTCAATAAACTGTGGGTTATAGAATCTCTACCTTCAGGGGAGCTTAGAACCGGAAAAAATCTCTTCGACAATCAGCTGGACAAGGCCAAGCAGGTACAGCAAGATCTTGTCGTCGAATTCGCTGAGCCAATAACTAAATCAGAGCTATTTGAAGTATTAGAAAAAATACGAAATGAGGCTTTGAGCGGAATATATCCAATGATCCACTTCGAGTGTCATGGGTGCGAAGACGGTTTGGAAACCGCGAGCGGAGAATTGGTTGAATGGGATGAAATTAGGGAGATTCTCATCGAGATTAACCGAAGTACTGAACTAAATCTGATGATTTTAATTGCTGCCTGCAATGGTGCCCATTTAATAAAAGTATCCACAAAGCTAGATGCAGCCCCTTTCTGGGCGATAATTGGTCCTGAGGTAGAAGTAACTGCCAGGCATATACAGGATAATTTTGGTCGGTTTTATGAGTCCTTCTTTTCAGACCTCGATGGTGATAAAGCCATAAACATCCTTAACGAAGGGGCGGCGCGTCAAGATCGAACCTATCATTTCTTAAGCGCTGCTGGACTATTTTCAAGGGCTTACCGAGCCTACTATAATAGCCACTGTGTCGGGAAAGGCAAGAAAGAAAGAGTAGAACAGCTGGTTTCTGAGGCGATGAAAAACCCAGACGTT
>OFES01000055.1_pt1 | contig 21546 bp, 21 predicted proteins | sample 1521151 | NCBI WGS metagenome assembly OFES01 (sample SAMN04272335, study PRJEB24112) | coral metagenome | biome: Coral reef; feature: Shallow seawater; material: Coral tissue | host: Coral | place: China: South China Sea | collected 2014
AGCGGGAGAGTAGGTCGTCGCCGGTTTTTTTTACTACACACCACAAAAGCCCATCTCAACACAGATGGGCTTTTGGCGTTTAGAGTGCGAAATCTTTGCCACTTTCCTCTTCCCATCTCGCTACCCAGCAGTCCAGCTATCAAACTATTCAGCTATTGTAATACTTCAACATTTTCCTCTTGAGAGGATTTTGTTGCATGTAACGGTTTGTTTGTATATGTTACATGTAACAAGGTTTGGCATATAAACAAAGAAATAAGGAAAGACATGGGAGGAGTTCTGGAACGGGTGCACAAGCACAGGAAGAAGTTACGCAAGGAGGGAATGCGTCCGATACAGATATGGGTTCCCGATACACGCCGTCCCGGTTTTGCGGAAGAGTGCAAGCGGCAGTCCCGCCTGGTTGAACACGATCCTCAGGAAAAGGAACTCCTTGAGTTTCTTGATAAGGCTTCAGATCGTGAGGGCTGGGAAGCATGAAAAGAGGCGATCTGGTTACCATAGCACTGCAAGGTGATTACGGTAAGCCTCGACCTGCCGTTGTCATTCAGTCGGATTTTTTTACTGAGCATCCATCGGTGACCATCCTGCCGGTAACGAGCGAATTGCGTCAGGCACCGTTATTCAGGATTGCTGTTGAGCCGTCCGCCGGTAACAATCTGAAAAAAAGATCACAGGTCATGGTTGACAAGATTCAGACTGTCTCGCAGGAAAAGGTCGGGCCAGCTTTCGGAAAACTCGATGATGCCGGCATGCTAGCCGTTAACCGGGCACTTGCCGTGTGGTTGGGATTCGCGTGATCAGTATTTTCTCTCGGCTTCAAAAGAGTCCCCTTTTTATAATAAAACAGCCATGTTGTATCCCCTCTAAGGTATAATTGGATAATATCCCCTATGGGGCATATATTAAAAATATACCTTTTAGGGTATGTTTTCTATACACAACCTATTCCAGATTCATGAAAAGTCAGACGGTACGGACACCTATGCAGCTTGCACGGCTGCTTAACGGAAAAAGAAAAGAGAAGGGGCTTTCCCAGAAAAGGGCAGCAGCGAAAGTCGGTATGGCTCCGAAGACTATTTCTGCGCTTGAGAACCATCCGGAAGGGAGCAGCATTGAAAGTTTGTTCAAGTTGCTTTCCGCGCTTGATCTCGAGATCGTTCTGCAACTGAAATTGCACGTTGAAGACAGGGAACTTTGGTGATGGGACGCAGGACGACAACGCGTAAACTCGATGTGCTGATGAACGGCGAGATGGTGGGAGAATGGACACTGACTTCTGCCGGATCCCATGAATTTGCCTATGCTGATACATGGGTTGCGTCGTCTTTTTCCCGTCCGTTATCTCTCTCTCTGCCGATACGCAAAAAGAAATATACCGGTGATAGTGTATACTTTTTTTTCGACAATCTTTTGCCGAACAGCGATGTTATCCGAAAACGGATACGGGACCGGTTCGCCACCGGTTCAATCGAGGCGTTTCAGCTTCTTGCCGAAATCGGCAGGGACTGCGTGGGAGCCATACAGTTGCTTCCTTCGGGAGTCGAATCTGCACCGGTTCATAAAATTCTCGCTGAACCGGTTACCGATCAGGATATTGAGCAGTTGCTTGTCCGAACGGTAGCCGAAGATGCTTTTGGCCGGTTCCGGGACGAAAACCGGGACTTTCGCATTTCTCTTGCAGGGGCACAGGAAAAAACAGCCTTGCTCCGGCATGACGGAAAATGGAAAATACCACAGGGAGCGACTCCTACTACCCATATATTCAAATTGCCTCTTGGCCGGATGGGTCACTTCAACATCGATATGACTACATCCGTTGAAAACGAATGGTTGTGCAGCAATATTCTCCAGGCATATGGCCTTGCAATCGCATCCTGCCGGATCGCAAGGTTTGGTGACATGAAAACACTGATCGTCGAGAGGTTCGACAGGCAACTATCGCCTGATGGTTCATGGATCATGCGATTGCCGCAGGAAGATATGTGCCAGGCAACCGGAACACCTCCCTGGAAGAAATATGAGGGTGATAGTGGTCCGGGTATAAGGGAGATCATGAACCTGCTTCTGGGGTCTTCCCGAGCTGAACAGGACAGAATCGATTTTTTCAGAGCACAGGTTGCTTTCTTTATGCTTTGCGCCATAGATGGCCATGCAAAAAATTTCAGCCTGTTTATCAGGCAGGGCGGGCGTTACCAGCTTACGCCACTCTATGATGTTCTGTCGGCATATCCTGTCATGGGGCATGGCAGCGATTTGCTTTCGCCTCATAAGGTCAAAATGGCAATGGCTGTTTGGGGAAGAAACCGGCACTATTCCTGGAATCAGATAAGACGGGAGCACTTTCTGAGGACCGGGAGCAGTTGCGGCCTCACTGAGGCAATCTGTAATGGTATTCTTGAGGAAATGATCTGGAAAACGCCCTCGGTGATACAGCATGTATCGGATGCCTTGCCTGCTGATTTTCCCGATCATGTCGCATCGTCGATTTTTCAGGGTCTTGAGCAGACAGCAAAAAGGCTGTCTTGAATCCCAAACAACCATTAGTGCTGCGTCGCGTGATTCACAACATTTTACCTGATGTCCATAGGTCCCAAGCCCTGACCGTATCCGATTTGTATTTCGGTTCAGGGAGAGGGTTGCTAAAGGTTGCAATAAGAAGCTACCTTGTTTCTAAAGGGGAGATGATCATGTCAAAGACTAAAGGCGTCAAGTTAGACGAAACTACCGAGCAACGGCTTGCAGCACTGGCTTGTATCCGCGACAGGTCGCCTCACTGGCTCATGTGCAAGGCAATCGAAACATTCCTGGATCGTGAAGAAAAACACGAGCGGGAAAAACGTGAGGATATGGAACGTTGGGAATGTTATCAACTGACCGGTGATGCAGTATCCCATGAAAAGGCTGCCGAGTGGATTGAAAATCTGGCACAAGGGAAAGTGACGGCTTGCCCAAAATAAAATTGCTCCCGGAAGCGATGGCCTGAATGGAGAATATCATGGTTGAAGACGTGGTTGTCGAACCGATGACAGAAGAGTTCATCTTGTGGCGTTGTCTTCATGGCGGACCACTTTCGCGCGACACCATCGATCAGTGGTCATCCGGCGATACAATGCAATGGACGCGCTATCGCGACCGCAATACTGCCCTTTTGGTGAAGCTTACCAGAACCTATGGAGCTTGTGCTATCCTGGCACGCGACGGTGACCGGATTGTAGGGCACCTTCGTTTCTATCCCAAGTCTGTCTGTTGCAAGGAGGGTGCAGGAGGCCTTTGCCTTCAGCAGGATTTTCCTGCAGGTCCGGTTGAAGACTTTTCCGACAGCGACTTTCCGGAACCGGCACAGATAGAAGACAAGACACTTGTAGTCCATTGTCTTATGACAGGAAGCCCTCAGCAGAAAGAGAATCCCTACCAGCGGAAAGGCATCGGCACACGCATGGTGAGAACCTTGATCGAGTGGGCCAAAGTAAATGGTTGGGAACGAATTGAGGCGGATTCCTTTGAGGATCTTCCCATCATCTACGATATTACAGGCAGTGCCGGACATACGTTCTGGGAGAAAATGGGATTTCGCCTTGTTGATCGGCATCCTCACCCGGATCTGCAGGATCGCAGCCGGTTTGGTGAGTTCATTAAAACGCTCGAAGAGCAGGCCAAGTCAATCGGGATTCCTCCTGAGAGAGCGAGCGATCGACTCGTGATGCGTCTTGACCTGACATGAGCCTGATGGCTGACATGTCATTTGAGAGGGACCGCTCGTAACGAAAAAGGAATAAAGTATGCACTCAATACGAAAAGATATGCAAGAATTCCATGAACAACTCAGGAATGGAGCTATACAACGGGCCTATAAAGCGCTGCTTTCTTACATGATGGAGTTGCGAATACATTTCAAGAACAAGTACACGGATTCTTCCGTATCCGCCCTATATCAAGGATACATGGATATGACGTACTTTGCTGTTTCCCCACCGTCACTCAAGCAGCGTGACTTGAAGATTGGAATTGTCTTCAACTATGAAGCTTTCCGTTTTGAAGCTTGGCTCTCGGGTAGAAACAGGGGTGTCAATCGGAAATACTGGGAGACGTTCAAAGACCGAAAATGGCTCGCATACCGCGTTGTCACACCTGCCAAAGGTGTGGATTCGATTGTTGAGTGCGATCTCGCCCAAGGTTTTGACCTCAGTGACTCGGATGCCTTAACGGCAAGCATCGAGACTGGTACGAATGCGTTCATCAAAGACATTGAGGAGATTCTTACCTGATATAAATTTCTGTACCAAAAGGGCGATGAGATAATGAAAATATCTGTCTGTTCAAACCGGCCAATTCTTTCATCATGCGGTTTGAAAGACCTGGACTATCAGGTCGATACCTACGTTGGGTGTGAACATTACTGTTATTACTGCTATGCTCTTGCTCAAGCTGAAACTGACTGGTCAAAGGAAATCCTCGTACACAAAGATATCGTCAAGCAATTGAGTGGAGAAATTGACAAGGTATCACCTCAGCCAATTTATATGGGCTACCATACTGATCCTTACCAACCCTGCGAGGCTCAATATCGCCAAACCAGAAAGGTCTTGGAGTTACTCAAAGAAAATGGGTTTTCAGCAAGTATTCTTACCAAGTCTGATCTGGTTGTTCGTGATATTGATATTCTAAAGGAAATGAAGAGCGCCGCTGTCAGTGTTTCGGTGGCATTTAATGATAACCGAATACGCAAGCTCTTTGAAGCGAATACCATAGCCACCGAGAAAAGAATTGAAGCTCTCCGTCAACTAAAAAAGGCAGGTGTAAAAACAGGAGCCCTAATCTGTCCGGTTATTCCTTACATAACGGATGTATTTCAATTGATTGATATGGTGGAACCATATACTGAAGTGATCTGGATATACGGGTTTAGTATAAATGATCGTTCAGGTCAAAATTGGCTGAATGTTCGAAAGATTCTAAGCAGTCATTTTCCTGATTTGGTAGAGCAGATTGAACCAACATTATTCTCAAAAGACCATATGTATTGGAGACAGCTTGGAGATGGCTTGAGAGCGCTAAAACAGAATCGGCAATTGAATTTGGAGATTCTATTTGTAGGAATTTTGCAATTACAAAAGTCCGTTTTTCAAGGATGGGCTTTTGGTGTTTGTGGCTCTCCCCTGCATGTCGGGAATCCAGACGATCGCTTAAAGACGAAGCTGCCAAGCTGAATGTTGGAGGGGCGGAATTACTTTTTATTTTGGTTTTAGTAGTTGTTCTCCTCTGCAAGTACTGGTGCAAAAGATCCATGAACGTTGATCCCGAAACACGCTATTCAAACCATTCAGAGGTGGCGTAATTCGCCTAAAGTGATGCAACTAACAAGATGTTGCGTTTGGACGGCAATTCCGCTACACTTCGGTTTATCGCTTAGCCTGGCGTGAGGTTTCTTAAAAAATATCAATGCATAAAAAAAGATCTCTGTTAAGGAAAATATTTCTCTGGGTTAGTGCAACTTTACTGGCTCTTTTACTGACTATTATCGGTTTAGGGTTTTGGCTGTCTCCAGGGGAGCTTAATTTTGATTCTCCATATCATCCATTCAAAACAGAGCAAGCAAAAGAGGAATATTTAAAGCTATATGACGAGAGAGCAAAGAAATGGCCCGTTGTATCAACAACTAAAATGGTAAATACATCTTATGGTCAAACGTTTGTAAGAATCAGTGGCCCAGATAATGCCGCTCCATTAGTTTTGATGCATGGTGCAGGTGGTAACTCTCTGCAGTGGATGCCTAATGTTGAATCACTATCGAAACATTACAGAGTCTATACAGTCGACAATGTGTATGATAATGGCCGAAGCATTCCTGTCAAAATCATGGCAGATGCCAATGATTATGTGAGTTGGCTAAATGAGCTTTTTGATGCATTAGGATTCCACGATCGGGTCAATATGGTGGGTTTATCTTACGGCGGATGGATAACAGCCCAATATGCACTAAAATTCCCTAACCGTCTCGATAAAATTGTTTTATTGGCGCCGGTCGGTACGGTTGTGCAACTGTCACCAGGGTGGATCGTCCGGGCAATTTCTGTTGCTATACCTCTTAAGTTCTTTTCTCGAAATTTCGTTTACTGGTTAGCAGAAGACGCTGTTCACTCTGGTAAAAAAAGTCGAGCCTTAATCGAAGAACACGTAGATGAAACATTTATGGCTGTGCGGAGTTTTAAAGCAAAACGGATGGTAAATCCCAGCGTATTGACTGATGAAGAATTGCAGAGTATCAGAATACCTACTCTATTTATGGTTGGTGAAAACGAAAAGATATATTCACCTCATGAAGTTCTTGAACGGTTGAACAGGGTGGCTCCGCAAATTCAAGCCAAACTGATTATGAATGCGGGGCATGATTTAACGATAGTGCAGGCAGAAACAGTCAACAGCTTGATAATAGAGTTTCTAAATCAATCGCAAGGAATTCCATGAAACCTAACAAGGCAAATTCACTCGGACGTTAAAAAGCACTACGCCTTCGCCGCTTTGTTTATCGCCGTATTGCCGCCCGGTGATTTTACGACGTTAGCTGCCGAATACCAGTATGAGAGATATGGGTAGGAAATGAATTGTTCTATCACTTCAGAGCAATTACGGATTCGTCGATTTGAGCGAGACGATGCCGAAGATTTTGTCAGCTTCATGACCGATCCTGAGTCCACCAGGTTTCTGACTTTCGGCGAAGAGCAGAAAAGCCGTGAAGGAGCCAAAGAACTTCTTGAAGTCACCATAGAGTCCTACGATTCCGAAGTACCACTGATGGCTTTCGCAGTTGAACATCAGGAACGCAGACAATTTGTTGGATTCTGTGGTTTGACTCCACGTGAGGAAGGTGTTGTGGAAATCATGTATGCTGTGATGCCAAATGAACGTGGTAAAGGATATGCAACCGAGATCGCGGCAACGTTAGCGCACTATGCTGTCAATCAACTCGGTTATCGGCAAGTGATAGCGCCGGTCTCTCCCGAGCATGAAGTTTCAAAAGCTGTAGCGGTGAAGGCTGGTTTCAGGGACCATGGAATCGGTCGAAACTCAGGTTCTTCAGAGATTGTGCACCTGTTTGTATTTGAGTAAGAATAGTTAACAAAACGCTAGCCGCCAGAGGATTTGAAGTAATGAGAAAAGCTATACTGCTTCCGTTTGTCGTGTCGCCGCTGCTTGCAGCACTACTTTTCAGTGCAGCAGGCAGAATCGATCTGCCCTGGGCATGGGGAGCATGGGGCATACTGTTTGTCAATCATTTTATCGGTCTCGTTGTTTTCTGGAGGCTGCGTCCGGATCTGGTTGAAGAGAGAATGTCGCCGGGCGAAGGAATACAGGCTTGGGACAAGAAGCTCTTGCGCCTCTATATTGTAAGTGTTCTGGTCTATCTGGTCTTTACAGGTGCGGATATAGGCAGAATCCAATGGCTGGGAGGCATCCCTGTAGCAATAAGGCCTGCTGGCGGCATCTCTCTCCTGGCTTCGTTGTCCCTTGTCTATTGGGCCATGCTTACCAATAATTTCTTTTCAACTGTTGTGCGCCTTCAGGAGGATAGAGGTCAGTACGTCGTCACTACCGGTCCGTACCGCTTTGTTCGCCATCCCGGCTATCTGTCGGTGATCGGGACCTGGATCGGGTTTTCGGTAATGGTTGGCTCGTGGGCAGGTTTGTTGAGCACCACGATACCGTCCGCGGTCATGGTTGTGCGGACACTTCGGGAAGACCGGTTCCTGCAAGAGCAACTCACAGGCTACGAAGAATATTGTCGTAAGGTCAGATGGCGGTTGATGCCGTATGTGTGGTGACCATTCTTTTTGCACACTGCCGATTGCAGACTGGCTGTATTCCGGACTCTCCCCTGCTTGTTAATCCATACACGCTCCCCAGAAAACCACCTTTGTGCGGCAGGTTGTTGGGATATAATTACTTTATTATTTTGGTATCGGTAACTATATAAAAGACTTAGGAGTGACTTTGGCTCAACTTGAACACATTGAGGCAATCGAGAAAAAGCTTTGGAGCGCGGCTGATACTTTGAGGGCGAACTCTAACTATGCCAGCAATGAGTATTTTCTGCCCGTTATGGGTTTGGTTTTCCTTCGGCATGCATTCAGTCGCTATCTTGCCGTCAAGGATGACATCGAGACAAACCTGCCCAGGCGCGGCGGCAAGACGCGCCCTTTGACCAAGGAAGATTTCTCCCAGAAGAGCGCAATCTATCTGCAACCCAAGGCCCAATTCGATACCCTCGTTGCTCTGCCAGACAGCGCGGATCGAGCCAAGGCTATTATCGAGGCAATGGAATCAATCGAGGCGGATTATGAAAGCCTGCGTGGTGTTCTGCCGAAGAGCGAGTATCAGGAACTCGACAACGATGTGCTCGGCCAGTTGCTGCGTACCCTCAATCCTGAGGAACTCAAACGTGTTTCAGGAGATGTGTTCGGGCGTATCTATGAATACTTTTTAACCCAGTTCGCTGACCAGAAGGCACATGACGGTGGAGAGTTTTTTACCCCGGTTTCGCTGGTGTCACTGATCGCTAACGTTATTGAACCTTCCAGTGGCAAGGTTCTGGACCCCGCATGTGGCTCGGGAGGCATGTTCGTACAGAGCGCACGGGTGGTCGAGCGGCGACATGAGAACCCTACTGAAAGGCTTACCTTTTACGGTCTTGAAAAGAACGCCACGACGATCCGGCTGGCCAAGATGAACCTCGCGGTTCACGGTCTCGAAGGTGACATTCAGAAATCCATTACCTACTACGAAGATCCGCATGAACTGCTGCGAAAGTCCGACTACGTGATGGCGAATCCGCCTTTCAACGTTGACGAGATAGATGCAGACAAGGTCAAGAGTGACCCTCGCCTGCCCTTCGGGTTGCCCGGTGTCAACAAGAAAGGCAAGGTTTCCAACGGCAACTATGTCTGGATAAGTTATTTCTACAGTTATCTGAATGAGAAGGGGCGGGCGGGCTTTGTCATGTCTTCACAGGCTTCCAGTGCCGGACGAGACGAAGCCAAGGTACGCCAGAAGCTGGTCGAGACTGGTGATGTGGATATCATGATCGCGATACGATCAAATTTTTTCTATACTCGCACCGTCCCATGTGAACTGTGGTTCCTCAATCGAGAAAAGCCTGAAACACATCGTGATAAGGTACTGATGATCGATGCACGGAATATATATCGCAAAGTCACTCGCAAGATTTATGACTTCAGTCCGGAGCAGGAACAGAACATCCTGGCTATTGTCTGGCTCTATCGTGGACAGACCGAGCGCTATCTTGACCTTGTGGCGGGCTATTGCATGCGGATGCTGGCCGAGGGGATGACATGTTTTACATCACAAGACGACAATGGTGATTCGGTAAAGCCGCTGCCGAATTTTATGAGTTCTTTAACAGCATTGCGGAGCGCCGTCGAGCCGTTCCTCAAGACCCTGGCCGAGGATGCGCCACACTTCGAAGCACTAAAGGAACTGGATGAAGCTACGCCGATGTTTAGTGAGGACGTAGACGCTTTTCAGAGGACCGTCACCGAGCAAGAGGCATTATGGGATCAACAGAAAACAACCAACGGTGAACTGAAAAAAGCCGTTGACCGGCTTGCGTCATTGGCCGAAAGCAGCCGCGATCTGGTCAAACAAACCGATCTGCTTTACAAGCTCGCTTGCCGCTTGATTGAAACCTGCGAAAACGAGTGCAACGCCCGTGATAACGAGACTTGGCCAAACCGCGATATCACTCGCGCACGAAAAGCAGCTGATGTAACGCGTTCTCAGGCAGTGGAACAACTCAAACAGGTTCGTTATTTCTGGCGGCAGGCCCACTGGTTGACAGAACGCTTTCCTGAGGCTGAACTTCGCCATGTGGAGGGACTGGTCAAACTGGTGGACCGCGATGAGATCGAGACAAATGACTGGAGTCTCACTCCCGGCCGCTACGTCGGTGTTGCACCGGAACAAGAGGACGAGGACTTCGATTTCGAGGAGGCAATGCGTGAGATTCATGTTGAACTGGAAGACCTTAACAATGAAGCCGTAAAACTTTCCGCAACGATCAAAAAGAATTTTGAGGAGCTGGGGATATGAGTGTTTCTGAACTTCTCAATGCTGAGGAAGGCAAAACTCTTGAGTTCAAGCAGGACCTCTCATCCCCTCGCAATCTCCTTAAAACGCTGACAGCGTTCGCTAATACTGCGGGAGGCAGGATTATCATAGGCGTGGCGGACAACACCCGAGAACCGTTAGGGATTAACAGTCCGCTGGATCAGGAAGAACGCTTATGCAACATGATTGCCGATTCTATCAGTCCACGTCTGGTCCCCAATATCGAAATGGTTACGGTCGATGGTAAAACTCTTCTCGTGATTGAAGTTTTCTTAAGTAATTCCCGTCCACATTACCTTCGTTCCGAGGGCCCTGAAACCGGCGTCTATGTTCGGCTCGGTTCCACCAACCGTCAAGCTGACCGGGAGCTTATCGGCGAATTGCGCAGGTCCGTCGAAGGGGAGGCATTCGATGAGTTGCCCATGCCGGAGTTGTCGATTGACGATCTTGATATCGAGGCTGCCCAGAAGGCATTTGGTTCTCTACGGAAGCTGGACGAGCAAGCATTGCTGACGTTGAAATTACTGACCCGCCATCAGAACAGACTGGTTCCGACAAAGGGTGGGATTCTCCTTTTTGGCAGGCAGCGTACACAGCATTTTTCGGATGCTTGGATTCAGTGCGGTCGTTTCTTTGGTACTGAGAAAATCGACATTTTTGATCAGATCGATATTGATGTGCCTCTACCGAAAGCCGTTGACGAGGTGATGCTGTTTCTGAAAAAGCACGCTTATCGCAGTGCTGATCTCTCTGAAGTAAGGCGCAAGGATGTCTGGAGCATTCCGCTGGGGATTTTGCGCGAGGTGATTATCAATGCCCTTGTCCATAGTGACTATTCACAACGCGGTGCACCGATCAGGGTTGTTTTTCTTGACGACCGCATCGAGGTTGAAAGCATGGGTCTTCTCGTGCCCGGCCTGACTATCGAAGAGATGAAACAGGGAACCTCCCGTATTCGCAACCCGGTGATCGCCCGTGTTTTCAAGGAACTTAACCTGATCGAACAATGGGGCACCGGTGTCCGGCGCATTTTTACAGACGCCCGTGAGCTGGGTTTACCGGAACCGAACATTGAAGAAATCGGTTTTCGCCTCCGTTTTATCGTTTATCTGGAGAAACCACATCGCATACAGGCTGGTGTGCAGAAGGTTCGGTTAAGTGTAGAGTCGGAGGCACAAGTCGAGGCACAAGTCGAGGCACAAGTCGAGAGGCGTATTTTACAGGTCTGTGCAGAACGACCACTTTCGTCAGCCGAGATTGCCGAGGCTCTCGGGCACAAGTCATTGAGCGGAAACGTGCGTAAGGCTCTACCCGGATTACGGGAGGCCGGATTGCTGGAATACACCATTCCCGGCAAACCCAAAAGCCGCCTGCAGAAGTATCGGTTGACCGAAAAAGGGAGAAATGCTCTGGAGGAATGGGTATGAAAAGAGCTACAGTTCAACTCGGTGACTTTCTGACTCTGAAGAGAGGTTATGACCTGCCGAAACATGTTCGGGTTCCAGGAAGAGTGCCTGTTGTATCTTCATCAGGTATTTCAGGTACTCATAAAGAAGCAAAGGTGGATGGTCCTGGTGTTGTAACAGGACGATATGGCACATTAGGTAAAATTTTTTACATCGATGAGCCATTCTGGCCACTCAATACAGCCTTATACGTTCAAGATTTCAAGGGTAATCATCCTCGTTTTGTATCCTATTTTTTGAAGTGGATTCTTAACGGAACTCAGAGTGACAAGGCGGCAGTACCGGGAGTTAATCGAAATGACCTACATGCTCGTAAAGTCAAAATTCCAGATAACCTAAGTGAGCAAAAAGCAATCGCTTTTGTCCTCTCTGCCTATGACAACCTGATCGAGAACAACCGGCGGCGGATTCAGTTGCTGGAGCAATCAGCACGTTTGCTCTACAAGGAATGGTTTGTCAACCTCCGTTTCCCCGGCCACGAACACACCAAAATTATCGGCGGCGTGCCGGAGGGATGGGAGAGGAAAAGTGCCTTTAAGGTAATGGATGTGCTTAGTGGAGGTACACCTAAGACAACGATTCCGCACTATTGGGATGGGGGTATTCCTTTTTTTACCCCTAAGGACACGAGCGATTTCGCTTACACGCATGACACGGAGAAATCCATCACCGAGGCTGGATTAAAAAACTGCAACAGCAATCTTTATTCGAAAGATACGTTGTTCATTACTGCCCGAGGGACTGTTGGTAAGATCAATCTCGCGCAACGCCCGATGGCAATGAACCAGTCCTGTTATGCTCTTGTTGCTTATCCACCACTAAACCAACAGTTTCTCTATTTTGCCTTGGTTGATGGAGTGGAACAATTTCGTAGCCGTGCTGTCGGAGCGGTATTCAATGCAATTGTGAGGGATACATTCAAGTTAATTCCTTTCGTGGTGCCGGACGAAAAAATAATCTCAGCTTTTATGGAACATATAACACCGGTTCTTGCTCAGATTGACACTCTTTCAGGGCAGATTAGAAGTCTGCAAAATGCTAGAGATATTCTCTTACCTAAGCTGATGATGGGGGAGATTGAGGTATGAGCAACTACACCGAAGGCACCCTCGTCCAAAAGACTACCGCCGAGTACCTTGAACAGGAACTTGGCTGGAAGTCGGTGTATTCTTATAACAACGAGGATTTTGGGCCGGAGAGTTTGTTGGGGCGGGAATCGGAGCGGGAAGTGGTGCTGAACCGTATCCTGCGGGCGAAGATCGAGGAATTAAATCCGGGGCTACCAGCTACGGCTTATGAAGAAGCCGTGAGACAGATCGTTACAGCATCAGCGACGCAATCGTTGATCGCGATCAACCGCGAGAAATACTCCATGCTTCGAGATGGCGTACAGGTCACTTTCCGTAACGACAACGGTGAGCGGGTGCGCGAGCGACTGCGCGTTATAGATTTTGAGCATCCGGAGAACAATCATTTTCTTTGCGTCAGGGAATTGTGGGTGCGAGGCGATCTGTACCGGCGTAGAGCAGATATCGTTGGATTCGTTAATGGCTTGCCGCTGCTGTTCATCGAATGCAAGAACGTTCACAAGGATCTGGAGGTTGCCTACAATAACAACTACAAGGACTATCTGGATACTATTCCACATCTCTTCCATTGGAATGCTGTCCTTATGCTTGGAAATGGCATTCAGGCCAGGATCGGATCCCTTGGCAGCCCGTATAAGTTTTTTCACGAGTGGAAACGACTGGCTGAGGAGCAGCCGGGTGTAGTGGATATGGAAACCCTGCTCAAGGGCGTCTGCGAGAAGACGAACTTTCTTGATCTGGTGGAGAACTTTACCGTCTTTGATGAATCAGCCGGTGAGCCAAGAAAAATTCTGGCCCGGAACCACCAGTTTCTCGGTGTCAACCGGGCTATCGAGGCCGTAACAGACCGGAAAAGACGGGACGGTAAGCTGGGTGTTTTTTGGCATACGCAGGGTGCAGGCAAGAGCTACTCCATGGTGTTTTTCACACGAAAGATTCATCGCAAACTGGGCGGTAATTTTACGTTCCTTGTGCTGACCGACCGCGAAGATCTCGACACGCAGATATACAAGACTTTTGCCGGGTGCGGTGTGGTGGACAATGACCGTGATCCTTGCCGGGCGTCGAGCGGTGAGCACCTTTCAAAACTACTTGCCCAGCACAAGTCACACATCTTCTCGCTGATCCAGAAATTCAACCAAACTGTTGTCGGCGGTCAAGTCTATACACAACGCGACGATATCATCGTCATCACTGATGAGGCCCATCGAACCCAGTACGGAACTTTGGCGCTCAACATGCGCAATGCGATGCCGAACGCGAGCTATATCGGTTTTACCGGTACGCCGCTTTTCAAGGACGACGAGATCACCAAGAGGGTGTTTGGCGATTACGTATCAACCTACGATTTTCAGCGGGCCGTTGACGATAAGGCCACAGTGCCGCTCTATTATGATGCCCGCGGTGACAAGCTTGGCATTGCGGTTGGTGATCTGAACGAGCGGATTGCCGAGAAGCTGGAGGAACTGGAGACAAGCGATCTCGATGTAGAGCAGCGCCTTGAGCAGGAACTCAAGCGTGATTACCATATCATCACAGCCGGAAAGCGTCTTGATCAGGTGGCCCGTGATTTTGTGTGGCATTATTCCACGGCATGGGAAACCGGCAAAGCAATGCTGGTCTGCATCGACAAGATCACCTGTGTGCGGATGCATCGGTTGATAGAATTTTACTGGCATGAGCATATCAAGGTGCTTGAAGGGCAGTTGTCTTCAGCAAAGGATGAGCAGTACCGACAGCGTCAAATCGAGTGGATGCGCCAAACGCAAATGGCGGTCGTGATCAGCGAAGAGCAGGGCGAGGTCGAGAAGTTTCGCAAGTGGGACCTGGACATCACGCCTTACAGACGCCTTATCAAGGATGGTATTGATCTGCCTGAGGCTATGCGGCTATTGCCGCAGTACCAGAATATGCAACGGCTGTCTTTGGATGATGCGTTCAAGGCCGAGGAACACCCGTTTCGTGTCGCCATCGTCTGTGCAATGTGGTTGACCGGATTCGATGTCCCTGTCCTGTCCACTCTTTATCTGGACAAACCGCTCAAGGCGCATACCTTGATGCAGGCCATAGCAAGGGCAAACCGGGTGAACGAGGGCAAGAACAACGGAATGATCGTTGATTACTGTGGTGTTTTGAAGCATCTGCGTAAGGCGTTGGCGACTTTTACAGGAACCGGTGATGGCGGTCGTGGGGGTAAAGATGGTGAAACCGAACCAGCCAAGTCAGACGAGGAACTTCTGGCAGATCTGGCAGAAGCGATCGCTTTTGTGCGCGGATTTCTGGATGAACGACATGCTGCACTGGACAATATCATCACTCAGACCGGCTTTGCAAGGAATGCAGCCATTCTTGCTGCCAAGGAAGCCGCTAACGAGAACGACGAAACACGGAAGCGATTCGAGGTGATGTGCCGTGCAGTATTTACAAAATTCAAGGCATGCATCACAGTCGAGGGCGTGAATGCGTATCGAGCCGATTACGAAGCCATCAATGTGGTCTACAAGAGCCTGCAGCAGGATCGTGAAAAAGCAGACATATCAGACATTATCCGACAACTGCATCATGTTGTGGATGAGGCGATTGAGACAAAGTCCGATCAATTTGCTGAAGATTCTGAAACATACGATATCAGCAAGATCGATTTCGATAGGCTCAGGCAGGAATTTGAACGCATTCCAGCTAAGCGGACCACTGTACAAAATCTTAAGACAGCAATTGAGCAGCGTTTGCAGCGATTGCTTCAGCGGAACCCGCTGCGAACTGATTTTCAAAAGCACTATGAGGAGATTGTTGTTGAATATAACCGTGAGAAAGATCGGGTGACCATCGAAAAAACTTTTGAAGCGTTGTTGCAGCTCATAAACGAAATGAGTGAAGAGGATAACCGTGCTGTTCGCGAAGGTCTCGATGAGGAATCGTTGGCGGTGTTTGATTTGCTAAAGAAGCCTGATTTGTCGCCCAACCAGATCAAACGCATCAAGGCTGTTGCAGTCGAATTGCTCAAAACGCTCAAGTCTGAAAAGTTACGTGTGATCCACTGGAAGGAAAAGGAGGCTACCCGGGATGCAGTGCGCCTCGCTATTTGGGATTTTCTCTGGAGTGAGTCAACCGGGCTACCTGTGGAACAATACACCGAAGATGACGTTGAAAGAAGAGTGGAAGAGGTCTACCGCCATGTGTATCGAGTCTATCCAAAGCTTCCCTCTCCGTTTTATGAAATACCAGCAGCTTGAGGAAATGCAGGAGACAAAGGAAATCAGTGAAAACGCCACATTGATATCCCATGAAAAGCAAAGCCGCCTCTGGAAAATCAGGGCAGCTTTTTCAATACATCGGTGAGTTTTTGACGAACCTCACCCCAGGTCGAAGCGGTCGAGGTTCATCACCTTGTCCCATGCGGCGACGAAGTCGTTTACGAACTTCTCCTGTGCGTCGTCGCTTCCGTAGACTTCCGCGATGGCACGGAGCCGGGAGTTCGAGCCGAAGATGAGATCGACGCGGGTGGCGGTCCATCTGGTTTCTCCGGTTTCCCGATCGCGGCCCTCGAACACATCGTGGTTTTCGGAGATCGGTTTCCATTCCGTGCCCATGTCGAGCAGGTTCACGAAGAAATCATTGGTGAGCGTTTCCGGCCGTTTGGTGAAGATGCCATGCGGCAACTGTTCAAAATTGGCGTTCAGCACTCGCAGGCCGCCGATGAGCACCGTCATCTCCGGTGCCGTGAGCGTCAGCAACTGCGAGCGGTCGACGAGCATTTCCTCCGCAGAAACGCTGTATTTCTTTTTCATATAGTTGCGGAACCCGTCAGCCAATGGTTCGAGAACCGAGAACGAGTCCGTGTCGGTCTGTTCCTCTGAAGCATCGGTGCGCCCCGGTGTGAAGGGAACGGTCACATCGTTGCCGGCACGTCTGGCAGCTTCTTCGATGCCTGCGCATCCTCCCAGCACGATCAGGTCGGCAAGCGAAACTTTCTTACCGTCCGACTGTTCTCCGTTGAAGGCATCACGGATTTCCTCGAGTTTCTGCAGCACCCGTTGCAGTTGTTCCGGCTGGTTGACCTTCCAGTCTTTCTGCGGAGCGAGCCGGATGCGCGCGCCGTTGGCCCCGCCGCGCTTGTCGGAGCCGCGGAACGTCGAGGCCGATGCCCAGGCTGTCGAGACCAGTTCCGGGATCGTGAGGCCGGAGGCAAGGAGCCGTTTCTTAAGCTCTGCGATCTCCCCTTCGCCGATCAGCACGTGATCGACAGCAGGGACCGGGTCCTGCCAGACCAGATCCTCTTCCGGGACTTCCGCGCCGAGGTAACGCGATTTCGGGCCCATGTCGCGGTGGGTCAGCTTGAACCACGCCCGGGCAAAAGCGTCCGCGAACTGGTTGGGATGCTCGTAGTAGCGTCGTGAAATCGGCCCGTAGATCGGATCCATACGCATCGCCAGATCCGCGGTGGTCATCATGGTCGGAACACGTTTCGACGGATCGTGGGCCGCCGGTGCGAGATCCTCTTCGGCTACATCTTTCGGCTTCCACTGCCAGGCACCGGCGGGGCTTTTCGTCAGTTCCCACTCGTATTTGAAGAGCATGCCGAGATAGCCCATATCCCAATGAATCGGGTCGGGCGTCCATGCCCCCTCCAGTCCGCTGGTCATGGTCTCGTCACCTTTGCCGCTACCGTAGCCGCTCTTCCAGCCGAGTCCCTGCTCCTCGATTCCGGCGGCTTCGGGTTCAGGACCTACAAGCTTCGGATCGCCTACACCGTGGCATTTGCCGAAAGTGTGACCACCGGCCACGAGTGCTACGGTCTCCTCGTCGTTCATGGCCATGCGTGCGAAAGTTTCGCGGATATCCTTGCCCGCAGCAACAGGATCAGGCTTACCATCCGGCCCTTCGGGATTGACGTAGATCAGACCCATCTGCACCGAGGCCAGGGGGTTTTCAAGATCGCGTTCCCCGCTATAGCGAATGTTGCCGAGCCACTCGGCCTCTTTGCCCCAGTAAATGTCCTCTTCGGGTTCCCAGATGTCCACTCGTCCGCCGCCGAACCCGAAGGTTTTGAATCCCATCGACTCCAGCGCGCAGTTGCCCGCAAGGATCATGAGGTCCGCCCAGGATAGTTTCTGCCCGTACTTTTGCTTGATAGGCCAGAGCAGCCGGCGAGCCTTGTCGAGGTTCGCATTGTCGGGCCAGCTGTTGAGCGGTGCGAACCGCTGATTGCCTGTGCCTCCCCCGCCTCGTCCGTCGCCGGTTCGATAGGTGCCCGCGCTGTGCCAGGCCATGCGGATGAACAGCCCGCCGTAATGACCATAGTCAGCCGGCCACCACTCCTGCGAATCGGTCATCAACGCATAGAGGTCTTGTTTCACGGCAGCAAGGTCAAGCGTTTTGAACGCTTCGGCATACCTGAACGCTTCATCCAGGGGATTGCTGAGGGAAGAGTGCTGATGAAGCATGTCAAGATTCAACTGGTTCGGCCACCAGTCCCGATTGGATGTACCGCCTCCGGGATTTCCTGCTGTTCTGCCCGTAACGGGACATTTGCTCTCTTCATTCATAGGGTTCCTCCTGCTTTTTTCTGAATGTTATGATAGTAGTTGTAATAGAGAATGTTTCCTGCGTTTGTTCTGTAGCTGTATATTATAATAACCGGAACGATTATTATTTAAAGTTTAAAAAAATATCCTCTCATTTCAAGAGGAATTCAGCGATTTTGCCTGCATTCGGAGCAGGTTCCGAAAAAGTCTATTCGATGTCCCTCGATATCGAAATCGGTGGATTGGCGGATTTCCTCGTCGATTTCAGGGAAGAAGTGTTTCTCGAAATCCTCTATTTTGCCGCATTTCCTGCAGATAAGGTGGTAATGGGGTTCGGTTTTGGCCTCGAACCGGTCGAAAGTGCTGCCCGCATCGATTTTCTGCACAAGGCCCTGATCGACAAGAATCGCCAGATTTCTATACACTGTCCCAAGGCTGAGCCTGGGAAACTCGGATTTGATTGTATCGTAAAGCCATGTGGCAGTAGGGTGGCTTTCGGTAGAGCGAAGAACTTGCAGAATGCGTTCTCTTTGCCGGCTGTATCGATACTGTTTTCCCGAAGGGTTATGCTTCACAGACCAAAACTATTCATGAACGGTTATTCTTCCGGCAATGTACCATTTCCCTATAAATCTTAAAAAGCCACTGCCCTTCCATGGCGTTTCCGTCATCAATGCTCTTTTACCCAAGCCTCGAGTTTTTCTTTGATCTCGTCACGAACTTTCCTGAAATACGTGAGTTGTTCTTCTTCTGTTCCGTTAGCTGACGCCGGGTCCTCAAACGGCCAATAGAAACGGTTCTCCGGGTTCATCAGCCCGGGCCAGATTCTCGGGCAGGTTTCATTTGCCTTGTTGCAGACAACGATAAGGTATTGAATGAACGTTTTTCCGAGATATTCTTCCAGTCCCTTCGGGTGCTGGTTGCTGATGTCGATATCAATTTCCCGCATGACCTGGACCGCCATGGTATGAACCCTGTCTTTTGCTTCCATTCCGGCGCTGAGCGGCTCGAAACGGTCTCCGGCCATGTCGCGTAATAATCCTTCCGCCATCTGGCTGCGAGCGGAGTTGCCTGTGCAGAGGAAAAGTATTTTTTGTTTTTTATCCATGATGTAGTTTTTGCTGGGTGAAGTGCCTTTTACGAAAGCAAAGCGACGGATTTATAAATACCATTTGTTCCTACAGGAAAAGAAAGGCCAGCTCAATGTCTGTTTCCGCCTGTTTTGCAAAGGTTTTACATTGCAGAGGGTCGATGCCCCGAAACCAGGCTAAACATTTTGTTTGTTTCGTTATTATCGTAAATTTACGATAAACTATATACTATACCAATGCAGAGAACGGGAAAACAGATAGACTATCGTGATGATGAGCTGGAGATGGCACAATTTGCCAAGGCCCTCGGCCACCCGGTAAGAATAAAGATCTTGAGGTTACTGGAGAAAGAGGCCTGCTGTTTTACCGGTGAGATGACCGCCATGATTCCCATGGCCCAGTCTACCATTTCCCAACATCTCAAGGCGCTCCATGAGGCGGGGCTCATACAGGGGGAAATAAGTCCGCCAAGGGTAAAATATTGTGTCAACAGGGAAAACTGGGAAAGGGCGCGTGAACTGTTCGACCATTTTTTTTCTGACAGCCCGAACGCTTTTTCCTGTTGATGCACAAGCTCTGAACGCGTCTGTTTTTTTTGTATCGTTTATTTGCGATTAACTGTTTAACGGGAGGAGTACATGAAAAAACATATCAAAGTGCTCGGTTCGGGCTGCGCTACCTGCAAACAGCTCGAATCGGTTGTCCGTGAGGTTGTTGCCGCATCGGGAATCGATGCGACAGTTGAAAAAGTTGAGGATATCCAACAGATCATGGCCTACAACGTTCTTTCAACTCCCGTTCTTGTTGTTGACGAGGTGGTCAAATGTTCGGGGCGTATACCCTCACGAGAAGAGATCGAGGGATACCTCTATTAAGGGCACCTTTAAAAACTTATTACGCGCCCAAATTGCTGCGTTAGTCGGTGCTCGAGATCCTCATGTACTCCGTGTACGCTCCGGTTTCTCCGCTCCGTCCGCCTTGCACTTTGCTCGCTCATGACACTTTTTAGAGGTGCTGTTAATTTGCTGCGCACCATGATTACGTCGTTGGGCGGGTTGGAGAGCGCGCTCGCGACAATTCATAGAGGTACCCTGATGAGATTGTTATGACAAGGTGATGACTATGAAACAAAGAGAAAAGGCTCTGAAAGATGGCGGCCAAACAGGGATATGGCTGGGGGTTCTGATTGTTGCTCCAGCCTTGGTCTTGCTGTACGGCAATCTTGAACAGATGGCTGAACTCGTTGTTCTATATCTGGGATTAAGCCGTGACGCTCATTTCGGCGAGGCGTTCTTCTTTTTCGTCTATGAGGTTCCGAAGGTGCTGCTCCTGCTTGTTGGGGTTGTTTTTGTCATGGGTGTTGTACACACATTCGTTTCACCCGAAAAGACCAGGGCGATGCTTTCCGGAAAGAGAACAGGCGCCGGCAATGTTATGGCTGCCGGGCTTGGTATTGTAACGCCGTTCTGTTCTTGTTCTGCGGTGCCTCTTTTCATCGGTTTCCTGCAGGCAGGTGTTCCGCTGGGAGTGACTTTTTCTTTTCTGATTGCGGCACCGATGGTCAATGAAGTAGCACTGGCTCTGCTTTTCGGGATGTTCGGCTGGAAAATCGCCCTGACCTATATGATAATGGGGCTTGGCATCGCCATTACGGCAGGGATCGTTATAGGAAAGCTCGGGCTTGAAGAAGAGCTCGAAGAGTGGGTCCGTCAATTGTTGAAGAATGATTTTTCCGAAAACGCGACAGAAGAAAGTATATCCTGGTCCGAAAGATTCAGCGAAGGTTTCGGTCATGTTCGATCAATTGTTGGAAAAGTATGGATTTACATCGTGCTGGGGGTAGGCGTGGGGGCCGGTATTCATGGGTATGTGCCTGAAAACTTCATGGCTTCTCTGATGGGTGAAAGCGCCTGGTGGTCAGTGCCTGCCGCTGTGCTTCTCGGGGTTCCCATGTACTCGAATGCAGCGGGCATCCTGCCTATTGTTCAGGCTCTGTTGGGCAAAGGGGCTGCGCTTGGCACGGCAATGGCATTCATGATGAGTGTCATCGCGCTGTCGGCTCCTGAAATGATCATTTTGCGCAAGGTACTCAAACCGCGTTTGATTGCGGTCTTTGCGGGCGTTGTGGCGGCAGGGATCGTGCTGGTGGGGTATGTGTTTAACCTTGTGCTTTAGGGCACCCCTATTAATTTGTTACGCGACCCGAATACTTCGTTGGTCGGTGCTCGAAATCCTCATGTACTCTGTGTAC
>OFES01000057.1_pt1 | contig 19457 bp, 20 predicted proteins | sample 1521151 | NCBI WGS metagenome assembly OFES01 (sample SAMN04272335, study PRJEB24112) | coral metagenome | biome: Coral reef; feature: Shallow seawater; material: Coral tissue | host: Coral | place: China: South China Sea | collected 2014
TTTGCATCTCATTAGCGACACTTAAAAATATTTTACGATATTCTGGGACCCGGGTGGAAGCTTGTCTATTTGACCGATTCGTTCTATTTGGCGAATAGAGAAATTTTTGGACGATCCGACAAGTAGAGTTTTCTATCCGACATTTGCATCTCATTAGCGACACTTAAAAATATTTTACGATATTCTGGGACCCGGGTTGAAGCTTGTCTATTTGACCGATTCGTTCCATTTGGCGAATAGAGAATTTTTTTGGATGAGGCTATAAGTAGAGTTTTCTATCCGACATTTGCATCTCATTACGATATTCTGGGACGCGAGTACTATATTGTTGAACGATCTGACTATATTGAACGAACCTTAGTTGAAACCCACTGACGCGATACGAGTAGTCAATTGCGGGAGTGCGAAAGATTTTCATTTTACGGTTTTGTGTCACTCTGGTTCTTTTTTACGGTTGGTTAGTCAATCTATTTGTTCTATTCAAGAAAATGGTAATTTCACTCTTTACTAATATTATTATTTATCGATTGCATCTTTTAAGTTCGATTTGGAAACATTCTGTGATAGTTATTATCGCGGAAAGTTTGGCTATTTGATCTTTTTACAACTTCTTCGAGTATTCACGATGTGACAAAGGAGATCAGTTGGGAATTGATCGATCGCAGCGTTTCTTGTAATGCAGTCTGGTTGCTACAATTCATTAAATAGGACTGCGTAATGTTTGCTTATTCACAAATAGGAATGTGATATGTTACCGCGAAGTTATTGTTAGCTTTTGAAACAAACGGTATGGCTATACTACCGGCAGCCGGTCATGGTTTAAATAAACTAAATGACTAGCATTGAGACGTAGTAATTTTTTTTATGAAGTAAAAGAAAGTAAAAAACATCTTTAACAGTAGTCACCAAAAGGAATCGAACTCGTGTTGATCGCATGGAAAGCGACACTCATAACGAGTGGGCCACTGCGCCGAAGGTTGCTGCCAGAACGCGCAGAAAATTTTAAATCTTAATGAAATTTAAGTTTCAATAGGCTAATTGGAGCGCCATATAAACTAACTGAATTGCTATGTTCAGGGTAACTTATGATAGTGCTATTTAGGCAAACCGGAGATCTGTTTAGTTTAATTTACCAAAAAGATTTGCCTGTTAGACATTTAGTTTAATTAAAACTTTGATCGGTTGCGGTCATTTAGGCACGTAAAACAAACTAGACTCTTTGATGCGTGTGCCCAGGCAGTTTAATTATATTCGCGCAATGGTTTTTGATATTTACATCCTAACAACACGAAGACTGGCGGAGACTGACGATGAATGTAATTTAAGCAGCCCAGAGTTCATTTCCTATTTTGCTTTAAAAATAGACCCTTTTTAATTTTTCTTTACAAGTGTTACTGCCCATATGGCGCACCGGCAAGGTAATGGAATTCAGCACAATATTTGGAGCCTGCCATGTCAGAGCTCTAGTCCCTGTTGGTTTCTATTTTTACTGCTGAGACTTTTGCTTACATCTTGATTTAATTAGAAAGCAGAAGTGAAATCTCTTATCGTATTTATTTGATTTAGCGCTCTCCTTGAATAAACGTCGCATTTAAGCAGTAAAAAGGACAGCAAACCACGACGGCAACGGCGACTAGAATTCAAGTAAACAAAAGGTTTAATGAGCAAAACAATGGCTGTGCACGTGCGTTATGATTCTTGGTTCATTTCTTTGCCTTCCTCTGCAAACTAGAACTTGAAATGACTAAATTCTGCGTAGTTTAGAGAGCGAGAACTGCAGCAGCTAATTTTGCGTATTTTAATTTGGAATTTACCGCTGGCATTACACGTTTAGCTTAAGTCAGTTCTGGGAGCAATAGCAGCACTGAACAGATCTATACATCTGCGAAATTCCAAGGTAAAATATAAATTCATTTTTTTCTCGACTTCTTCCCTGGCGTCGCCGTTCACCGCTTAAGGTCCCTAATCTTAATAAACGCCGAATCTTGAGTGGGCTAATATATTGATCGTATCGATTCTGGGCTAGGATTTGGTATTCAAGAGTTTGCCTTTACGAGGGGTGCTGTTAACTTTGCATAACTTAAATACTTGGGTGTACAGGCAGTTATTATGTCTTTTTAAAGTTTGCCTTTGAAAAAAAATATTTAGAAATTTGAGACTACCATTCTACCGACTTAATAAAACATATTTGAGTGGAATGAAGGGAATTCAGTGGTATTTCTTTATTTTTTGTGTTAGAAACCTGTTCCGACGCCCGGAAGAAAAGAAGAAGTTTTTATTTGATGAATACACAGTCATGTAAGAAATTGTTTGCCATGTTGTGATTAATTTGACTGCTATTATAAGGGAGGAAGCAATAACTGTAAACTAGGATGGAAGCAGTATTAGTATATTATTTAAATTAATTCATGTTTCCATGTTTGTCACTTAATTGTCAAACAAGAGGAATTTTTTTTGTAAGCTTTTCACCCAAAATAATTCTAACTACACCATATGTTTCTATTGTGCAAATAATTTTTTGACGTAAACATTAGTCAGCACATACCACATGTCTTTGAAATTATTTGTAATGGTTTGTATGTTATTTTTTGTTTTGAGTTAACTTAAGTTCTATAAATGTGCAGTTCCCACAAGTACCCCTAAAATAGCTTAGTTGCGATGGATGCTTTTGTTTGGAAATAACATGAACAAATTTACCTATATAATTGTATTACTGGAATTATTTCTAATTTGGTAACGATAACGGGTTTACTACTATGGTGACCTGTAATTACCATAGGTGATAGATATAGGTCATGTGTATTTTTTGGATTAATTAAAAATAGTTATATCTTCATGCCAATCGGTGAAGGTAAAAAGGTGTGTCAGTATAAAAGGACTTGCATTATGTTATCCTTGTATGACAAGTTTAATTCAAATATTTTGTATTATAGTGGTGATCATGAATTGCGTATAATATTAATTCAAGGTATTGTTATCTTTAGGATTTAATATATTGTATATTTCCTTTAAGTATTGTAAATATTCAAGCGAATGCAGTGTGCGGAACTAGAAGAAAAGTAGGTTCTCAGTTTTGGAAAAATTTAGTAACCATCACAATAATGATAAATTAAAAAAACTGTGATTTTTCAATTTAAAGTGTAGAATCCATCATGACATGGCAGGCCCTTTTTTCATGTGAAACTTTTTTACATGGCAATTGTAATAAAAATTTTTTTTATAAAATTGTTTCCTAACTTTATAATTATTGGTTTTTTATTAAAATGAGGTTTGAAATATTCTTTCAACTAGTACTATCTAGAAGAAATTATACTGAGTTCAATTTTTCATGCCAAAGAGTTTCTGAAAACAAGTTTAGCTTGTTTTTTCCCACGTAATTTCATTGACATCGTGCCCTCTTTGGTTGTGGTGAAGAGACGCTTGTTTTCCTACTTGTGTAATCTTCGTAATGGTTTTGGCTGTGGAGGTTAAATGAAGTTTATTTATTTTATAAACTGACTTGGTAGTATACTATAATTTCAATAATACTAATAATATAATATTACAATAGTTGAACTTGAACTTGGAACGGATTAGGAATGTGTCTTTATAAATATATTACCGGTAGGTTATGAATCTATACTGATAGCCAAGTTTTTGTACAAATGCTGGCAAGAATAGTACAGCAATACACTGGTCAGGTTTAAAGCTTATTGAGAACTTTGTGTCAGGCATGGTGAATGATGTAACATAATTGTTATGTATGTTTAATAGAGGTTGTGTCATGTTTTGTAGTTAAGTCAAACCAGGCAGTGTACGAAATCCAATGGTTCATTATTTTAGGAGTGGTTTGTTGCAGGCTTAAGTATATTAGATATCCAAGTTCACTTTAAAAGAATCAATGTAGTTTACCTTTCCACATTTTGGCTGTTGTAGGCATACTTGTATCCTTCTAGATGAATTCCTAGTGTTGCTATTTTTGAGAGGAATTCAGTGAGTTCTGACTCTATTTCAGGAACAGGTTGCTTCACAAAGTAATGGACCTGAAAAACGAAATTGTTGTGTATATATGTAGTTAACATAATTTAAAAAAGGAGTATACTGGTAGGTAAACAAAGGTTTTTTGAAATTTATTGTATCAGAGTTGTTTGGATATTTTTAAAGTAATGCTTTAATTTCAGGTTTGTTCTTTGATTTACAGTAAAACCAAAAGAAGTAATCATTTATAATCCCTAAAAATATATGCAAAAACATGATATACATATCTACATTTTGTTTTCTCGAAATGCTTGGTTCAAATTATGTTCCAAATGAATAGCATAATTGGAGCGGAGCCAAGTTGTCATGTTTTAGTTTTGTTCTTAGCTATTTGTTATCCATCTTTACAAGGGGGTATGTTGAGCAGGTCAAGTCATTACTGACACTTAGGTATTGTTTGTTATTTGGTTTAAAGACAAAAGTTAAACAGGTAAGTAGCAATGAAAGTGTATTACAGTATTATACAACTGAAGGTTTTCATTAACTGTTGTTAGGGTTGGGCAAATATAGTGTTTACTAAAATGTGCCAAAAATAAAAACACATTTTTTTGTAATTATTTATTACCTTAATATTATTCCCTGCACTGTTGTAGGTCTCCAATTTTCCAAGACCCACCTCCTGTAAGTCTTTAGCTACCTGAGGAATCGTCAAGAATTTGTGTGAATAAATGTATGAATTATCCAAATTGCACTCTTTATAATGGAGTGAATGGAAATCATTTATTGAGGTTACAGCTGATTACAACTTAGTTGTTACCTTTGTCATTAGGTCCCTTCCAGTCAACCCTCCAATTTCCTTTTTAAAGATCCCTCTTTTGTTGAGAATGCTGAAGCTTACTATTTTGCCTGGGGTACTCAGTACTGCACGTTGGAGCTTTCTGAAATTATTAGGTGGTTTGCCTTGTGGTGTTGATGGTGATTGGGCCTGCTGCTGACTTTCTTCATCTTGGTTATTAACGACATATCCCCTGTTGCTTAAGAGACCTACATTGACAAAAATATAATACATTTGTTCAAAAGCTAATTAAAGTTACTCAACTTATAAAATGTTAGTTGTAAGGGCATTATGGGCGAAATGCAGAAATTGGAAAACAACATGTAAAGGCATCATTATGGTATAGTTAAATACTATTCCTGTAAACAGTGTATGGAAGGAGAGGCTTTTAAGATGGTGAAAGCAACATTGTTTATTGTCTAAGATATATTGTATTTTGCAAATGGTCATTGCATGGACAGGAAATAACTGAATCAAAATAAGGAGCTAACAGTTAATGGTTATGCTTTATTTATGCTTTTATAGTGATCGAACTTTAGTAATGATAATAAAATGTGTGCATGACAATATTGAAAAAATTTGAAAGATTACCAATTTTAACACGTTGACAATTATCATAGATTTACTATATAAAAGTTATCATTTTTAAAACTTACATAGTTGTGTTAAGCATGTCTTTACTATTGATGCTGCCACTGCAATTGGCTGTGTACCAATTTGCACATGTTGTTCATCTTCAATCACTGCTTCCTCATCAGCAACAGTGGTTATTTCTTCTTCAGGAATTAGTCCTTCTGCGTTTTCATTATTAGCACTTGTGGGTTCTATCATTGGGTTTTCATCTGCATTCATCTCAGCATTTGCTTTAGTATTGCTGTAAATGCTCCAGAAGTCCAGCAGTAAATGAATGGAAACTGCCAGTCTTAATACATGTGCTTTTCCACGAGAAAATAATCCTAAGGAAGGGTAATGGGAATGATAAGCAGCGTTGCAAATTTGCAAGTTATCACTGTAGGAATACAGAGCAAGAGGTCTGAGGTTCAAATCCTGGTAAGGTCTGAGGAAAAAAAAATTAACTAAACATTTCTTCATATGAGGGGAACTGAGGTGGGAATAGTAAGGGGGATGGAGGAGGGTACAGTGAAGGGGATGGAGGGAGGATGGTGAAGGGGAGAGAGAGAGAGAGAGAGAGAGAGAGTAGAGAGGTTAAAAAGGAAAATTCCCCACATTTTGTCTGTGTTATTGTTTTCAAAATAAACTGTTTAAAAAAAAATTAACTTGTTTAAAAAAAATAAACTGGTTTAAAAAAAATAAACTGGTTTTACAAAAATGAAATGGTTTAAAAAAATAAACTGGTTCAAACAAATTGAACTAGTTTTAAAAAAATAAACCGGAGATTAAATTTAAACCACAACATATACCTTGTTATTTCTATTATAGCTGTGTAGAGTTCAGCACTTGTTTAATGTAATATTTTAAAGATTTTTTCTTTCAGGTTGTAATAGAAATAGGTTAATAGGAAGAACTGGACCCACTTTGTACAACATAGACATGAAATTAATAAAGACCCAGTTTTGCCCAGTAAGCACTGCAGGCTGCAATATCTTGGCGGCTATTTTTGTGGTGTTGAAAATTCTGAGGATTCTTTTGTTTGCCACCAGAATAGAAGTCAAAAACAATAGACACCTTGCTCATGTGAAAACCAAAACAACATCAGAGGGGTGCAAAGCATAATGACCGATACTGGGCCTTTAAAATATATATTTGTGTATATATACCTCCAATTAGGACATCATGGGGAAATTTCTCGCATATGCTTAGTTCCCAGTCGTCATGTATATCCTCAAACATTTTCATTGCTTCAGGGGAAAGAGTATACATAGTTCTGTCCACAATCACGGAGACAATCTTTTCCCCATCTTCAATTGAATAAGTTTGTTCACCCTGAACATAAAGGCTTGCCAAGAATTCCACTGAAATAAACATGAAAAATAAAAATGCTATTAAGGAAATTTTTACTCAATTTCTGAACAGTGAAAAAGTAACCTGTACGGTTACAAACATTTTTTGTTCAAACTAATTATTCCTTCTTTTTAATTTTATTTTTCATTTCCCACTTCATATTTGAAGCTTAATGGGGGTCAGTTATGTTAAAGTTACCAAAAATGGAAGGAAAAATTTATTCTTGATCAAAGTGCACAAATGATATTGGAGATTTAAAAATAAACAGTCACAAACTATATAATATACTGTATTTCACACCAAAAGGACTCTAATACCATGCATATTGTCTTTTGGTTGCACATGCTAATAGTACACTGAAAAAAATCTGAAATTACCCTATGTAAGGTATGTAATGTTTTTGTAGGCTACATTTTCTTGAGATGAACAGAAAGAGTGGTAATTTTAACAATACAATTATGTACATGTAGATATAAAACATCTTTTATACCAAGTTCATTTTGGAACGTTTCCACCGTGGAGTTCTCCTCAGCAGTTAGACGCGTGTCCTGCATCTTACAGTAAACTGGCTCGGGGAAGAACCACAAGATCCTTGATGTAAAACCTTTTGCGTTGTTCTGAACATCTTCAATGATAGGTAAGGCAGTTTGAGGTTGAGTGAACCCAAACATCGTAAATGATGTTTGGGTCATTCGAAAGTTGGCATTTCCTGTAACTGGATAGATATTCATTGAGTGTTAGTTATTAAGTATTTTATATTTATAGATCAGGTCATTTGAGAAATAAAGAGAGCAATAAACAGTCTCATTTGCTTTCTGTTTTCATGAACTTCTCATATAAATATGTTGAATTTGAGTAAAAGTTAACAACCTCAAAAATGTGAAATTAAGTTATTGTTGAATTTGTGTAGACCAAAATATTTATTGGGAAAAAATATGACATGATCATGGTTTGTGATTATACGAGTCTAAAGATGTATTTGATTTAGGACTATTACTATATGATATAGTGTGTATATTTTGTAATCCTCAATAAAAACATTACTTGCGGAAGACCCCTCGTTTGGAGGGAATCATTCATAACAATTAAAAACTCTGTTTGCATGGTTCTTTTTTAATTTGTTAATGTCCTTTATCAATAAAGGTCAGAAAGAAGGGGATTTATTTTCCAATCCCCATTACATTTTACATATGTGTTGTATATCATTAATGCAGTGGGAGAATGTTCGACATTGAACTTACTTGTTTCTCGAGTTTTTGATTTTCCTGTGAACAATTGCAGGAAATCCTGGTATTCCTTGGTGTCTGAGATTTGCATTTTTACAGAAGAATACATATTCATGGTTGAGAAAAACGCAGTGAGTTCATCAAATAATCCAAAAGAACGGCCTTCTGCATTTGCCAAGATTTCTCCGAACTTGTCCCATGTGCAGTGGGGTAGAAACATTGTTTTTGGTTGTTCTCCGAGATTTGCCACAGCTACTCTTACTCTTTCCATCACATCAGTCAAAAATTGATGAAATGTACTCTTGCATCTTCCTAAACCAGAATTAAAAAAAAGGTTACCAAAGTCACTATTAATGTGATTGGTAGCAGTCAGTCTCAAGTTGAAAGATGCGTGTAGATTTGTGAGGAATTTTATGTGGTAAATTTAGTAAAACTAGTTTTTTATGGTGTTCAGTTTTTAAAAAGGAAACTAAACTTAGAATGTTGTGGATTAGCAGAAAAAAAAAATTATAAAACACAGTTTTTACTGGTGACGAATAAAATTGGTTATAAAGCGTTATCACTTTAGAGTGCTGAAATGCAACACATTATTTTATTTAATCCATCCTGAACTCAGGGTATTTACTTTAATTTGTGAAATATATTTGTTTTAACTTTAAAGTAACACATTGATATTGTTACAAAACCCTCGAAAGCACACAACACAAATTTTGTGCATTGATAATAATTTTGTGCATTGATAATACATGTAACACTTTGCATAATTTGAGTACATCAATATAATTGGTTACTTCTCATCATGTTCCAATGCAAATCTGGAAGTTGATTGGTTTAATCTATTGTTATCTATTTGCTGGCGGATTACAAGCATCTCAAGTTCAACATTTAAGGGAAAATTGTTTATGATGTTTGGCTTAGAAAGAAATACAATTATAAATTTAACGCTGCTATTCTGAAGTTCTACTAAACCATTGTACTATTCGCTTTATTTGTCAGTTAACTTAACTGTGCCTGCAAGTTTCATGAGTATTCCTTAACATAAAAAAATCTACTTGCGTTATATCACAAATGTCATTCTCTCAGTGGCTATACAATATTTAACAATTAAATTATAAGCTTGAGATAGCTGACTTGAGCTTTGCTCTTGAAAACTATTGCAAGATAGAAATGTTGAGGTCATAATCAAATTGTTAAATATTGCTAGCTTTAAATTGTTCCTCAAGTTTTTAGGTGTGAAATAATAGAAATAACAAAATTCAGAAACAACGTTGCAATTAAAAGTGTTCTTTATCGATATGCAATAGCCAGGTAAGGTTACCTATGGATGACTTGAACCAAAAAACGATTTAACCAGTGCCCATTGTACAACCTTAATATCAAAGGATGATATATTTTTCCTAGCTAGGAAAATCAAAGGGATCCATTTTTTTTCTATACGGTATATCTTGTCAAATATTCCAACTTTTAGTGATCTTATTGCTTAATAAAATAAAGCTTTAATAGTAATGAACATCCCAAAATAAGATCCGTACATCGATCAGTGTATAATCACATACAGTTGAAGCCCGGCGAAGATGGCATTGATTTTAAATACCACTTTCCCACCCTATGGTTGGCACACTGCTGATTCCTATTTCCTAACAAATTATGCTTTCTTTTCGTTTGACTTCATTATGATGATGCGATTTCACGTATTGCTATAGAACAGTTATTCGAACGTTGAACCTTGCTTGTACTTAGCTATATCAATTTTGCCAGTGCATTACTTAATTCTTAAATGAATCCCACTTGAACAATTTTTCACGACCAAAGTTGAGCTATTTACAGTTGATTTTTGCCCTCAATGTCATTTTAGACGCCATGCTCGCCATGTTGTACTTTCATTGAGAAGATTACCGCTGCCTATGAGCTATTGTAGGCTCGGAAAAACTCATTGTTACGCATGTCGCTCTATCGTCCAAGTTGAACATCATAGAGCATTTAGCTTAACTTTGAGGTTTTTGATGCATGTAAGACATTTATTTCACGAGCGCAGTAAAGCACTAGATTATTTGTAATCTCATTTCATGTTACCATAACCCATGTCATAGAAAGATATGGAATGATGATATATTCCACGCGCAAGTGTTTTCAACAGCTTTTAATTGGTTTCAAAACAAACGCAACCATCTCGAGAAAATAAGTGCTGCGGATAACACAATATCATAGCCATACTTCTGTGATGAACGCTTTTAAAGTTTCTTTTTATTTCGTGCTCGAATTACCTTACCAATCCCCGGCTGATTCGCAGTGAATTGACAACGTGGCCGTTTAACAGTTTTGTCTCAGGACAAGTCACTGTTTTCTTGGCACTACACAGCCTTCATTTTAGGCATACGCATGTTTAGGTTAATTTTTTTCTAACTGTTACTGCAGACCTCGATACTCGTTATGGCCGAAACTCACTATAGTGCATTGAAATAAAATGAAATAACTTTTATATCTGAGTTGACAGCATCTCCAAATGTTGCAAGCAAAAACTGAACCAAACCACATCAAAATGGAAGAATGTAAACAATATGCGAACCAACGAGGCATGCAAGCGAGGATCGTGTCCTAACGTAACAAAAAGGCTAACCGCAAGCTAACTAAGCTAACAGTAGACAAACCAGAGTTCAATTTAGAAGAAACTGAGTTTTAGTTAGGGTAATTGGAGTGTTCTTTAGGCTAAAAAAGGCAACTTAGGCAAGCCAAAGTGCGATTTAGGCTAACCAGAGTGGTATTTAGTCAGCTGTTTAGTCTAAGCAGACTGTTGTTTCAGAGGGTAACCGGAATGGTTCGCATGCTGCAGGCTTGCCCCGCTGGCACGCACTTTGTCCATATCCAAAATGTTCGATAGAAACTCGTTCTTTTCCAAGTAAACTACAGTTTTCACTTCAAATTCTGTTGGCAAGTGAAAGAATGAGATTTTTTGCAATAGATACTTTCATTTTGGTTCGAACTTTCATATCATGCCCTTTGTCGAAGTGAGAAAAATTAACGCAACTTTGCGCGCGGCACTCATGTAGTATACTACAGTTTAGTGTTTCTAACTGCGTTTAATTTGCTTTAACACAAAACAAAGTCTTCGTTCTCTAGAAAAAAGTGCTGTAGATGAAAACAAACTCATATCCACACTGCGGTTTCGACAAAAAAAATTTCCAAACTTCCCTTTTTATTTCGTGCTCGTATTACCGATTTCAGTCCCCGCTTTTTCATCAGTGAAACAACATTGGTTATGGACTCTGGATAAGGCCTCCCTTTCTCACCTCATTAGACAAAGTTCATTTTGGGCAATGATACACACTTTTAAGTTAACATTTTTTAATTATACTGTAGACCTTTTCGTTCTGGGCGAAACTATTGTGGCGGGCGAAACTCGTTACAGGCGGTTTCGATGGCAAATTCGTAAAGATAAATAGTGAAGTTTTTCGGTACAGTTTGAAATACAACGACAAAGTAAATCTCAAACATTCCGTTATATAAGGACTACATTACAACATACCAGTCGGTAGGACCACCGCTAACCAAAATATGACGGGTTCCTTCCAAAAGGTGTTGACTTCTATCGAACCGTGCCCAAGACAAAATGATATCATGGTAAGGATCCCCAACAAGACAGTAGATTCACGCTGTTTCATTCCCTTCGCGAACACAGAAGATATCTGAGGAGAGTAGAAAGGACCGAAGATTAACAGATAAATTTAAGGAACCAGGTTTGTAACAGGTTGTGAATATTATTTGAAAACCATCTAACTAACCTCGCGTAAACTAATGGGCAGCAAATTCCAGTCCAGATCGTGATTATAACAGTCTTTGAGGCCATTATCCAGCACGTGCACACGGTTTGCCATTTCAAAAATGGACGCAACTTACTAATCACGCGTACCAAGTAAATGTTCTCTGGTCCCGCAGTTGTATCAGCTCAAGTTTAAATACTGAGTATAAATGACCAATTATAGATTAACTAAAGCGTCAGGGTTAATTAGTATTATTGTGCAGTGCATTTACCTTTGTGTGAATTGAAAACGCTTCCGGAGATTTAGAAAACTGTGAAATAAGTATAATACGCCGATCTTTATGCAAAGAAATATCGGCCATCCTGAATGTAATTAAACTTGAACACGTGGACTTACTATGTACCGCATTCAAAGATATAATTTTGGTAACGAAATCTAAATAAAAACCGAGTAATGTTTAAGATTGAAAAAGAACATCTGCGTCAGAAGCAACTGAAAAACTTTAAAATAGTAAATCATTATTAAATTAGCCCTTTAGATTTTTATTGATGTAACAGTATACCACAAACAATCGAGTAATTAATATTGAAAAGGAAAATCAGCGTCGGCTAACTTGTGAAAAAGTTTAAAAATAGCAAATCATCATCAATCGGTCAATTGGTTGTTATAAAAGCATCACTCACCAAGATGAACGCCGTGTTATCATTGTGACTGCTTGTTGCTTTGTATTCAGTAAAAGATGTGATATCTATACACGGGAGGTAATGGCTCTTGCTATACAACGGTACAGATATTGTTATCCCAAGTGATAAAAGTATGAATGCATGGGTTACATCTAACTGATTCGTTCCGAATCACACATGGCACAGTACAAACAGCAGGAAAACCAGCTTCCTCAAAAGGCGTTCTAGTCCCCAAAAGGCCGCGCCAGGTACCGAAGCAAAAAAGGAAGGCAGTTGATTTGAAAAGCGAAGTGAATGTAAGCGAAAAATGAGTTGATTGATTCACTTTTTAAATTGGGCGTTCGGTAAGCAAAGATATCGATTAAATGAACGGGAAATGCAGAACACATGTGAGAACAAAGAAAAGGTGATATTTTGCTAACATGCTATCTTTTCCAAATTAGTTTTTATGAAAACAAAAAACAATGCTAATTGCAAAGTTACCACACTGGAAAATTTCCATTTCCCACAGGGCTATTTACAGCACCAAAAAACAACTGTTTAAGCGGTACTAGCTAAGTTGCAGAAAAGTTCGTGAACGAAAGTCATGGCAACTGTGGTAAGCTGGTACCTTAACAAAATGTCTTACTTCAGTTACAAAGAAATTTTGGAGAGGCGAGCTGAACTCTTCAAACTAATTAACGGAGATGTATTTTACTCTATGAGTCAATGGCCGTCAACACTTCGAAGGGATTTTTGGCAGAAACCACTAAACGACAGCGATAGCTTCAAGTTGCTCTTATTTCTTATTGGAAATGGTCTTGAACCAAAGCTGGCCGCAGAATGGGTGATGCTGTCTCAGTATTGGACGCATGATCACGAGAAAATGAAGAAAAGAGCCAGACAAGCGGACTTTGTGATGTCGAATATTGAAGTGAAGAAGGGTGAGTGGTTCTACTTCGATATTTTTCATGGGCGACTGCTCTTTTTAAATGGTGATGAAAAGCAGTGAATGAAGAACGGACAAGACTCCAAGGACTGAAGTAGAAGAACTGAAGGAAACGAAAAGGAAACTGAGCTACATTTGATTTTAGAACATTTATTTTAACTATTCCACTGATTTCGGAAATAAGAACATGAAAGTGAAAACAGGATTTCATGAAATATTACAGTTCAAACCCTGCACTTTTAACACGTCCGGGAAACGGAATATATGAAATCGCTTGCGTTCGCCATTTACCGAAACAAACTGGGATCCAAGGGAAATAGATTTTGGTTCGAAATAACGAAGTGTTTCAATTTGAATTCAACCAGTTCAAAGCCAGTCAGTGGTCTGAACATTGAACACTTTTAACTCTGAAACAAATATATAAATGAATACTGTTGGTGATTTGAAAGTTCAAAATTGAATTTTAAAAACGCGCGGTTGATGTCGTTGTTTCAAGTTGCAAACGAGATGCAAAAAAGTGGCCGGGCCTTTTAGTATGTAGCCACAAGTTCCCATTTAAAATATTAACCGTAACAGAACAACTTTTTGTCAAATACTAGAATACAAGGGGATTGAATAAACTAAATGCAAAGCTACTCTCTTAGTCGAGCGTCATACTTGGGAGTATTAACTAAACTCCATACCAGGTGTAACAAAAACTAGCAGTTAAAAAAAATATATAATTTACCGCGGTTCTACAATAAGGTTAATAGTTCTTTGTTTAGAGTTCTTTATGTAAAATATTTGCACAACAAGAGAATCGAAAAGGTTTTACTTATTCAGCATTAAACTAGAAACTATTTTAAACACATATTTTTCTTTGTTGTTATGTTTTCCCGATAAAGAAATAGGTTATCCCAACTAATACAGTGTTGTTGATTAGTGATTTCGTTTGAATTCACTTAAATACTTTCTCAAGCATCTTGCTGCGTCGTGGATGCTATATTTTGCAGATTATTATGACTTAATCAGAGTTAAATTTCGCTTAAATTGCCTTCTGTACACAGAATTTGATCATTGAATTTAAACAATCTCAAACTAAACAAAAAATAGGAAGCGAAAAACAATATATACAAGAAAACTGAATGCATCTGTTAACTTTTAATCCTGTGTTTACTTTCGAACAATTAACCCGACCCTCCACATCAAGTGGTATTTGTCGCCTCGTCCCCATACAAACTCTCCCCAGAGCCCTCTCATCGACAACTTTCGCTCTGGCGACGAAACAATCGGTAGTGAAGTCGAGCGGCGTCCATTTGGGAGTAATGGCCAGTCTTTTTAAAAATAATGCGGGTTTCTCTCGGCTATCCTTTGTAATCCACATCATTGGAAACGTTTTCCTTGGGCTACTCGATTTCACGAGCATAGTGAAACGATTTGTTTTTGGGCAAGATGCGGGGAATCCGGATTCAACTAACAGTGAAGAATGTTGTACGTTTGCCGCGGAAACTATGAGTTTATTGCAGTTATGTCCAAGTCTAAGAGAAACAACAAATGAACAGTTCAGGGAATTCCACGATTTTACGGTATCTTGCGAGCAACCTCTAGCTACTGTATTGATAACCAATCGACAAACATGCAGAAAATGCAAGAAAGATCTTACGGTGCTGGAAAACAAAGTGCATGTTGTGGTCGTGTATCATTCGGAAAGAGGAACTTATCTCGGCAGTCGTGTTACTAAACACTGCAAAAAGTGTAAGATTTATGAGCACTACGGATTTTGGACCGAGCAGGGAAAGAAACATTTGGATAGTACCTGTTTGGAAAATACTTATCTTTTGTCTTCAGAGGACACTGCCTTCCACACATCTTTAATTCGCCAATGTTCCAATCTTCTCGTTGTTGGCGCAGTTGCATTTTCCACTTTTGCAACTTCATACAATCGAAGATTTGGCTACGTAAAGCAATCAGGAACTACCGAACTAAACGACAGTGTCCATTCCAAACCAGCAAAGAGAATGAAACGGTAACAACTTCATTTATTTCTTTATTAATCTTTTTCATGTATTTATTTATTAATTTTTACTTGTAAAATTAATGTTCAGTGTCTGTTTGTTTGCCTGAACACAACAAACAAGAAAAGAAGAAAACATGCTCAAAATATTAATTATGATTATAATAATAATTAACAACTATTCACCAAAGTGCAGGTGGCTAGCGGTGGCACTGTTGTTATGGGATATAATGCATATAAGTTGGGGGGGAACTCTGCAGTCTAGCATAACAATCTTACAGTGAAACCAGGTGTTATTTTGATGGAAACTTTGCAAACTTCAGCTGGAACATTGCTATCTTGACTGACAGTTTGAGTCGAGCAAGTTGCTCACTTCATTTGGTATCTCGTGGCAAGAACTCATTGAGATTTCTAAACTGTTTCCAGTGTTACTTCAATATTTTAAGACAGGTTTGCTGTCACAGAAGCTTCAAAGTCTTAGCGACAGCAAATTGGCTATCGAAACACCCATTTGATTGCAGACAAAATTGGCTACTGTTTGAGGCGATTATCCAACTTCTTCTGCTATGTGTGCCTGTTTTGAACCAGACGTCCACAGGGCAATTATTTTCTCCCTTTTCTCAAGCGGCGTGGTACAATTGTAATGTATGCTAGTCATCATAAGCCACAGTAAGATTTTGATTCGCAAACTGCTCTTCAAATGATATTTGACAATGGGGCAAAAGCAATAGCAACTTGCTCGCATGGATTGCAACTTGCTCAACTCAAACTGTCAATCAAACACCAATGCTGCAGCGCAAGAGTATCAATGTAATAGGATATCAATAGAATCATTAGATGTGGTGGATTTTTCACAGAGTCTTTGCCCCAAAATAGAGAGGACAGATAAGGGGCAATTATGATAGTGCAGGTCAGATTGTGCATTATTTTGTAAAGAATGGAACTGTGTAAAAGTTGGATGGCAGGGGAATTATTGTTAAGTGACTTGCAGATCCAAAGAGAACCACTTGGTAGCTTAATGGAGAACTTATTAGGTTATGTGTTTCTAAAAAGTTTTGTCTCCATTAAATGCTCACTGCAGTGATACATCATCTGAAATGTTTGCATTGCTGAATGAAAGAACTCCTATGGATCGTAGACGGTTGGAGGAAGGTTTTTTGTTGTTTGCTGCAGCTGATGTGATATCAAAATATAGCCTTTCCATTGAAACAATCCCTTACGGAGTTGGTGACAAGATACTTCCATGATGCATTCATCAAGAAGTGGGGTGGTAAGTGAATCAAAAAGTAATATCATACCCACGTACAAACTTAAATATGTGTATTGCATATAATCTAAGTGTCAGCTTACGACCCTCAACCCTTCTTCTCCCTTGCAACTTCAGGAAATGAAAAATTTCTACCCAACTTTAATCTTACTGTGTTATTTTCTTGAAAACTTTTTTTTGTGTATATAATAATTACAAATATACTCTAAAGTTATATACTCTAAAGTTACCAGGGTTCTGGACAACCCTTGCCATAACCATGTGAGCAAATTGTAACATCTAATCTAAGTGTCAGCTTACTACCCTCAAACCTTCTTCTCCCTTGCAATTTCAGGAAATGAAAAATTTCTACACAACTTTAATCTTACTGTGTTATTTTCTGAAATTTTTGGTTGATAGATCATGTATGTGAAACCCCTGGATGCAGGACAGTATTGATAATGGATGGAAATATGAAGAATGCAAGACAAGTGTGTATGTGCAAGCATGTTGGTGAACTACAGTTTGATGATTTACAAGGCACAGTAGTTGTTGGTAAGACCAACTGGTTTAAATTTATATTTTTCATTATTTGTAAATGAAACACTGAAGGTCAAGAATAAATGCACATGGTCATAAGTCCTAATTAATGTACAGGGTAAATATTAGTAATTAGTAAGTTTTGTTAATGTGTTACATTGTAAACTCATTTGTTGTAGGTTGCCAAAATACACCAGCAAAAGGATCCAGATACTGCTTGCTGCATAATGGCCATGCAACCACATTCCGAGATGACATGGTAACTTCAGAAGAAAGTAAAAAAGGAAATTCTGATACTGATACTGATACTCTTATAGTGAAGATTATTAATGAAAAGTGTACAAGGCTAGGACAGATCTATGAGGTAAAGAATACAAATATAATTAATGTCTATTATTTTCTTAAACATAGAAAGGTTTGTAATTAGATATCATAGGCGTACAAGCACATAAAAATGATCTATTTGATTTATTTCCAGCGTTTTCTTAAATGGTGCATATCCTTGCAGTGATATCTGCTATATCATGTTCAGCAAAACGATAATTCAGTTCATCATACCAATTGTAACCTAACCTCTGCAGCGCCATGGGGCACCAAAGTGTCAACAACATTGCACTTAATAACTTCGAAAGAAATGGGGTATGCCCCTCCGTAGGTAATCATGCACAAATTTTGTTCACAGCCACTTCCAGAATCTGAACATTGATTCAATAGTTTTAAACTTTCTATAGTTGGCAAATACTGTAATTTCCTCTACATTTAGTAATTTATTACACTGTTTAACTGTTTCAAGGTATAAGAGCCAAATTCTGTCAGTTCTAGTAAAGTATTTAATATGATCATTGATATTTACAGTATTTAACAATTTGAAAGGAAAAATAATGTAATTTAAAAACTAATCATGTGTGACAAAAAAAACACTCTGAAAAATCTTTTTTCTGCTCAGAGTAAATCCAAAGCATTTATGTTGCTTTAATGGGGGTGTGCACGAATTATGTCAAGTGCTGAACAATAAGTCACTGAATTGTTTTATCTTTATTCAAGGTGCTTTGGGCAGATGGGAGAAAGAGTTGGATAAAAGAGGCAAATTTACCAATTAAAGTACGAGAACGTGTCTCAAAGAAACTGAGCTACATGTACAGTGCGCAGCATCACAATGAGTTTGGTCAGAATCGGTTTGAATGGAAATTTTTGGAAAATGAAGATATGACACCAAGTGAACAGAGTGTTACCATTAAAGAGTAAGATGAAATGTGTGTCATTTGTAATTAAAAAGCCAACAACCAGTGCATTTCACCAGCTATTTTGAATACTGTGCAAGTTAGTCAGATTGTTAGTGGGTCGGTTCTGAGCATGATATTGGACAAGTAAAATACATATAGCAGCCTACTTTTTGGATGGAACTTGCTACTCAAAAACCTACTGACAACCATGTAATTATATACAATTGTTTTCCTTGTGATGATAACACTAAATAGTTTTCTAAAACCATAAAATAAAATACTAGTAACAAGAGCTTTCAATAATTTATAAAGAAAGCCACTGGATCCTGGTAATGTATCTTATACAGTCTCAGTCACCATATATTTTCAAGTTTTTACAGCTCATATAGAAATTAATCACTGAAAACAAACGAATTCAATATTTGAAATGATAGCTGGTTTTTAACAAACTCATAACAGTTTAAGAAACCAATGATGAATCAGATTTTCTTTGGAGTTGAAAGTAAAGGAATTGTGTAATACACCAGAAGGTTATCACTTTTTTAATGTAATCGGTCTGTGGCCTTATAATGCATGTTTGGACATTTGAAAAACTATCAATAACCATCTGAAGTGTTTTGGCTCTACATTTATAACCCAAACTGATTTGCTCTAAACTATTTTTAAGAAGAAATAACTATCTGTTAAAAATATTGTGTTTTCTCATATGTTACTCCTTTACATCCCTTGTAGTTCTGGCTTTGGTGTTGTCTCAACTGAGGATGATGTTGTAATGGATGAAAAAGGAGAGAAGAGGAAAATTAACTGTGGGACAGAAAAAGGAAAACACAAAAGCAAAAACCACAGAACAGCAGGTACAGAAAGTTCAAAACAAAAGTTTCAATAAGAAATGCAGGTGCTGAAAGGGATTAGTTTATGGTTTTCAACAATAACAACCCCCTTCTAGAAAGTACCTGGACCTTTAATCATCAGATACTGTCATAGAGCAAAACAGATTAACTTTCAAGAAAACCAAAATGTATGTACCATCTGATAATTGATAATATTATTCAACTTTCATACACTGTACGAATTCCGATTTTCTGATTGGTTGATTTGTACCTCGT
>OFES01000058.1_pt1 | contig 19276 bp, 19 predicted proteins | sample 1521151 | NCBI WGS metagenome assembly OFES01 (sample SAMN04272335, study PRJEB24112) | coral metagenome | biome: Coral reef; feature: Shallow seawater; material: Coral tissue | host: Coral | place: China: South China Sea | collected 2014
CATCGATCATGCGGACGATCTTGTCGTTCGGAGACCGATATTCATCAAGAATCGAGAGTAAAGTGCCATGCGTCAACGGCACCCCGCCAAATGTCCTAAGCTTCTGCTCTAACTTCATAGATCATAATTTTACACAGATAACCGTATTTTATTCGATTTTCTATGTAAAATAGAAGATATCACCTCCATCACAAAACAATTATTTCAATAAGCAGATGGTTCAGATTAAGGGGCTCAGGTCACTTTAAATCAATATTTACGACAAAAACAATATATTATACAGATGAACACGACATTTAGACCGAAATCATGAAGAGAATGCTCAAAAACACGACAAATGATGATTCGTTGATTCTGTATGCCGAACTCAATGCTGCCGAGTTGTGTCCTCCAAAGACATGAAACGATTGGTTCCTCCTATTGTGCCCCCTGATCATCACATGGTGTAAGGTTCCTGGTGCATCCAGTCTCGGACCTCGTGGTATAAAACTTACTGTGTTAGAGCTTTATCGATATTCCTCCGTTCAATTGAATATAGATGTTCTTTCCGACTTATTGTGGTTACGGAACAACGTCCCCTATCCCCTATCCATCCCGTTTCAGCTCCTCCATAACTTTGTTATGAGCAATACCGGACTCATCGCGCCGTTCCGCAGCCACAGCAAGATCAGTCAGGTCTTCGAGCAGTTCCTCGTATTCCTTAAGTGGCAAAATCACTGCTCGTTTGTGACCTTTGGCATCAGTTATGTAGTCAGGATTCAGGTCTTTGACTGATATCATGTCCCCCCCCGTTTTCATATTCTTATACATAAATGTAACAGAAATCATCTTTATCTTTGAAAATCACGCAACGACCTCCACTGCCTGCTCAAGCTTCACCGGTCTTTAACTCTACCTGGACACCACTAGATACAGAAAAACCTACCCAATACGATTGAAAAGAGCAATTGAAGATTTTCTCTTGAAGTCCCTTTCGGCCTCGTGTGTTACCCTTGTGCCTTTTCCCTTACCATCGCCAACGAAGGTTCTCGTAGTTCAATACAAGAGCCCAAGCCAGGATCACGCCGCCTTTATGCCGGACACCATCTGGACAGTAAGCAGGTTGCCTCCAGATTCTTCCCGGACCCCTATAACTTTCCGGTTTTGATGTCATTTTGGACTTTCGACGCGTTCACGGCGATTTACTTGTGTTCGTCTTCCTTGGCTCTCACCTGACACCTTATCGATGCTCCGTATCGCTCACGACCACGGCTTTTGACCACAGCCACATACGGTGGTTTGCATCCTGCGCCTGCACGCCGAGTGCGAGGGGCCTGCCCTCATCTCTTCTACTGCTTTGCTACGACACACTTAAAGGATGTCATCTAATACTAGTATGGAATAAGAGTATTATTGATCATATATACTATTTATTTCTAAACCTCATATGAATTATCGATCTTCTTAAAGCACGCTCTGATTCCCAATAAAATGGCGCACTATACAAGGCTCTATTCGGAAGCATTTCGGCAGTATTAATTATTTCCTTATTTTGTTTATTTGCTTCTGATATAATATGTGATACCACTTGTTCTTTATGTGTAAAATATGGAGAATATTTACCAGTATATGACCTATCCGGAAGAGCCATCAATAGTTGACCATCATTTTTTAAAGCACCAATAATCGCAGCTAACATTTCATGATATAATTCAGATAGCTCTACTAACTTTTTCGTACTATTGAAACCGTAAGGCGGATCTGTAATAATTATATCATACACTTCACTTTCAAGATCTTTGACATCTTTAACTTCAACCACCTTATACAAATCATCGTCTGCTATATTATTATAACACTGATCTGATGTCGTTATAAATTTTGAATGCTTTCCCTGCTTAACATCGAACCCATCAAACGATTCATCACAGCAGCATTTTTTTTGTTTTAAATTTTTTAGCAGTTCTAATTGATTAATAATATCTTTACACTCATATTCAAATGCCTTACTTGCTATTACATTACCCCTTCTTATTTTTTGCGCATAATTTATCCTAACTTTCAAATATGCATATATAGCTATTCTTGTCTCAAAAGTAAATTCTTTAAATCTTGCAATATCTTTTTCTGATATTATAAACTCTTCATGTGAATCAATAAAATAAAGCTTTTCGAGGCTATCACGTACTTTTTCTAGCAGACCTTCACATTTCAACTCACCTATCAGCTTCTCTATTGCCTGAGGATTTAGCTGAAACACCTTTAAATTATCACCCGCAAGTAAAGGAGATAAGAGATCTAAATCTGCATTTGTTATAATAATATCTCTATCTTTTATTTTTTGCGCTTCAATAAAAACAGTACCTGTCCCTGCAAAGGGATCACACAAGTGTAAAACTTCTTTATTACCAGAGTATGACAATGCTATATTAAGCATAGCGCCAACTAAAGTATGAGGAATAGTTGTGTTTGATTTCCATGCCGGCTTACTCTCATTGAAATAATGATGCTGATTTGCATTTCTGTACCTCTGTAAGTAGCATATATAATATTTATTATCACCCCTAGACTTATGATCACTATCAGCATCACTATCAATAAGTAACCATATAGTATGGCCATTCGAATCATTTTTATTACTATCGTTATGCGAATAAACTTCGAGATTAGTCCATTTACCACTAAGCTCGTACACTATATTTGCTAGCGGCTCCTCTTCGATATAAAATTTATCTAGATGAACTTTAACATTTTCCATTCCAGATCTACCAATCTCAATTTTATTATTGAATGAAAAACCATCATAATCATAAACAGTAAATTTATATAATTCATCTGGACAACTAACGACTTTCTCAATCTCCTGATACATTTCATTTTTCTTAGCCTTATCTACATTCCTAATATATATAAGATCACCACAGTGGTGGATATATCCTGACATCGCACAAATGCTATCAAGCTTTACATCAATTCCTGGAGGCAAAAAGACAGATGCAGATGAATAATATGAATCAACAATTATAATACTACTAAGTATATCATAGTAATCGTTCACAAGCCGACCACAAACTTCATTTGAAATCTGATCGAACCAAGATATCTCCTCATCACTTAGACTTTTTTTCTTATATCCTATAGGCAATTTAAATGATGACACAATATTGCTCAGTGAATAATTAAAATCTTCTACTGACAAAAACTGATACTCTCCACCTTGAACAAGAACATTATTTTCATAGCGTATAGAGTATTGCCTAATTAAAGATATAAGCTCTGCGTATTGAATATTAGTTACATTAACTCCTCTTTTAAATAAAAAATAATAACCCTTACCATTATCTTTAAACCATTTCTTAAAAAATTTTTCATACCGAATATATTCTAACAGACACTGAAAAAGCACATTTTTTCTTAAATCAAACATATTATAAACCTCCTTTTTGCTTATAATAAATAATCTTTATGATACCTCATATTTATTAATAAGCATAATTAACCAAGAAACAATGCATCAGTTTATGCATAAGTAAAACAAACATATAATGCATAATATAAATTATCAAGCATAGAATTATGCTTTCTAAACATAAAACAGCAATGAGTGAAAACTGACACGCACAACTTGCAGAAGGCTTTCTAAAAGGCGAACATCATAGAAATTAACCGACACACCACACAATTAAAAACATGATACATACAATTCTTTTGTAATATTCAAGGATTAAGCAATATATTATCAAAAGTCAATATAGTTAAATTTTATCATTATTATATTTCCGAGACACAGATAAAACTCGTGCCGTAAGACGTTTATAAAATAATCTCGCTTTGACAATATTCATATCTCAATTTTAATGATAGTATCTATAAAACGATATTGTCTCACAGCAATCATCAGCATTTCGTTGACCCATAACGATAAAGCACAAGATTCTGCAACACTATACAAAACGACACTATATACAATACATTGAAATCATTAAAGGAAATGCTTTCATTAGTTATTATTATTTTTTTGTAATTTGATCATATGGCATCCACTACTTATCAATCTTTAACAACAATAGGATAATATTTACTTCTATTAACACCACCAATGTAATCATGATAAAAAACTTTTTCATCATCAATATATATGTATTCTTCACCCTTGAACCTTTTCATTGTTCCTTCCCATTTATTTTCATACAAAACATTTGCTTTGATTATCTTGCCGTCAATAACACACTGCTTTATAATATATTTATTAGGACCTCTAACAGGAAATTTTTTTGGGACATTTGATAAGGCTGTCTTTAAGATTGCAATAATGTCCTCGGCTACATTCCAGTACTTTTCATATAAACCGCCTCTATATTGCATTGACCATACTGGTATCATAGCGTATGACACATCTTCTAAACCACGATCTATCGTATTACCCCAATAAATATCTGTATAACACCAAGGCAACTCCCTATTACTGTATATTGAGGTCTCATTAGTCAGATTCGCTTTTTTTTCTGTTCCAGCAAAACACTTTAATTTCGAACGATAAATGAAATCAACAAGATCTTCCAACTTTATCTCAATAATATTCTTAATCATTTAAATTATATTAAACAGATTATTGTATCATAAAATATTTTCATGCTGAAAATAAATCCTTGCTTCTTTTTTTTCGTTTAGACATATCATTTTTATTTTTTCCTGTACCTTAAGCCAATATTCATAAGAATACTTTTTGTCATTATATAAACAATTGTACAACCCCAATAATTCTGGCTTATATTTTTTAATAAACTTAAAAATGCCATCCTTATTATTTGCGCGCATATTTAAATTTTCAAACATCAAGTATTCAACGTATGGGGAAGCTATTTTTATAATATTCTTTATTTCAGTTATACCAGGAATTATAGGCGATATAAATACATATGTTTTTATTCCATTATATGATAATTGTTTTGACACTTTTAATCTATACCTTCCAATTGTTGCTTTTGGCTCTAATGCATGAGATAATTTGTCATTTATAACTGATACTGATAAACCAACGACAACATCATTAAACCTTTTTAATAAATCAATATCCCTCAAAACAAGCTTAGATTTTGTCAATATTTCTATCTTGGAATCGAATACAATTAATTTTTTTAATATATTTCTGGTAATTTTATACTTTTTTTCTACTGGACAATATGGGTCAGTAACAGAACCGATCAATATTCTTTTATTTTTGTATTTTTCTTGATACTTAACTAAATCATATGCGTTTATTTTTGGATCAATAAACTCACCCCATAGCTCTTTATGTTTTGTAAATCTCTTCATAAAGTCAGCATAGCAATATATACATCCGTGCTGACACCCTATATATGGATTTATCACATAATCTGCATCTGGCAATTTACTTTTTGTAAGTATAGAAGAACATTTTATTTCATTAATTACGACCATATCGTTTCTCCAATGGACAAGCAGGATCGATTTTAGACATTCCTATCAATAAATCTGATAAACTTTTTCTTTTTATAGATCTCAGATATTCTGCTGATGCAGCTATTCTTGAACCACCAGAACAATTTATAGAACAACCCTCACATCTAACACTTTTTACAGAATATTTTTTTGCAATACTAAGCATCCCTACTCCTTTATCAGATATTAAAGAATCGAAATCAAACGACTCATCTAATAAATTTCCACCAAAAAGTGAATTCCAAGGCTTAACCATACACCATGGATCAAAATATATATTACCTTTTGGGTCAATCCCAAATGATGAACGCGAATCTGGATTACCTAACACTCTATCTGCGACATACGTATTAATATTTAATATAATGCTAGCATATATAGATTCAAGTGAATGATGAAAATGACAATCAATAGCATAATCATGATCAGCGTATGCTATATCAATTGCATGTTTTAAATAATCATCAGGATCAAGAATTATATCATAATTTTTAGCCATTCTTCCTACTGGGAAAGCTCTATGCGTAGAATATTTTTGTACACCTATTTCATCAAGCATTTTTATAAATGCAGGTATTTGCATAAAATTATTCTTTGTCACAATAGACGTAACCTCAACTATATTTCTAAGTCTTTCATGACCCAATATTTTTTGCAATAAACTCATAGATTTATCATACGAATTTAATTCATTTGTCATTCCCCTCCATTGATTATGATAATTCTCAAACCCATCTATACTTATACCCAAACTAGATATAGAACTAAACACCTCCAACAAATCCTGTATTTTTACAACAGTACCGTTAGTATCAATTGCAATCGACTCTCTACCGAATAGCTCTGCAGCTTTTTTAACAATCACCTTTATATCATTACGTAAAAATGGTTCACCGCCGCCAAAATTCAGATAAAATGGGGTGATTTTTGATATTTCAACAAACTCATATATTTTTTCTAATATATATATAACATTTCTTGTATCTAACTCTAGTTTGTCATCAGGCACATAATCTTCCTTTATATACCTAGCATTAACAGCACAACCCTTACATTGTAAATTACAAAAGTATGTCAAATCAAAAACCACAGACAAACCTTCTTTTATACTTCGTGTATTAAGTCTTTTATTCAAATAATTTTTCAATAACTTAAGCTCAGAATCTTTTATATCAATTGCCATATCCTATGCTTTTTATTGATGGAACAACAAACTCACTCTCACCACGCTTTTTTTGTTCAAGATACCCCTTTTCAATCATTATCTTTATCTCATCACAACTTTCTTTTTGATATTCAGAAAACACACCATACTCTACTATAGATTTATATATTGCTTTTGATCTTCGATCCAACAATGAAGCAAGATCATTAAAACATACGCTCCATTCATCAATAATATCTATACCCGGCTTTGCAACTCTTAAAACTTCATTAAATTTATCCATATAAATGCCGGCTATATAATCAGAGCTTATAAGTTGCCCAGAATCCTTATAAAACAAATCTGTTACACCCTCAAATATAAACACCTTTTCATTATCAAATAGATAAAACTTTTCACTTATAAAATCAGGATTTACAACATAAAGTTCGACGCCCAACAAAATATCACTCTTTTTAATTTTTAAACCATGAAGCAAAACTTCGCTATAATCACATATTCTTTGATATTTAACCCCTTTATCAATTTTATTACTTATAATTCCCCAAACGGATGAAGTATTTGTAAACGCAGTATCAATAGCCAATGCTCTAACTATTTCAGAAACATTTATAATTGATGAACAAATATAAGCAGTTGTTTGAGATTCATTTTCAGCAATTATTATATCCTCAAAATCTTCAACAATAAACTCAAGAGATTCAATATTATTATATAAATTTAATAATGAATCTATATCGAGACTTTTAGGGAAATATATTAATGGAGATAATTCATGCTTAATATTTCTTTCTTCAATTGACCATTTTAATTCATTTATCCATCCTAAAATAGTAGCCTTTGGATCAATAGGGATTACCATATCCAACACTAATGTTGCCATACGTAGTACTATAAGTCGATTCATCACATCATCATCAACATCCTCTCGACCATATTTCATCCCCATAAGAATATTATCATATACATCACATATATCTTTATCAAACCCGTACTCTTTTAATACACCGCCCAATGTTTTCATAACACTATACAATTAATACCATAAAAAATAGAGTGTTTAACAATACGTAATACGTGACGTTCTTCCGTAACCAAAACAATACACAAAATCACACCTCCCTTAAAATGAAACTGACTGCATATATCGTCACACTAGGCCTAGCACTTGACTCATCTTACGATATACTTTACTCTTGTAAACGGGCTTTTCAGCAAACACTTCTCTCAAGGATCTGGATTGATTAAGCACGCTTATCATCGAGCCAACTCTTACCGTATCAATTATTTTGATACGCGCTTCTAGCTCTCGATAGTCATGCATTAAAAGTATCTTTCCTTTTATAGCCGTCGGTCAGCTTCGTCCCCTAATTACTTTCCTGAATCTTTTTTTGGCTTGGGTAGAATATTTTCATGAACCCCCAGATCTATCAATGAGCATAACAACTAATGCGCCATGCAGTCATTGCTGCGGAGGAAAAGCATACAATGCATGATGTAAAAAACACTCTTGAAAGCTAGAATCGGGGCTTACTATAACTTAAAAATGCAAGGGCTGAACAACGGATATGTACAACTTGTCGGAGGCCGTCTAAAAAGGTGGGGGTGGTAGCGATGAGCCTGCCGCTTACATAGTTAATCACTTTATATGTACAACAAAATCACATCATTTGCAATACTCAGGAATTGAGGAAGTAGAAAGTAGGGGACGTTGTTCCGTAAACGAAAAACTCCCGCAGAAAAGCAAAAAGCACAGGGTCACCGAGCTTTTTCAGTCTTCATGTGTGAGTGATAGAGGAGTCGAACCTCTGACCTCTACCATGTATATCAGAACACACCATCCTAAGATGCAACATAATAATAATTTAGAGCACCTCCTCGATTTTTCGTGTAACAGTCGCATAACAACAAAAACAATTAATAAAAACAACTCCTGTAAAGCGCTCACAGCTCCTTGAGTACCTTCAACTTCTCCTCTGTCCTTTGCCATGCTTCCCCTGGTATCAACGGAGCAAGGACTTCAAGGACATATATGCCAGCCGTCCTCGGGTTCCATGACGTCGAGCTCGTCAAAAGCGGGTTCATATCATCAAGAAAACGAGAATCGTCAAGCTTCTCAAGCAGGTTCATCTCGAATTCTGCACGGCTAACCTCATGCTTTTCATGTTCCATGTACCGAAGAAAGCAGGACACAACAGATCCAGGGTTGACTGGAATCGTCTGCGATGCATACCATAGATCAAACAGATCTCTGCTTTTTTTGCGCTGATAAAGTGCTCGCAGCTTCGTGCCAAGCAGTTCGTCCCTGTTATAGCTGGTGATCGACACACTCCCTGTATGCCATCGCGATGTCATCGTGAATGGAATCTGCTGATATCCCAACACGGTAAAATGCTCTCTTGAATTGATTTCCACTTTCAGCTTCAATGGTAATCCTTCTTCTGATTCAACTCGCCAGGTCAGCGTCACCCGTCCTTCCGATTGCTTCCGCTTCGGTTTTCCAAGCCAGGGGTTGAGTTTTTCCTGGGTAGCATCCATAACCGGGCCGATCGGCCCCGGCACTTTTTGCACCAGGTCGATATCTTCTGAATACCTCACCGGCGGAAGATGAAGTTTGAACAAGGCCGTACCCCCACGAAATACCAGATTTTCAGCTATAACCGGGTGGCTGTAGAGTTCAACCAACGCCCGACAGATTATCAGATCCTGTTCAACCTGGGAAAGTTGCTGCCATGGGGCATTGGTCCGCCATTCGGTGATGTAATCAAGAGGAATCATGAATCAGGGGTAACCGTTTCATTTGGCAGTAGTCTCCATCGGGACACTTGCCGGACACCATGATGTGGCTGTGATGGCGAAAGAGGAGCAGGAACAGGTTTTCGCCCTGCAACATATGCGGCCAATCCTTCAGCCAATCCTGCCTCACCGATCAATTCCAGCAAGTATCCTAAACGTTGAGACCAGGTGATTGGTGATAAACCGGCTATATCAGCTAATCTTACGGCATCGAGGGATTCCGCTAATTCAGCCAAAACGGTTACAGTGTTGTCAAGCCCTCCGGTATGATGGGGATACCCAATCAGATCAAAAGCAGTTACCTCAGGGGTAGACACTTTCAGATACCCGCGCGGTGTTTTGAAGTCACGAGTCGGCATAAGGCTGGTATTGTTCCGCTTGATAAAGTCAACCCTGACCGAGCCATAGATGATTCCTGGACGGGAATGCTCTACAATTACCTGAAAAGCCTGCGGTCGTTGATGGGCTGCGCCGTAACATTCAGCCGCGGAGAGAATCCCTGCATAATAGGGTTCTTTCAAATATTCCATCAATGATGGGATAAACTGGTTTGCCGGCAGACATCCCATCTGACGGTATTCAGGCGGAACAATAACATAAAACCCACGGTACGGCATGGCAATCGCACCATGGTGCTTCAAACGGCGCAAGGCTGCGCTGGCAGCCAGCGTGCTTGACTCAAGGGCAGCAACAGCGTCTGTCCGACTGAAACAGTACGACCCTTTGGCTTGCAAACCCTCTATGTATTGGGACAGGTTCATACTGATATGTATATGAATCAATAGACAAAAGCAACATTTTTCGACACTTTTCACTACTGATTCATGCAAATACGTCATCTTGTCGTTTTTTGAACACACATAGGTATTGTAAGAAACGAGTAGGGGACGGAGCAGGGGACGCTGTTCCGTAAACGAAAAACTCCCGCAGAAAAGCAAAAAGCACAGGGCCACCGAGCTTTTTCAGTCTTCATGTGTGAGTGATAGAGGAGTCGAACCTCTGACCTCTATCACGTAAAGGCAGCTATATGCACCTATATCATTACTTTATTTATTGGATGACAACCTTCAGCTTTTTTCCTAACGCTTCTGCATAGTACCGCACTAACGCAACCATTCTGAACAGCACATAGCCAGATTCAAAATCTACGGTAAATTCAGGATCTTCTCCTTTTCGCTTTTCTATGTACCGTTCAAGATCGTCCATGCTACTTCCGGTATGCCATTCTTAACCTAAACTGAGCATTTGTTGAAACGCTCAATTTAGGTTTAAATAAGACGGATTTGCCGGCACTTCTTCTTGATCAGCTTTTTATAATCCGCTTGTTTTTCCTTTTCAAGAAAACACCGGTCTAGTAACCGCTCCCATATCGGCAGCACTTTCCGGAACTTCCTGAACATTCGATCCTGAACAACGCTATCAATTGATAAAGCATTGAAAGCTGTTGTAAAATCTTTCAACGTGATCCTTTTTTTCTTTCCGTTAAGCGTCAACGCAAGATCTTCTTCATCAGATGGCAACACCAGTGCTGTTGAGACCAGATCATAGGCAGGTGCGAGGGTAAAACCTCCTTTTTTGGGCATATCGATTAGCGAAAAGTTCTTTAAATGCATATCTGCATTATCGGTCAGAAAGCTGAACAATACCACCTCGAAAAAGTTGATAACATCAAGCCCCGGATTAGCAGAGTAACGACGTATGGCTTTTGCTATCTGCTCATATGAACCATGATACTTATTTTCAGTAAGCCGCCCGGTCAGCTGGCACATATCTTCCATATGCAGCTTTCCCTTCCCGGAACGATCAACACGTCGTGTGATATATGCCAGGGTTCCTGACTGCATTCGAATTAAACTATGCGGCACAGTCGCTATACGAACCGCTTCAGCCATATGCATCGTCACATCCTCTACCTCAGGCAGCTGCGGGAATCTTTCAGATGGGGGTTTGAGTATATATGCGCCCCACAAACCGACAATCGTAAATCGCTGAGGTGCAGCCTTAGGACCGGCTCCCTCTAAATGAAGTGACAATTTTGGCTGTACCCCGGTAATGGTAACCTGGCTCCGAATGACTTCAAGAGCAAGTTCATCGAGCTGGTTTTCACTATAGGGCAACAGTGGTGGTGTGTCAGTTCCAAATATTTTTTTACTGCACTTTGGATGAAAATCAACCTCATTGGGAGCCAATGGCTCATAGCAATAGAGACAGCGATGTTCCATCGGTCACTCCTTGCTTACAGGATGCACGCTGACCGCACCTATGCAGTCTTTGCAACAGTTCATCAACAACCCCATGCGATCCCGGGGATCAAGCTTCCAGTTTTTTTGTGCAACATCGAGTAACCAACCTTCTGGTATCAAACCATCAAAAAATGAAAACATAGTCGTACTTATAAACTCACTGTCCTGCACGGGAAGCGTAAGGCTGACCGGCTTGGGATCCTTTGCATTCAGATATTCCGGATCATAAAAAAAATGATACCCCTCTTCATCCTGAATCAACCAGCCCGCCGTTTTGTCACCATACCTTATCTCAGCTTTTTGCACCTGCTATCCCTCCCTTTCCTGCTTCACTGGAGCGAGCTTGTACCCAAATAAATCAAGAACCTGGTTCACCTTGTCCATTCGCAAGGATTTCTTTCCCTGCTCAAGATCACGAATGAAACGAAGACCTGTCCCGGCTTTTTCTGCCAGCTCAGGCTGGGTCATTCCCAAAGACTTTCGTTTGAGACGAATAAATTCTGACAGATCTTTCATAGACCAAACAGTACCTGATCGGGTATTACATTCATTATCCAAAATAAATTTATACCATTTCGGGTATAAAAGCAAATACAAAGCGCATCTTTATACCATTTCGGGTATAAAATCACTTTTTTACTAAAAGGTACCTCTATTTATTGTCGTGAGCGCCTTGAGTACAAGGCGAACGGAGCACAGAAACCGGAGTGTACATAGAGTACATGAGGATTTCGAGCACCACTCAACGAAGTAATCATGGTGCGCAGCAAATTAATAGGGGTACCCTAAAACTTATAGCATATACGTCGTAGCAATGAGCAAAAAACCGATAAATATTATCGGTCAATAGCGATAAAAACCTGTTACCTTTTGCCCTTTGACTTAAACTCCAACGTACACCCCATCCTCCCTCTCCTCAACCGGGAAGGATTCGACTCCACGTGCGGGGTTGTAGGCGTCCTGGCCGGTGCAGGGGTCGAACTCCCAGCCGTGCCAGGGACAGGTGACGTGGCCGTTTTCGATATCTCCTTTTCCAAGCGGCCCGCCTTCGTGCGGGCAGGTGCCGTCAAGCGCGCAGATCACGCCGTTGACTCTTGAAAGAGCAATCGTCCGGCCCCTGGCGTTTGCTTCCATCACCTGGCCTTCGGCAATTTGGGAGGCATCATCGAGCACTTTGTACCAGTTCATATGCAGCAGCGTTTGGTTTCAGAACGAAAACGTCCGGACATAGATGACAAGCCCGAGCAAAGCCAGCGTAACCACCCACACGAAAATATACCTCCGCATGGCCTTGCTTGCCTTCTCTTTCTCCCACCACGTTCTCGGCCTGACGCCTTTGATGAGAAACACAAGCTTGCAGGCAAGGTTGACGCTGACAACGTTCACCGCGAGAAGAAGCGCCGCACCCGCAGCAAGATCGGGACGGGCATGGCCGAGCATCAGCCCGAAGGTTGCTGCCGGAGGAAGCAGCGCAACCGCTACCATGACGCCGACAAGCACGCTGGGCAAGCCGGTACTGAGCGAGAGTGCCGCCGCAGCCCCCGAAGCAAAAGCAAGAGCAATTGAATCCAGACCGGCATCTGTACGGGAGATCAACTCCGGGCTGGTAAGCGGAAACGGCCAGACAATACCCATAATCACTGAAATGCTCACCGCCAGAAGTACTCCGGCAGAGAGAGTTTTCAGGGAGTTTTTCATAAGCGAAAGATCGCCAAGTGCCGTTCCGAGACCAAAGGCAAGGTTCGGCCCGAGCAAGGGAGCGATCACCATTGCCCCGATCACCACCGCCACGTTGTTTTCTATCAGCCCTATTGCGGCAACGATCGTTGAGAGCATCACAAGCACAAGGTAATTCACATCGAGCCGTGAATTCTTCTGCACCTCCTTGTAGAGTGATTCGCGGGCCTGGGTTGCTTTTGCCTCTTTCTCCTGTTGCTCTTCGGTTTGTTTTGGAAGGGAAATATCGATCGGATAAACCAGCAGCTTTGCATAGGACTGGGCACCGAGCACCCCTTGCAGAGCATCCAGAACCTCCTGTACCTTGTCGTCAGTCACCACAAGGCGCATTGGCTGCGAATCGTCCTCGTCCTTCAAACCGGCACGGAAATCACGGGCTTTGTACTTTTCGGCGATAGCCGCAACGGTCTGAACACTTCCCTCGTCGGCAATGACCTCGATCAGTTTCATATGGACACCTTTATAAATTTGTTACGCAACCTGATTACTTTGTTGTGCGGTGCTCGGAATCCTCATGTACCCTGTGTACACTCCGGTTCCTGCGCTCCGACCGCCTCGTACTCAGGCCGCTCACGACAATTTATAGCGGTGCCCATATTTCAGTGGCTCAATGGCTCGATACCTGCATAAACGCGGAACGGATTCCATTGACAAGCAGCAGGTTGAAAATATTCGACCCGACAACATTGCCTACAGCAATATCGGTTTTCCCCCTCAATAGTTCAACCACTCACAGAATTCCGGATTCTGGCTCTCTCCCCATTATTCACTAGTCGTTCGTCATTTCCTATTCCAGCTCCATCCATTCTTTTCCAAACTTTTTCCTTTTGGGCACCTCTAAAAAGTGCCATGAGCGGTTCGAGTGCAAGGCGGATGGAGCGCAGAAACCGGAGCGTACTGATTGTACGTGAGGATTTCGAGCACCACCCAACGCAGCAACCGAGACGCGCAATAAGTTTTTAGTGGTGCCCTTTGACTTTCCTTCCTCTACCACTCCCATTTCCAGTCCCTGATTTCAGGCATATCCTGGCCATGTTTGCAGATGTATTCCTTGTGATCGATCAGGCGGTCGCGCACATACTGTTTTACATAAGCCGCCCGCTGCCGTAAACGGGGAACCCGGTCGACAACGTCCGCGACAAGATGAAAACGGTCCAGATCGTTCATCACCACCATATCGAAAGGCGTTGTTGTTGTTCCTTCTTCCTTGTAACCCCGAACATGGAGGTTTTTGTGATTGGTTCTGCGATAGGTCAGCCGATGAATCAGCCAGGGGTAACCGTGGTACGCGAAAATAATGGGTTTGTCCGTGGTGAAGATATCATCGAAATGCCGGTCCCGCAGCCCGTGAGGATGCTCCTCTTTGGGTTGCAGGGTCATGAGATCGACAACATTGACGACCCTTATTTTCAGGTCGGGAATCTGACGGCGCAGGATATCAACCGCCGCAAGCGTTTCGAGCGTGGGAATGTCGCCCGCACATGCCATCACCACATCGGGGTCGCCGTCTTCGGTATCATTTGAGGCCCATTCCCAGATACCGATGCCGCTGGTACAGTGTTTGACGGCGGCATCCATATCGAGCCACTGATAACCCGGCTGCTTACCGGCAACAATGACGTTGATATAGTTGCGGGAACGGAGGCAGTGGTCCGTTACGGACAACAGCGTATTGGCATCCGGGGGGAGATAGACCCTGATAACATCGGCTTTCTTGTTCACCACATGATCGATGAATCCGGGGTCCTGATGGGAAAAACCGTTGTGGTCCTGACGCCACACGTGCGATGTCAGAAAGTAGTTCAACGAGGCGATCGGCCTGCGCCACGCAATCTCGTCGTTGGTGACTTTCAACCATTTGGCGTGCTGGTTGAACATCGAGTCGATGATGTGGATAAACGCCTCGTAACAGGAAAAGAAACCGTGCCTGCCGGTAAGCAGATAACCTTCGAGCCAACCCTGGCAGGTATGTTCGGACAAAATCTCCATTACCCTGCCATCCGGCGAAAGATGCTCATCTTCCGGCAGCATTTCTCCCATCCAGACTCTTTCCGTTTCTTCGAAAAGGCTGCTGAGACGGTTGGATGCTGTTTCGTCCGGCCCGAAAACCCTGAAATTGGCTGCTTTTGCGTTTCGCTGCATGATGTCCCTGAGAAAGCGAGCCATCGGTTTCGGGGCTTCGGCAATGACCGATCCGGGTTCCGGCACATCGATCGCGTAATCCCGAAAATCAGGCATTCTCAACTTCTGGAGAAGCAAACCGCCGTTTGCATGAGGATTGTCACCCATCCGGCGTATTCCTTCAGGTGCGAGATCCTGCAGTTCGGCTTTCAATGCACCTTCTTCGGTGAACAGCTCTTCAGGCTTGTAGCTTTTCATCCAGGATTCAAGCAGCCTGAGGTGTTCCTGATTTTCCCGGACATTTGAAAAAGGAACCTGGTGGGACCGCCAGTAATCCTCGGTTTTGCGGCCGTCAACTTCCTTCGGCCCGGTCCATCCTTTCGGGGAACGCAGCACGATCATGGGCCATTGCGGACGACGCACATCACCGTCCATCCTTGCCCGCTGCTGAATATCCCTGATCTCGTCAAAACAGCGGTCAAGCGTCGCAGCCATTTTCCGGTGCATGGTTTCGGGATCGCTTCCTTCAACGAAGTAGGGTTTGTAGCCGTAGCCGATCATAAGATTTTCCAGCTCCTCATGCGATATCCTCGCAAGTACCGTCGGGTTGGCGATCTTGTAGCCATTGAGATGGAGGATCGGAAGCACAGTACCGTCACGTTTCGGGTTGAGAAACTTGTTGCTGTGCCATGCCGTAGCCAGAGGCCCTGTTTCCGCTTCTCCATCACCGACAACACAGGCTGCAACCAGGTCGGGATTGTCAAAAACCGCCCCGTAAGCATGGGACAGGGCATAACCAAGTTCCCCTCCCTCATGAATCGAGCCGGGTGTCTCAGGAGCGACATGGCTCGGCACACCTCCGGGGAAAGAAAATTGACGAAACAACCGCTTCATCCCCTGTTCGTCATATGAAACATCAGGATAATACTCGCTGTATGTTCCCTCAAGCCAGACATTTGCCACAAGGGCCGGCCCGCCGTGTCCCGGTCCCGCGATGTAGATCATATCGAGGTTTCTTGCCTTGATGACACGGTTGAGATGAACGTAGATAAAGTTCAGGCCAGGCGTCGTTCCCCAGTGACCCAGCAGTCTCGGCTTGACATGTTCCGGCTTGAGGGCATCTTTCAACAAGGGATTGTCCAGCAGATAGATCTGGCCGACGGAGAGATAATTTGCGGCTCTCCAGTAAGCATCTATCATTTCGGCTTCTTGGGCTGAAAGTGGATTTTCAAGTTGTAACTCGCTTTTCTGTATTTCTTTCATCGTTTCACTCTCCATCATTGTGGTTATAGATAGTCAGTTTTCAATACATTTATGGGCACCTCTATTAATTGTCGAGAGCGCCTTGAGTACAAGGCGGATGGAGCGCAAAAACCGGAGTGTACACAGAGTACATGAGGATTTCGAGCACCACCCAACGACGTAATCAGGGTGCGCAACAAATTAATAGCAGTGCCTGCCGTCTGTAAGCACGGCATAGGCATGACGCGCAATCATCAGCTCCTCGTTGGTTTCGATTATTCTGACGGCAACCGGTCCTTTTTCCAGCGAAACCACAGGCATGTTTTTCCTGTTTTTTTCTTCATCGACTGTAACACCGAAAAACTCCAGCCCTCTGCAGATACGCTTTCGTATTTCAGGTGAATGCTCTCCGATACCACCGGTAAATACAAGGACGTCCAGCCCGCCCAGCACAGCGGCAAGTGAACCGATATGCTTTCTCGCCTGGTAACAGAAAAGCTCCACGGCATCATGAGCTGCATCATCATCCATTTCCGTTTCAAGCAGATCGCGCATGTCGCTGCTTTTTCCCGATACACCCAGCAGCCCGGAACGGCGGTTGACCATATCCTTGATCTCCTCCGGATTCAGCCTGCTTTGCTCCTGCAGAAACAGCATGACACCGGGATCGAGATCACCTGTCCTGGTGCTCATTACCAGACCTCCTGCCGGTGAAAAGCCCATGGTGGTATCTATGCTTTTTCCATCCTGCACTGCGGTCATACTGGCTCCGTGACCGAGATGCGCAAGAATGATTTTTCCCGGCAGGGCTTTACCGCCCTCCTCCTTTTGAAGCTCTGTCAAAAGATATTCGCAGGAAAGACCGTGAAACCCGTAACGCTGAACGCCCTGCTGCCGAACGTTTTCAGGCAACGGATAAAGACGGGCAACAGTGGGCATCGAGCGGTGAAAAGCCGTATCAAAACAAGCTGCCTGCACAACACCGGGCAGCTTTTTCCCTACGTACCTCACAGCCGCCAACGCCTGGGGAAGATGTTCGGGCGCAAAAGGGCTCACTTGTTCGAGTGACTCGATCAATGCAGGTGTAATAATTTCAGTGGCTGTAAAATCAGGTCCTCCGTGCACCATACGGTGCCCTACTGCATCGGGTTTGAGAAATGTGCATTGCGACAAAAGCCATGAAAATACATGAACACAGGCTTTCTCGTGATCAGGCACGGCAACACGCTCTTCGGCGATCAGTGATCCCTTGCCGTCCCTGACTGAAAAGAAACCGCCATCAGAACCGATGCGGGTAAGGGAACCTGAGAAAACAGGTTTTTCAACCTTGCCGATATCGTACTGCGAGAACTTTATACTTGATGAACCCGTATTGAGCGCCAGAATATGTTTTGCAGGCTTCATGCATTCTCTCCTGTTGCCGGACTTGTTAGAGACAACGACTTTGTAACGAAGGGTAAGGAAACGATAATCAAAGTAAGGCGGAAACGATTAACGAAAACGTTACGTAACTTCAGAGGATACTCTGTAATGAATTATTTACTACAATCACCATTCGGCATATATTGTTTCTTGCAAAGTGATCTGCAACAGCAAACAACACGAAAAGAAAAATCAAATGGAACTGCTGAAAATCATTCTTGCGATCATCCTGCCTCCCCTTGGAGTGTTTCTCCAGGTCGGAATCGGCAAACATTTCTGGCTCAATATCGTTTTGACGATTCTCGGCTACATTCCCGGCATTGTTCATGCTGTGTGGGTCATAGCAAAAAACAAATGACGGGCACCTCTATTAATTTATTCCGCGTCGTGATTACTTCGTTGGTCGGTGCTCGAAATCCTCATGTACTCTGTGTACACTCCGGTTTCTGTGCTCCGTCCGCCTTGTACTCATGACGCTCATGACAATTAATAGAGGTGCCTTTCAGTTGTCCCGAGGAGTTGAAAGGGTAAGGACTTGATGATTGTTGAGCTGTTTATTTTTTAGAATCGTTGAAAACAGAAATATTCATTCATGCAGGAACGTTATGCTGCTTTTTTGCTTGTCGGGGCCGGTGGATTTGCCGGAGCGGTGGCAAGGTACCTTGTTGCGCTTGCCCTGCCGTTTATCGGAACCGGTTTTCCCTTCGGTACGCTCTCTGTCAATGTTGCCGGCTGTTTACTGATCGGCTTTATCAGTGAGCTGTCGATCACTTCTTCGCTTGTTTCTCCTGAACTGCGGCTGCTGCTTGCGACGGGTTTCTGCGGGGGCTTTACAACCTTTTCGTCCTATATGTATGAAGTCATGTCGCTGTTGCGGGACGGTGAAATACTCTACGCATCTCTCTACCTGTTTGGAAGTATCATCGGCGGCATTCTCTGTTTCTATGTAGGTATGCAGCTTGCAAGGATGTGGACATAAAAGCAGTGACAAGGTACGAGTGACAAGTGACGAGGTACTCTCTGAGTCGTCCTGAATAGAGTTGACACAAATATAGAGGAGGGTCAACCCATGGGAGTCAACAAACGTTACAGTGCAGCCTTCAAACAA
>OFES01000059.1_pt1 | contig 19275 bp, 16 predicted proteins | sample 1521151 | NCBI WGS metagenome assembly OFES01 (sample SAMN04272335, study PRJEB24112) | coral metagenome | biome: Coral reef; feature: Shallow seawater; material: Coral tissue | host: Coral | place: China: South China Sea | collected 2014
TATTTATTTATACATTTTTAGAATAGTCAATTACTTAATTTCCTTAAATGTTCGATGTGAACTACACTTTGGACAGAATTTTCTTAACTCTATCCGATTCGGTGTGTTGCGTCTATTTTTTGAAGTTGTATACCGAAAAACACCTTCCTGGTTTTTGGGGCTATCTAAATTTCTACATGAACATTCTAGTATTATTGTAATACGCGAACCTTTATTCTTACTCATTACTATACATTTTTTTTACGCTTATAATAGAAATTATCTCATTTTTTTGTACATACAATCAAGAAATTAATGAGTTTTTTTGTGTAATAATTGTATTTTTATAATGTATGCATTATATTAGTTACTAATTTTATAATGTTTTTACCTGTTTTATAAATTTTATTGATTATATATATGAGCAGAAATCTATCAGCTATTAAAAAAAAACAAATATCATTGAGAAATAACTTACTTAATAAGATCTACAGGTCATCTATTCGAACTTTAGTAAAAAAATGCTTAACTGCTATAAAAGATGATAATAAACAATCTGCACACTATTTATCAGCAGCATACAGTAAAATAGACAAAGCCACAAAAAAAAGAATCTTACATAAAAATGAAGGTGCACGTAAAAAGGCAGCTCTAAACAAAGTTTCAAAACAGAGAGCTCGATTTATATTATAAGGACTAAAATCATTTATATTATTAAAAATTCTTTGATTATTATCTCTAGTGTTGTTTTCTCTATTTATCAGATCGTTTTTGTCTATTTTATTATTCCTATTTAGAAGTAATTAAATTTAAAATACTAACAACTAAAGTGTTCCAACTTTAGAGTGTTTTCATGAAATTGTTTGTAAATAATTTAATAGGGGTTTCAATGTCCTATAGAAACATAAAAAATTCATCTTTTCCAGACTTTACAGAAATTCAACATACTAGCTTCAAGAACTTTTTATATCAAGGATTAGCTGATGTACTAGATTCTTTGCCATCTGTGAGTGACCCAACAGGAAAATTAGAATTACAATTCTTTGGAAAAGAGTATAAGCTGAAATTTCCTAAGCATAATGTAAGATATTCAAAAAGTCGTGATAGGACGTATAGTGCACAAATATATATACCAGCCAAGTTAACTAGAAAAGACTTAGAAATATTCAATAAACAAGAACAAAAGAAGAAAAGTATAAAAAAAAACATAAATATACAAGAAAAAACAAAAAAATATAAAAAAAAGTCAATCTTTATAGGCGATTTGCCATTAATGACCAATAGAGGTACTTTCATTATTTCTGGAGTAGAAAGAGTTATTATTAATCAGATAATTAGAAGTCCAGGCATTTATTATAAACAAGAATTAGATAAAAACAATAAACCAATATATAGTGCTAGTTTGATTTCAAATAGAGGTTCTTGGCTCAAATTTGAAATTGATTCCAAAGAACAAATTTGGGTACGAATTGATAAAACTTATAAAATCAATGCTTACATTTTTTTGAGGTCAATTGGTTTAAGTATAGACGATTTAAAGAGAGGATTAACTAAATATTCTTTTTTGGTTGATGCATCTTTACTATATGAAAAAAAGGAACTAGAACAAGAGATTAGCAAGTCCTCTATAGAACAAATAACAGATGAGGAAGCTTTATTAATTGTTTATAGTAAGCTTAGGCCAAACGAACCAGCAACAGCTACCATAGCTCAACAAATGCTTTACGCACGTTTTTTTGATCCTAAGCGTTATGACTTAGGAGAAGTAGGCAGGCATAAAATTAATAAAAAGTTAAATCTGAAAATACCTATATCGTTTAAGGTTCTATCTCCTCAAGATATATTAGCTTCTATAAATTACCTAATTAACATAAAAGAACAAAATATTGGCTATTTTGATGATATTGATCATTTGGGTAACCGGAGAATACGTTCTGTTGGGGAGCTACTACAAAACCAAATTAGGATAGGCTTAAACCGTTTAGAAAGGATCATTCGCGAGAGAATGATGATTTGCGATATAGACTCTTTAAGTTTATCTAATCTCATCAACCCTAAACCCTTGATTGCTTCAATTAAGGAATTTTTTAGCTCTAGCCAACTTTCACAGTTTATGGATCAGATTAATCCTTTATCTGAACTAACTCATAAGCGTAGGATAAGTGCACTAGGTCCTGGTGGATTAAATAAAGATAGAGCAGGCTTTGCCGTGCGAGACTTACATCCTAGTCATTATGGTCGTATCTGCCCAATTGAAACGCCTGAAGGACCAAATGCAGGTCTGATTGGATCTTTAAGTATTTATGCTAAGGTTAATCAGTATGGTTTTATTGAAACACCGTGTTATCGAGTAAATTCTGGTAGAGTTTTAAAACATAATTTGCCAGTATATATGACTGCTGATGAAGAAGATAATTTGCGTGTAGCTCCAGCTGATATTAAACTAGACGAATTTGATTATATACAAGGTAAAATTATACCTGCGAGGTATAGGCAAGAATTTATTACTACTTCTTCTGATCAGATTGATTTTATTGCTGTTTCACCAATTCAGGTTATATCAGCTGCTACATCTTTAATACCTTTCCTTGAACATGATGATGCCAATCGTGCTCTTATGGGATCTAATATGCAAAGGCAAGCGGTTCCTTTATTATATCCAGAAAAACCAATTGTTGGTACAGGCTTAGAATCAAAGTTGGCCAGGGATTCAGGTATCGTTGTAACTAGTCGAGCACGCGGTATAGTAAGTTATGTATCGGCCACAAAGATCGGTGTGCAAGATCTGGAAGGCAAAACTGTGCATTACCGACTAAAAAAATATTACCGGTCCAATCAGGATACTTGTGTTAATCAAAGGCCAATTGTATGGCCTGGAGAAATTGTAGACTTAGGCCAAACAATCGCCGATGGTTCTGCTACTGATGGTGGCGAAATTGCTTTAGGTCGCAATATTCTCATTGCTTATATGGCTTGGGAGGGATACAATTATGAGGATGCGTTTCTAATTAGCCAAAGACTTATCTATGAAGATCTTTATACATCTATACATATAGAAAGATATGAATTAGAATGTCGTCAAACCAAGCTGGGTCCGGAAGAAATCACAAGGAATATTCCTAATGTAAGTGAGTCTTCTATGAGTCAATTAGATGAGAATGGTATAATTGCTATTGGAGCTTGGGTGCAGTCTGGTGATATTTTAGTAGGAAAGGTTACACCAAAGGGCGAATCTGATCAACTACCAGAGGGTAAATTGCTTCGTGCAATTTTTGGTGAAAAGGTAAGGGATGTTAGAGATACGTCTTTAAGACTGCCAAATGCTGCTAAAGGAAGGATTGTAAATATTCAGGTATTTACCAGGAAAAAAGGAGACGAGCTACCTCCTGGTACTAATACTATCATACGTGTGTACGTAGCACAAAAAAGGAAGATTCAGATTGGGGATAAGATGGCAGGTCGTCATGGCAACAAAGGAATTATCTCTCGTATTTTGCCTAGAGAAGATATGCCATATTTACCTGATGGTACGCCTATTGATATAGTATTAAATCCTTTGGGAGTTCCTTCACGTATGAATGTCGGTCAATTGTTTGAGTGTCTTCTAGGTTTAGCCGGTCACTACTTAGAAAAACGTTTTAAGATTACTCCATTTGATGAGATGTACGGTCCAGAAGCGTCACGTGCAATTGTAAATAATAAATTAAGGCAAGCCAGTAAACTAAATCAGCAAGATTGGCTTTTTAATAATTATCATCCTGGCAAAATTAAATTATTCGATGGTAGAACGGGTAACCCATTCGATAATCCAATAACCGTTGGTAAAGCATACATGTTAAAGTTAGCACATTTAGTTGATGATAAAATTCATGCTAGATCAACTGGCCCTTACTCTTTGGTAACACAACAACCTCTTGGTGGAAGAGCACAACATGGTGGCCAAAGATTAGGAGAGATGGAAGTATGGGCATTAGAAGCTTTTGGTGCTGCATATACCTTACAAGAATTATTAACCGTAAAATCTGACGATATGCAAGGAAGAAATGAAGCTTTAAACGCAATTATTAAAGGTAAACCAATTCCTAAGCCGGGTACTCCTGAGTCTTTCAAGGTTTTAATGCGAGAATTACAATCTTTAGGTTTAGATATCAGGGTGCATAAAGTGAAATTATGTGATGAAGGTAAAACTCAGGAAATAGAGATTGACTTAATGTGCAATAATAATTTCGTTGATCATTCTAAGTCTAATATGCAGAATTTTTTGGAAAATAGAAATCACAATTTTTATTAGTCCCCATATTAAACTCACAATACAGTAGATAAATCTTTTTAGAATCACCCTTGAAAAATAGTTTTATATATGAATAGATTTGATCAACATTTTGATTACGTGAAAATTAGCTTAGCTTCGCCTGAAAAAATTAGATCTTGGGCAACAAGAACTTTACCTAATGGTCAAGTTGTTGGTGAAGTTACAAAACCTGAAACTATTAATTATCGTACTCTTAAGCCTGAAATGAATGGCTTATTTTGTGAGCGCATTTTCGGTCCCGTCAAAGACTGGGAATGTCATTGTGGGAAGTATAAGCGTTTTAGATACAAAGGTATTGTTTGCGAGAGATGCTGTGTTGAAGTCACAGAATCCAAAGTTAGAAGACATAGAATGGCTTACATTGAATTAGCAGCACCTGTAACTCATGTTTGGTACTTAAAAGGAAGTACTAGTTACATTGCTCTAGCTTTAGACTTAAATGTAAAAGATATTGAAAAAATTGTCTATTTTCATTCTTACATTGTGACAAACCCCGGAGATTATATAAAATTATCTTACAAGCAATTACTAGAAGGTTATGAATGGCGGGCTTTGGAAGACAAATTATATCCTCAATCGAGAAATTTATTTGGTATCGAAGTAAGTATTGGCGCTGAAGCAATATATACTTTACTTAAAGACATTGACTTAGAAGTAACAGTTGAGATTTTAAGAGAAGAAGCTCTTAAACCACCTAAATTATCTAAAAATCCATCACCTAAGTTTAATAAAAAGATGAAAAGGCTACGTTTACTAGAAAATTTTCTATCTACTGGGTCTGATCCATCCTGGATGGTTCTTTCAGTAATTCCTGTAATTCCTCCAGATCTAAGACCAATGGTCCAATTAGATGGAGGTAGATTTGCTACTGCAGACCTAAATGAATTTTATCGTAGGATTATCAACAGAAACAATCGTTTAACGAGGTTGAAATCTATTCTAGCACCTGAAATTATAATTCGGAATGAAAAAAGAATGCTCCAAGAAGCTGTGGATTCATTAATGGATAATGGTCGTAGAGGCAGAACAGTTGTAGGTGCCAATAATCGATCATTGAAATCTTTATCAGATATTGTTGAAGGAAAACAAGGACGTTTCAGACAAAACTTATTAGGTAAGCGCGTAGATTACTCAGGTAGATCAGTCATTGTTGTTGGTCCTAGCTTACAATTACATCAGTGCGGTTTACCTCGAGAAATGGCTTTAGAGTTGTTTCAACCATTTGTAATTCACCGTTTGATTTTACAAGGGTTAGTTAATAACATTAAAGCTGCTAAAAAAATTATACAAAAAAACGAACCTATTGTATGGAGTGTTCTAGAAGAAGTTATATATGGTCACCCAGTTTTATTGAACAGAGCTCCTACATTGCACAGATTAGGTATACAAGCTTTTGAACCTATTTTGGTTGAAGGTAGGGCTATTAAGTTGCATCCTTTAGTTTGCCCCGCATTCAATGCAGATTTTGATGGTGATCAAATGGCTGTACATATACCATTATCATTAGAAGCACAATCAGAGGCACGCATGCTTATGTTAGCACCACATAACTTTCTATCTCCGGCAACCGGTCAACCTATCTTAATGCCCAGTCAAGATATGGTTTTAGGTTGTTATTATTTGACAACCAATAACCCTGCTTCTCAAACGGGATCAGGTCAATATTTTTCAGGTCTTGAAGACGTTTTAATGGCGTATGAACAGAGTAAGGTAGATTTACATGCCTATGTTTGGGTTAGATTTGAAGGCGTAGTAGATGGTTTAGAGGAAAACAAGCCTATTAAGACTGCAAAAGTATCAAAAGAATGTATCTATAAATTTTTTGATGACAAGATTATAAAAGAAGACCTGAATGGCAATAAATTAGTACAATACATACGTACAACAGCAGGACGTATCTTGTTTAACAAGGCCATTCAAGAGTCACTTTTTAAATAAAATCAGGAGATTATATATGAGGAAGAAACTGACTAAGCCGAGTTTTTCCAATAAGGTGATTGACAAAAATCAATTAAAACACTTGATTGTATGGGCATTCAGAAATTATGGAATAGCTCGTGCAGCTAACATGGCAGATAAACTAAAAGATTTAGGATTTCGTTTTGCTACTAAAGCAGGAATATCACTAAGCCTAGAAGATCTGCGAATACCTCCAATCAAAAGGCGTTTGTTGGCTAAAACTATGAATTCTATTCTGTATGCGGATAATCTTTATAAAAGAGGAGAAATTACGATTGTCGAAAGATTCCATAAAGTCATAGATACATGGAATAATTCTAGCGAATCTTTGAAAATGCAGGTAGTACAATACTTCAAGAACACTGATCCATTAAATTCTATCTACACTATGGCTTTTTCAGGGGCTAGAGGTAATATTTCACAAGTAAGACAATTAGTAGGGATGAGAGGGTTAATGTCAGATCCTCAAGGTAAGATTATTGATTTACCAATTTCGAGCAATTTTCGTGAGGGATTAACTGTAACGGATTATTTTATTTCTTCTTATGGTGCACGTAAAGGTTTAGTGGATACTGCATTACGTACAGCTGACTCTGGATATCTAACTAGAAGACTCGTGGATGTTGCACAAGATGTAATTATTCGTGAAGGTAATTGTGGCACTTCTAAAGGAATATTAATAGAGGATATGGTAGATAATCAAAAGCTGCTAATTGGTTTAAAGCACAGGCTATTGGGTAGAATATTAGCGGAAGATGTATTTGATCCTAGATCTTGTCAATTAATTGCTTACCGAAATCAATCGATAAATCCCATAATAGTTCAAAAAATAATGAACGCTAGAATTAAAAAAGTTTTAGTTAAATCTCCAACTACATGTGATTCTATTGGTTCTGTATGCCAAATGTGTTACGGTTGGAACTTGGCACACGGCAGGATTGTGGACCTAGGAGAAGCGGTCGGTATAATTGCAGCACAATCCATAGGTGAACCTGGGACACAATTAACAATGAGAACATTTCATACAGGTGGCGTTTTTACAGGTGAGTTTGTACAAAGGATATACTGTCCCATTGACAGTAGAATTAACTTCCCTTCAGATATTTTTATCGTTAGCTCTAGAACACGGCATGGTGACCAAGCTTATTTAGTAAAGGAAGATTGCAAAATTCTTTTTACAGATAGCGATTTTAAGAATATCTTTACATCTCTTAACATTAACAAAGGTACGTTACTATTAACCGCAGATAAGGATTATGTAAAAAAAGATGAGTTAATTGCTGAGTATCCTTTAAGTAGCAGATTGATTACTGAAAAAGCGCAAAAATCTGTTATCTCAGATTTATCAGGTAACGTACATTTTACAGACTTAATAATTGAAGAAATACAGAATCACCAACATATGTTGAGAAGTGCACAAAGTGGTGGACTAATTTGGATTTTATCAGGACAGGTTTATAATATTCCATATAATGCACAAATACTGTTAGAAGTAAACGATTATGTTAATAAAGGTACCCTCATTGCTTATACAAAGATTATAAGCAAATATAAAGGTCGTGTTAAATTAGCACATGATATATGTGAAACTACAAACCCAAAAATAAAAATTATTGTTGCGTCTCAAACCTTATCTAACGTAAAAGTATATTCTAACGCAGGTAATAATGCAAGTAAGTATATATTAGAAACGCAAGAACGAGATAAATTTATATTATGTGTTGAACCCTATCAAAAAATTGTGCATAATCAGGTAATTGGAAATTTAGTTTCAGATACTTACAAAACAAGTACAGGTGGTATTATAAAATACTTAGACCTACCAGTATCACATAAGAAGCAAGAATCGAATATAAATAATTATAATATTACAGGCTCGGGTTATATCTTATGGATTTCTGAAGAGACTCATGAAATCAATAAAGATAAATCTTTACTACTTATTGACAATGGCGGTTTCATAGAATCGGGTACAGAAATTATCAAAAATGTTTTTGCAAAAAACTCAGGAGTTGTTGAGATTATTCATAAAGATGGAATAGCAAGAGAAATAATTATAAAACCCGGTACGATGTATAAAATCGATGACTCTGACAAAGCTATACTTAAATTAAAAAACAGAGGATTTTTGCGCCCGGGAGAAAAAATCATTAATAACGTATATGCCAATAAGTTGATATATTGGGAATATATAAAATTTACATATCAAGATTATATTCTAGTTCGACCAGTAATCGTTTATTCTGTACCTCAAAAATGTTGTTACTTTAGTTATACGGAGGATTCTTTTGAAACTAACTTAATTTCTTTAAAACTTGTGAGAAAAATTGACTTTCAAGATGGCAAAAGAGTTAAATCAGTTGATGGTATAGAATTAGTAAAAACCCAACTAAAAGTTGAATTCAATGAAAATATACGACAATTAAATTGCTTTATGGAGTTAAATCAGATTGGCACGCTTAATTACCAATTGAAATTTGTTGTTGGAGATAATTTATCTATTAAGGATAATAGCTTATATCAAACTAAAGATCTATATACTGATACACGTATTTTAGTTAATGATAATGATGAAGTGCAAAAGGATCAAGTAATTGCACAAACTGAAATTATATCAAATATAGAAGGTATAATTGGTAGCATTCAAAAAAAACAATCTTATGATAGTAGAATTCTTATTATTGCTGATATAGACAAAAAAACAATCAAATTAGCTCCTAACATTTCTATTAAGGTTAAGAATAATGAATGGATACACATTGGAGATGAAATTGCTGAAGGTATTACAGCTTCAGATTCGGGGAAAATTATAAATATTAATAATAATGAAATGGTTCTGAGAATAGGTCGTCCATATTTAGTGTCTAATGGATCTATTTTGAATGTAAATCATCACGATTTAGTAAAACGTGGAGAGAATATTGCGACATTAATTTTTGAGAGAACAAAAACAGGAGATATCGTTCAAGGCTTACCACGTATTGAAGAGATTCTAGAAGCAAGAAGAAAATCAGATAATTCGTTTAATCCTCATGCATTTTTAGAAAATCGGTTTCGTTTTTATATAAACTCTGGACTAAATCTATATGATGCTACAAGGATAAGTCTAGAAGAAATTCAACTATCATTAGTGAAAGAAGTTCAGTTAGTTTATCAATCTCAAGGAGTTGATATAGCAGATAAACATATTGAAGTAATAGTACGTCAAATGACTTCAAAGGTTAAAATAGATAATGGTGGAGATAGTGGATACCTACCAGGAGAAATAATTGAATTGCAAAAAATTCAAAATATGAATCAGGCTTTGGTAGTTATGAAACAAAAACCAGCTTTGTACTATCCTATTTTGCTTGGTATTACAAAAGCTTCATTAAATACTGAAAGCTTTATTTCTGCAGCTAGTTTCCAAGAAACAACTAAAGTTTTAACTGAAGCTGCCATTTCTAGTAAATTAGATTGGCTTAGAGGTCTAAAAGAAAATGTTATCATTGGAAGACTCATTCCTGCAGGTACAGGTTTTACTAATCACAGTTGTAACTTGAGAAATAAAAACTCGAGAACAAAAAATTTAAATGATAACAAAGAATCTTCATCAGCACCAACAAATAAAAAACTGTCCGATTTTGAGGATATCATTCTTGATGACCGAAGTGCTAGAAACTATTCAATGAATAACAAGAAACCATAATCATTTGCAACATAGTACAAATATCATTTAGAATAATTAAGCCTTTCCATAATGTATGTTTTTTCGTATACGTTTTGAAATTCGGGTTATCAATTTTTTTATATTATTAATTGAGGACATTTTATATGCCTATTATTTCTTTAGATGAATTACTAGAAGCAGGAACACATTTTGGTCACCAGGCTAGGAGGTGGAATCCTAAAATGTTTCCATATATCTATACTGAACGTAACGGTATACATATTATTGATTTAGTTCAAACAGCACAACTTTTAACCGACGCATACAGTTTTGTGCATAATTGTTCATTGGAGGGTAAAAAATTTTTGTTCCTGGGTACTAAAAGGCAAGCAGCCAACATAATAGAAGAGGAAGCAATAAGAAGTAATTCTTTTTACATCAATCAGAGGTGGTTAGGTGGAATGCTTACCAATTGGACAACAATTAAATCTAGAGTAGAAAGACTAAAGAAATTAGAAGCAGAGGAGCATGAAGGTCTAATCAATAAATTACCCAAAAAAGAAGCAGCAATTGTTTATAAAGAATTAGGTAAATTAAGAAAACACCTAAGTGGTATTAGAAATATGAAAAGATTGCCGGATATAGTGCTTATCGTTGATCAAAAAAGAGAAACTACAGCTATACAAGAATGTATAAAATTAAATATACCAACGATATGTATATTGGATACTAACTGTAATCCTGACATTGTAGATATACCCATACCAGCAAATGATGATGCAATTAGATCAATTAAGTTAGTAGTTGGCAAGATAGCGGATGCTATTGTAGAAGGCCAAAACTGTAAAAGTCATCTGACAAATTTATCTGAGCAATAAAAAGCCTAGTAATTAAATAAGTACTCAAAAATACCACTTAGTTTATATTATTGATTAGGAGGACATTTTATATGTTACAAATATCTGCGCAAGAAGTAAAAAAATTACGCAATCAAACCGGCGCAGGGATAATGGATTGTAAAAAAGCCTTAAAAGAATCTAATGGTAACATGAAAGTAGCTATAGAAAATCTTAGAAAAAAAGGCATAGTATCTGCTAGTAAAAAATCGAATCGTGTAACAACAGAAGGTTTAATTGAAAGCTATATTCACTCAGGTTCTCGTATCGGCGTTCTTGTAGAAATCAATTGTGAGACAGATTTTGTTGCAAGACGTAAAGAATTTCAAGATTTAGCTAAGGACATTGCTATGCAAATAGCAGCTAGTTCTTTTGTTAAATATGTGTCAATCGAAGATATACCAAAAGAAATTATAGAAACGGAAAGAAGAATTGAAGCTGATAAAGATGACTTAATAGATAAACCTCATAAGATTAAAGAAAAAATAATTGAAGACAGAATCACAAAAAGATTAAAAGAACTTTCTCTTTTAGATCAGCCATTTATACGAGAACCTAACGTTATTGTTGAAAAGCTAATAAAGCAATACATTGCTTTATTAGGTGAAAATATAAAAGTAAGACGCTTTCAAAAGTTTATGTTAGGTGAAGGTTTAGAAAAAAGAAATGATTATTTTAACTCTGAAATAGTTAGGATATTAAAAGCATAATTATATAAGTTGTTATTTCGAAAAATTAGGATAATTTAAATAGAAATACTATTCGTATGAGTATATAATTGACTATAGTAATTTTTAAATTGCAAAAAGCTTTGATCGAATTTGTATGAGTAATAATTTTTTATATACCATCAACTTTATATATGATAATTTTTAATGTGCCAAATTAAACAAGAAATTACATCATCATTTTTTAATATCTCTGCTGTTGAAGTAGGCAAACATTTATACTGGCAAATAGGCAACTACAAAATACATGGACAAGTTTTTATTGTTTCATGGATTGTTATATTAACCCTATTATGTATTAGCTTTATCGGTACTCGAAGTTTACAACGTGTACCTAAAGGCCAACAGAATTTCATGGAATTTGTCTTAGAATTTTTACAGGACATAGCGAAAAACCAGATAGGAGAGTATGAATATAGATCTTGGGTTCCATATATAGCAACTATTTTTTTATTTATTTTAGGTAGTAACTGGGCTGGAGCATTAATCCCTTGGAAATTAATTAAGTTGCCTGAAGGTGAATTAGCAGCTCCGACAAATGATATTAACACTACAGCAGCATTAGCATTGTTAACTTCTATTTCTTATTTTTATGCTGGCCTAAATAAAAATGGTTTGACTTACTTTACTCGCTATATTAAACCTACACCTATATTATTACCAATTAATATACTTGAAGATTTCACTAAACCTCTTTCATTAAGTTTTAGGCTATTTGGAAATGTTCTAGCAGACGAATTAGTTATTTCTGTATTTACTTTGCTAGTGCCTATATTTATTCCTTTGCCGGTTATGGTTTTGGGATTATTTGCAAGTTCTATTCAAGCTTTAATCTTTTCCACTTTGTCAGCTGTATATATAGGAGAAGCTACGGAAATGCATTGAAACTATTAACATATATATGCTTATTCAAATACCTCTGATTTAAATATATGAAATCTGTTAATTTTCTATCAATAACCGTAAAAAAAGATATGGACTCAATTACCTCTGCAGCTTCTGTAATTGCTGCTAGTTTATCAATAGGTTTAGCTGCTATCGGGCCAGGGATTGGCCAAGGAAGTGCTGCAGCAAATGCTGTGGAAGGCATTGCAAGACAACCTGAAGTAGAAGGAAAAATTAGAGGTACTTTGCTTCTAAGTTTAGCATTCATGGAATCCTTAACTATTTATGGCTTAGTAGTTGCTTTATCTCTACTATTTGCAAATCCTTATGCTAGTTAATTTTGTTTGAAACGCTTAGCTTTTTACGTCCTTTTATTATTGCGTAAAAAGCTAAGCGTTTTATAAAGTATACTTTGTAGTATTTATAAAGCGATTTTATACGTGAGAATATTAGTATGACAAGCATAATTGTATTGACCACCTTATTGAATTTAAAAGAATCTAATATAGAGACTGAAGGTGGACTATTTGATTTTAATGCAACCTTGCCACTAGTAGCATTGCAATTTCTAATATTAATGATTTTATTGAATCTTATATTTTATAAGCCAATCACTCATATATTAGATGAGAGAGGTGAGTACATTCGTAATAGTCTAACCACAGCTTCCGCTTCTTTACTAAAAGCAGAAGAATTAACTCATCGTTATGAACAAAAATTAGCTGAATCAAGAAAAAGAGCTCAAGACGTTATTTGTTCGTCTCAAAGAGAAGCTCAAGAGATTGTCTCAATTAGAATAAAAGAAGCTCAGAAAGAAGCTGAACAACTTATATCAGAAGCATCCGATCAGTTAAGAGTTCAAAAAGAACAAGCAATTAAAACACTTGAGGATCAAGTTGATACTTTAAGTGAACAAATTAAAGCTAAATTATTAAGTGCTGAGGTCTTGTAATTTTTATTAAGTAATTCACAATTCATAACAATGAAACATTATATTGGTCTGTCGACAGTTTTTACATTTAATACTTTAAATCACGGATTTAACTTTAACACTGATTTTTTAGAAGCTAATGTTATAAATATATTCTTCTTATTATCAGGTCTGATCTATGTGTTAAGAAAATTTTTAGGCAATAGTTTACTAATAAGACAAGAAAAAGTTTTGAATGCTATTCAAGAATCAGAAGAACGCTTAAGACAAGCAAAGATTAGATTAGTCGCATCTGAAAAACAACTTGCACAAACACAAACTATAATTAATGAAATTCAAGAAGATGCAAAAACTACTGCAGCTAAAATAAAGGAATCAATACTAGCTCAAGGTTCAATAGATATTGAAAGATTAACCGAAGCAAGCAAAACTAGTATAACAAGTGCAGAGAGTCAGGTTAGAGAAGAAATTCAACAACAAATTATAAATCTGGCAATAAGGAGAGTGACTTTAAAACTGAAAAACGAATTAAAACCAACAATCCAAAGTAAAATTATTGATAATAGCATCTCTCAACTTGGAGGTCGAATATGAACACTGTAAATTTACCATCTAGAGTAGTTCTACCTTATGCTGAAGCTTTAATAGAAGCTGGACAACTCAATAATATTCTAGAAAAAATAACTGAAGACTTATCATTAATTTCTCACTCCTTATCTAATTCTGATAGTCTAAAATATTTTTTATCTAATCCATTAATTAAGTCAGCAATTAAGAAAAATACACTAAAAAGATTGTATTCTAGACAAATTAGTAACCAGGTATTAAATTTCTTATTTATATTAGTAGAACGTCGCAGAATCGATTTACTCAGTGACATTATTGAATATTACTTAACTTTAGCTAATAAGTTAAAGACAATAACTATTGCTAATGTGTCGACTTCTATTGCTTTAACTGATTTACAAAAAACAAATTTAGAACAGAAGTTAAAAAATATTACTAATTCGAAACATGTTAAACTAGTTATTACTGTTAATTCCGAATTAATTGGTGGTTTTATCATTAAGATCGGTTCAAAAGTAATAGATAACAGTTTAAATGGACAACTGAGTCAAATTACTTCTTATCTTAATGCAATTGTAAAATAAATTTTCTATATTTATATTTCAAAATATTCTTTATCAAGCCTGAAAAACATATGGTAAATATTAGACCTGACGAAATTAGTAGTATTATTCGTCAACAAATTGAAGAATACGATCAGGACATCCAAGTAACTAATGTGGGTACCGTTTTACAAGTTGGAGATGGTATTGCTAGAGTATACGGATTAGACGATGTAATGGCTGGAGAGTTACTCGAATTCGAAGATGGGACAATAGGCATTGCTTTAAACCTAGAGAGTGACAATGTAGGAGCCGTTTTAATGGGGGATGGTAGAAACATTTTAGAAGGTAGCTGTGTAACAGCAACAGGAAAAATTGCTCAGGTTCCAGTTGGAGACGAATTCCTTGGTCGTGTTGTTGACCCTTTAGCTCGCCCTATAGATGCAAAAGGAAAACCAAGCACATCAGCAACCCGACTAATTGAATCTTATGCACCAGGAATCATAGGTAGACAGTCAGTATGCGAACCACTACAAACAGGAATTACTGCTATAGATTCTATGATACCAATTGGTCGTGGGCAACGAGAATTAATTATCGGAGATAGACAAACAGGTAAAACAGCTGTTGCTTTGGACACAATAATTAATCAAAAGGGACAGAATGTTATTTGCGTGTATATAGCTATAGGGCAAAAAGCTTCATCAGTTGCCCAGGTTGTTTCTGATTTAGAAGAAAAAGGTGCCTTGAGTTATACAATTATAGTAGCAGCCAATGCTGACGATCCTGCAACATTGCAATATATAGCACCATATACAGGAGCAGCTTTAGCAGAATATTTTATGTATAAAGGCAAAGCGACATTAGTAGTTTATGATGACTTAACTAAGCAAGCTCAAGCCTACCGCCAGATGTCTCTTTTATTAAGGAGACCCCCTGGAAGGGAGGCTTATCCCGGTGATGTCTTTTATTTACATTCTAGATTACTAGAGAGAGCAGCTAAACTTAATAATGATTTAGGTGGTGGTAGTATGACCGCATTACCTATTATTGAAACACAAGCTGGCGATGTGTCAGCTTATATACCTACAAATGTGATTTCTATTACAGATGGGCAAATTTTTCTGTCTGGAGATTTATTTAATTCAGGAATTAGGCCAGCAATTAATGTAGGTATTTCTGTTTCCAGAGTCGGATCAGCTGCTCAAGTAAAGGCAATGAAACAAGTTGCCGGTAAACTAAAACTTGAATTAGCTCAATTCGCAGAACTTGAAGCTTTTTCACAATTCGCTTCTGACTTAGATAAAGCTACACAAAACCAATTAGCACGTGGCCAACGTTTACGTGAAATTCTTAAGCAACCTCAAAGTAATCCTGTTTCTGTAGAGGAACAAGTTGCTATTATATATACAGGTATTAACGGATATCTTGATGACATCGATCTAGCATACGTTCAAGAGTTTATTATGGCTCTTAGACAAGATTTACATAATTCGAAACCTGAATTTGGCAATAGTATTCGTAATACTAACAAATTAAACAAAGATGCTGAAGAGCTTCTAAAGCAGGCAATTGAAGATGTAAAACAAAACTTATAAGTATATTAAAATAGTGATTAAATTTTTATTAACCACTATTTTAATTTTATTAATAAGATTTCTAAATCAAAGAATTAATATACTCATACCCCTTCTCTTCTAATTTTTCAGCAAGATCTGCTTTACCAGTAAAAATTATTTTTCCATCACGCATAATGTGTATAAGATTAGGTGTTATATAATCTAACAATTTCTTGTAATGTGTAATTAAAATAACAGCTTTATCAACTGTAAGTGATTTTCTGATATTTTCAGAGATGTTTTTTAAAGAATCTATATCCAGACCTGAATCAGTTTCATCTAGTATAGATAATTGATTATTCAATAAAACCATCTGTAAGATTTCATTACGTTTTTTTTCACCACCTGAAAAACCTTCATTAACATTACGCCTTAAAAACTGATTATGTATGTTGAGATGCTTGGCCTTCTCATTAACCAAATCATAGAAAAATAATGGATCTAATTCTTTGCTATTATTGTATTTCTGTTTAGCATTGTATGCCAAACGCAAAAAATCCATATTATTAACCCCAGGAATTTCTACAGGATACTGAAAAGCCAAAAAAACACCCTTTTGCGATCTTAATTCTGGTTTTGCATATGTGATGTTTTCATTTTTTAAAATTATGGAGCCTTTATTAACTGTGTACATAGGATGTCCAGCAATCACCTTCGCTAGAGTGCTTTTCCCGGACCCGTTAGTTCCCATTATAGCGTGTATTTCACCCAAATTAACTTCTAAATTAACTCCTTTTAGGATCGAATTATTACCTACACTTGCATATAGATTTTGAATATTTAAAAGACTTGTTTTCATGCTTTTTAACCTATAGTTCCTTCCAATTTTAAATTTAGTAATTTATCTGCTTCCATAGCAAATTCCATAGGCAATTCATTAAATACTTCCTTACAAAAGCCACTAATGATTATAGATATAGCTTCTTCTATATTTATACCACGTTGCAGAAAATAAAAGAGTTGTTCCTCACCAATTTTAGATGTTGAAGCTTCATGTTCTACTTTTGATAAAGAGTTTTGAACTTGTATATATGGAAAAGTATTGGCTTTACATTTATTACCTACTAATAAAGAATCACACTGTGAATAATTACGCGAATTAAAAGCTTTAGGTCCAATTTTTACAAGCCCTCTATAACTGTTTGTTGAATACCCAGATGAAATGCCTTTAGAAATTATTGTACTTTTTGTGTTCGCACCTATATGGACCATTTTACTACCTGTATCTGCTTGTTGGTAATTATTGGTTAAAGCCACAGAAGCAAATTCTCCTATAGAATTATTACCTGCAAGAATACAGCTTGGATATTTCCAAGTGATTGCTGAACCAGTTTCAACCTGCGTCCATGAAATTTTGGAATTAAGACCTAAACATAAACCTCTTTTAGTAACAAAATTGTATATGCCGCCAACACCATTTGCATCGCCAGAGTACCAATTTTGTACTGTCGAATACTTAATGGTAGCATTGTCTAATGCTATTAGCTCAACAATAGCAGCATGTAATTGATTAGTATCATATTGTGGAGCGGTACACCCTTCCAGGTAACTAACATAACTATTAGTGTCAGCAATAATCAAAGTTCGTTCAAATTGTCCTGCTTCTTTGTTGTTTATTCTGAAATATGTAGATAATTCCAGAGGACAATGAGTATTAGGAGGTACATAACAAAAGGAACCATCACTAAAAACAGCCGAGTTTAATCCAGCAAAATAATTATCTCCTATTGGGACAACCGATCCTAAATATTGTTTAACTAATCCTGGGTACCTAATAATTGCCTCCGATATAGAACAAAAGATTACACCTGATCTAGCTAGCTCTTCTTGAAACGTAGTTGCAATTGAAACACTATCAAATACAGCATCCACTGCAACGTTTGTTAGGCGTTTTTGCTCATTTAAAGGTATCCCAAGTTTTTCAAAAGTTTCCAACAATTCTGGGTCAACTTCTTCTAAGCTATTCAATTGCTTTTTTGTTTTCGGAACTGCATAATATATTATATTATTATAATCAATTTTATTATATAATAGCTTAGCCCATTTCGGTTCAGGCATTTTTTCCCACTTCTTATATGCTCTAATACGAAAATTACGTAAATACTGAGGCTCATTCTTTATTTCCGATATTAATTTAACAATATCTAAACTTATTCCCTTAGGAAAATTTTCCGAATCTATATTAGTGGAAAAACCATATTCATATTGTTTATTTATTATTTCCTCTAGTTTGGAGTTTGGTTTATTTGTCATTAACTGTCAATAGATTAAAATTAAATAATTAAATTATAAAAACAATCGTAGAACTTAAGTCACTATAAAACTCCTGAATTTATTTCCTATGCTAACATTTCTATATCTCTTACATACAAAGAATAAGATAAATTAAGTGCTTGATTATAAAAGTAGAGCAATAGATATAATACTATAAAACAGTACACTTTTATTCCGTTGATTATATTGATATCATTATATATATTTTTTCCTCTGATTTTATTGCCTATTACTATTTTAGTAAACTTATTGAAGACCAAATCAAGAGAATAGGATGCTAACAGAGACATAAATATTATTTCTTGAGCAAGATATGAGAATGTTTCACTGAACAAAAAAACGAAAAACATTATGATTTCTTCATGTTTTGTAGTTAACGACAATAAATTAATACTAATTAGGTAAGTAGAGATAATTAGAACTGAACGAACAACAAATTTTGGTATACTCAGTTGTATTTGTATATAATTTTTCTCTTCAGAATAAGAAACTATTTTTCTTCTTTTAAAAGTCTCTCTGGGATTTGATCTGTTTGATCCGGTCCATAAGCTTTCGATGGATTAATAGCTTTTAATTCTTTTGTCAATTCTTCGATGCTTGTTTGAATTAGGTGAAGCTCATAATCTGTTGCTGTTTGCGTACTTGTTGTTGAATGCAAAACGAGCTTCTGAAATACAGAAGCAAAGAAGCGATTGAATAGGTTAGCCTTGGCTACAGGTGTAGAAGCCTTCTGATCACCAAAGCAGACCACTTCAGGAATCCTTGCAGATTTTGTTTTTGCCCCGTAGAAGGACCAGAATTTCTTCGGGTCATCTTAAAGATTGGTCTGCATATCCGCATGAGGAAGTCGTGATATTTTCGCTTGGTAGCAGTTTTTATTTGTTTACGTTTCGCCCTATAATTGTCCCAGAGTATTGGTGAATTAGACTGCTTA